>Ga0326597_10014295_pt1 | contig 10404 bp, 10 predicted proteins | sample RVTome_12_FD_203789 | JGI IMG/M metagenome (GOLD analysis project Ga0326597, IMG submission 203789) | Soil microbial communities from uranium-contaminated site in the Upper Colorado River Basin, Wyoming, United States - RVT100D185 | ecosystem: Environmental > Terrestrial > Soil > Contaminated >...
CACGGGCACCAATGAGTCGGTGGTCAGCGAGACGATATCGGCGCCCTTGAGCGCTTTCTCCGGTGAATCGACGGCGGTCACTTCGATGTCCAATTTCTCGGTCATCTCGGCAGCGTAGGCTTCGCGGTTCGCTTTCGTCGGGCTGAAAACCCGCATGACTTCGATGGGGCGCACCTGCTTGATCGCCTCCGCGTAGCTGCGCGCCATGCCGCCGGAGCCGATTATTGCCATGACTTTTGCGTTCTTGCGCGCCAGGTATTTAGTTCCTAGCCCGGCGCAGGCGCCGACGCGCATATGCTGCAAGTAGCCGTCGTTCATGATCGCCAGCGGTTCGCCGTTGCGCGTGCTAGTCAGAAAAATCAGACCGCAGTAGCGCCCGCGCTCGATGCAGTACTTGTCCTCGACCATGAAGCCGCCTTGGTTCTCCCAGGCAAGCATGTCGGACTTCATCCGAATCGCGAAGATACCGAGCTTCCGCGACGCGCCTTCCATCGTGCCCCAGCGGTAATAGTGCGGCTCCGCCGGCACGTAAAAATCGATACGCGGCCGGTAACCGGCGCGCTGCTCGTTCAGTTCCCGGTAAGCGTCTTCCATCGCCTCGATGCAGGTCTTCATGTCAAGGACTTGTTGAATATGCTCGTTGGTCAGAAAGATCATTTCGCTCTACTCCTCCCTATGGGACGCCCAGTAGTGGTTCGGTTTTGGCAAGATTCCGCTCTTCGTTCGGGATGACAAGGCGCTTAGTCGTCATTCCGAGCGGAGCGAGGAATCTTTCTTGATGCTCCGGAGCGGTTTGAATTCTAATTGAACCATTACCCGACGCCCGCAAGCATTGACAGTTTGCTTTGGAGATTGATATAGCCCTTCCAGGAACCACTGTAAACCCTCGATTCGAACGGCTCGAGGGAAAGTTCTTGCATGGAATCACGAACACTTGCGGTCATAGTCGCCGTGATCAGTTTTGTGGTGCAGGCCGCGCTGCACGACGAGGTCGCGCTTTGCGCGCAACCCGAAACGCTCAACGTCAGTTACTCCGCGCTGGTTCCATCGGGTGCACCATTTTGGATCGCCCATGATCTGCAATTTTTCGAGCGCGAGGGGATCAAGACCCAACTTCTCTACATAAACGCCGCCCCTCGCGTGATGGCGGCGATTCTCGCCGGTGAGGTGCAAGTTTCTTTGTCAGGGGTAAGTCCCCTGGTATCGACCTATGCCCAAGGGAGCGATCCGGTGGCTATCGCCGGCGCGGTCAATCAAATCAATGTGTCGATTTTTGCGCGTCCTGAAATCCGCCTCCCGGAAGATCTCCGCGGCAAACGGCTTGGCATTACCCGCTTTGGCGGGCTCACTGATTTCTCCGCCCAGTACGCGCTCAAAAAGTGGGGCCTGCAGCCCGCAAAGGACGTTGCGTTGATTCAAATCGGTGATACCAGCGCACTGATGAACGCCATGGCGGCTAACGCGGTGCAAGCGGCTACGCTCCAGCCGCCGTCGACGATTTTAGCGGCACAGCTTCGTTACCGCGAATTGCTCGACCTGTCCAAGTCAGGACTTGAGTATCAAAACACGGTGGTTTTGACGACGCGGTCGGTGCTGAAAAGATCGCCGGATACCTTTCGTCGATTTCTGCGCGCTTACTCCGCGGCGCTGGCGGTTTTTCATCTGCAGAAACAAACGTCGCTCAAAGTAATCGCGCATTATCTGAAAGGGATGGACCCGGCCATTCTTGAAAAAAGCTATGACGCCTACAAAGCTTGGGTGCCGGAAATTCCATATCTGAATCAGCCGGGCATGGAAACCGCGATCGCCCTCACGCCGGCGGGGGGCAAAGAAAAAGAGATAAGGTACGGCGATATCGTCGACGAGAGGCTGGTTCGGGAGTTGGAACAGCAGGGCTTTTACCGAGATCTCTATAGGAAGCGATAATCGCGTGTATCGGAGTAGAAATCGAGGACGAACGCCAGAGGTGGAGGACCCCTATGCTTTTGATCACCGATCCGGAAGTACGCCAGGTGCTAAATATGCGCGATTGCATCGACGCGATGGAGCGGGCATTCGCCGAAGAGGCGCGTGGCATCGCAGTCAACAAACCGAGAACCCGTTACAAAGTGCCGCCCGATTTAGATAAGCCCGGCTACATGGCCAACATCATTCCCGGAGCGGTGCCCAGCTCGGGTGTGGCGGCGCTGCGCTATGATTCGACGATCGTACAGGAGCGGTTGGTGGCGGGGAGCAAGAGAATGGATTTTCCCTCCCCGCTGAAGCGCAGTTGGGGATTCGTGCTGCTGTTCAGTTTGCAGACCGGCGAGCCGCTGGCGCTGGTCCACGATTTCAGCATGTCGGCGATCCGCGTCGGCGCCACTACGGGAATCGCCAACCGCGCGCTGGCGAAGAAGGATGCCAAGGTTGTCGGTATTTTAGGCTCGGGCAACGAGGCGCGCACCAATCTGGAAGCGATTTGCGCGGTGCGCGCCATCGAACGGGTGAAAGTCTATAGCGTCACGAAGGAGCATCGCGACCGGTTTGCCGAGGAGATGACCGAGTTGCTCAACGTCGAGGTTCAACCGGTGAGCACCCCTGAGGCCGTGATCAAAGGATCGGATATCGTTATGTGCGCCACCAATGCGAGCCAGCCGGTCTTCGACGGTAACTGGCTCGAGCCCGGACAACTGGTTACGACCATCGCCAATACCGACGGCGTGCACCGGCGCACGGAGGCGGATGCGACGACGATGATCCGCGCCGACTTCATCGTTTTGAACAACCAAGAGACGGCGGTCACCAACCAGCAGCGGGAGTTGCTCGATCTCATCGACGAGGGCAAATTCGGCTGGGACAAAGTTTGTGAACTCGGCCAAGTTCTCATCGGCCGCCACCCCGGCCGACAGAACGAGCGGCAAATCATTTACTACAAGAGCAACACAGGGGTCGGCATCCAATTCGCCGCTACGGGAGCGCTGATTTATCAAGAGTGCAAGAAACGTAAACTGGGCAGAGAGCTGCCGAGCGATTGGTTCGGCACCGACCTGAGCGGATGGATGGACAAGGGCTTTATGCCCTCGCCGTAGCAAGCTGCTGGAGGGAGAAAAAGGGGATAAGATCCATTATTAAAATGTGGGCAGCTCTTGGAGTACCGTCGCCGTATGCCTCGCGTCGCGCGTATTGTCCCAGATGGAATGATCTTTCATGCGCTTAATCGAGGGTACGCGTGTTCTCAGATTTTTGAGCACGACCGAGACTATGAGGCTCTAGAGCGCGTAATGGTTGAGACTGGCGATCGGTTTGCTGTTAGGCGATTACAGAAAAAGATCGACAAAATTTTGTCGGATGCTAGGCCGCAATGCCCAGGTCTCCGAATAGAACGAACATGTCCTAGCGAATCGCTTCATCAGGCGCTGTAGATCCAAGCCTCACAGACCTGACTCAGCCGCCCTATCGTCCTGGATTCGGACAAGGTGTCTGCGACCTCTGCCAACTCTGCGGGCTTGGGGTTCGTTTACCGCGCTCCGGATAAGGATCCAACATAAAGTTATTGATGTCGGGAATGAAGTTGGTTTCAAAAAGCCTCAGGTTGAGCTGGCTGCCGGGATCGGCAAAGAAACGCTGCCGGGAGTGGGAATATGGATCCCGGAATGAAAACGGATTGTTAAAAATAAAGTCGAGGTTGTGGTACAGGCTGTTCACATGTGCCATGTTGGTCCCGAACACGACTCGGCAGGGCTGATCGCTCGAACTGTTAACTCCTGATGCCAGGCGTTCAGCGGTATGGCGAGGAGCGCGTTTTCCTCCCATTCGACGGTCTGCTTCGGCTCGCCTTCCTGCCAGATCGTCGTCGCTCCTCTGCCCTGGAGCACGTACATGACCGCTTCGTAGAGGTGATGCTCGGGTTTGAGTTCGCCTCTGGGCGGGATTTCGACCACCTGCAGGCTGATGCTTTCCTGCTCACCCAAACGCGTGTAAGCAACTCTTCCGCCCCTTCTTTCCCACTCCTGAATCGGCAGCGTGTTGAGGTCTGCCAGAGCGCTGCCGTCGTAAAGACGCGCGCCCTCGTTTGCGACGAAACGCTGGTAGGAACTCGCGACTTGCCAATCGCCGGATGTCATTGAGAATAGAAAGGATAATTGTCGATGGGCTGATTTACCACGGCCACGCCGCCGTTTTCTTCAGCGAGCTTGGTGGCGTAAGCGACGGCGGCGCGGATATCATCGAGCACGAGGGAGGGATAATGGTCGATGACTTCCTCCGGGATTAACCCTTGCGTCAAAGCATCGAGAATGATCGCGATATAGATTCTCGTGCCGCGAATATAAGGTCTCCCGCGACAAACCTTCGGAGCGACGATCACCCGAGCCAGCAGCGAATTATCAGTCATAGGATTTTGCAGACTCTCATTGGCGAACAATGCCTGCCGTTTTTCTTGGTATAAGTAAGGATACAATATTCACTTGATTTTCTGCAACCGTTGAAGTGCGGCGCGCGCTCCTTCGGCCGCGTTGCAGCAATCCCCACCAATTACGGCGTCAGTGCCAATCTTGACATTCGCACCTTGTCTCAACACCGTGTCGCAGGCCACAGATGCGAGCTAAAGGGTCGTACTCTTTGATGTTTACCGGCTGGCATCGGTGTTGCGTTAGGTGGGTGTGCGAGAAGGGATCATTATGTATCAAGACGTGTTAATTATGGCGTTGATCGTGGGCACGGTAGCGATCGGCGCGCTGGTGAGCATGCGCATCGTCGGGAAGAAAAAAAGGCGCACAAAGCTTGTTCGGGATTATCGATAAACCGGGCGAGGGTACTACGCGTCTTTCTGAAAAACAGCAGCGCGCTTCTTTCCCTTGATCACTGACCCCTATTTCGGGGGACTTGGAGTAGATGTGTTTTGAATTGTGGGGAGATCGGAAGATATAGACGACCTAGACGACCCTTCGACTCGATCCCCGGCCTTGCCCGTGGCGCTCCACAATGCTCAATCACTACTGCAACCCCGCCGTCTTTAAGTATTGCAGATCGATAAAACGCTCCACCGCCGGGAACGGAGGTTTCAACTCGCCGGCCTCGGCCATGACTTTGATGACTTCGTTGAAGCCTTTCACGTCGATCTCGCCTTGTTTGGGCACCACGCCGCGCTCAGGTTCGAAATAAAGCGACAACGTTTGCCGGGCGATTTCTTCCGACGAGCCGGTCGTGTCAAGGATGATGCGCACGACCTCGTCGCGCACGGCGGGGTCGCGCATGAAACGATATGACGACGCGAGGGCGCGCACGTAGCGGACCAGCACGTCTTTGTTCTTCTCGCCCCGGGAGCGGCGCACGGCGCCGACGATGAACTGAAAATTCGACATTGCGTCGGTGGAGACACCGAGACGGCGGTAGCCTTTCTTTATCAAATTCAAGTCTTCGGGTTGTCCGAGCGGCACCGCGTCGCACTCGCCTTTGGTCAAGCATTGGGCCCGCACTGGAGTGCCGACCATCTCTTTCACTTTGAAATCGCCTTCTTTAACGCCGTTCATTGCCATGAGCTTGCGCGTAGAGATGGAAATCGTGTCGACGGCGAGGGAGAGGCCGACGGTTTTCCCTTGGAGATCGGCAAAGGATTTGATCTCCGGCTTTACGATCAAGCTGTAGATCGGCGTCGCCGTCTCGCCGGCAATGGCGACGTTTTCGGAACCTTTGAGCACGTCCTGAATCAAATAGGGCGTCGCGGTGCGGGTAATCTCCACCATGCCCTTGCTCAATGCGACGACCATATTAGCCGCGCCGCCATCGATGGGCAGCATCTCGAAGTTGATGCCCTCGCGTGTGAAAAACCCCTTGCGCTGCGCGATGTAGAACTGAAGTGCCGAGACGGTTTTGATCGTCGAGGGAATCTGGCCGTAGCGCAGTTTGATGGTTTGACCGGCGACCGTCTGAATGGCGCACAGCGAAAAAACCGCGCTCAGTAAAACGACAATTAGATTTTTCATGGGGTCTCCTCTTGAGTCGATGGCTGGTGAGAAAATCCGAGTTGAATGGCTTATAACTCACGGCGCATTAGATGTCCACGATGAATGAAAACAAGCCAAGTGTCACAGAGCGTCCGGGTTAGCTGTTGACGGTGATTCGGATCTTCTGTTAATCAATCCTCAATGCCATTGTTAGAGGAGGATCGAATATGGGCTTCACACTCGAATTATTCGCTGCAGACTGTCATCGGCTGCTAAGAGCCGACCCGGGTCTGGCCGGACGGGAGAAGGTGCGTGCTCTGGTGCAGGAGGTATTGAAGGACGATGAGTTTGTCACTAAGTACATCAACGACAACACGCCGGACCGGCAGGTTATATACGAAGATTCGGAACTTGGCTTTTGTATCTGCGCCCACATGAACCGGGAACCGCGGGAAGCGAATCCGCACGATCACGGCTCTTCCTGGGCGATCTACGGGCAGGTGTTTGGCGAAACTGAGATGAGCGATTGGGAAGTTCTCGAACCTGCCGTCGAGGGCAAGCCGGGAAAAGTACGACGCGCGCGGGTCTACGCGCTGAAGCCCGGCATGGCGCACCTCTACAACGTGGGCGACGTCCATTCGCCCAAGCGAATCTCGACGACCGGCCTGATCCGCATCGAGGGCAAGAACACGCAGAAGATGAAACGGCTCGCCTACAAGGCGGTTTGAACCGGAACAGGGTGGCGGAATCGGAAAGCGAGATACCATGCGACCGGGCGAGCTGCGCAATACGAAGGCTCGCGAATTGACATCTCAAAGCATCCAACCCTTCGCCCGGGGTTTTACCCGAAGGGATCACCAAAAGCTCCCCAGCAATGGTGGGCCAAGCGCCGCGTACCTTGACATGGAAGACCTAAGGAGTCTATATTCAACAGGGTGATTTTTCAGTGAAGCAGAGAAAGTCGAGAACCGAACGCAGCTCGCTGATGAATGTCGGGCGGCGCGTCGATTACGCCGTGCGGGCGTTGTCCTTTATCGCGGGCCAGCGTGAGGGTAAGATCGTCAGCCGGGCCGATATCGAAAAAAATCAGGATATTCCATCGTTCTATCTCTCGAAGATCATGAAGGACCTCGTGGCCGGCGGTCTGGTGCACTCGCACATCGGTTCCAAGGGGGGGTTCACGCTCTCGAAGGCGGCCACCGCCATAACCATCAAAGAGGTCTACGAAACCGTGGAGCGGCCGTTGGTGCTGATGGAATGTCTTGAGAAGGGTGTCGACTACTGCTCGTACTGTTCGATCTGTTTGCAGAAATCGATCTGGGATGAGGCTCAGGGTGTTTTGGCCAATTTTCTCGCGGGCATTTCGATTGCGGATATCGCCGATGGCGAGGGGCTGAAGGGCCGGTTGGTTAGGAATCCGATGCAGCGGGCGAGCTGATGGTCCGGGTGCGCGAAGGGAAAAAATAGGAATGTTGGAAATCAAGAATCTGCGCGTCAAGGTTGGCGAAAAAGAAATTCTGCGCGGAATTAATTTAACCGTCGGAGCGGGCGAAGTGCACGCCATCATGGGGCCCAACGGCTCGGGGAAAAGTACCCTGGCGCATGTGCTGGCGGGCAGGGAAAACTATCAGGTCACCGGCGGCGAAGTCCGCTACGATGGAAAGGATCTGCTGGCCATGAGTCCCGAGGCGCGGGCGCGCGGCGGGATCTTCCTCGCCTTTCAGTATCCAATCGAAATCCCAGGGGTGAGCACGACCTATTTTCTCAAGGCCGCGCTCAACGCCGTGCGCAAGCATCGCGGCCTGGAAGAATTGGACGCGATGGATTTTCTCACCCTCATCAAGGAAAAAATCAAACTCGTGGAAATGGACCAGGCGCTGATCAACCGGCCGTTGAACGAAGGCTTTTCCGGCGGCGAGAAAAAACGCAACGAGATATTGCAGATGGCAGTGCTGGACCCGCGGCTGGCGATTCTCGACGAAACCGATTCTGGGCTCGACATCGACGCCCTGCGCGTCGTCGCAGGAGGCGTTAACGCGCTACGCCGGCCGGACCGCTCGATGCTCGTGATCACGCATTATCAGCGGTTGCTCAACTATATCGTGCCCGATTTCATCCACGTGTTATTCGATGGGCGGATCGTCAAATCGGGGGCCAAAGAGCTGGCGCTCGAGCTCGAGAGCAAAGGTTACGACTGGCTCAAGAGCCCGGTGGCGGCGGTTTCGTGAGATCAAGTCGGGGTTGCACTTAAAACATGGAAGCTCTTGAACGCACAGAACATTACCTGTCGTTGTTCAGGCAGTCTTACGGCGCCGGCGCTCTTCCCTCATGGTTCGGACGGCTCCGGGAATCGGCCATCGAAAGTTTCGCCCGCCTCGGATTCCCCGCGCCGGGCAGCGAAGAATGGAAGTACACCAGCGTCGATCCCATTGCTTCGGTTCCCTTCGTGCACGCCAACGGCGAGGGGAAGGCGGTAACGGGCGATATTTTTGCGCCGGCGTTCGTCGATGAGGCCTGCGCCCGGCTGGTGTTCGTGAACGGGGTGTATTCGGCGCGTTTATCTTCTTTGAGCGGATTGCCCGCCGGTGTCCGCGTAGCGAGCCTGCGCGCGGCGCTCGCAGCGAATGACCCGGCATTGGAAATGCATCTGGGCCGCGCCGCCCGCTTTCGCGAGCAACCGTTCGTGGCGCTCAACACAGCGTTGATGGAAGATGGCGCCGTTGTCCTGGTGTCCGAAGGCTGCCGCATGGCGGCGCCCATTTATCTGGTGTTCGTTTCGCTTGCGCAGGAGCAACCGCTTCAGTCGCAGCCACGAAATCTTGCGGTGCTAGGGGCCGGCAGCGAAGCTGCAATTGTCGAGAGCTATGTTGGAATCGAAGCCGGGAATTATTTCACTAACGCCGTTACCGAGCTGTTCGCGGCAGAGAACACGGTCGTCGATTATTATCGCGTCCAACGGGAGGCAGCTCGGGGATTTCACGTCGGAGCCGTGGAGGCGCGCTTGAGTGGTGGTTGCAGCTTTACCGCTCATGGGATCACGCTGGGCGGATCCTTGGTGCGCAACGATCTGCACGCCGTGCTCGACGGCGAGGGCGCCGAATGCGTGCTTAACGGCCTCTATTTGGCCGACGGCGACCGGCATGTCGATAATCACACGGAGATCGAGCATGCCAAGCCCCGGACCCGCAGCCTTGAACTTTACAAAGGTATTCTCAGCGGCAGCGCCCGGGGTGTTTTTAATGGCAAAATCATCGTGCACAAAGACGCGCAGAAGACCGACGCGCGGCAGACGAACAAGAACCTGCTGCTCTCCGACCGTGCGGTGGCCAACAGCAAACCGCAGTTGGAAATTTACGCTGACGACGTCAAGTGCAGCCACGGATCGACCATCGGACAGTTGGACGGGGACGCGCTATTCTATCTGCGTTCCCGGGGTTTAGCTCCTGACGATGCGCGCAGTCTATTGAGCTACGCCTTTGCGCGCGATGTCGTAGGCCGCGTGAAGGTCCCCGCCCTCAGGGAACGTCTGGACGATTATTTGGCGATCTGCTTTGACCGGAAGCGAGAACCGGGTCGATGAAAGCCGCCCAAGATACCCAGAAATCGGATTCGTGCCCGAGCCTGCTCGACGTTGAGAGCATCCGCAAGGATTTTCCACTGCTCGCCCGTAAGGTTCACGGCAGGCCGCTGGTCTATTTCGATAACGGCGCCACCAGCCAAAAACCGCAGGCGGTCATCGACGCGCTGAACCGTTATTACACCGAGGAGAACTCCAATATTCACCGTGGCGTGCATTACCTGAGCGAGTTGGCGACATCGCTCTACGAAGAGGCGCGGAAAAAGCTCCGGCGCTTCGTCAACGCCCGCCGGCTAGAGGAGATTATTTTCGTTCGCGGCACCACCGAGGCGATCAATCTCGTGGCGCAAAGCTACGGGCGGAAGTTTCTCGGCGCGGGCGATGAAATTGTCGTGTCCGCCATGGAGCACCATTCCAATATCGTGCCCTGGCAGATGCTCTGCGAGCAGGTGGGCGCGCGTCTCAGAGTCATTCCGATCAATCATGACGGCGAGCTGCTGCTCGACGAGTTTCGCCGGCTGCTCAACGATCGCACCAAGTTTGTTTCGATTACCCATGTCTCCAACGCGCTTGGAACTGTGGTGCCGGTGAAAGAGGTCGTCAAGCTCGCCCACGAAAAAGGGTTGCCGGTTTTACTGGACGGAGCGCAAGCGGTGCCGCATTTACCGGTGGACGTGCAGGAGATCGATTGCGACTTCTATGCGTTTTCCGGCCACAAGATGTTCGGTCCGACCGGGGTCGGAGTGCTTTATGGGCGCGCCGAGCTGCTTGACAAGATGCCACCGTACCAGGGCGGCGGCGACATGATCAGCCTGGTCACTTTCGAAAAAACTCACTATAATGTCTTACCGTACAAGTTCGAGGCCGGCACGCCCAATATCGCCGGAGGCATCGGCCTGGGAG
>Ga0326597_10014296_pt1 | contig 10404 bp, 8 predicted proteins | sample RVTome_12_FD_203789 | JGI IMG/M metagenome (GOLD analysis project Ga0326597, IMG submission 203789) | Soil microbial communities from uranium-contaminated site in the Upper Colorado River Basin, Wyoming, United States - RVT100D185 | ecosystem: Environmental > Terrestrial > Soil > Contaminated >...
TCCTCGAGCGCCGCGATGCGCGCCTTGCCTTCGGGAAAGAACTTCGCGAGCGACGCAAAGCCGTGACGCACGTCGGTCGCCCGGGACGGCTGCAGCGTCAAGGGTTGCTCGACGCCCGCTCGGAGATCTGTCGACCGGCAGACGAGACCTCGACCGCGCACCGCACTGACTTGGTCGGCGCGCCACTGGCGGGTCGGCGGCAACTCCGTCATCGCGCACACGGCGATGTCCGCCAGCCCGCCGCCGTGAGGGGCCAACGCCGCGAGCACCCATGCCGATCTCTTCTGGGTCATCAGGCACCGGGTACCATCCACGGGATCGAGAATGCAGGTCCATCGAGGCGTGCCGCGCCCGACCCGGAGGGACGAATCCAAGCCTTCCATGACGACATCGACGGGTTGATCTGGCGGCCAGTGGCGCTCGAACCACTCGAGTGCAGCGGTTTCAGCGATTCGATCGAGACCATAGACAACGTCGGCCTGGCTCTCCCCGACGGCCTGGTCGAGGGCCGGGCGCTCGCACGACGCGAGGACATGATGCTGAACCGTCGACCCGAGGTCGCAGAGCAGACGCCGCAGGTCGTCGGTCGCCTGCTCTCGTGCGACGTCACGCGAAGTCACGTATCCATCCTATCTCGTTCCAGCCTATCTCGTTCCATCCTATCTCGTTCCAGCGATCCGTCATCTGCTCCACGTGATCCGACATCCTCGGTGTGGGACCGACCGAGTGCCTGCGCGGGCCCTCGGCCGGGTAGTGGTTGACTCCTCACCGGTGGCTCCTGTAGTGTCCCAGTCGATGGTATCTTCTCGAACGATGCTTCGGACCTCGGTGACGCGGCACCTGGGATGCGTCCGTCCCTCGTCCGAGGCCTGGCCCTGGCACCTCAACACGGCCGAAGGAGTGCCGCGATCGAGCTGACCGTCCGATGTGCAGATCAATCGCGTAGGACCCCTTCGGTCACCCGAAGGGGTTTTTTTTTGCCATGACGCTGACCCCGTTCGACCGATTCGTCGATCTCGCCCGCGACAGTCCGTTGGCGCCGGTGTGGAAAGAGGTTCGCACGGACCTCCTGACGCCGGTGTCTGCCTTTCTCGCGTGGGCAGGTGACGCCAGCCATGCCTTCCTGCTCGAGAGCATCGAGGGTGGCGAGCGTGTGGGGCGGTACTCCTTCATCGGCCGTGACCCGTTTCTGACGCTACGGGCCGACGGGGACCACACCGCGATCGAGGGCGCCGGTCGTTCGGAACGCACGGCCGAGCCCTTCCTGACGGTGCTTCGACGCCACCTGGAACGATATCGCACGGCGCCAGTGCCCGACCTGCCGCCGCTCACCTCCGGCGCGGTCGGCTATTTTCCTTACGATGCGGCAGCCTGGTTCGAGCCGGCATTGCGTCGGCCGGGCGGCGACACGCCGACCACCGAACCTGCGACGTTCATGTTCTTCGACACGGTCGTCGCGTTCGATTCCGTTCGCCGGCGCAGTGTCATCGTCACACACGCGAAGGTGGGCGACTACGCCGGTCTCCGCCCGGCGTACGACGCCGCGTGCGCACGTATCGCCGAGATCGAGCAGGCTCTGAGGCAGCCCGTGGCGTCGCACCGACGCCCTCCGAGTCCCCCGACCTCCATTCGAACCACCACGGACGCGGAGCCGTTCGAGCGAGCGGTCGGGCTGGCCAAGGAGGCGATCGCGGCGGGCGACGCATACCAGGTCGTCCTGTCGCGACGGTTCGAGACCGACATTACGGTGGATCCGTTCAGCGTCTACAGGGCGCTCCGGCACGTGAACCCCTCGCCTTACCTCTACTTCTTGCGGGTGGGCGACCTCTCGATCGCCGGATCGTCGCCCGAGATGCTCGTGCGCGTCGGCGGACGAACGGCGGAGACGCACCCCATCGCCGGCACTCGCCCGCGGGGCGCGACGCGAGCCGACGACGAGGTGCTCGCCACCGAACTGCTGGCCAACGAGAAGGAGTGTGCCGAACACGTCATGCTCGTGGACCTCGGTCGCAACGACCTCGGCCGGGTCTGCGAATACGGGTCGGTGGAGGTGACGCGATTCATGGAGGTCGTCCGCTTCTCCCACGTGATGCACATCGCCTCGACCGTGCGGGGCACGCTGGCGGAAGGCCGCGGCGGTCTCGACGCCCTCGCTTCCTGCTTCCCTGCCGGCACGGTGTCCGGCGCGCCGAAGATTCGCGCGATGCAGATCATCGCGGACCTGGAACCCCACGGCCGGGGCCTCTATGCGGGGGGGATCGGCTACATCGACTTCGCCGGCAACCTGGACTTCTGCATCGCCATCCGCACGATCGTGATGCGGGGCGGCCGCGCGACCATGCAGGCCGGCGCCGGCATCGTGTTCGACTCGGATCCCACCGCCGAGTTCGCCGAGACGTCGCACAAGGCCGACGCGCTCCGCCGGGCACTCGACCTCGCCCACGCGCGAGGGTGACGAGACAGCGGATGCTCCTGCTGGTCGACAACTACGACTCGTTCACCTACAACCTGGCCCAGGTGCTCGGCGCGCTGGGCACGACCATCGTCGTCCGGCGCAACGACGAGTTGACCCTGGCGGACGTGGAGCGCCTGTCGCCCGAGCGCATCGTCATCTCGCCCGGCCCCGGCCGCCCCGAACGAGCCGGGCTCTCGCCGGACATCATCCGACGATTCGGTCCCAGCATTCCGGTGCTCGGCGTGTGCCTCGGTCATCAGGCCATCGCGACCGTGTACGGCGGGCACGTCGTTCGGCTCGCCGTACCCGTCCACGGCAAAGCCTCGAGAATCGGCCACGACGGCCAGGGCGTCTTCCTCGGACTCCAGCAGGCCATCGACGTTGGCCGGTACCACTCCTTGGTGGTCTCGGACGCCGGTCTGCCCGACTGCCTCGACGTCGCCGCGCGAGCCCCAGACGACGGCGCGATCATGGGCATCCGGCACCGAACGTTACCCGTGCACGGCGTCCAGTTCCATCCGGAATCCGTGCTCACACCGACCGGGCGGGATCTGCTTGCGTCGTTCCTCGCCCATGGGTGAGGAACGATGCGACATGGCCCGGGTGCACCGGCCGGTGCTATAGTCAATCTTTGCCGCCAGGGGTATCCCGATCGGGATTGAGAGCACACCCTTGGAACCTGAACCGGATCATGCCGGCGTAGGGAGCGCGGTTTCGAGGGGCGACGTGCCGCCTCGCTCCGGCGCACCCTGCGACGCGTTCCGGGATCGATGAACCGGAGGACTCGAATGGACGCACCCAGCCACTCGCCCTCGTTCGCGACGGCCTATCCCAATTCTCGCAAGGTCGGCGCCGGACCGCTCGGCGTCCCGATGCGCGAGATCGACATCGCTGGGGGTGGGCCGCCGGTTCGGGTCTACGACACCAGCGGTCCGCAAGCCCTGCGCCCATCAGACGGGTTGCCGCCGCTGCGCCGCCCGTGGATCGACGCGCGGGGCGGCGTCCGCGAGGTCGCCCCCATCCGCCCACCGTCGACGAGATTCCTCCATCCGGCCACGCCGAAGACCGTGCTCGAGGGTTCTCGGACCGTGACGCAACTGCACTACGCGCGACAGGGCGTCGTGACCGACGAGATGGCGTTCGTGGCGCTCCGCGAGGGACTGCCCGCCGAGATGGTGCGCGACGAGGTCGCTCGCGGACGGGCCATCATCCCCGCCAACATCAATCACCCCGAACTCGAACCGATGATCATCGGGCGCACGTTTCTCGTGAAGATCAACGCCAACATCGGCAACTCCGCCGTCACGTCGTCGATCGACGAAGAAGTCCACAAGCTCCAGTGGGCGACGCTCTGGGGCGCCGACACGGTGATGGACCTCTCGACCGGGCGTCACATCCACGAGACTCGCGAGTGGATCCTTCGGAATGCCCCCGTCCCGATCGGCACGGTGCCGATCTACCAGGCGCTCGACAAGGTCGGCGGGACGCCCGCGGAGCTCACGTGGGAGGTCTATCGCGATACGGTCATCGAGCAGGCGCAGCAGGGGGTCGACTACATCACCGTGCACGCTGGCGTGCTCCGCCAGTACATCCCGATGACCGCGGAACGAATCACGGGCATCGTGTCGCGCGGTGGCGCCATCATGGCGCAGTGGTGTCTGGCACATGGCCAGGAGAACTTCCTCTTCACACGCTTCCGCGAGCTGTGCGAGATCATGGCGCGCTACGACGTCTCGTTCTCGCTCGGCGACGGCCTCCGGCCGGGCTCGCTTGCCGACGCGAACGACGAGGCGCAACTCGCCGAACTGCGGACGCAGGGCGATCTCACGCGCATCGCCTGGGAGTACGACGTGCAGGTCATGAACGAAGGCCCGGGACACGTGCCCATGCACATGATCGCGGAGAACGTCGCGAAGCAGCGTGAGTGGTGCGACGATGCCCCGTTCTATACGCTGGGTCCGCTGACCACCGACATCGCACCAGCCTACGACCACATCACCTCGGCCATCGGCGCGGCATTGATCGGCTGGCAAGGCACGGCGATGCTCTGCTATGTCACGCCGAAGGAACATCTCGGCCTGCCGAACTCCGACGACGTGAAGGCCGGGGTCATCGCCTACAAGATCGCTGCGCACGCCGCCGACGTGGCGAAGGGCCACCCGGGAGCGCGCGACCGAGACGACCAGCTGTCGAAGGCCAGGTTCGAGTTCCGCTGGGAGGATCAGTTCAATCTGTCGCTGGACCCGGTGACCGCACGCGCGTACCACGACGCCACGCTCCCCGCCGACGCGGCCAAGGACGCCCACTTCTGCTCGATGTGCGGGCCCAGCTTCTGCAGCATGGAACTGACGCACCGCATCCGTGCGGAGGGCGCGCCGGCATGCGACGCCGAGCCAGAGGCCGTCGCGGCCGCGCCGGTGACGGTCCATCGGCGGTTCGCCGAATACGGTCGGGGAGACCACGCTCGACGCCATGATGATGTGGGGCCCCACGCATGACGTCGGCGCGGTCGGTTGCCTGAAGCGCGTCGAGCGCGCCATCTCGGTGGCTCGCCACGTGATGGAGAAGACCCAGCACAGGTCGTGGTCGATCCCTGATGCGCAGCCCCCCCGAGAGCGCTATGATGGCGCCGAACACACGCAGGAGGAGTGACGCATGAACAGACGGACCTTGCTGAAAACTGGCGGGATGGCGGTCCTGGGTTTCGGGCTCGGCGGCTGCGCAACGCGCACGGCTCGACCTCAGATGGCACCGCGGCGTCGGATCCACCTCGCCCCGATCCGGGCTTCGTGGGATCGGATCATCCGGACGACCGTCGGGTTGCGCCCGCATCGCCCGTCGGGCTTCCGACTCGAGGCCGAGAAGCTCGACGACAAGACCGTGATCCACAACTACGGGCACGGTGGCGCCGGTTTGTCGCTGTGCTGGGGCACGGGCGCCATGGCCGCCGACATGGCGCTCGCGCAGAGTTCGCGCCGCGTGGCGGTCATCGGCTCCGGTGCGGTCGGCCTGGCCACGACTCGACAGCTGCAACGGCGCGGCTTCGACGTGACGATCTACGCGATGGCCGTGCCGCCTGACACGACGACCAACATGGCGTGGGGTGGCTTCACGCCGACCTCCGGGCTGGTGGCACGCGACGGGCGCTCGCCGGCCTGGGATGTGCAGTTTCGCACGGCCGTCGAGATCGCCTACACAGAGTACCAGTTACTGGCCGGCCGTGACTACGGCGTGGCCTGGATGGACAACTACGCCACCCTCGAGGAACTCCCGACGCCCGGACGCCAGGAGCCGCGTGAGTTCGAGGACTTTTCTGCGGGCCTGCTGCCGGACAGCATCAGCATGGCCAGGGAGGTCCTCCAGCCGGGCGAGCATCCGTTCCCGACGCCCTACGCCACGGTGCAATCGTCACTCCAGATCCAGCCGCCGATCTTCCTCGATGCGATGGTGCGTGACGTACACCTCTACGGCGCCAGGACGACCATCCGGAAGTTCGACTCGCCGCGGGACCTGATGTCGCTCGGCGAGTCAGTCGTCATCAACTGCTCGGGACTCGGCTCGTGGTCGCTGTTCGACGACAAGGAACTGACACCAGTCAAGGGCCAGCTCACCTTCCTCGTACCCCAGCCCGAAGTGAACTACCAGTACGGCTGCATGCCGCGATCGGACGGGATCGCACTCGGCAGTTCGCGGGAACCAGGCGTCTGGTCGCTCGAGCCGAACGAGGAAACACGCCAGCGCATCGTCACCCGAGCCATCGAGCGGTTCGCGTGGATGCAGTCGCCCGTGGCCGGCCAGCGGTTGACGAGATCGGCCGCGCCTGTCGTGGCGCCTCGCGTCGAGTCCTTCTACGGCCTCGGCTCGTGAACGCGGTTCGCGAATCATGTCCGGAGTCCGAAGCGGAGGTCGTCGACCAGTGCGGTCATGAGGACTACTCGTCTTGATGGGTGCTCACGTACTCTTCGGCAAAGGCACGGAGTCTCGCGTTGGTCAGGCCGATCATCTCGGCTTCGGCCAGGGCCTCGTCGTGGCTCCACCCGTCCAGCAGCACACGCTTGATCATCCAGAACGCGCTGGCCCGATTCGCGCTGTGGCAATGAATGTACACCGGCTGGTTCCGCGGCTGTGAGACTTCCTGCAGGAACCGAGCGACCTTTGCGTTCGGGTCGGGCTCGTCGAAGCCGAACGGGATGTGGATGTACCGAAGGCCGGCACCCTCGGCCGCCGCTCGCTCGCGCTCGATCTCGGCATCCGGCTCGTCCTCGCGACGTAGGTTGATGATCGAGGCGAACCCCATCTTTTTCAGGTCGGCGACGGCCTCGGGAGCCGTGGAGCCCCCACAGCCGGTCGTCGCATCGACGCGTGTGAAGTTCGTAATCCCGGCGACCGTCGCCTTGCCCAGTTCGACGCGGCTCGTGCGGGCCGCGCACCCGGCGCCGGCGACGACGATCGCCGCGATCGCGATTCGCATCGCCCTCGCGGGCCATCGGACACCGTGACACTCGACGCTGTGAGTCGGGGTTCCGTGGTCGTTGATTCTCAACATGATTCACGATTGTACGTCACATTGACGGGCTGGTCAGTACTCCCGATGACAGCCATTCCGTGCATACGGTTCGACCCACATCATCGATTCGATGAACCCCGCCTTTCTTGATCCGCGCTATCATGTCCCTCGGTCACGACGAGCTCCTTCGGGAGCGGCACCCATCTCGTCCTTGGGCGTAGAACGGAAGGACGGCGACCATCATGGCGCCCGAGTCAGAGCAGACGGCGACTTCCATCGGACGCCGTTACGACACCCCACACGACTCAGAAGAGAGGATTCGCACATGAGGATGATGTCTTGCTTGCTGTTCGCCGGCCTCGCGATTGCGCCGGTCCACGCACAGGATCCGCTCAAGACCACCAACATCGAGCGCTACTACAATTCGGTGCGCATGAACCTGGAGGCTGCCGCGGAGGCGATGCCGGCCGAGAAGTACAGCTTCAAACTGGCCCCGGATCAGATGGATTTCGGCCAGTGGATCAACCATTCGACCGAACGCAACTACCTGGATTGCTCGACGTTGCGCGGTGAGCCGAATCCGATGCCGAAGGCCCAGACCGACATGCTCACGAGCAAGGCCGACATCGCCACGAACCTGAAGGCGTCGTTCGCGTATTGCGATGCCACATTCGCCACGCTCGACGATCAGAAGATCCTTTCGTCGCCACAGATGGTGATGTCGTTCTTGCACACCACCGTGCACAACAACGAGATCTACGGCAACATCGTCGGCTATTTGCGCGCGAATGACATCGTGCCGCCGTCGACGGCACGGAGGCGATGAAGAGTCCGGACCCGAAGAGACCGCAGGACACCCTCCACGCGTGGTGCCTCCCGAGCGCCACATCCGGGTCGACGTGTCGGATCGAGAGCCGACGAACGGCCTATCTCGCCCAGGCGTAGGCCTCCACACGAGGATCGGCCCCGGCGCTCAGCACGCCGGTCTCGGGGTCGAGCATGATCGCCGCGAGCGAGCCCAGGGACCAGGGTGCCGACACCCTGAGCGCGTGCCCCTTGGCCTTCAGTGCCTGCTGAACGGCTTCGGGGGTTCGCGATTCGACCGCCAGGTCGTCGGCCGACTGCATGGTGTGGGGGAAGACCGACGAGAGGAACGCGCGCGTCGACCATCGCGGTGCCTCGATCGCCTGCTGGACGTTCATGTCGAAGTCGACCACGTTCATGAGCGTCTGCACCGTGCGGTGGATCTGGTCGTCGCCGCCCGGGCTGCCGATCATCATGAACGGCGCGCCGTCTTTCATCACGAGCGTGCTCTGCAACGTGGAGCGCGGCCGCTTGCCAGGCTCGAGCGACTTCGCCTCGCCCGGCACGAGCGAATAGTAATCGCCCCGGCAGTTGAAAATGAAGCCGAGGTCGCCCATCACCACGCCCGTGCCGAAGCCACTGTGCAGGCTGGGCTCGAAGCTGACCATGTTCCGGTCCTTGTCGACCACTGTGATGTAGCTCGTGTCCTCCGCGGAATAGTCCGCCTCGCCCACGTTCACGCGCACCTCCGGCCCCGATCCCTTGCTACGAGCCTCCTGGCTCACACGCATGAACTTCTCCGGTTCCCCGGGACGCACCTCGGTCGACGCCGCATCCGGATCGATCAGTGTTCGGCGTTCGGCGGCATAGGCCTTCGACAGGAGGCCGTCGAACGGAATCTGCACGAAGTCCGTGTCGCCGAGCTGCTCACGATCTGCGAAGGCGAGCTTGAGCGCTTCCGCGCTCAGATGGATGTACTCGGCGCTGTTGTGCCCGATCGTCCGGAGGTCGTAGCCCTCGAGGATGTTCAGCATGAACAGCTCGGCCGGCCCCTGCGTCGCCGACCGGTTCTTGTACACCTCGAATCCTCGGTAGCTGGTCGATACGGGTGACTCGACCTGCGCGGTGTAAGCCGCGAAGTCCTCGTAGCGGTATAGCCCCCCGTTCTGCTCCGAGAAGTCCGCCAGGACGTGCGCGATGTCACCCTTGTAGAAGCGGTCACGCGCCGCGCGCAGCGCCTCGTGCCGGCCCCTACCGGCCGCCGCCTGTTCCGCCTCGACGAGCTTCCTCAGCATGCGCGCCGCGTCCGGATTGCGGAAGATCTCGCCGGGTCGAGGAGCTCGGCCATTCGGGTAGTACACCCGCATTGTCGTCGGGTATTGGTGAATCTTCTGCGACCGCTCGATGGCGCGCGAGAGGCTCTCGCCCATGGGGAAGCCCCGATCCGCCACGTCGATGGCCGCCTCGAGCACCTGGGCGAACGACATCGTGCCCCAGCGGTCGAGCATGATGTACCACGCATCGATCACGCCCGGGAGTGACGCCGAGAGCAAGCCGTCGCTCGAGGGAATCTCACCGCCGTTGTGCTCGCGGTACCAGTCGATCGTGGCGAGGGCGGGAGCGGTACCGGCGGCGTTGATCGAGTGCACCGTCTTCTCGCGCGCCTCGTACAGGAGGACGGCCGCATCGGCGCCAAGTCCGTTCGACTCCGGATTGACGAGCGCGAGCACGGCCTGGCCGGCGACCGCCGCATCGAAGGCGTTGCCGCCCGCTTCCAGGATTCGTACCGCGGCCTCGGTTGCTTGCGACTTCATGGACGACACGGCGTATTGCTGCCCCCGGATCACCGGACGCATCGTCGGCCCAGGGCCCTCCCGAGGAGGCGCCACCTGGGCATTCGTTTCGGGGAATCCGACCGACAAGCAGACCAGCAGGCAACCCGCGAACCAGGTGTGGGTTCGACGCATCGTCATGACCCTCCAAGCGATGTTGGCGTTCGGCCGATCGTGCCTGCAGGTCGGGACGATGTCAAGCAACGCAAGAAGCGGCGCCTGCTCGCCCGGCAGGGCCTGATTATCGGACAACAGGCCTAGAATGGCGTCAGTACGCGGTGCGTGATCTCACCAGCGTCATGAAGACGAATGAGACGACACCTACGAATTCCTGAGCCGATCGAAGACCATCGGGACGAATACTGGCGCCGCGAAGGAGCGCGGCAGGTCGAGACCGCGTTCGACGCTGAACTCTTCATCGAGCAGGTCGGCTTCACTGCCTGCCTCACTGATTCACGACGACCGGGACCGTCACTCTACGTGGCGGTCTGTGGACGACGAGACGCGGTGATGCCGCGTCATGTGCAGAAGGACCCGGAAGCGTCGCTCACGTGGCAGCTGAAGGACGCCTTGGTGGAACGCGGCAGGGTCTACTATGCGAAACTGGCCCGCGGACGGGCCACGTTCCTCGCCGTCCGCATGATTCCCTACTTTCACGCCGTGTGGGGCCTGCGCCGATCGGAAGAACGACAGATGTTGGGCGAGCCGGCTCGTGCCGTCCTGCGCGTGCTCCGCCACGAGTGGGAGATGGGCACGGCGGACCTCCGCGAGGAATCAGGAATCAAAGACCGCACGTCGTTCACTCG
>Ga0326597_10014297_pt1 | contig 10404 bp, 8 predicted proteins | sample RVTome_12_FD_203789 | JGI IMG/M metagenome (GOLD analysis project Ga0326597, IMG submission 203789) | Soil microbial communities from uranium-contaminated site in the Upper Colorado River Basin, Wyoming, United States - RVT100D185 | ecosystem: Environmental > Terrestrial > Soil > Contaminated >...
GAACTGAAAAAACCGTCGGCCGAATCGGCCAATCCATCCATATGGAGTCCGCCGGAAGCAGCCAGCAGGATCAATACCGTGATGACGCTGACCACGGTTTGCGGCAGGAGCATGCCCAGGCCCAGGTCGATGAGCGCGGCAACCATGCCGATCAGCGCGCCGACCAGGGGAAACCAGATCAGGCTTCGGCCCAGATCCTGTTCGGTGCCGAGCCAGCGGACCGGCAGCGGCAGCACGGTGAGAAAGCCGAGGGCGGCGAACAGGCTCTTCATGCGCCTCCGTGGCCATGGCTGACGGCGGCTTCTTCAAAGGTGGCCATTTCGGTGAGGATGCGTTTGGCACCTTCCACCAGGGTCATGGCCAAGGCCGCGCCGGTACCTTCGCCGAGGCGGAAATCCAGATCGAGCAGCGGCTTCTTGCCGAGGCGGGCCAGGGCCAGGCGGTGCCCCTGTTCGATGCTGTGATGCGCGGCGATCATGTAGTCCGTTGATGCCGGTGCCAGGGATTGGGCGATCAGGGCGGCGGCGGTGCTGATGAAGCCGTCGATGACCACCGGTTTGCGCAGGGCGGCGGCGCCGAGGATCAGCCCGGCCAGCCCGCCGATCTCAAAGCCGCCGACCTTGGCCAGCACGTCCAGACCGTCCTGGGGATCGGGCAGGTTGAGCTTCAGGGCCCGTTCGATGACGGCGACCTTGTGCGCCCGCCGCCCGTTATCGATACCGGTGCCGTTGCCGGTGGCCTGTTCGGCGGTGGCGCCGGCCAGCACCGCGACGATGGCGCTGCTGGGGGTGGTGTTGGCGATGCCCATCTCGCCGGTGCCGAACAGGTCGATTTCGGCGGCGAAGTCCCGGGCTACTTCGATGCCGGCTTCCAGACTCCGGATCGCCTGTTCGCGGCTCATGGCCGGACCCAGAGCGATGTTCGCCGTGCCGGGAGCGATAGCCTTGCACAGGATCTGTCCGCTGTCGGTCAGGGCCGAAAGGTTGCAGGCCGCGCCCATATCCACCACCTGCACCCGGGCGCCGGCGACTCGCGCCAGGGCGTTGATGCCGGCGCCGCCGGAGACGATGTTGGCCACCATCTGGCCGGTGACGGCCTGGGGAAAGGCGCTGACCCCTTCGGCCGCCACGCCGTGGTCGCCGGCCATGGTCACGATCAGGCGTCGTTCCACCGCCGGTTGCAGGGAGCCGGTCATTCCCGCCAGGTCGAGGGCCAGGTCGAGGAGACGTCCGAGAGCCCAATGGGGCATGGTCAACCGGTCGAGACGCTGTCTGGCTAATTCGCGGGTTGCCCGATCCTGCGGCTGGATGGCGGCGATGGTTTCGTTAAGCAGGTCCATGGGGGACGCTCCCGTTTGGAAATGGTTCGGGTTAATGGTCGGTTAAAAACCAAAGCTTTCACCACAGAGCACACAGAGGACACAGAGAAATTCTCAGAGGGTTCAAGGTTTTTCTCTGTGCGCTCTAGTGAGCGGAGCGAACGTGTGGTTAAAAGAATTGTTGTTACTGTTTCAGATGCAGCGGCAGGCCGCAGGCCACCAGGGTGACCTGGTCGGCGCTGGCGGCGAGCAACTGGTTGCAGCGTCCCAGCAGATCGCGGAACAGTCGGGCTTCACGATTTTCCGGGACGATGCCCAGGCCGACCTCGCCGCTGACGAAAATGATGGTGCCGGGATGTCGCCGAACCGCATTGATCAGGGACTGGCAACGGAGTTGCACCTCCTCTTCGGAGTTGGTCTGTTCCTGATACATGAGATTGTTGATCCACAGGGTCAGGCAGTCGACCAGCACCGTCGGGCAGTCCGTCGTTTGCGCCAGGGCGACGGGCAGGTCGACCGGTTCTTCCCAGGTCCGCCAGTTCTGCCCGGAACGGGCCTGGCGATGTTTGTCGATCCGTAGAGCCATCTCGGCGTCAGTGACCGGGCAGGTGGCGACAAAGGCGCGGGGGCCGGGGAGGGCTTCGGCCAGGTTCTGGGCATAGGAGCTTTTGCCGCTGCGGGCCCCGCCGGTAATCAGGATCAGGCGGCTCATGGGATACTTCCCTCCAGGTGACTGCGGTCGTTGAGCCCCGCCAGCACCCCCCTTTCGCCGAACAGGCGCACGGCGGAAACGGAGGCCGGGTCGATGTCGAACAGCAGGTAATGCCTGGCGGGCAGGCCGAGCCAATGGCAGATCAGCGCGCGGATCACGCCGCCGTGGGCGAATACGGCCAGCGGATCGGTCCCTGTGGCGGCAGTGCGGGCGATCCGTTCGGCCGCCTTTTCGATCCGTTCCCTGAAATGGGCCAAGGATTCGCCTTGCGGAAAACGAAAATCCGGGTCCAGGCGCGCCCAGCCTTCCACGTCATCGGGGTAATCCCGGGCTATTTCGGCGAAGGATAGGGCTTCCCAGAGGCCGAAATCGATTTCGCGCAGATCCTCGTCCTGCCGGCAAACCAGATCGAGTTCCGCAATTTCAAATGTTTCCCGCACCCGCCGCATGGGGCTGCGGACGGCCTGCCGGCAGCGGGCCAGGTCAGGCCGGCGAGTCAGGGCGGCGGCCTGCCGGCGTCCCAGAGGGCTCAGGGGCGCATCCTCCCGGCCGATGAACCGGCCTTGCAGGGATTCGCCGGTGTCGCCGTGGCGGATCAGGAAAACTTGGGTGCCTTGCATGCAGCGATCTCCTCGTTTTCGGAACTACATGGGACACATGGGATTCATGGGATTCATGGGATTCATGGCCCGATCCATAAAAGCTGCTTTCGCAAGAAAGCAAAAAGAGTGAATGGCTAAGCAAAAAGCGCCAAATGCAAGGCGCGCAATTGTCGAGGAATGAGGCGTACTATGATTACGCCGCAGTGACGAGAGCAATTGCAGCAACGCAGCAGTTGGTGAGTTTTTGCGACGCCATCATAAAAAAATCCCCGAAGCATAAGATTGCTTCGGGGATACCGTTTTTATCCGCCGTATCGGGTTTTGCACACGGCCAAAGCTTGTCCGGCCTCAATCCACGAAGGCCACAACAGCGCGTGTGCGGGACAGGCAGGTCTTCTGGCTTCCGGGTCATCCTTCCGGCCACGCCTTCCCTTTCGTTGTTCCGAAAAGTGGCATCTTGTGGCTTTCGTCACCGGTTACAGCGGCGGGACCGCGACGGACTCACACCGTCTTCCCTGTTAGGCTCGTTTCCTGTTCGGAAACCGGCACCTGTCCATGTTTGTTTGTTGCATGCACGGCGGTTTTCCGCCTGCAGATCAGGCTTATGTATATAGCAGATGTAAGAGTATAAAACCATCCACAAAACAGTTCTGGTCCAAAAAGGACAGATTACATCCCTTGCAGCAGTTCCACCGTCTGCTTGGCTGCCCTGGTCGGTTGCACGCCGGTATCGGCGATGCCGGAGATGACCTTGGTTATGTCATGATCGACGGCGCCGGACTTGGCCCAGGTGGTCGAAGGCACCTTGCTGATGTAGACCGAGTAGGCATGGTGCATGGTGCCCGGCCGTTCGCCGATGATGTGGACGATGGCCTTCGGCTTGGCGCCGGGGGTTTTGCTGAACAGGATGTCGCCGGCCCGGTACCCGGCCCGCACCCGGCCGCTGGTGACCACGATGTTCTTGTCGGCCATCGTCATGCCGGCTTTTTTCAGCTCATCGCGGAGGCCCTCAAGGTAGGGCTTCAAGTGACCTTCATCCATGATCGCCTTGGCGTTGAGGCCGTCGGAAATGACGATCTGGACATCGGGAACCTTGGTTCCCCAACTTGCCCGCAGTTTCTCCAGGGTGGCAACGGAGGCTTCATTGAAGCTTTCGCCGGTGACCGGGTGGGCCACGTAGTCCTCACGGTCGGCCGAGGTGGTCTGAACGGTCACGGCGTTGGGGATGGTGGCGACAAAATCGGGGGTGAATTCCGTCCACAGGCTGACCTTGGCGTCGTCATACAGGGCGTGGATCCGTGTGTTCAACACGGGTTCCAGATCCCAGATTTCCTTGCCGTGGCCGATGGCCAGGTCGACGCCGCGATCCTGCACCCGTTTCACCGCCTGCTGCCCTTCGGCGTAGATTTCCTTCATCGGACGGGTGTCACCCTTGGCTAGACGGTACTGGTAGAAGACCCAGATGGGGTCGCCGAAATTTTTGGTCGGCTTACCGTCCTTATCGATGACCTGGATTTTCTTGAAGAAGTTCCACATGTCGTCGTTGACCTTGAAGCCGAATTTCTCCCGCAACCGGACATGGTCCTGATAGGCGGTGGTCAGGTAGCTGAGCATCGGGTCGTTCTTGGTCGGCAGGGCCATCAGGTAGGGCGGATTGGCCGGGGCGATCTGGTCCTGGCACCAGTCGAGGTCGTCGAGGGTGACGGGCATGTGCAGGGTGGAGCAGATATCCAGCCCGAGGGTCAGGCCGTGGAGCTTGCCCATGGCGATGTCTTCAAGACAGACCCGCACCAGCTGCTCGCGGGTCTTGAAAACCTCGGGACCGATGAAACCGGCTACGTCGTTGACATGATTCCAGGCTCCCTGACCCTCGGTCTGGGCGGCGGCCACCTGCTGCTGGAGAGCGCGGGCGAAGCCGTACTTGCGCGACTCGTGAATCACCATGTCAAAGCCCTTGCCATGGCCGTTGGTGAAGTCGGCGCCCTGGCCCGTTTCATGATAGAGGCCGTACTTGCCGGTGCGCATCTTGGCGTAATTCATCATCTTGTCGATGGTCAGGTCGAAGGTCTGGTTGGCGTCGTCGACCCCGGCGAGGCTCTGGAACCAGATCGCCGTGGAGCCGGGATTGTTCTTTTCGACCGCCGCCTGGACGTCGATGTGAGACAGCACGCACCAGGGATTGAACTGATCGACGCCGAAGGTCTGCATGACGTCGCGCAGGGCCAGTTCGATGCCTTCGACGCTGCTTTCCACGCTGTCGACGGGGTTGGTGCCGACCACCAGATCGCCGACGGCAAAGGAGTAGGCGTTAAACACCTGCCAGACGATGTCCTCGGTGTTGTCCGTCGGCGAGTTGGGCTGGATGCGGGCGCTCAGATAACCCTTGGCGCCGATCTTGGAGCCGGGCAAGGGGTTGAACACGGTCTGGCCGACCTTGATCAGCTCCTCGTTGGACATCAGCTTGACCAGGTTGCCGATAATGTCGCTGTGCAGGCCGTGCATGATCGACTTGATCTCGGCTTCCGATTTGGTCAGCACGAATTTCTTCAGTTCACCCATGGTCCAGTCCTTGACCTTGGCGGACTGGGCATGGTCGGTGGTGTTCGTTATGAGCTTGAACAGATTGTCGGTGAACAGCGGTTTTTCCAGAAGGTCTTTGATTTTTGTATTGGCCAGCAGTTGGCGGGCGTTTTCACGGCTGGCGTCATTGTCCGCCGCCACGCCGATGGCTTCATCCCCTTCCTTGAAGGCGCTGGCCGCCCCGATCACCTGCTGGTAGAGGGTCTGGTCAAAACCGCCCTTGACCCGGTTCACGTAGGCGAAAACGTCTTCTTCCGGCTTGATATCCCGAATGGTCACCGCTCCGGCGGCGCTGGCGAGAAACATGACCGCCAGACCGATGGCGGTACCGGAAAACAATTTGCCCTTTGTAAGCATGTTGCACCTCCGTTGCTCTGTTTTTGCGGATTTCGAAGAGCTCTGCCAGCCTCGGGTTTTCAGCGGAGAGCCGTTACTTCCGGGTTTTTTTCGCTTCCTCCCACATCTGGTTGAATGCGGTTTCGGTTTCTTCGGTCATGACCCGCCAGAGGGCGACGGTGCCGAAATAGTCTTCATCGCCGACATGGAACAGGGCCTTTTCCTCGGGGTTGAGGCGATCACCGACATCGGCGATGACCGGGGAGACCCCCTGGGCCTTGACTACGTCGGCCTGCCGTTCCTCGTCGAGCATGAAATTGATCCATTCCTCGGCCAGTTTTTTCGTCACTCCCTCGGCGCCGGCGCCTATGTACCAGCAGTCGATCCAGGCTGTTCCCCCTTCCCGGGGGGCGGCCAACTGCCAATTGCCGCCCTGGAGGTTGGCCTGGGCGGTGGCAAAGCCCCAATCGGTGGCCAGGGCCAGATCGGGAAACTCCTCCGGGTTGGCCGAACCGTCCCACAGGCTTTTGGCGTTTTGGGCCAGGCCGTTGAGTTTTTCCTGGATCCTGCCGCGGTCGAGGCGGTTGATATCAAAGATGTCTTCATAGGCATAGCCCAGCGCCAGGGCGGTGATCCAGACATTGACCTTCGGGAAGTTGTTGTTGATGGTGTATTTTCCCGCATACTGCTGCTCCCAGAGGATGTTCCAACTGGTCGGGGCGGTCTGAACCCTGTCGGCATTGTAGGCCAGGCCGTAGGGGCCGCAATTGTAGGGAACCCCGTAACGCAGGCCGGCGTAAACCGGAGTGATGTCGTTGCGGAACACCGGCAGCATCTTTTTCAGGTTGGGGATGTTGTTGATGTTGAGCGGCTGCAAGTACAGGCTTCCCGCTTCATAACTGTAGAAGCGGGGAGTTTTCGGTAGCTCGATGGGTGGCGAGATGAGATCGGCGGTGTTGTTTTTCACCGCCAGGAAGAATTCGTCCTGATCCTTCGGGTTATGGATCTGCAACTCCACGTCCAGGTCGTATTTTTTTTGGACCAGCGCCTTGAAGGCAGCTTCGTAAGGCTTGGCGTAGCCCTCCCAGCAGGTGATGCGCAGGGTTTCCTTCTTCCTGCCGCAGCCGGGAGTGAAAGTCAGGGCCAGGACGGCCAGCCCGGCCCCCACGGCAACTGCCACCGTTGACAAGACTCTTTTCATGGTTTCTCCTCGGGAGGCTGCCGGCTTTTCCAGGTTGAGTCGATGGATTTAGATGATCCCCCGGGTCCGGCTCCCGGGGGATCGATCCGGTCTCCCCTCAGAAGGTAAAGGTCAGGTTCAGGGCGAAGTTCGTTTCGGTGTCGATGAGCCGTTTGGCGCCGGTGCTGATCGGTGTAGAGAATATGGCGATCGGGCTCAGGGTCAACTGGTCGGTCAGGGCGTAATCGATGCTGGCGCTCAGCTCGTAATTGTGCCAGCCGGCGTAATCGCCATCGACGCCGGTGGTAGCCCCGTCAGAGTGCTGGTTGTAGGAAACCAGGGCGCCAAGGTTGAGGGATGAGTCAGCCAGCCACTGGCCGAGATCGAAGCTGTGACTGATATCCAGGCTGTAGAACAGGCCGTCTTCTTCGGATTTGTCCCAATCCCACCAGATTTTCAGTGTCGGCGCCAGCAGGGTGTTGAGGGTGGTATGCAGGAAGAGCTCATTGGCATCTTCCCCTTCGATCATGTACCAGATGTCGCCGATCGTCATGGAAACCAGTTCGCTCGGGTCAATGGCGTAGGTTATGATGACGTCCGTCTCGTTGAGTTCGCCCGAATTATAGTCGGGACTGCTCTTCAACTGCCAGTTGTGCCAGGTGCTGAGACCCCACTTGCCGGAAGTCAGGTCAATGCCGCCCTGGATGGTCGGGCGGCCGTTGCTCAGGTCGAAGCCCCGCCACAGGTATTTGTCCCAGAGACCGACGTAGACATCCCCCTCGACTTCGATTGTTGCCGCCTGGGCGGTGGCGGCGAGGCTCCCCCCGAACATCAGGATGGCCAACAGAAATACCGTTGCCTTTTTCATCGCTTTACCTCCATAGGACATGGGACACAGGCCAAAGATCCCTCGAAGGCCTTCCCCAGGGGGACTTTGGCGGTACGAAATGACTATCTGAAAACCCGGCTCGGCCAAGGGGATGAAAAAGGTAAGTAACCAACATTGCAGTGTAAATTAGTAACATCATTGCCGGACGGTGCAAGGGAGGGGGAGATTATTTGTAATTAACCGTTCCTGGTTATGCACCTGTCTCCAGTAGAAAGGTGCAGTAGGTGGAAAAACCCTAAATTCTTTTCACCACTCGTTCGCTTCGCTCACTAGAGCTCACAGAGAGCACAGAGATCACAGAGAAAAAACGCTGAAATTTTAAGATGTTCTCTGTGTTCTCTGTGTTCTCTGTGTTCTCTGTGGTGCAAGCTTTTGATCTTGATAGATCGTCAACTTGAGTTTAGTGCATAACCAGATAACCATTTTCAGGCGTGCATGATTCCAACCGGACACTGGCGGGATGTTCCGGAACCGGTGCCTACAGGGGGAATTGACGTACCTGCAGGGCCCGGCCGGGGCGGGTGAGGTAGACGAACAGAATTACCCGATGGCCGCCGGATTCGGGCAGGTGGCTGAAGGCGGCGGCCATATGTTGTACCTTGATGCCCCGGCCTTTGACGGCGGCAGTGATGTGGCGGACTTTTTCCCGGACCCGTTGTTGTTCGTCCCCGGTGAGACAGGTGTCGAGAAAAGAGGGAACCTGTTCGGGTGGGATGCGCTCGACGCCGGCCAGATCCCGGCCGAGTTGCTCCCGTAGCAGTTCCCGAGGCTGATCGGAAAAGGTGGCAGCGGTGAAGTTCCAGATCTGTTCGAAGAGTTCGCGCTGGGACAGCAGACGGCGGAACAGACCCTGCGCGCGCCACCAGCTTTCCAGTTGCGCCAGGCCGGCCGACAGCGAGCCGCAAGCGGTGGCGAGGGAGGACAGAAAACCGGTGCAGCGACCGGCGTTGCTGGTCAGGTCGAGCAGACGGCTGATGCCCTGCAACCGCTCCAAATCATGAAAATTGAGTTGCGGGGTGGCGAGAACCGAATAGGGCGGGTGGGGATCGAAACGGAGGCCCAACCGCGCGGCATTCAGCCGCAAGGGGGCTCCGGGCAGCAATTTGACCGGTTCGAGTTGCAGGTGATGGGGATGCAGGGCGGCGACCCGGTCGACTGATTGCAGAAATTCCCGCAGCCCTTCCCCCGGCAGCCCGGCGATCAGGTCCAGGTGAAGGTGGATGTTGCCGCGGCGGCGCAGGCGGCGGACGTTGGTTTCCAGCAGTTCCAGGGCCGCCGGGCGATCGATGGCCCGCAGGGTTTCGGGCAGGGTCGACTGGACGCCGATTTCAAATTGGAAGATGCCCGGCGGCACTTGTTCCAGTAGTGTCAGAGTCTCTTCGTCGAGCAGGTGGCCGCCGATTTCGAAATGAAAGCGGCTCCCCAGGTTGTGCCGCAGGATGTAGGCGAAGATGTGCCGGGCCCGTTGCGGATCGTAGTTGAAGGTCCGGTCGACCAGCTTGATCTGGCTGACCCGGCGGTCCATGAGCAGTTTCAGGTCCCCCTCGATGCGCGGCAGGGAGTAGGAGCGCACCTGCCGGTCGAGGGCGCTCATGCAGAAGGCGCAACGGTAGGGACAGCCGCGGCTGGTTTCAGCGTAGACGAACCCCCGGTCCAGATCCACCAGGTCGAGGGCGAAGGGGGAGGGGATGTCGTCCAGATCGGCCAGCAGCGGGCCGTCAGGGTTTTCGTGGATCCGGTCCCCCCCGCGCCAGGTCAGACGGGGGATTTCGTTGGGGGACCGACCCTGGTGCCAGGCCCGGAGCAGGCCGCGCAGGGGCAGCTCTCCCTCACCCCGGATCAGGGCGCTGATGCCGGGGTGGCGTTGCAACAGCTACGGACCGTCGAAGGAGACTTCCGGCCCGCCCAGGACCACCCGCAATTCGGGCCGGACCGTTGTCAGGGCATCGACCAGATCCAGGATCTGTCGGCGATTCCAGAGGTAGACGGAAAAAGCGGCCACGTCCGGTCCGTCCGCCAGCAGCGCGGCGAGCACCTGCTCCTTCGGTTCATGCACGGTAAATTCGCGGATGAGCAGCGTGCCGCAATTGTCCCGGCAATAGGCGGCCAGCAGCGGCAGGGCCAGGCTGGGATGGATAAACTTGCTGTGCAGGGTCGTCAGAAGGGTGCGCATGGCCGACAGCATAACCAAGGCGGCCCCGCAAAAAAAGCTTATTTTTAGGAAATTGCTCCCTGGAGGGCCCTGTGATATGCTCGCAGGCTGTTGATTATGAAAAAAATAAACGAAAAGGACATTTTCATGCCTCAGGGCAAAACCATACTGGCCGTGCTGGCCGACGAAAATGGCGAAGTCTTCGAACATCCGGAAATGCTCATGGTCGGCATGAATGGCCTGTCGGGGCGGCTGCCGCGGTCCGACGAGCTGATCCCCCTTCCCGAAGGGAGCCGGCTGTTCACCATTCCCGATACCCCGCCCTTCGGCTTCGATCCGAAACTGAAACGTTCCGTCGCCATTCGCAATCTGCCGCGCCGTTTGGGCGGCGGCCGGGCCCAGGCGGTATCGGCTTTTCTCACCCCCGGATTCACCCGCACATTGCTGCCGGCCGCCGATTACCGGCAAAAACAGGTGCAACTGCCCCTCTGGGCCTATACCGCCGTCGGCTGGTGCGTGGAGGAAGAGCGTTTTTACACGGCGGCGGTGCGGGTTGATCGCAATACCCAGTGGCAGCCGGATCATTTCGACGATCAGCAGCTCGACCCACTGGTGCGCAAGGCCTTGCGGGTCAA
>Ga0326597_10014299_pt1 | contig 10403 bp, 9 predicted proteins | sample RVTome_12_FD_203789 | JGI IMG/M metagenome (GOLD analysis project Ga0326597, IMG submission 203789) | Soil microbial communities from uranium-contaminated site in the Upper Colorado River Basin, Wyoming, United States - RVT100D185 | ecosystem: Environmental > Terrestrial > Soil > Contaminated >...
TCGTATTGCCGGCCAGCAGGCGGCCGTTGCGATCGAAGATCAACCCGCGGGCCGGCACCAGCCGTTCGAGCCGAGTGACCCCTTCGTTCTTGCGGGCGGCGAATACCGGTGCGTAGGTGCCGAACTGTACCCGAACCAGCTGGACCAGCAGTCCCGCAGTGAGCAGGGCCATCCCGAACATCACCACCCGAATCCGGCTGGCGGAGACGGAGGCGGGCGGTTCCCCGGCGGTCTCGCCGGTTCCCCGAAAGGAGGCCGCGGTGATCTTGCCGCTGGCAGCCAGCGGACCGGCGGGCAGGTTCGAGCCCGCAGTGCGCGGGCCGCGGGGTTTGAACCCAGGAAAGCGTTTCACTCGCCCAATCCTCGAAGGAAGGCAGCCAGCCGCTCACCCAGGGTTTCGGTGTAGCTGGGGGACAACATCCCGAAGCGGTTGGTCTCCGATCGGGGCGGGCGGGGAGCGACGAAGCTCGGGTCGCTGATCGCGCCCTCGACCCGGATGTATTCCACTTCCTCGGGCTTGACCGGGCGGAAGCCGAAATAGGCCGCCCTAGCCATCATCAGCTCCGGAGCCGTGAGTCCGGCGTAGGTGGCGTTCAACTCGGCGTTGGCCCGCGCCAGGAGCTCTTGCTGTCGCTCAAGCACCAGCAGCTCCCGGCCGGCCCTGGCCACTTTGGCGTTGACTGCCAGGTACAGGCCGCCCAACACGAACAGCCCCACGATCCAGAGCGCCGTCCGGCTCGTGGCGCGAATCTGGAGCCGCCATGGGGCTTGCTTGAATGCCTGGGGCATGTGTCTTCCGATAACGTTCTGCAAGCTTCATGCCACCTTGGACCCCTCAGGCCGGTGCGATCTTCTCGGCCGCCCGCAGTCGTGCACTGCGGGCGCGAGGGTTCCGGTTTAGCTCCTCCGGCTCCGGTCGAACCGGCTTGCGCTGGATTAGCCGCAGCCGGGCCGGCCGCTCTTCGGAACTTCGACTGGCTTCCCGGCAGAACCGCTTCACCAGCCGGTCTTCCAGCGAATGAAACGCAATGACCACCAACCGCCCGCCCGGCCTCAGCAGCTCCACTGCCTGCGGCAGCGCTTCGTCCAGGGCGGTCAACTCCTCATTGACCTCGATCCGCAGCGCCTGAAACGTGCGGGTGGCCGGATGGATCCGACCGCCCCGGCTGCGAACCGCCCGGGCGACCACCTGGGCCAAGTGGATGGTGGTCTGCAGCGGCCGGGCCGCCACGATCGCTCGGGCGATCCGCCGAGCCTCTCGGTCCTCTCCGTAGCGGGCGATCAGGCTCGCCAGCTCCGGCTCCGGCAGCCGATTGACCAGCTCGGCCGCGTCGAGTTCCTGGCCCGGGTCGAAGCGCATGTCCAGCCGCCCCTCGGATTGGAAAGAGAACCCTCGGGCGGGGTCGGCTAGCTGCATGGAGGACAGCCCCAAGTCGAGCAGGACTCCGTCCACCGCTTGCCAGCCGACCGCCGCGGCGTGGGCGCTCAATTCTCGGAACGAGCCTTGCCGCAGGTGGAGGCGCGGTCCGAACCGTTCCAGGCGTTGCAGGGCCAGCGGCAGTGCGACCGGATCCCGGTCAAGGCCCAACAGCTCCCCGGACGGCGCAGAGCGCTCCAGAATTCCCTCGGCATGCCCCCCCGCTCCTACGGTGCCGTCGATGATCCGACACCCGGGTTGCGGGTCGAGGGCGCTGAGCACTTGTTGGTAAAGAACCGGGGTGTGCGGCTCGGACGACAGCCGATCCACCGCCTACCCCGTCGACAAATCGAAGTCGGCGAACCGCTGGGCATTCGCCTCGGGATCGGTTACCGACTGCAATTGCTTCTCCCACTCCTCGGCCCGCCAAATCTCGAAGGACTCGCCGACCCCCACCAGGTAGACCTCCCCGTCTAACCCGGCGTAGTCGCGCAGGAAGGGCGGGATGTTGATTCGCCCGGCCGAGTCGAGGGCGACCTCGGTGGCTCCGCCAAAGATCACCCGCCGGACGGCGCGTGCCCCCGGTTGGGTGGAGCTAAGCGCAGAGGCCTTCTTGGCCATTCCGTGAAAATTCTCGGAAGTGTGCACGATGAGATGGCGTTCGAATCCCTGAATGAGGTAGGCTCCAGGGGCGAGGGCGGCCCGAAAGCGAACAGGGATCGTTAGCCGACCTTTGGTGTCGGTGGTATACTTGAATTGGCCTAAGAACATTCGTTCGTTGGTAGTTTTAGAAAGTAGGGGACGCCGGCTAAGGCGGCGTCCCACACTCCCCCACTACCCCCCACAATCTTCCACAGTATATACCTACTTTTCCACCGGTTGCAATGAGTGCTCCACGCGACGGTCGGGTACTTGGGTCCTAGCATCCCGCGCTAGCCGCGCGCCGACCGCCGCATGTGGTGGTCACCCGCGAGGAGGGCCCCAATTCTGAGTTGGGGCGAGCGGCGGTCGGAAAACTTTAAGGTTGGGAGGCGCTGAAAAGGTGGGGGCGAGTCGACGACTCGCCCCGGTGGTGTGGTTCTCCCGGCACGCTCGGGTTTCGAAGGTGCCGAGGTTTGACGGCGGTCAACCTGTAAGCCGCGTTCTGTCCAGCCGCCTCCGGCGGTTTACGGGACATCCCTTCTTCCCGCCGACTGCGGCCTAGGCGATCATCTATCTGGGCCGCGCGTCGCCGCGCGGCTCATGCGGCCCACCCGACGCTTGACGGAGACGAGCCGTCTCCCGCCCCGAAGGGCTACGCGTCTGCTTGGCCTTGCTCCGAGTGGGGGTTGCCTGGCCGCGGCATTGCTGCCACGCCGGTGGTCTCTTACACCACCGTTTCACCCTTGCCGCCGGGTCCACGATTGCGGCTTACCGGCGGCGGTTGTTTTCTGTGGCCCGATCCGCGGGTTACCCCGCCCGGGCGTTACCCGGCACCCTGCTCTGCGGAGCGCGGACTTTCCTCAGGCGCATCCTTCGAAAAGCTCAGGATGCGCCTGCGATCGCCCGGCTGACCAACCGTCAGTTTCCATCTTACTTGGGCCGGCAGCGGCGGTCAACCTGCAAGGGCGTTCGGCCGAGGCGACTCCACCCACGCTTGCGGAATAGGACACAAATTGTCTAGAATAGCCCCCTCCGCACCTGTGGAGGCGGCTTCGAAGCCGCGGTAGGCGTAGCACCGCTCTGGGGGAGAGACTTGGGCGGAACGAGAGGTTCGTTTCGTTCGCAGCTGGCTCCGGCAGGCGTGCCCGGAGAGCTTTTCCTTATATGCGCAGCGGGGCCTTCCCTGAGGCACAGGGCGTGCCGGGTCCGGTCCCTCGGTGTTCGTCCCGCGCAGGGCGGACCCGGCGGGGCGACCGGTCGCGCGCCACCCCTTTTTGAGCCTCGCAGCAGATCGTCTGATCGACGCGCTTTAGTACGCGGAATTGATACACACCGCTTCGAGCCCTTAGGCGGCGGCCTGCCCGCCCGCCGACCCGTATCTCCGACACCCATTGGCGAAGCGTATCATCGAGCCGGTGGACATTGTGCGGGCCGTCCTCGATGAGTTGCGCGGGGAGCAAGTGGGGCGGAGGGTCAAGATTGAGATTGGGGACCTGCCTCCCTTCGAGGGGGACCGGGTCTTGATGAAGCAGATCTTCGTCAACCTGTTGGGCAATGCGCTGAAGTTCACCCGGGGCAGGGAGAAGTCGGTCATCGAAGTCGGACGCCGGGAGTAAGAGGGCGAATCGATCTACTTCGTCCGCGACAAGGGAGCAGGCTTCGATATGCAGTACTCCCACAAGCTTTTCGGAGTCTTCCAGCGCCTGCACTCCATGGACGAATACGAAGGGACCGGGGTGGGCCTGGCAACCGTCCAGCGCATCATCCACCGACACGGGGGAAGGATCTGGGCCGAGGCGGAGGTGGATAGAGGGGCCACGTTCCACTTTACGCTCTCACCCAGGCTGCCCAAGTGAAGATAAGGAGGGACAAGAAATGAGCGCTAAACGCAATCAGACGAGTCCACGAGGGAGGCGCCCCAACGAGGCCGAACAGGCCCCGCAGTATGCCCGTAGCCTGATAGAGGCCAGCCTGGACCCGCTGGTCACCATCAGCCCCGACGGGCAGATCACTGACGTCAACGAGGCCACGATCAAGGTGACCGGGGTGGGCCGGGAAAGGCTGATCGGCAAGGACTTCGCCGACTACTTCACCGAACCTGGGGAGGCCCGCGAGGGCTACCAACGTGTCTTCTCCGAAGGTTTCGTCTCCGATTACCCCCTCACCATCCGTCACAAGAAGGGGAAGCTCACTGACGTGCTCTACAACGCCTCCGTCTACAAGGACACCCAAGGCAATGTCCTGGGGGTGTTCGCCGCCGCCCGGGACATCACTGTCCAGAAGCAGGCCGAAGCGGACCTGCAGAAGGCGCACAGCGAGCTCGAACTCCGCGTCCAGGAGCGAACGGTGGAGCTGGCCAAATCCAATGAGGCCCTCCAGGCGGAAATCGCCGAGCATAGGCGGGTTGCCGAAGCCCAAGCCCGGCTGACCGCCATCCTGGAGGCCACTCCCGACTTCGTTGGCATTTCAGACCTGCAAGGACAAGCGATTTACGTCAATCACGCCGGTCGGGAGATGCTGGAGATCGGAGCGGAGGAGGATGCCTCCAATCTGGCCATTGCGGATTTTCTTGCCGAGTCCGTCCGAGCCCTCATCCTCAACGAGGCGATACCGGAGGCCATTCGCAAGGGGGCATGGAGTGGGGAGGGAGCTTTGTTGAGCCGCAGTGGCCGCGAGATCCCCGTGTCCCATGTCCTCCTGGGGCACCGAGGGCCCAGCGGAGAGGTGGAGTTCCTTTCCACCATCGCCCGCGACATCACGGAACGCAGGCGCGCGGAGGACGCGGTGCGGGCTAGCGAGCGCCTGCTTTCGCTCGTCTACGCGAACGTTTCCGACATCATCTACTACCTGTCCGTCGAGCCCGATGACCGGTATCGGTTCCTATCGATCAACCCGGCCTTCTTCCGGGCGACCGGTCTGACCGAGAGCCAGGTCGTCGGGAAACTTGTCAAAGACGTGATTCCCGAACCGGCGCACGACCTGGTCCTCGGGAATTACAAAGCAGCCATTCGGAGCAAGAGCACGGTGTCCTGGGAAGAGGTCTCGGTTTATCCGACGGGTGAGAAGCACGGGGAGGTTTCGGTAACCCCGATCTTCGATGAACAGGGCCACTGCACCCACCTGATTGGCGCGGTGCACGATATCACGGAGCGGGTGAAGGCGGAAAGAGCGACGCGGGAATCCGAGGAAAAGTTTCGCACCTTGTCAGAGAAATCGCCCAACATGATCTTCATCAACCAGGCCGGCAGGGTTGTCTACGCCAACGAGGCATCCGAAGCGATCATGGGCTACTCCCGCGCAGAGCTCACCAGTTCGGATTTCAACTTCCTAACCCTGATCGCGCCCGAATCGGTGGAACGGGTGAAGCAGAACTTCCAACGGCACACGCGCGGAGAGGATGTCCCTCCCCAGGAATATCAATTGGTCACCAAGGATGGCCGGCGCATCGATGGGATTCAAAACATGCGTCTGGTCCAGTTTGAAGGGAAGCCGGCCATTCTGGGCATCGTCACGGACATCACGGAGCGCAAGCGAGCGGAGGAGGAGATTCACCGGCTTAATGAAGAGCTCGAGCAGCGGGTGATCACTCGTACCGCGCAGTTGGAGGCCGCCAACAAGGAGCTGGAAGCCTTCAGCTACTCCGTGTCGCACGACTTGCGAGCGCCGCTGCGTGCTATCGACGGCTTCAGCCAGGCATTGCTGGAGGAGAATGCTGGCCAGCTAGACGATGCCGGGCAGGATTACCTGCGCCGGGTTCGGGCGGCAACCCAGCGAATGGGTACCCTGATCGACGATCTGCTGGCCCTGTCGCGGGTGGCGCGGGTTGAGCTGCGCCGAGAGAATGTCGCTCTGACGGAGTTAGCCCGAGCAATCGTCTCGGAACTTGCGGAGCGCGACCCAGAGCGGCGGGTCGAGTTTGTTGCCGAAGACGACTTCAACGTGGACGGCGACTCACGCCTGCTCAGGGTCGTCCTGGAAAACCTGTTGGGGAACGCCTGGAAGTTCACCCAGGAGCGATCAAAAGCAAAGATTGAACTCGGGCAGGAAACTAAAGATGGCTCGCCGGTGTTCTTCGTTCGAGACAATGGGGCTGGCTTTGACATGGCGTACGTGGACAAGCTCTTCGGCGCCTTCCAACGCCTGCATCCCGCGAGCGAGTTTCCCGGCACGGGGGTTGGCCTGGCGACCGTGCAGCGCATTATCCATCGGCACGGCGGCCGGGTGTGGGCCGAGGGAAAGGTCGATCATGGGGCGACCTTCTACTTCACAATAGCCTCCAAAGGAGACCCAGATGGGTGACCGTTTCATCCTCCTAGTTGAAGATAATCCCGATGACGAAGCCCTGACCATTCGTGCGTTCAAGAAGAGCAAATTGGTTAATGAAATCGTGGTGGCCCGCGATGGGGCGGAGGCCTTGGATTACCTGTTCGGCCGCGGGGCACATGCCGGTCGAGACGTTAGCGTACTGCCTGCGGTCGTCTTGTTGGACCTCAGGCTTCCCAAGATCGATGGCCTTGAGGTGCTTCGGCGCATCCGGGCCGATGAACACGCCAAATTGATCCCGGTGGTCATTCTCACTTCTTCAAAAGAAGAGCAGGATCTGATAAACGGCTATCTTCACGGGGCCAACAGCTATATCCGCAAGCCGGTGGATTTCGACAAGTTCACGGATGCTATCCGCCAGCTTGGCTTGTACTGGCTCGTGTTGAGCGAAGTGCCGCCGCCTATCCCATAGATCTGAAGACATGATCCCGGGACCTCGACGGGGGCGCGGCAGGGAAATCCTATGCCCCCTGATTGGCGTGGGTCGTCTTAGATCGCGCCACGGCAGGAATGAGCGATTTCTTCAGATCCAGGGTCGTCTCTGTCACCCGAAGCAACTGAATCGGAGTTGAGGCGTCCTGCGGGATGCAGGCCGAGTTCCATTGGAGGCCCAGATTGCTGCCATACCGCTTGTTCGTGCCCGCCAATGTCAGGCGCTCGATGTTAATGGCGATTTTTTCACCAACCCGTTTGCCGAGCTCGGCTGGGCAGTTGTCCAGGGCGATGACGAACCGCTGTCCCCGATATCTTGCAACGAGGTCTCTCGGTCTGACATTGCGCAGGATCTCCTGGCCGACCCGGACCAGGGCTTCATCGCCCACTGCACTCCCTCGCCTGGCGCGAAGTTCTGGGAGCCCTTCCACATCAAACATCACGCAGGTCACCAGCTGTTCCCTCCACACGAACCGCCGCGTGCGCAGCTCCTGGACGTGCAGCCAGAAGTCGAGGGTATAGGCGCCAGTCATCTCGTCGCGCACGGCCAGCCCCCGGCTGGCATGGGCCCGCTCTTGGGCTTGCCTGAGCTTTCTGCGCAGCAGACCCTCGCGCTCGTCGTCCGTTCCGCGCCAATAGGCCAGGAGCGCCAGCGCACCCAGAAATGTCGTGGAGGAAAGCGCGAGCTTTACAGACTTCCCCACGCTCGGCTCGAGGGACAGGAATGGCAGCAGCAGCAGGGCGACCGCCGACAGGATCGTAACTAGGTAATACACCCGCCGGATCGCGCCTGACATGAAGTCGTTGGCCTGGAGTTCACGCCGAACCCGCCGAATCTGAGTCGCCTCTTCGCGACCCTCTGCCCGCTCCAACTCGGCCATTTCGCGGATCCACCGTTGCCTTCGGCGCCTCCCGGCAGCGATCGCGGCGAACACTGAGAAAACAGCAAGAAACAGGATTGCCACTGAAAGAGGCGAGAAGAGATCAGTAAGCGCTTCCATCGGACGGGTGACTAGGTGTGCCGGCCCTGCTTGAGGACGCTTCGAATAGTTCGCGCTAACGTACTTTCCGTCAGCGGTTTCTCGAGCCATCCCACCAGCCCGTTGCCCAGCAGCTCCTGCGGTTCCGTCCCGAGGGGATAGCTCGTCATGAGCACCAGCGGAATTTCCTGCTTCATGGCCCTGAGCCTCTCAAGCAATTCCGCGCCGCCAACGTTAGGCATGACCAAGTCGGTCAACACGATGCTAATGGGTTGCGGCGAATCTTGAATAATCTTGAGCGCTTCTTGGCCATCCTCGGCCAGCAATGTCCGGTAATTCAATGAACTTAGCATCTCACTAATGGCCTCTCGAGTTGGCTTGTCGTCGTCGACTACGAGGATAGTGTGCTCGGAACCGTCCTGTTCGCCGGAGGACTCTCGGACTTGCACGGGCTGCGATCCCTCTCCGGCAAGCGGGAGGTAGACAATGAATTCGGTGCCTTTCTCCCTTCTGTTCTTTACCTCGATATGTCCCCCATGTTGCCTTACGATTCCGTTGGCCTGAGCCAGACCGAGGCCCGCGCCTTTGTCGGCAGGTTTTGTGGTGAAGAACGGTTCAAAGATGTGGGGGAGATCCTGCTCCGCGATTCCCCGCCCCGTGTCTCGGACTCGAATTCGGACCCATCTACCCGGGGCCAGCTCATTCATGGGAGGCGTGTCCTCCCGCTTGAGAAGCAAGCTATCCAGTTCCAGGCGGAGCTCCCCGCCCTCCGGCATGGCCTCCTGTGCATTCTGAGCCAGGTTCATGATCGCCTGCCGCAGACGGCCGGGATCGGCGTTGACGAAGCAACCTTCTTCCTGCACGACAACGCTCAGCGCGATTCCCTCTTGAAGGCCCGGGGTCAGCGCGGTCTCCAGTTCCGACACGAACTGCGCGAGGTCGACGAGATCGGGCTCCAGGGCTGACTGGCGGCCGAAATCCAGAATCTGACGGGTGAGGAAGGCTCCTCGTTCAGCCTGCTTGAGGATGGTTCGCATCCGGTCTTCGTCCCTCCTGCTCAGTTCAAAAGAACCCAAGACCATCTCACTGTGAAGAATGATCGCTGCGAGGATATTGCTGAAGTTCGGTGCGATCCCTGCCACGAGTTGTCCGACTGCCGCCAGGCGGTCTTGGCGCATGGCGCGCTCCTGGGCTTCATGCGTTTCGGTCAGGTCTCGAATGATGGCGCCGTAGAACTGCTCTCCATCGGATGTCCAATCGGTGAGGGAAAGCTCTATGGGGAACAGCTCACCGCCTTTTTTCACCCCAACCAGCTCGGCCGCTCTTCCGAGGAATTCCCCCTCTTGGGTTAGCTGAACCCCCTCGCCGCGGTCACTGTCCCGGGGCCTTCTCCGAATCATCGGACCCAGAGCCTTGCCCAGGGCTTCCGCCTTCGAGTAGCCAAAGGTCACCTCCGCCGCTTGGTTCCAGTACGCAATCTTGCCTTGGCTGTCTGTGACCGCGATCGAGGCGATCGCGGTTTCGGCCACGCTGCGGAACCGCATTTCGCTCTCGCGCAGTGCCTCCAAGGCGCGGCGCTTCTCGGCGCGCAGCTGCCTTCCTTGCAGCGCCTGCTGTATGGCCGGACCAAGGCGCCCCAGCCGGTCTTTGATTAGGTAATCTGCCGCCCCTTGTTTCATACAGTCGATCGCCAGGTCCTCAAAGCTGCCAGTGACCACGATGAATGGGATGTCGAGGCCCCGATCCTGCAAAAGCCCTAGCGCTTGCAGCGCAGTGAACTGGGGGAGCGAATAGTCGGCGAGGACGACATCCAGGTCCGGCCTCAGGCTGGCCTCGTAGTCCGACCGGTTCTCGACCCGCTGCCACTTGGGATCGAAGCCGGCGCGGCCCAGCTCGAGCAGAAGCAGCTCGGCATCGTCGGGTCGGTCTTCCAGGATGAGGACCCTCAGCGGAGTGGTCAATTCGGATGCGCCAGGAGTTCGCGGACCTTATGGGCAACGATTTGTGAGGAGAATGGCTTCTGGAGCCAGGCGACCTTGCGGCGATCCAGCAGTTCCTTCGTATCTACCCCGAGCGGATAGCCCGTCATCAGCAACATCTTCACTCCCTCGTATTTCTGACTCAGTGCCTCATACAATGCCCTTCCCCCCATGTCTGGCATGACCAGGTCGCTCAGCACCAGATCGATCCCGTCTGGATCTCGAGCGTAGATCTCCATCGCCTGCTTGCCGGCGGTCGCGCTGATTACTTGGTACTTGAGCGACTTGAGGATTTCCGCGACAGCTTCTCTAGTTGCCTCGTCGTCTTCCACAACCAAAATGGTCTCGCCACCTCCGTGTTCGGCTTCAATGCTGAAATACGCGAGGCCAGAGCCAGCCTGCCGTTCTGAGGCAGGAAGAAAGATGATGAACGTCGTCCCTTTTCCCCGCTCGCTCGTGACATCGATGTAACCGTCGTGTTGTTTGACGATGCCATAGACCTGAGCCAGACCAAGGCCCGTTCCCTCCCCGGGCGCCTTGGTGGTGAAGAACGGCTCAAAAACGTGGGGCAGGTCTTCCGACGTGATCCCCTGTCCAGTGTCCGAGACGCGGAGCCTTACCCATTCGCTC
>Ga0326597_10014300_pt1 | contig 10403 bp, 7 predicted proteins | sample RVTome_12_FD_203789 | JGI IMG/M metagenome (GOLD analysis project Ga0326597, IMG submission 203789) | Soil microbial communities from uranium-contaminated site in the Upper Colorado River Basin, Wyoming, United States - RVT100D185 | ecosystem: Environmental > Terrestrial > Soil > Contaminated >...
CAGTTCCACGTCCGTGGCCCGCGCGTCCAGCCCCGCCGCCTCGCGCGCGGCGATGACCGCCGGGTCGGCATAGTGGGCCTGAATGGTGGCCAGCTCCCGGTCGTCCAGGGCCAGCAGCCGATCCTGGGACAGGGTGCGCAGTTCGTCCAGGCTGTGCAGGGCAAAGCGCGCCACGGTCACCGGCTCCGTAAGCGCGACCGTGGGCAGGCGGAACAGCCGCTCCCGCGCCGCCGCGCCGTCCCGCCGCCAGTCCTCGCGCGCCACCACCAGGGCCGCCTGGATCAGGTCGTTGGCCAGCCAGTCCCGCGCCAGGGTCTCCACCGCCTCCCGATCCAGGTCGCCGCTGATGAAGTAGCCCTGGGCCGCATGCACATGATGCGCGGGCGCCAGGGGCCGGCCGAGGCGGTATTGCAGGGACTCCTGGGCCGTGCGGCCCACATTGTCCGTCACGCCGGGCCGGTAGCCCACCTCCACGTACCAGTCGAAGGGGTTGGCATCCAGCGCCACGCCGTCGGTGGTGCAGCGGTGCAGGATGGGGTCGGCATACAATTCCCGGCCCAGCTCGGTGACGGGCACGGGCAGGGATTCGCCATCGAGCGCGGCATCGTCGAAGGCATAGATGGCCGCCGTGCGCACGCGCTCCACGGGCAGCCCGCTCCAGCGCTTCAACCGCGCCAGGATGGCCTCTCCCGCCGGGTCGGCATGGGCCGGGTCGGTGAAGATCTCGATGCGATGGATCATGGGGCGGGCCGGCACGGGGGCGAAAGGTGAAGCTTCAGGCGTTGGAAAAAACCTGGCGGCCCGCGAAGGCCTGGTTCAGTGTCACGTCGTCGGTGTATTCCAGGTTGGCGCCCACGGGCATGCCCCGCGCCAGCCGCGTGATGCGCCCCACCTTGCCGCCCAGCAGGCGGCTGATGTGCAGGGCCGTGGCCTCGCCCTGGATGGAGGGGTTGACCGCGACGATCAGCTCGTCGACCGGATTGGCGTCAATGCGTTGGGCCAGTTCGCGCAGGCGCAGCTGATCCGGGCCGATGCCGTCCAGGGGCGAGATGGTGCCCATCAGCACATGGTAGCGCCCGCGGAAGGCGCTGGAGCGTTCGATCACGTAGACATCGTTGGGCTGCTCCACCACGCAGATCACGCGTTCCTCCCGCCGGGGATCGGCGCAGATGGCGCACAGCTCCTGCTCGGCGTAGCCGAAGCACTGGGCGCAGAAGCGGATCTTCTCCTTCACGTCCAGCACGGCCTGGGCCAGCGCGGCGGCCCGCGCCTTGTCGTTGCGCAGGATGCTGAAGGCCAGCCGCTGGGCCGTCTTGGTGCCGATGCCGGGCAGACGCGCCAGCTCCTGGACCAGGCGTTCCAGGGACGGCGGAATGTTCATGAGGTCAGGCCGGGAATGTTGAGACCGCCGGTGAGCTTGGCCAGTTCCTCCTTCATCATGTCCTGGCTCTGCCGCACACCCTCGTTGACGGCGGAGAGGATCAGGTCCTCCAGCATGCCGGGGTCCGCCGGGTCGAGGAGGGCCGGGTCGATGTGCACGGAGATGGCCTCGGACTTGCCGTTGAAGGTCATGCGCACCATGTCCCCGCCCATCGACACCTCGATGCGCCGCGCGGCCAACTCCTCCTGCTTGGTCTTCAGCGTCTCGCCGATGTTCTTGGCCTGACGCATCAGGTCCATGATGTTGCCCTTAAACATCCCCGTTATCCTGCGCTGTGGGTGGCTGCGCCTCCGGTGGCAGCGGCGCTGTGTCCTGCATGGCCGTGGGGTCCAGACGGATGTCTCGCACGGCGCCCCGGGGGAAGAAATGCAGCACGTCGCGCACTGCTGCGTCGCCGCGCGCGGTCTGACGCTCGCGTGCTTCCCGGTGCAGCCGCGCCAGTTGCTCCCGCCCGGTCAAGGTATACCCGGGACGGGCCTTTCTATTGGTATCATCAATCACGCGACATTCGAACCCCTCTCCCAGGGCCTCCTGGAGCGTCTGCGCCAGCCATTGCCGGTCGTCCGGGCCCAGGGTGTCCCCCGGTCCCGGCAGCACCAGGCTCAGCTGCTGCGGGCCCCATGCGGCCACTTCCGTGCGACGCAGCAATGCCCACAGGCGTGGCTTGTTGCCCGCCTTGAGCCGCTCCAGCAGGTCGGCGAATCGCGGGTCGTCACAGGGCGCTTCCGGCGGCAGGGGCGGCAGCTCGGCCGGGTCGTCCGGCGCCTGGCTGGGCCAGGGGCCGCTCGGCGCTGCGGCCGCAGCCGATGTCTGATGCATGGCTCCGCTGCCGTTGCTGCCGGGGGGCGGCATCGCCGCGGGCGCGGCGGCCACCGTGGGGCGGCCTTGCACGGGTGGCGCCAGCGGTTCCGGAGCGGGTGCAACGGCGGCACGTTCCGCGGGTGCCGCGTCGGCGGGCGGTGGCGCCGGGTCAGGGGGCGTCGTTTCTGTTTCCCGCTCCGCCGTCCGTGGTGATTCCGGTGGGGGCGCCACGGCGGCACGTTCTGCCGGTGCCGCTTCGCCGACGGGTGGCGGCTCCGGCACGGCGGACGGCGGGCTGGTCATGGGCGCTGCCGCGGGGGCTGTCCGCAGCGTTGGTGCCGTCGGTGCCGTCGGTGCCGTGGGCGCCGCCTCGGCAACCGGATTGGCCTGTGGTCCGTCGGTACCCGCCGTGGCTGTGGGCGCGGCGCGCTGTCCGCCGCCGGCGGGGGCTCCCGCGGGACCGGCCCCGGGCGATGCCTTGCCGTCCTTGCCGTCGCCCAACAGGCCGCGCAGGCGGGCCAGCAGGTCGGGCACGCCCACCAGGCTCTCCACCCGGCAGGCCTTGGCCAGGGCCATCTCGAAGCAGGCGCGGGTCTGGGTGGTGCGGCCCAGCTGGCCCTCCAGGTCGAGAAACAGGTGGAAGAGCTGTTGCAGCACGTCCACCGGCGTCTGCCCGGCATGTCGGCGGTAGAATTCCAGCGCGGCGGGGGGGTGATCCTGAAAGTAGCGCTCCTCGGCGGAGAGGGCGGCGAACAGGCTCAGGTCCTTCAGCTCGCGCATGATGCCGGCCAGCAGCGTATCCACGTCATGGCCGCGCTCCAGCACATCGCCGAAACCCTTGAGCGCCTCGCCCAGGTCGCGGGCCAGCACCGCATCGAGCAATTCCAGCACCTCGCGGGAATCCATCAGCCCCAGCAGGCGCAGCACCTCCTCATCCGTGGGGGACTGACCGACAAAGGAGATGACCTGATCCAGCGCCGTCAGCGCGTCGCGCATGCCACCGGCCGCATTGCGTGCGATGGCCTCCAGGGCCGGGGGCGAAAGGGTCAGCCCCTCCGTCCCGGCGATGCGGCCCAGCTGGGCGGCCATCACGGCCACGGGAATGCGGGAGAAGTCGAAGCGCTGGCAGCGGGAATGGATCGTGTCCGGAATGCGGTGCGGGGCCGTGGTGGCCAGGATGAACTTCACCCGTTCCGGCGGCTCTTCCAGGGTCTTCAACAGGGCGTTGAAGGACTCCGTGGTGAGCATGTGCGCTTCATCGATGATGTACGTCTTGTAGCGGCTCTTGGCGGGCTGGTAGTTGGCGTTTTCCCGCAGCTCGCGGATGTTGTCGATGCCCCGGTTGGACGCCGCGTCGATCTCGTAGACGTCCGGGGAGCTGCCGGCGGTGATCTCGCGGCAGCTCGGGCAGGCGTTGCAGGGCTCCCCGTCCTGGGGTTGCTCGCAGTTGAGGGCCTTGGTCAGAATGCGCGCGGCGCTGGTCTTGCCCACGCCCCGCGACCCGGCGAAGAGGAAGGCATGGGCCACGCGGTCGGTGCGGATGGCGTTGCGCAGAATCTGCGCGATCGTCTCCTGCCCGATCAACTCATCAAAGCGCTGCGGGCGCAGCTTGCGGGCCAGGACGACGTATTCCATGGAGTGCTGGCGTCAAGGGCCGCTGCGGGCTGGCGACAGCACCGGCGGCCTTGTCGAAAAGGCCGGATTTCCACGGCACATCCTCGGATTCGGAGTGCTGCTTCCTTTCGGACCTGACACGGTTGGAAACCTTGGATTGCGCGGAAACCCAGCCCATTCTCGAGCGGTGGGAGGCGGCAGGCTCGGTGCCCGCCACGCCGGGATAGCCCCGGCCCCCTGAATCAAGAACCTACCGGTAAAACCGCACTTTGGAAAGGGACCCGCCCCCGGCGCGGCACCGCCGGGCGAACGGGTTCAGCCCGGCTGTCCGTCGCTGCGCGCGCGCCACAGCAGGGGCCCCACATGCCACAGCCACAGGCCGAACACGAGCACCCACCCGAACCCGGCCCAGAAGCCGTGGGGCGCCCAGGCAGGCAGCCAGCGGCCCAGCAGCTCGGGAATGATGCGGGCGAGGGGCACGACCTGGAAGACGGCGAAAAGGGTCGTGACCAGCCGGTCCGTGGCCAGCCCACGCCCGGCATGACCCAGGGTGACCCGTGTGCTGATGCCCAGCAGCAGGTTGCCGAAGCCCCCCACCACCAGGGCGTGCAGCGCCGCCCGGCCGAACAGGGGATAGGGCGCGTCGCCCAACAGCAGGCCCAGGCTCTCCCCCGTGGAGAGGGCGAAGGACAACACGAACCAGCCCATGGCCGCGTACAGAATCAACAGCAGCGCCGGGCCCCGCACGCGCCAGCAGCGCCACACCACCAGCTCCCGCAGCAGCAGCACCAGCAGCGCCCCGTCGGCCAGCCACAGCCATTGCGGCTGTTCCGCCAGGGTCAGCCCCGCCCGCAGCAGGGCCGCCGCCACCAGCAGGGGCACCCCATGGGCCGAGCGGCGCAGGGTGTAGCCGGGCGTCACGGTGCTGGTGAAGAAGGGCACCATGCGATAGACGACGGGCAGGATCACCAGCAGCAGAAAGCCGTACAGGCCCCCATCCCGCGCCAGACGATAGGCCCACGGCGTCCCGCGCCAGAGGAAGTCGGCCCCGGCCAGCAGCCCCACGACCGCGACGGCCAACCCAAGGCACATGGCCACCTGTTGCTCCCGGGGTTGCCCCCGGGCCGCCAGCAGCACACGCAGGCAGCCCGCCGTGGCGATGGCGTAGCCCGCGGCCCAGGCCAGGCAGCCCAGGGCCGCCGCGCCCGGCAGCCGGAACAGGCCGATCCACCACAGCAGCGACCCACCGGCGAGACACCACCAGGCGCTCTCGTAGATGCCGCGGGGAATGGGGGCCTGCTCCAGCCAGCGCGGAAAGGTGGTGAGCAGGAAGCCGAAGATGTAGAAGCCCAGCAGGCCGTAGAGCATCATCAGGGCATGGGCCGGCGTGGGCGGCACACGCCAGATCACGGGGGTCAGCAGCGGGGTGAACAGGGAGAGTTGCTCCACCGTCCACAGGGTCACGGCGACCACGCCGAAGGCCGCGCCGCCCCAGAGGAACATGCGGTGCGGTGCCGCGGCAAACTGGTTCCAGGCATTGCTCAGGCGTCCCATCTCCGGTTGCTCCCATGTGGATGTCGGTTTGCGGGGCGCCTGCCGCGGGCGTCCCGGGCTGAAAGGTGTCGCGCCCGGCTGCGCGGCAGATGGCCAGGCCCAGCAACCAGGATGCAACGCATACCAGGCGGGCGGCATGACCACGCGTGCAGGCGCGGCCGGCGCAGGGGCGAATCGGGCGGGAACACAACCCATGCAGCCCGCCGCCGGCCCGCCACGCCAAGGCGAGGCTGTCTCGCCGTGCCCATGCAGACTGAGACACCACTTGCCGGCCGCGCGGGTTCTCTCACGGCCCCACTTCGGTTATCCTCGCGCTATCCCGCGATGGGGGCAATCGCCCCATTGACGTACCACGATCACTTTCAGGCAGGGAGAGCACCATGAAGCTGGGACAACTCGGGGTCTGGAGCCCCACCGACGCCATGACCGCGGCGGAGGCTATCGCGTTGGCACAGGAGGTGGAAAAGCTGGGCTATTCCGCGCTGTGGTACCCGGAGTCCCGGGGGCACGAGGCCTTTTCCCTGGGGGCCATGCTGCTGGCCAACACCGATACGCTGATTCTGGCCACGGGCATCGCCAACATCTACGCGCGCGACCCGCTGACGGCCAAGCAGGGGCAACACACGCTGAACAAGTTCTCCGGCGGGCGCTTTCTGCTGGGGCTGGGCGTCTCCCATGTGCCGATCGTGGAGGGCCTCCGCGGGCACAGCTACGGCAAGCCCGTGGCCACCATGCGCGCCTATCTGGAGGGCATGGCCAATGGCGCGGCCATGGCGCCCAAGCTGGACGAGACGCCGCCCACGGTGATCGCCGCCCTGGGCCCCAACATGACCAGGCTGGGCCGGGAGAAAGCCAACGGGGTGCACCCCTACAACATCACGCCGGAGCAGACTGCCCTGGCGCGGGAGATCGTGGGGCCGGAGGCCTGGGTCTGCTCGGAGCAGAAGGTGATCCTGGAGACCAGTGCGGGCACGGCCCGGGCCGCCGGCCGCGCGAACATCGAGCGGTACATGTCCCTGCCGAACTACGTCAACAACTGGCGCCGCATGGGCTTCACCGACGATGATCTGTCCGGCGGGGGCAGCGACCGCTTCATCGACGCCATGTATGTGTGGGGGGACGAAGGGGCGATTCGCAAGCGCATCCAGGAACACCTGGACGCCGGCGCGACCCATGTGTGCATTCAACCGGTGCGCACCGACGGCGCACCCAAGCCGGACATGCGCGCGCTGCAGACCCTGGCTTCCTGACCCGAGACGCGGGCCGCTCAGGAGGCGGCCCGCCGGCCCGCCGCGTCAGGTCCCCGGTGGCCGGCCTGATAGAGGCGGGCGCCCTCCTGGCCCATGTAGCGGGACAGGGTGCGCGCATCGGTGCGGGCCACATCCACCACCAGCAACGCATCCAGCACGTGGGAGAAGGCCGGATCCACGTTGAAGCCCGCGATGCGTCCCCCGAGCTTGAGATACTGCTTGATCAGGATGGGCACACCGTCCTGGTGGGGTTCGATCTCGTCGATCATCGCCGAGAGGGCATCCATGGTTGTCGGCCGGGCGCTCTCGGGCAGGTGCTCCAGGCATGCGGTGCCTTGCCAGCGCGGCGCATGGCGCGGCCGGATGCACCCCGCCAGCTCGGGCATCCCGTGGTGCCGCAACAGATATTCCGCCATCAGCCGCTTGGAGACCGAGGCATAGGCACTGCTGATGCTCACCGGCCCGAACAGGTAGCGGTAGCGTGGGTGCTGCACGAGAAACTGGGCGATGCCCTTCCACAGCAGCAGCAGGGGCAGGTAGCTGCGCTGAAAGTCGCGGGCCACGAAGGAGCGACCCACCTCCACCCCCGGCGCCACATGGCGCAGGAAGGGCGGGGCGATCTGGAACAGGGTGGACAGGTACAGCCCCTGCGCCCCCCGCCGCGGGACGATCTCGTCAAGCAGGCCCAGTCGGTAGGCTCCCGCGATGCGCCGGGAAGGCTCATGCCACAGGAGCAGATGCCGATAGTCGCGGTCGAAGCGGTCCAGGTCACACGCCTTGCCCGAGCCTTCGCCCACATCGCGGAAGGTGATCTCCCGCAGCCTCCCGATCTCGACCAGTCCCGTGGGGATTTCCGCCGCGCGGGCGTGCCAGACCTGAAATTCTCCCGTGGCCAGCAGCCGGTTTTCCGGGGGCAGCGCCGCGATTTCGGCTTCCACCGCCGCGGGGTCCGCCGCCGGCCCGATGGGCTGGGGCAACAGGCGATGGCTGCGCAGTGCGATGCGGGCGGCTTGTCCCTGAGGCCGTCGGCGCGCAGAGCCGAGACTCTCTGTCTTGAAATGCAGATAGCCGGTCAGTTCCCGTGCGTTGCCCATGTCCGCCATGTCCTCCCAGGGGAGGGGCTCTCCGATGGTGACGCGCAGGCGTGTGCGTTGCTTCCTGAGCAGTTCCTTGGGCAGCAGCGCGGTGCGCAGCAGGGGGTGCAGCAATCCCGCCAGATGGAACATGGCGCTGTTGCCGCCGTGAAAATAGATGGGCAGGGCGGTGGCCTGGGTACGTTGCAGGATGCGCCCCGTGTTCACGTTCCACGCCTTTTCCCGGACACCCCAGCGGCGCATGGACAGGGCCGCGACCTCGCCGGCGGGAAACATGCCGAGCAGATGGCCGTCGGCCAGCCAGTTGATGGCCTGCCGGAGGGGGACCAGGTTGCGCATGGCCGAACGGCTGCTTTCGAAGGGATCCACGGGAATCAGGTAGGGCTCGCTTTCCGGCGCCTGCTGCAGCATCTGGTTGCCGAGAATCTTCAGGTCCGGCCGCTGGTTGCGCAGCAGATGCAGCATGAGCAGAGGATCGGCCAGCCCGAAGGGATGGTTGGCCACGACCATCACCCCGCCGCTGCGCGGCACGGCGGCCAGCCCGGCGCCGTCAATGTCCACCATCATTTCCAGCCGCGCCAGCACGGCTTCGATGAATGTCTCCGGTGCGGCGCTCTCGCGCACTTCCTGGTACAGGCGATTCACGTGGTCGATGGACAGCAGCCTGCCCAGCATGCGCTCCATGGCGCGTAGCAGCAGATACGTGGGACCGGGGATGGCGGCGCTGTCCATGCAAAAGATGCGGGGGGCGGGCTCGGATGTGGTCATGGTCTTCCCGATGGATGGTGGAGTGCATGCAGCCGCGTGTGCCGCGGCCGTGGCTGGCTCAGCCTTCTGAGCAGCATGCCGCGGAAGTGATAGGCGGAGATTTGTGGAAGAATAGGGTTGTGCAAGGGAATGGCTGGAAATTCTCACGCGCGCGGCTAACACGCCCCTAACAATCGCGGGGTAAGACAGACGCAGGGAACGTCCCTCGGGGGCAGAAGCCGGTCCCCACACGACATGGATGTCGGTTCGCAGGCGCCGGATGCGCCGTCACCAGGGAAACCAGCCACAGTGGAGGCGACAGAGCCATGCTACAGGGACAGCTATTGTACGTGATGGGAGCACCGGGCACCGGCAAGGCCGCGCTGCTGGCCGAGGCGCGCCGACAACTGCAGGATGAATCCACCATCGTGTTCGCGCCGCGCTATGTCACCCGGCCGCGCACGAGCCGGGACAATCCCGGCGATGTGCTGATCGGCCGGCACCAATTCGTGACCCGCTACTGGGCGCGGGAATTTGCCCTGCACTGGGAGCACTCGGGGGCCTTCTACGGCCTGGGCAAGGAAATCGACGGATGGCTGAGGGAGGGGCAGCGGGTCGTGGTCAACGGCAGCCGGCATTACCTGTCGCGCGCCCGGGCGGACTATCCGGGGCTGCGTCCGGTGCTCATCGATGCCCCGGCACCGGTGGTGCGCATGGAACTGCGCAGGCAGGGCCTTTCCGGGGAGCTGCTGGAGCAGCGCCTGGAGCGGGAGGAATACTACACGGGACTGGCGGCGCTGGGGATGGTTCGCGTGGTCAACCGCGGCGTCCTGGCGGAAGCGGCGGCACGCCTCGTGGATGTGCTGCTGCACAGCGTCACCCCGTTGGCCGGGCCGCTGCCGGGGCCGGGCCTGCCGCGGCAATACGCGCGCAGCGGCTAGGGCCGCGTCAGTAGGCCGCGGAGGGCAGCCAGGTCACCAGGGCCGGGAAGGCGATCACGAAGCCCAGGCCGATGAGCTGCAGGATGATGAAGGGCACCACGCCCTTGTAGATGTCCAGCAGCTTGACCTCGGGCGGGCAGACCCCCTTGAGGTAGAACAGGGCAAAGCCCACCGGCGGCGTGAGGAAGCTGGTCTGCAACGTGACGGCCACCAGCATGGTGAACCAGATCAGGTCCGGATCGCTGATCTCGCCGAAGCCGGGCACGTTGAAATTGATGGCGGTCACGATCGGTGCCAGCAGCGGCAGCACGATCAGGGTGATCTCGATCCAGTCCAGGAAGAAGCCCAGCAGGAACACCAGCCCCAGAATCACCAGCAGGATGCCATAGGGTCCCAGGGGAATGCTGGTCATCAGGCTCTCGATGACCTGATCTCCGCCCAACTCCCGCAGCACCAGGGCAAAGCAGGTGGCGCCGATGAAGATGCCGAAAATGAACGCGGTGGTCTTGAAGGTGTCGTAACTCACGTCCCGCACGGCTGCCCAGGTGAGCCGCCGGTTGTAGGCCGCCAGCAGCATGGCGCCCAGCGCGCCCACCCCGCTGGCCTCCGTGGGCGTCGTGATGCCCGCGAAAATGGAGCCCAGCACCGCGAGGATCAGCAGCGCCGGCGGCAGCACCGAGGCCATCACGGCCCCCAGCATGCCCCAGCCGAAGGGCCGCCGATCGTCCCGCAACGGCGCCGAGGCGGGGCTGAAAAAGGAGAAGATCAGGATGTAGGTGAAGTACAGTCCGGCCAGGATCAGCCCGGGAAAGACCGCCCCCATGAACAGATCACCCACGGACAGGGAAAGCTGGTCGGCCATGATGACCAGCATGATGCTTGGCGGAATCAGAATCCCCAGGGTGCCCGAGCCGCAGATCGTGCCCAGTGCGAGAGGCTTCGAATAGCCCTGGTTGAGCAT
>Ga0326597_10014301_pt1 | contig 10403 bp, 9 predicted proteins | sample RVTome_12_FD_203789 | JGI IMG/M metagenome (GOLD analysis project Ga0326597, IMG submission 203789) | Soil microbial communities from uranium-contaminated site in the Upper Colorado River Basin, Wyoming, United States - RVT100D185 | ecosystem: Environmental > Terrestrial > Soil > Contaminated >...
GGTTGTCCTTCCTCACAGGACATTACGGTCCTAGAAGTCCTAGTTTGGGTTCGTTTCGTAAAAAATATGTGACCGGCTGCCCCAATTGATTTATATCCATATTGGTTTCAGATGTTTACGGCCTCTCCATTCCCGGGCATGCTTAATCCATTTGGCACAGCATTCTTATTCCATTTGGCACAGATGGTATGGACCGCCGTGTTGTGTCCGGTCCGGTTCGAGAGACCAACCTCAGCGGCTAAAGCCCCTCTCAGGGAGGCGAGTCACCCTACCGTCCTGCGGAGGTTGTGCGACCCCTGCGGGGTCGGTTCGAATATTCACATTCTGTTCCGGGGGCGTTGCCCCCGACTATCCTCTGTTGCCCTTTCAGGGCAACGAAATCAACGGGCCGAACACTCCAAGCTGGTGAGAAATGCGGGTTAGAACCCGGCGTCTCATGCCACGCACACCTCCTCTCCCCAAGGATGTGTCCATTCGGAGAACGAGGTCAAGAAGATTCTACCGAGAGAACCGAGAGAACCGAAGGAAGCGAAGGAACCGGGCCTCCCGAAAGCGGGAAGCCCGGCTCTTTGGAATTTCACTGCATTTGCCCGTGAGGCCGGCTCGCCCCCGGCAGCGGCGGCGCCCTCCGGCAATCCCGGAGCCGGTCCTACTGGTCGAGCACCTCGATGTAGCCCAAATGGCTTGAGGTGTCGCCCGACCACCAGATGCGGTTCGGATTGGACGGATCGATCTCAATCCGTCTGGCATCGGACTCGATGATCGGCAGCGAATACTCGGTCCAGGTTTCCGTCTGGGGATTGAAGCGGGCGATCTTGTCCGCTCCCTGCTCGACCATCCAAATGACCTTGTGGGTCGGGTCGGCGACGACGTGATACGCGCCAGGGTCCTTGGTCGGAGGCTCATAGACGGTCGTTTCGGCGGTCTTGTGATCGTACTTCACGAGCTTTCCGGTCCGATGATAGGCGACCCAGATATCGCCGTTCCAATCGGCGCCCATGCGGCGCGGAATGTCGTTGCCGGGGGTGGGGAACTCGTCGATCTTTCCGGTAACGGGGTCCAGACGGCCGATGCGGTTCGCTTCCCTCTCGACGAACCAGACGTTGCCATCGCCGGCCACATCGAGCCCGTAGCCGCCCGCCTTCTCCTTGGTCTCGAGCCAGTAGGGCATGTCATACGCGGAGAACTTCCTGGTTTCGAGGTTCAAGCCCACGACGCGGTTGCCGGCGGTTGACCAGACCATCTTGCCGTTGGGGTCGACGCGCATGGTGTTTCCGGTCATGGGGCCCTTGAAGTCGGGGGGCGCCGGATAGGAGGTGAACTCGGCGTTGCGGGTGTCGAACTGCAGCCAACGGCGGTTGGCGCCGATCTCGGCCATCCAGATGGTGTCTCCGGCGCCGCGCGTGGGAGGACCCATGTGCGCCAAGGTGCCGACTTTGGCGGTTCCGGTGGGCGGAGGGACCTGGCTATAGGTAAAGGTCTTGGGGTCGAATTTGCCGAGGGCGTATACGTTGAGCTGGTTCACCCAGGCGACGCCGCGGGGGTCCACGGTGATGTCGTGGAGCGCGGCGTCGAGGTTCTCGAGCTCGTAATCCACCGCAATATACTTGGCGGCGGCGCCCTGCAGCAGGGTTCTCGACAGCCGGCCGTTGGGATCGACTCCGGGGGTGGTGGTGGAGAAGTTCTCCGCCAGATAATCCACCACGGTCTCCGCTTCCTGGTCGGTCAAATCAACGGCTTTTCTTTCCGGGACGCGTTCCCGCATCCACTGGATCTTTTGCACCCAATTGTCACGGGTCCACCGCATCTGGGTCAGCCGGTGCAGGAAATGGCACTGGGCGCATTTCTGCATCACGATTCGCTTGCCGGCCCCTTCCGGCAGATCCGGGGGAGGCAGCTCGTGATCCATCTCGTTGCCGCTCACGCGGCCGGGAGTCCGGACCCATCCATTCGGGACCGGGGGCCCTTGCTGGTCCGTCAGGGACACATCGGCGGTGGCGGGCTGGGCCGCCGTCACGCTCACCGGGGTGGGCCTGCTCTGAAAGCCGTTCCCAATGCCCTGGACGGTGTATTGCCCCGGAGGGAGGTTGTCGAGCGTGTAACGGCCCTGTGCCTGGCTGACGACCATGAAGGTCAGACGCCGCTCCGGGTTGAACACCTTCACATACGCTCCGGAAAGAGACTGCCCGGAGGCGCTCTTCACCACTCCCTGAACACTGCCGGCAAAATCCGCGGCGTGCATCGAGTGCAAGCCGGCAAACAGCACACCAACTGCGATGACAGCTAGCTTCCTACTCCCATGGCTATACATTGTTTCCCCTCCTGAAGGGCACCGAACCGATCGGTAGAAATTGGCATACGGCCTTCCAATGCTGACGAGTATACATCCGTTAGGCTGAGTTGCAGCGACAATATTTTGTGCCTGGAGCGGGGCCATTCTGCAGGGGGGGGACCCTCGCTCCGGGGCGCTGCCGGCCCCTGCGACGGGAGGGACTCATTCGCGGAAATGGAACTGCATTTTGACGCGGCCGATCTGGATGATGTCGCCTCCGCGGAGCTCGCGAGGAGACGAGAGGACGTCGGAGTTGATGCGGGTGGCCCCGGCCTGATCGGGGGGAGAAATGTCGTAGCGGCCCTCGCGCCGGTTGATGATGGCGGCCACCCGGGGAGCGAACCAGCCCTTGAGCCGCACGGAAGCCATATCGGATTTTCCGATGATGCAGAGCTTGCTGGTGAGGATGTACTCGCGCTGCTCGGTCTTGCCTTTGAGGACGACGAGAGAGCCGAGCAGCTCTTTGGAATCCGCCGAGGCCTGACCGGTCAGGGAAGTGGCCTGGGCGAGGAACTCGCGCCGCTGCTTCGTGTCGAGATTGACGGTGGTGCCCAGCACGGGCTGGTGGATCGGCTCGCTCGCTGCCGTGACCGGCCGGGCCGAGATTCCGCCCTCATCGAGGAAGACCAGCGTGTGCTTTCCGACCACGATCACGTCGCCGTTCTTGAGAGAACCGCGCCGAACCCGCTGGTTGTTCACGAAGGTGCCGTTGAGGCTGTTCAGGTCCTCGAGGACAAAGCGATCCTCGACAAGAGAGAGGCGGGCGTGGTAGCCCGAGACGGCGAGATTGTCAATGACGACGTCGTTGCCCGCGAGGCGCCCGATGCTGAGGGTGGATTTCTCGAGCGGAATCTCCTTCAGCACGGCCGCCTCGAATCGGAGGATCAGCTTGGCCATTGCCGTCTCCTGGCGGGGAAAATCACATGGTTCTGCTCCGGCGGCGACGCGTGGCTGGCGGGCAGGCAAAAGCCAGGCATCACCGCCGATGGTTGGCCGGCCGCTGTGCTATGGGGCCAGAGGCTCGACACGGACGAGCGTGGCGCCGTGCTGGTCCCCGAGCCACAGGCTGGAGAAGGTACCGTCCTTTTGCACTTCCACGTGGCGAACATTCGTTCTGGTGGGCAGCAGATACTCGGTGAATTCCCCGGTCTCCGTATTCAGCCGGACCGCAAGATCGCTGTCCATCCCGGCCGTCCAAGCATATTTTCTGTCATCGAACTGGGCGTCGTACGGGCGGGTCCACTCGGTGGGAACCGTCCACTCGGTGATTTTCCCGGTCTTTGGATCGAACATCGCCATACGGTTGCCATTGAATACAGCACACCACAGGCGGTCCTGGGAGTCGACGTGTCCGCGCCGGCACCCTGTGCCTTTGGTGGGGAAGTCATACCAGGTGGTTTTCAGCGTCCTGCCGTTGGTGATCCAAATCTTGTCGTTGCCGGGCTGCATGCCGTACATGTCGTTCTTGGAGGTGGCAACCACGTCGTAGGCTCTGGCTTCGGGACTGCCCTCGGGATACGTGATCTGGGTCCACTTGTTCTTGGCCAGATCGAGCTGCCAACTGCCGCCGGATTCGTCGGTGCCGCCGGCGACATTGATCCAGAGCTTGCCGTCAACATGCTGAAAGGCAGGGTCGATCATCGTCAGGTGGCCGTCGCCCAATTGCGCTTCGGGCACGGGAGAGGGGAAGGTTTCCCATTTTTCGGTCTTGGGGTCGAACCGGGCGAGCTGCATTTGGAACATATTTCCGAAGTAGAGCCGGCCTTCCCGGTCAAAATCGACCTGGAGGCCGCCCTGAGGAACCTGGCCGAGGCGGTTTTGCGGAACCTCGTACTCCACGACTTTGCCCGTCTTGGGATCGAGCTTCCCGACAAACTGGGAATTGAAGTCGGAGTACCAGACGTTGCCTTGGGCGTCAAAGATTTCATCGTGCGGGGATGCATCGATTCGCGGCAGGTCGTACAGCGTGTAGATCACCTGGGTCGCCTTGCCTTTGGGACGCGGCAGGGTCTTCAGCGGGAATTCAAAGGTGTCCCGCCCGCTCAGGTTGATCGAGCTGAAATATTCGCCCATGGCGCTGGCGCTGGCGACCATCTGCGGGCGCAGGGGCCAGGCGTTGGGACGAATCCAGGGGTGCATCGGCGAAGCGTTGTTCGAATGCGTGCGCATCCGCAGAGCCACATGCGTGAACTCCTCGGCGTTGAAGCGGGAGAACAGCACTCGCTGCAGCGTATGGCAGTTGACGCAACGGCCGAGCAGGGCCCTCTGTTCTTCGGCTCCCGGGGCGCTCAGGATCCACTCGGTGTTGCTGAGCTGCATCCCGAGCTCGGTCGCGCGCGCTACCTTGTCGAGGCGCAGGTCCTGTTGGAGAGGGTGTGAGACCACATCGAGCATCATCTTCGGCAGCGTATATCCAACGGCCCGGATGCTGATCGCATACTTGCCCGGCTCCATTCTGTCGCGCGGGAAGGCGTAGTCGCCGCCGGCATTGCTGACCACCCAAGTGGAGATGTTGGAACCTATTTTTTTGGCGCCGACGAGAACACCCTCCATCGGGCCTTCCGCCTGCGAGGTCACCTTGCCTCCCAGCGCGGCAGAAGACGGGAGCTCCGCGCTCCCCAAGCCGGCAAAAGCCAGACCTAGCACGATCGCACCTACTGCGGCAACCACAGTCGCTCTGCTCATGGCAAACCCATCCTTTCCCGATCGAATCAAAATCGCCGGCGTCCCAATTTCCGGCACTTACGCAGGATACGCCCTCCCAGCGTCCTGTGGCAACCCCCCGACGCGCCGCCGAAGCAAGAACGGCAGCTTCATTCCGGTGGTAGGGCCTGTGTCGGGGCCCGGCTCAGAATTCGCCTGGAGAGGTCCAGTCTTTTGTCCCGAGAAGCGATTTCTGCGAGTACTCATAGCGGTGGCGATCCTCGCAGAGACCGTTGTGCTCCATGATTGCCCAATCCGGCTGCAGATCGAAAGCCTTTTTCCCTGACCAGGGCTTCGTAAACGCCTCGGAGTCGGCAAAAACAAAATCGATCTCCAACGCCTCCGGCGCAACGCGGCGAATGCGCTCCACGACGCGCAACGCATCGCTATGGGGAGTCCCCGTGCGGTCAATCCATCTCAGGTCGGTAAAGCCAGAGGTCTCGACAACGAGCGTGTCACCCTGCCAACGGCCGGTCGCGAAGCCCATGAACGAGGGCGGATAGGCTTCGGGCATGGCTCGCCCGTCCAGATAGATCCGCCGCACCTGGCCCCCGTTCTCAAAATGCATGAACAACTTGCCGGGGGCTGGAACGATCTCGAACGGGTAGTTGGAGAGATAGATCCGCGGCATTCCGTCGGGCAGGCAATAGATGGTGGGGTCCATCTCATCGACGCCGGAGGCGAGCGGGTCGGGAATGCCCTGGCGGTTGGCTCTGTAAATCTCCGCGGCCCAAGGCGCCAGCGGAGGGGGTTCCTGGACGTTGAAGGTGCGGATATTCTGCCGGCGCAGCCAGACTCCCGACAAATCCGGGGTTGACCCGGACGGGGTCTGCGCCGGTGTCTGCGCAATGATCGCAGGCGCCACGGATAGCGCCACCCAGAATGTGAGGATCGAACTTCTCCATCGATTTCGCATTGCAATAGCCCTCCTTCCATCACTCTTTTCTCTTTGGCTGTTACCTTGGCCGTTTGCGGATTGGGGGAAACGTCGGAAACAATGCCCGGAGGTCAAAATAACCGCAGCGACGGCGGCGATCAGACACAGCAGCGACGCTTTCTCGCTGGCTTTCCCATTGGGTTTCCAACGAAGTCCGCGTGACATGCAGCCTCCTTAATCATCTTTCCGGTTACCCGTCATGATACATCGAATGGGTTGAGCGGGGAGCGGCTTCAATTTCACGATGGCCAGCACGGACTACCACCCTGCGAAGTTCGCCCCCTCCGGCGGCTCAACCTGGATGACAAGGGGTACACGAGGATGCCCTGCAACGGCTGCAAAGACTTCGCGGGCAGTATCGGCAACGGCAAGAAGAGTGTCTCCATCGAGTGCAATCCAGCGGTTGGCGTATAAATGGCGGTTCGCTGACAGCCATGCCAGTTCGCGCTCGGTCCTTTCCATAGCGAGTTCAATCCTAACCATGCCCGCCGTGCGCTTTGGAGGACGAACCTCAGGGGCTGAAGCCCCTCTGCTTCCGCTGCACTTACGGCACGACTGAAGTCGTGCCCTGACGAAAACCGAGGTTTTCACACAGGCTCCGAAGTCGTGCGCTGACGGTCTACACTGGAGGTGAAAACGCTCTAGCGGAACCAGCTCCGGCTCAACCGGCTCACCACGAGGCCTGTGGCTACCACGACCACGCAGCCGACGACGTTATACCAGAGGAAAGAAATTCCCGTGAGCCAGCTTGTGAGCAGAATAGCGATCTCGCCGACGACCAGGCCGGTGAAGGCGCCCGTGCCGGTGACGCTCGGGAAGCCGAAGGCGAGCACGAAGACGCCGAGCAGCGAGCCATAGAACAGCGAGCCGACGAGGTTGACGGCTTCAATGAGCGAGCCGAGGCGGCCGCCGAAAAAGGCGAACACGGCGGCGTAGACTCCCCAGAACGCGGTGGCGGTCTTGGCGATCAGGACGTAATGGCGGTCGGTCGCGCCGCGATGGAAATGGCGGCGGTAGATGTCGATCATGCTGGTCGTGGCGAGCGAATTGAGCTCCGCCGAGATGGTGGACATGGCGGCGGCAAAAATCGCCGCGATGATGAGCCCGACGGCTCCGACCGGAAAATAGGTGGTCACGAAGGTCATGAAGATGTAATTCGTGTCGTCGTAGGGGCGGCCGTCACCGGCGAGCTCGACCGCCGTGATCCCCTCGCGGCGGGCGGCTTCGACGGCGCGGTTCGCGTCCTGCAATTCGCCCGGGTTCGCGCCGGTGGAGCCGTTGCGGCGGGCTTCGAGCAGCCGGTACGCAGTGTCGCGCCGTTTTGCGAGCGCCTCGTTGTACTGCTGCAACGCCGCCTGGTACTGGACGCCGGCCAAGCCGTCGCCCGCCTGCTCGAACGTTTGCTCCATTCTGGTCTCCGCCGTTTTGTTGAAGAGCATCGGGGGACGCTCGAACTGGTAGAAGACGAAAACCATCGCGCCGGTCAGCAGAATGAAAAACTGCAGCGGGACCTTTACGATGGCGTTGAAGATGAGGCTGGTGCGGCTGTGGCCGACGGACTTGCCCGTGAGGTAGCGCTGCACCTGCGACTGGTCGCAGCCGAAGTAGGAGAGCGCCAGGAACATGCCGCCGATCAGCCCCGACCAGACGGTGTAGCGGTTGTTCGGGTCGAGCGAGAAATCGACGGCGTTGAGTCTTCCGGAGGCGCCCGCCAGGTAGAGCGCGTCGCCGAAGGAAACGTCGGACGGCAGCAGCCACACGGCGGCGAAGAACGCGCCGAGGATGCCGAGAAAGATCAGCATCATCTGCTGCACATCGGTCCAGGTGACGGCCTTGATGCCGCCGGGAACGGCGTAGGAAACGACGACGCCGGCCATGATGAGCACCGTGACCCGCTCGCTCCAGCCGAGAATGACGGAGAGGACGACGGCGGGCGCGTAGAGGGCAAGGCCGACGCCGAGGCCGCGCTGAATCAGGAAAATAATGCTGGCGGCGAGGCGCGTCTTGGCGTCGAAGCGCTGCTCGAGGAACTCGTAGGCCGTCACCACGCGGGCCTTGTGGAAGTAGGGAACGACGGTGGCGGAAATGATGATCATGGCGAGCGGCAGGCCGAAGTAAAACTGCACGAAGCGCATTCCGTCGACGTAGGCCTGTCCGGTGGTTCCGATGAAGGTGATGGCGCTCGCCTGGGTCGCCATGATGGAAAGCCCCATCGCCCACCACGGCATGCTCTTGTCGGCAAGCAGATAGCTCTGGATGGTCCCGCTGCCGCGCCCCCGGTAGAGGCCGTAGCCGACAATTGTTACGAGCGAAAGGATCAGGACCATCCAGTCGAGCGTTCTCATGCGCCAGTTCTCGTGGAAAAAGAAGTCCTCATGGGGAAATCTGATAGGCCCGGGTGAACGCGTAAAACAGTCCGATCAGGAAGAAAAGGTATCCGACGATGGCCGCGTAGAGCTGCCCCCACGTGTTCAGGAACGGCGGCTTGTCGTCGATGAGATCGCGCGGCATCCGGGAGCCCTTCGTCTGGACTGCTTCGGGACTACCGTGACAGCATAGCATCGATCCTGCGAGTGAACGAACCGATACCACCGATACCGAAGAAGCCTGCCTGCGGCGCCCAGTCAGGGATACACACCCAGGGATCGCTTGACCCGCTGCGACCTTTCTCCTACTCTGGAGCCATGGGGGAGGGCAAAGCGCCGCGCGTCAACGCGGTCCATCGCGGCCTGCAAATTCTGGAGCTCCTCGCCGGGCATCGCAGGGCATGGAGCACGTCGGAAATCGCCCGGCGGCTCAAGATTCCGAAAAGCACGGCGAGCTACCTGCTGCATACACTGGAATCCCGTGGTTACCTGCATCGGGAGGAGGACGGGTCCTACCGGCTGAGCATGAAGCTGCTGGCGCTCGGCAGTCAGGCACAGCACGGCGTCGAAGTCCGGGAAGCGGCTTTGCCGATCCTGCGGCGGGTGGTTGCGGATACCGGGATCACGGGACATCTCGCGGTTCTCGAGGGCAAAGCGGTCATCTACATCGAGCGCGTCCCCGCGTCCGGCTTTATTCAAATGGACACCTGGGTGGGCCGCCAGATGCCGCTGCACAGCACGTCGTCGGGGAAAGCGCTGCTGGCCTTTCTGCCGGAGGACCAACTCGAACCGCTTCTTTCCGGAGCCGTGCTGCAGCGGTTCACGCCGAAAACCATCACTCCGCTGTCTCGCCTGCGGCAGGAATTGAAGAAGATTCGGGAGAACGGCTTTGCCCTGGACGACGAGGAGAATACGCCGGGAGTCCGGTGCATCGCGGCTCCGGTGTTCGACCGTTTTGGGCGGGCGGCCGGCGCGCTCAGCCTGACGGGCGCCGCGCAGCAAATCACCAACGGGTACCTGCCCCGCATCGCCGAGAAGATCAAGGAGGCGGCGCGGCAGACAACGCGGGCCATCGGCGGAACCGCCCCGGTGGCAATCCGCAAAGGATCCTAAATCCTGCCCCGACGCATTTCTGATGCATTCCATGATCCATCCCGCGGAAGCCAAGGCGAGCCTGCCCGCCGCGGAATTCATCGGAGCGGAGCGGTTCCTGCTCGCCAGTTGCCTCGCGTTGATGACTCTGGCGGTGTTCCTGTTGCATTTCGATGATCCGTTGCTGCACGCCGTTTACAGGCTTACGCACGCCGAAAACGCCGCCGTCTGGCGGGGCGTCAGCATGCTCGGCTCCGGCTTGACCCTCACGCCCGTGGTGGCTGCGGTGGCGTTGTCCCTCGTGTGGCGTGGGCGGAACATGAGCGCGCTGGCGCTGGCGCTGGGGTGGGCCGCAACCAGCCTGACGGTGGAATACCTGAAGTGGCTGCTCGACCGGAGCCGTCCGCCGGTGACCCCCTGGAGCTTTGCGCGCGGCAATGCGTTTCCCAGCGGGCACGCTGCGCAGGCCGCCTATGTCTACCTGTCGCTCGCTTTGGGATTCCTCGGGCCAATCTTCCCGGGCGCCCCGGGCCGGCGGCGGCTGCGAATGTTTCTTAGGAAAGCCGGCTGGGGCATTCTTCTTGGCCTGCCGGTGGTTGTGGGCTTCAGCCGCGTTGCGTTGGGAGTCCACTGGGCAAGCGACGTGGCGGCGGGCTGGGCGGTGGGATTGTTCTTTTGCGCTCTGGCGCTGGTTCTGCGGGGACCCTCCCGGCCTCGGGAGGCGTGGGTCCAGCGCGAGGAGTCGGACGGCACCGGGGAGTCTTAGAAGGCCCGGTCCTCCGGGGGCCGGGGTGGCGCAGGTGTGTCGGTTCTTGAAAATGGTTTGACTGACTTGTGTGATTTTGCTACTTTTCCCTGTTGGACTTCTTCGAAAGACGGCGGGTTTTTCCAAGACAACCGGGGAAGAGATTGCGATTCCAGGCGATGCGTGTATGCTTTGAGAAAGGGGCCAAAACAGAGTAAGCCATGTTCT
>Ga0326597_10014302_pt1 | contig 10403 bp, 6 predicted proteins | sample RVTome_12_FD_203789 | JGI IMG/M metagenome (GOLD analysis project Ga0326597, IMG submission 203789) | Soil microbial communities from uranium-contaminated site in the Upper Colorado River Basin, Wyoming, United States - RVT100D185 | ecosystem: Environmental > Terrestrial > Soil > Contaminated >...
TGGCGCTCGCCTCGTAAACATTCGGCTGCAGCGCGACCCAAGTCCAGCCTGCCAGAGCGATCGCCCAGGCAACGCCCGCACCAAACCAGCGAAACCGCCACGCGCTTCGCAGCTCGGTCAGAACTAATGACAATAGATTGTGCATAACGCGCTAGAATACTGCCTCGGGAATGATCACGACGTCACCAGGACGCATCAGCATGTTCTGCTCGAGGTCACCCCGATTGATCAGATCGTTCAAACGCACACGAATCTCCTGACGGCGCCCGTCAATCGTACGCACGACCCGGCTGCGGTTGCCGGCAGCAAATGGCGTCAGCCCGCCGACCTCGATAATGACATCCATGAGCGTCATACGCTCACGATACGGTATCGAGCGAGGCTGCGTCGCTTGGCCTAGCACGCGAATCTGCTCCCCGAAGGTACCGACGAAGCCCTGTACGATCACATTGACCTCGGGCGCGCGAATGTACTCCGACAGCACGCGCTCAATCTCGCCGGCAACCTGCGTCGGCGTCCTGCCAACCGCGACGAGATCCTCGACCAAGGGTGTTGAGATTCGTCCGTCGGGCCGAACGGGTACGGTTACGGACAGCTCCGGCTGGCGCCAAACGAAGATGTCGAGCGTGTCGCCCGGGCCGATTAGATATTCGCCCGTCTCCGAGGCCACCGCTGTGACGGGCAAGTCTGCCGGACGGATTGCCGAGCCGCCGCAGCCCGTCACGAGCAGGACCAAGCTGGCGGCGACCATCAAACGTGCAAAGGCAGGCGACAAACTTTCCATGTTCAACATAAAGATACACACCAGACATTCCGAGGCCGGCCGCTGCGGTCATAGCGACTCGAGCAGCGCCTCGGCATCCGCGCGGCCAGCAAACGGCTGCTCTTCGGCCAGCAACGCCTCGAGCGTTGCCCGGGCTGCATCGTTGCGCCCTAGCTGCGCCTGCGCATAGGCCACATGGTACAGGATTTCAAGCGCTTGCGGCGCTAATTGTGCCGCCTGAGTGAGGTACTCGATACCGTCTTCGTCACGGTCCGCCAATGTCAAAAGCCAGCCGTAGGTGTCGAGCACGGCGGGATTCTCCGGCGCAAGGTTGTACGCCCGTTCGGCCAGATCCAGGGCATCGCCCCTGCCGGTCTCGCGCGCCAGCCAGGCTGCATTATTCAAGGCCACGACGTTGTCCGCGTCCAGCCCGAGCACGCGATCGTACTGCGTCAAGGCTGCGCCATTCCGGCCCTCGCCTTGCAGCACGCTCGCCAGCGCGATACGGGCGGGTACATGATTCGGATTCGCCTCGACCCAGTCGCGAAAGACCGCCTCGACCTCATCGGCGCGACCGGCGAGCCGCAGCGCGACGCTGCGCCGTAGCGCCAGCTCCCAGGCCGGCTGCTGTGCGAATGCGAGCTCGAGGCTATCGGCTGCTCGATCGTAGCGCCGCTGTGCCGATTGCACCTCGGCCGCCAGCAAATAGCCCGGTGTCTGGGCAGGAAAATCCGCCTGCAGGGCTTGCGCAATCGCGAGCGCGGCAGCGCCGTTGCCGAGCCGAAGCTCCACGGCACCGAGCGCGGCTCGCAACGGCAGAGATTCCGGCACTGTCGCCAGAGCCGTATTCAACGTGGTGCGCGCCGCCGCCGGATTGCCGCTTGCCGCTTGCGCCTGGGCGAGTGCCAGCGAGATGCCGACGTCGCCCGGACGCTGATCCAGGGCACCGCGCAACACGGCCACCGCTTCGGCGGCGTTGCCGCGCGCCAGGGCCAGTGCGCCCTGCATCACGCGCACATCGGTATTGCCGGGCTCGGCGCCGGCCGCCGCCGCGAGTTGCTGCTCTGCCTCGTCGAACCGGCCAGCCCGCAGGTAGAGCCGGGCCAGCATGATCTGCGCCGCCCGCAGCGTCGGCGCCGGCGGGGACGACTCCAGCGCACTCAATAACAGCGTTTCGGCCTCCCCGAGCGCACCGCGGGCAGCCGCAAGCTGGGCCAGCCCGATCAGCGCCTGCGCCTGCATTTCGTCCTGCTCGAGCACCGCACGGAGCTGTTGCTCGGCGTCTTGCAGACGTCCCTCGTTGGCCCGCACCTCGGCGAGCAGCAAACGGGCCGGCACGAAGGCCGGATCGACGCCCACTGCGGCCTCGAGTTGCGCAACGGCCGCTGCGCGCTCACCGATGAGTCGATAGAAAATCGCCGCGGCCGTGCGCGCCTGGGCCTGGTCCGGGAAGCGCTCGACGAGCGCGACGGCTTGCGCGCGCGCCTGATCGACCTCGCCGGCCTGGACCAGGGCGACGAGGCGTATGACATCCGGGCCGAGATTGCCCGCGCCGGCCGCGCCCATTGCGTCATCCAGCAGCTCCGACGCCGCCTCGGCCTGGCCGGCTGCGAGATAAGCCCGCGCGAGCGCCAGGCGGTACTCCTGGCTTGCCGGATTCAACAGGGTTGCCTGGCGCAAGTACGCGATGGCCTGCTCGTTATTACCGGCCTGCAGGCTTGCAAGTCCGCTCAATAGCGCAACTTGCGGATCGTCGCTGCTTTGGCCCGCCAACGGCTGTAACGATGCGAGCGCCGCTGCCGGGCGCTGCTGGCGCAGCCGTGTCTCGGCCAACAGTTTGATTGCGGCCGGATCATCCGGAGTCACGCGCAGCACCCGCAACAGCTGTTGCTCTGCCTGCCCGAGATTGCCAACCGCCAGCTGCGTCGCGCCGAGCAAGGACAAAAAGCGCGGATTGTCCGGCTGGCTGGAGACTGCGCGTTGGAGCAGCGTGGTGGCGTCGGCATACCGGCCTTGCTGATACGCCACGAGCCCTTCCGCGTAATCGGCAATCGCGGCGTTCGGAATCAGCGTGCTGAGCCGGCTCGCCGCAGCGGCCGCAGCGGCGGTATCGTTATTCGCCAAATACACTTGCACGAGGGCGGCGAGCACACCGGCCTCGCGAAAACTCTGGAAGCGTGCCGCGAACCCATCGGCCGCCGCTTGCAGCGCAGCGGCGCCCTCCGGTAGACGATTCGTGCGCATGAATAATGCGCCACGGGCACTTGCAACGACCGGATCATCCGGAGCGAGCGCCGCGGCGTCGGCCAAGAGCCGCTCGGCCTGCGCAAGATTGCCGCGGGCTCCGGCAAGCTGGGCGCGGCCAAGCAGATTCATCGGCGTCTCACCATTGCCAAGCTCGGCACTGCGCGCGAAGGCCGCATCAGCATCGGCGACGCGGCCTGCGGCCGTCAACGCCATCCCGCGTGCCGTCCAATGCGCCGCATCGCGCGCGGACTCGGCGACCTGATCGAGGATCGCCAGAGCGCCCGGCGCATCGCCGGTGTTCAACAACGCCTCGGCATGGCCGGTGGCCATGCTCTCGAGCGGCGCACCCAGCGAGCTGGCGCGCTCGAAATCCTCGATGGCTCCGCTGGGATCCCCCATCGCGAGGGCAATGTGGCCGCGCAGCGCCTGTGCGGCCGCGTTATCCGGCTCGGCCTGAATGACGTTACTGAGCCGAATGCTGGCGGTGCGATAGTCGCGCGCCGCGAAACTCGACTGCGCGGCGGCCAGCTCGGCCTGCGGATCGATACGCCCGCAGGCGGTCATCAACGCCGCTGCAACGAGCAGTAACAGCCATCGGCCAGTTGTCTTGCAATCCCGCATCACAGTGCTCCTAAAGTTACGGCGGCGCAGTGCCGCTTGCTAGTGTCGCGCCCCGCGCGCTTGCATAGAGCCGTTCCGCCGCGCGCACGGCAAACTCTTCGAGCAACGCTCTGGCCTGATCGCAGGACGCCGCACAGGGAACGCTGAGGACGATCGCCTGTGCATCGGTCCGCCCGAGCGCAACGCCCAATGCCTGATAGACCTTGCCGAGCACCGGGCTGGTCGTCTGATACCCGGCGACCTGCATGCCCAACCACAGCAGCCGCGTTGCATCCGGGGCATCGGCGACTTCCAGCTCGAGGAATCTTAGCCTGCGCGCACCGTCAGGCGTGACCCCGGCGCGCGCGCGGCGCACGATCTGTGCAGCGTTTCCCTGCGGCCTGTTCGCATAAAAGATAAGTTCGCGGCCCTGCGTCTGGAACGGATACTGCGCAACATAAGCCCCGACCGTGCCGCGGTCGCTCCGGTACCAGGCCGCGGCCTCCCCCGCCGGCCCGGCGAAGCGCGGTAGGCGAGGATCCGCCCACGATTCGGCGCGCTGCCAGCCTTCGACGTCCGGCAGCTCCACCGTGGCGGATAACGCCGGCCGATTCGACGCCGGCTGAATGCGCTGCCCGAGCCATAGGCCGCTTGCCAGGACAACGGCCGCGGCGATTACGATGAATGGCCGGCGCGGATTGCCGATGCCCATGCCCAGGCCAGCGTCGCGTGGGATGCCGCTGGCACGGACCTCATTTGCCTCGAGCCGTTGCGCCAGCCATAGGATCGGCGCAAAAACGATGAGAAAGAGGACCCAGCCGAACACATAGTGGTCCTCGACAATTAGGTAGTGCTGCATCTCGCTCCAATGGCCCACGGCCACGAGAGTAAACACGCGAAGCCAGTTCGCAACGAGCGACAGGAGGAGCGCGGCGATACCGAGGATCAGCCGCGAGCGCCAACGGCGGTAATAAAAAAGTCCGTAGAAGCCCGATAGCGCCAGCCCGACAATCAGATAGTGCAGGCCGCTGCAGCCCCCGGCGACTTCGAAGGCACCGCTCGGAATCTGGATGACATTACCTTGAATAAACGCCGGAATGCCCGCCAAGCGCACGCACCATGATACGACCGTAGTCGTCAACTGGCGCAACGGCTCGGTCAACACGTCCCAGAACGGAATCGCGAAATAGAGATAGGCCAGCGGCCAAAAATACTGCCGTGCATTGCGCCAGCCGACAGCGGTCCAGATTGCGGCCCAAAGCACGAGCGGCACGGCTGCCTGGGAGAGGATTAAGGTGTCGGAAGCGCGCCCGGCGAGACTCACCGTAATGGCTGCCGCGAGCGCGATCAGCCCGGGGCCGCTCGGAGCCGCTCGTACGGTCGGGTTCCGGCGCCATTGAGCGGCTAGCAAGACGATCGCTAATACGACGACGAGATACCCGTGCGAGTACGTAAACGAATCGAGCCAAAGCGCATGCAGGCCGTTGAGCGTCGGCCAGAGAATCGCGCCGAGCATCGCGATGAATACGAACGCCGCTATGGCAACTGGGCTACGGGCGAGCTCAACGGCAGATCTCGTGCGGCGATCGGTCACCCTAGCTGCCCCGCGGCCGGCGCAGTTCCCGCCTGCTCATCGCGATGCCGGTCAGGCGGCGCTGCCGCGCACGGGATGCGCAGCTCGAATGTCGTCCCAACACCGACCGTACTCGTTACACTGACCTCGCCACCGGCCGCCCGCACGGTCTCGCGGATCTGATAAGCGCCGATGCCCATGCCTCTGGAGCCCTTGGTGCTATCGAACGGTCGAAACAAGCGCTCGCGGATGAACGTTTGATCCATACCCGCGCCCGTATCGACAATCTCGATCGATAGATCAGTATCCAATCGAGCCAGGCGTACGCGCACGCGGCCGTCGGCCGGGGTTGCATCCTGGGCATTGCGCACGGCGTGGGTCACGGCCATCGCGAGCCGATCGGGGTCAACGCGGATCGACGGAATCGCTGCCTCGATCTCGAGTTCCGGGGCGGGCCGGCGATCCGCACAGCTCTCGCAGACCTCTTGCAGTAGCTTTGCCGGGTCCACGTGCGTTGCGGGCGCGCCTTGAGGATCGCCGCCTTCGAGCTTGTCGAGCACCAAGCGCATCCGCTTGACGCCCGCACGGATCGTCGCAATCGCGTCGTCGATAAAATCGGGCCGGCTCTTGAAGCGCTGCGCATTGGCAACGACGAGCTCCTGCTGCGCAATCAGGTTCTTGAGATCGTGCATCAAGAACGCGGCCAACCTGTTGTACGCTTCAAATTGCTTGGTCTGAGCGAGCTCCTCTTGAACGACTTCTTGCATCAGAAACGTCGCGACTTGCTGGCCGGCCGTGCGCAGCAGATCGTGGTCCTCATACGTCAGATTCGTTAAGAATGTCGGACGCTCGAGCCGTGCTATCCCGAGCGTCACACCGCTGTGAACCAGCGGCACGATAATGGACTGCACGGGTAGCTCTTCACTTCTGCCGCTGAATTCGTTGCCGTATTTTTCCGGATCTCTGACACACTCGTCGGTGTCAACGATCCAGTGAGAACGCTGCAAAAATTCGGCAAGCCTGGACCGCCGGGCGATCGGCTCCTTCGGTAGACTGGAATTCCAGGCACCATAAGGCGCGAAATCGTCACCCGGATCGCGCGCGAACCATAGCTCGCCCCGATCGCTGCGAATAATGGCCGCAAGGGCCTGGACACTGCGCTCCGGCAGATTGCCCCGGCCACTTGACGACGCCAAGGTTTCAATGAGCCGCAGCCATTCGACACGATAGTCGTAGCGGTTGCGGTAGAAGTGCTTCGCAATGAAGACCTGTACGCGCCGGCGCACGTTCAGTGAGAACAGCAAAGCGGCGAGGACGGCGATCGCCGCCACAAAAAATAGCCACTGCAGCGCAACGCCCCAGTTACCGCCGATGCGGGCGATGAGCAGCCCGCCGCCCGCCATCGCCAGAAGATAAAAGCCGGACGCTACGAGCGTCGCCGTATAAAAGACGACGTGGCGGGAAACGAAAAGCTGCTGCGCCCAGTCCGGTTGGCGCTTGACCGCCAACAGGATCGCGGGCGCGGCGACGATATTACCCAAACTGCGCAGTAGCCAGAGCTCGGCGCTGATCGCGCCGAATAGAACCGCCTGCGAATAAACGAACAAATCGACCGCGAAGATCAAGCCGATCGCAAGTGCGATTGGCACTAAAGACTTGCGGTGATCTTCGCTGGAGTTACGGAAGACCTGCTCGAGCGTCAGCAGCCCGACGACCGCCAATCCCAGCACACCCAGCAGCTGGTATTGGCTGGTACCGATCCGTGCGGGCCCGAGGACTGGGCTGCCCGTGACGAGCACGGCAACGGCCAAACCCACGCTCGCGGCCATGAGCCCGCGGCCGAGCAACCGCCCCGTGTGGCGGTCCGCGGACTGCTCCAGGATCGCGCCGAGGAAAAGAATCCAGACCAGCGCGTGCAACCCGTCCAAACCCGGCAGCCACCACGGCAACCCCGCGCTCAGCCAAATTGCTGCCGCCAAGCTCAACGCCCATGCCGCGGACGCAACTAGAGCGGCCACCAGCCAGCGCGCTTGCATTGTCGTGGGGCCGGCGGCAACGGCCAGCAAGCCGACTGCGGCATAAACGGCCGCCGTGACGACGTAGCCAATAAGGCCGACCGTCAGCACGAGCGAAGACATACGTTAGCGACTCTCAACTGCGGTCATCGCGAACCTTTCCGCCAGACGATAACTTCGGCGGTCTGCAGCAGAATCACGAGGTCGAAAATCAGGCTTCGATTTTTCACGTAATAAAGATCGTACTGCAGTTTCTCCAACGCATCTTTCTCGGAGGCCCCGTACGGATACGAAAGTTGTGCCCAGCCGGTCAATCCTGGTTTCACGTAATGGCGCTCATGATAATAGGGAATCTTCTCAGCGAGCTCTGCCACGAATTCCGGCCGTTCCGGACGCGGGCCGACGAAGCTCATGTCACCACGAATGACGTTCACGAGCTGCGGCAGTTCGTCGAAGCGAAACTTTCGAATGATGCGGCCGACGCGGGTAATCCGCACGTCGTCTGCTTGAGCCCATCGCGCGCCGCCGTCGGCCTCGGCGTCTTTTCGCATGCTGCGAAACTTGTAGAGCGTGAACGGCTTACCCATCAACCCGACGCGGCGCTGCTTAAAACGCAACGGCCGGCCGTCTTCCAGAAGAATTGCCAGACACACGGCTGCCATCAATGGCAGGGTCAAAATGAGCAATCCGACGCTCATAATCAGGTCGAACACGCGCGCGACAATCCGACGCTTGCTCGCGTGCACGAATCCCTCCGAAAAGATGATCCAGCCGGGGTGGACCAACTCGACCTTTACGCGCCCCGTCTCGCGTTCCAGAAACGGCACCAGATCCACGACGTTGATGCCCGAGAGCTTGCATTCGAGTAACTCGCGCACGGGAAAACCCTGACGCCTATCGTCCATGGCGACGACGATCTCGGTTACATCAAGCTGCTCGGCCAGATCGACAAGCGAAAGGTCAGCCGCTGCGACGCGCTCATCCTCCAGCCGGATCGTGTCCCCATCCGCCGGCAGGAATGCAACGATACGAAACCCCCGCTGATCGCTACGCCGCCGCAGTTCCAGCAGGCTCGAAGCGCGCCGCCCCGCGCCGTAAACCAGGACACGCCGCCGGAATAGCTCGGGATTGAGCAGCAATGGAAAGCAATACCGCAGCGCGGCGATCAGCACGGACGCAACGATCAGCGCGAACAGCCATAGAGCACGCCGGTGCACGACCGGGAGCAGCAAGCCGATTACCGCCAAGCCGATTGCCGCGAACCCGATCCCGACGATGAGCCGCACCCAGACGCCGGCAAAACGTAATCGCTGCTGGATATCGTATAGCCCCGTCGCCGCAATCCCGGTCACGATGAGCGCGCCGAGCAGCGCGGCGCGCGGCGCCAGCGGGCCCTCGAGACTGCGCGCATAACCGAGATCGCCCGACGATACGACCCAGGCCGAGATATAAAAGCTCAGCGCCGCGAGCAGGAACTCGAATACTGCCAGCATGAGCACCTGAACGTGGACGTGATGCCGCAAGATCTTCACGAGACTGAACCGTTATCCGCCAGGCCGAGATTTGGACCGGATATGATAGCGGGTCACGGTCGGCAAGACCGTGATTTCTGGCCGATTTGTGACGAAAATCGGCGGGAGTCACCCCGATCGGCGGCCGGAAATGTGTCTCACCCGGGCCCGAGGCCTCAGCCCCTCAGCCAGTCAGCGCCCCGTGAGCCCGGAGATCCGGATCGCCGCGGTGAGCTACGCGAGGGCGCGCTCAGAATCGCGGTCTGGCGACCGTACGCGACGACTCGGCCCCGGAGCTACGGCGCGGCGGCGCGGCGGCGCGACGACCGTCCCTGGATTTACTACTAAGCGACTTTCGCAGCGATCAGACGCCGCGAGAACGCGAGCCCCAGCAGGCCGGCGCCGAACAGCAGCAGAGTGCCGGGCTCAGGCACCGTGCGCGCATCGTGAGAAAACGGCGCCTTGATGGTATTCGGATCGGTCGGATCGTAGGTATCGAAGTGCAAGAAGAAACCTGACAGCATGTTCGAGACGTCGATTTCGAACAAATGGTAGAACATGCCGGTGCCGGCCTGCGGACCCAGACCGCCATTGTCTTGCACGTTCACTGGGGCGGCCTCATCGTTCGGATCGAAGAAATAATCGAGCTCCAAGTAATAGCTGTCATAGACACCGTGCCCCGGAAGCTCGTCCGGATTGCTCAGCGCCTCGACCGGCGGCGTTCCGTAGATCATGTCGGTGACGTCGTAGGCCGTGCCGTCGACAAGGAACGAGCCGAAATTCGGTACCGGCAATTCAGCAGCGGGCTTTGGGATCAGGGCGATGGACAGGCGGAACAGATCACCGGTATCGGCGCCCTGTTTCTCCGTAAGATATGAGTAAAGGTTGAAGACTGGGTCGTTGGTGACCATGCTTTCCTCGTCACCGCCCACATAGCTACCGCCCTCGATATCGAGCTGCAGGACTGGTAAGGCCAGCGCAGACCCGAAGCAAGCGATACTGCCCGCGACTAAGATCGCGCCGTCACGTAAGAAGCTCATCAATCTATTCATATCCCTGACCGTCCTAAATTACTTCTTAATAGACACTATGGACAAAGCGCTATATTGAAGAATGCAAGGGCTGTGCCAGAATCCAAGCTCTTGATATTAAAAGATTTTTTTTTAGAGCAGGGCTGCGCCTGTAAAATACCTCGACGATTGAAGCGGCCAAAGCAGCCGACTTAAGGACTTGCCAGCTCGGCGGTCAGTCGCCGCAGGCGATCAGCGTGCCTCTTCGGCGGCGGCCGGGGCCGTAATCGCGACGGATTCGCCGCGGCCGACTCCGAAATACCGGAACCCCAGCTGAGCCATTAACCGCGGCTCGTAAAGATTACGGCCGTCGAAGATCGTGGGCTCGCTCAATGCGCTCTTAATGGCCTCGAAATCCGGGCTGCGAAACTCGCGCCACTCCGTTACGATCGCCAGGACATCAGCGCCGGCAAGCGCGGCTTCGGCACTGGCAAAGAAACTCACACGCTCATTCTCGGCGTACAACCCCCGCGCCTCATCGAGCGCCACCGGGTCGTACGCCTGAACACGGCAACCTGCCGCGGTCAGCGCATCGATGAGAACGCGGCTCGACGCTTCCCGCATATCGTCCGTATTGGGTTTGAAGGCAAGCCCCCACAGGGCGACGACCTTATTTTTCAGCGC
>Ga0326597_10014303_pt1 | contig 10402 bp, 5 predicted proteins | sample RVTome_12_FD_203789 | JGI IMG/M metagenome (GOLD analysis project Ga0326597, IMG submission 203789) | Soil microbial communities from uranium-contaminated site in the Upper Colorado River Basin, Wyoming, United States - RVT100D185 | ecosystem: Environmental > Terrestrial > Soil > Contaminated >...
ACGGATCCGGCGCCACCTGCAGATGCTCCCCCCGCGCGGCCGCGGTTATCCAGTCTTGGAGCTCGGACTGCTCACCTCCCAGCGCCACGATGTCCCGAGTGGGCCCCCAGACGTTGGCGCGGTCCAGGTTCACGACCGCGACGGTGTGGTCCAGCGGAACAGGGGGCTGGGTGACGTACGTCGCGGCCCCCAACCAGCCCGCTTCCGAACCCGTGAGGGCCGCGAATATCACCGAACGGCGTGGAGCCCTCCCCGCGCGCGTGAGCCCAGTGGCCGCGGCCAGCAGGAGCCCGAGGCCGGACGCATTGTCCACCGCGCCGTTGTAAACGGAGTCCGCGCCCTTCGCGGGGCGAATGCCGAGGTGGTCGTAATGCGCGGTGAGCAAGACGGCGTCCGTGCGGCCTACCGAGTCCGAGCCTTCCAGTCGCGCGATGACATTAGGCGAACGGAATCGTCTGACCCTGGAGCGCAGGTCCACGGCGGCCCGCGCGCCCACGTCCAGCGGCCGGAAGTCGCGGAGCCCGGCGCGCTGGAGCATGAGCGCGTAGTCCTTGCCGGTGGCTTCGACGATTCGGCGGGCCGCATCCGCGGTAATCCACGCGGCGAACCGCAACGATTGCGTGGGTGGGTGGTCGAGCAGCGCGCGTTCGCCGGACCAGGATGCCTGGACGGCGGACCAGGGCAGCGGCACGGCCTGCGGCGTGTGGACTAACAGAACGCCGGCCGCCCCCATGCGGGCCGCCTGGTCCAGCTTGTGGGCCCACAGCCCGTACGGTGTGAGGGCATCCCCGCGGAAGAACGCCGAATCGCCCGTCCCCGGCTCGCCGGGCAACACCATCACGATTCTGCCGGTTTGTGCCGCTCCCTTGTAGTCGTCCCACTCCCACTCCGGCGCGGCGATGCCGTATCCGGCGAAGACGATGTCGGCATCCAGGGTTGCCAGCGAGTCTGGACGCTCCGGCCACGCCACGATCTCGGTGCCGGGCTCGAAAACCAGGGTGCGTCGCTGGGCGCCGACGACGACCGACGCCTCGGTGGTGAGGCCCACCATGGGAATCCATTGGTAGAACGAGCCGTCCGGCGCGCCGGGTTTGAGTCCCAATGCCGCGAATTCCGATGCCAGATAGCGGGCCGCCAGGTCGCCCCCTCGCGTGCCGGGGGCGCGGCCTTCCATCACGTCGTCCGCGAGCAGGCGAAGCGGCGCTTCGATGAGGTGCGACGTGATGGCCGCGAGGCCCTGGGCCAGCGGATCAGGCGTGGCCGATTCCGGCCGGACCCGTTGCGCGGCGCCCGGGACCGGCGCCGCCCCAAGCGCGAGCGCGCTCAGGCAACCCGCGAACCCAACGTGCAAGGCCTTCGCCCTCCGGGTGACTAGCACTTGACCCGGTGAATCGGCCCCGGCTGACCCAGCACCCCTTCACTGGTCAGCACCAGGGTGCTGTCGTCCAGGAACGCCACGCCCTCGCCCTGCGGCTCGAGCGTTCCCAGCCAGCAGGGCGGTCCGTCGTCGCTCAGGCGGCGATCCTGCCCGCGGCGGAAGAAGAACAGCTCGGTGTAGGTGCGGATCACCACACGCTGGCCGTTGGGGGAGATGGCGGCAGCGGTGACCATGCGGCCCAGGGCTCGCTGCGGCACGGTGGCCAGCCGCTCCAGCGGCTCCGCCGTTGCCGTGTCGTGATCCAGCGCGGCGCGCGCGACGAGGTAACGCAGCATGGGGCCATAGGTGCCTTTGGTGACCAGCTGAATCGATCCGTCGGGCTCGACCCACATGGCCTCGACGTCGTGGGCGCCATCCGGGTACTTCACCCGAACGGCACGGGCGCGGGCCGTGACGCGGGCCGGCTCATCGTCGGCGGCCGGCCGCGGGGGCGTTCCCGGCTCGGCCACCACGTAGATCGCCACAGTCCGGCGCCGCCGGTTGTTGTCGCCGGTGTCCGCGATGTACAGGCAATCGCGCCCCGGCTCCGGACACGGGGCCAACGCGATGTCCTCCCAGTCATAGTTGGTCGCGCCCGGGACCAGGTACCGGCCGAGGTCGTCGCCGGCGAGGTTCGTGGCATACAACATGGGCCCATCGCCGGAGTCGTTGTGCGTCCACAACACGCCCGGGTGCCTGCGGCTGACGGCGACGCCAGAGCTTTCAGTGATGGGCGGGGAGCGCAAACTGCCGGTCCGCTCGACCAGCGAAGGGGTTCGCTGTTGAGCGAGGGCTGTGTGCGTGAGCCCCAGGAAGGCGACGAACGTAGGTAACCGCATCGCCGTGCGTATAGTAGCGGGGCGCTTGCCCCACGGGGAGGCTTGGGCTTCATTTCATCTCAGCCAGCATGATCGAGACCCTCCAACATCGGCCGGTCGCGAAGCGCCCGGACGCGGTACGTTTGTCGGGGCGGATCCTGTTCCTGGTGGACGACGCGGACCTGGTGCGCCGGCAGTTGGCCGGCGAGGACCTGTCGTGGCCCCTGGCCGCCGCCCTCCGGGACAACATCTCCACCGACGAAATCACCCCCGCGTACATCTGCTATTACTACGACGAGCGGTTGGGGGATTTCCCCTACCTGGGGCTCAAGGCCGGTGGAGACTTTCCGGTATCGCGCGGATCGGTGAAGGCCGGGGGATTCGTCTGCTCCGTCTCCGGAAAGCGGCGGGGGAAAGGATCCTCCCGGGAGCAGTCGCCCTATGCGGAGATGTGCGCCGGCATCCGGCTGGTGATCGCGGAAAGCATCGAGCGGATCTACGGTGAGAATTGTCAGAACCTGGGTATCCTTACCAGCACCGATTCCTCCCTGATAGCCAGAGTGCGGCGGGGCGACGAGATCCCGCTCTCGGTATTCACCGAGGGCGAGGGCGAGATCACTCGGGGAATCATCGAGTACGGCGGACTGTTCCAGTACAACGTGGCCAGGTTGCAGGGCAAGGTGGCGGTCCCGGCCGTCGCCACGCGCCGGCGGCCCATGACGCTGGCCGAGAAGATCCTCGCGCGGCACTGGGTGGGCGACCTGGCACGCAACCAAGTGGGCATCCCCTACGTGCGGCCGGGCGACGAAGGGTTCGTCCGGACCGACATCCGGTTCAGCCACGAGTACGTGACGCCCATGGCGGCGATCTTCTGGGAACAGTACGTGGGCAAGAACCAGCTGATCGTGGATCCGGAGTCCGTGTTCCTGTTCCGCGATCACCTGACGTTCCTCGAGCTGGCCATGACGGACGAGCGCAAGGCGCAGGGGTTGCTCGACGTCGCGCTGGAGCTGAAGCAGAAACAGGAGGAATTCGCGACCCAGCACGGCGTGCGGCTCTACGGCGAGCTGCCACGACGCCTGACCGGCCGCATGGGACTTCCCGCGGGCTCCGAGGCGATCTGTCACTCCAAGATTCTCGAGGCGCACGCGCTCCCGGGCCACCTGATCATCGGGAGCGATTCGCACACCCCGCACGCGGGAGCCATCGGCAGCGTGGCCTTCGGCGTGGGAACCACGGCGATCTTCAACTCCTGGCTCACCAAGGACGTGCGGATCAAGGTGCCGCCCTCGGTCCTGGTACGCATCCACGGCCAGAAGCCGGCCGGTGTCACGGCCAAGGACTTTATGCTGCAGGTGCTCCGGCATCCCTACGTCAAGGACGGGCACGCCATCGGCAAACTGGTGGAGTACGCCGGGGAGGCCGTGGAGGCCCTGTCAGTGGATGAGCGGGCCACCATGACCAACATGGCGGCCGAAGTGGGCGCGTTCACGGGGCTGGTGCGACCCGACGAACGGGTGGTCGAGTACCTCGCCCGGGAACGGGGCCTGGAGCCGGACCAGGTGCGACCGCTGTTCGCGGGGCTCTCCTCGGACGACGACGCCGAGTGGGAAACGGTCATCGAGTTCGACGCGGCGCAATTGGAGCCGATGGTGGCGCTCCCGGGTGATCCTGGGAACGGCGTCTTCATCAGCGAGCTGAGCGGGCCGGTCAAGGTGGAGATCGCCTACGCCGGGTCGTGCACCGCGGGCAAGAAGTCGGACATGGACATGTACGCGGCGGTATTCCGAGACGCGCTGGAGCAGGGGAAACGGGTCCATCCGGACGTGAAGTGTTACGTCCAGGTCGGATCCCAGGAAGTGAAGCGCTACTGCGAGGAGATGGGCTACCTCGAGATCTTCCAGGCCGTGGGCGCGGTGTTCATCGAGCCATCCTGTGGCGCGTGCATCAACGCCGGGCCGGGCGTCTCCTACGACCGGAACACGGTGACGATATCGGCCATCAACCGGAACTTTCCCGGCCGGTCAGGACCGGGTCAGCTGTACCTGGCCAGTCCCTACACCACGGCGGCGAGCGCGATCGCGGGGTTTATAACGGCCTGGGAACCGGGGCTGGTGTCGGTGCGATAAGGGCGGCTGTCGCCCTTCAAGGCATTCGGCCTGACAGACCCGCCGCCTGCGGTGAGCCAACGGTGGGTGCGCCGCTCCGTCCCGGACGCAGCGCCGCGGCCGGATACACGCCCCGGGCATTCCACAACACCCAATCGGTCAACCCCAGCTCCTCCGTGGCGCGGATCTGTGCGCGGATTTCCTCGGGGGTGTACCGCACCCGGAAGATGGAAAAAGCCTGCAGGTAGGGACGGATCTTGGGCGCGCCGGCGAGGCGAGCGTTCTTCTTGAGGCCGTCTTCCAGCGCGCGGCGGACGGTGGCATAGGGTGATGCGTTCGGGTGCTCGATGCCGTACGCGCCGCGCCGATAGTGGCTGGGATAAACCATGGGCAACACCACGTCCGCCAGCGGTGCCAAGTCCTCCCACGTCTGACCAATGCCGAGATCGCCGTCCGCGCTGGTGGTGAGGCCGAACAGGTCCAGCGTGAACGGCACGCCGAGGTCGGCGGTCCGCTCGCGCATCAGCGCGACGTTGCGACGCACGGCCGCGCGCTGGGACTCGCCGGCACGCTTGCCCGGGAACACCGCGCGCTCCAACCGCCACCGGGGTTCGTCCGGAAAGCGCAGGTAGTCGAACTGAATCTCGGCGAAACCCAGGACCACGGCCTCCCTGGCCAGGTCGGCGGCGTAGATCCAGACCGAGTCCTGGTACGCATCCACCCAGGCGGCGCCCAGCTGGTCGCGCCACAGGCCGCCCTGCGTGTCGTGAATGGCCCATTCCGGCTTGCGGCGCGCGAGGAGCGGGTCCTTGGCTACCACGATCCGCGCGACGGGATGAATGCCGCGCGCCTGGAGCTGCGCCAGCCGCTGCCGGGTGTCGGACACACGGAGCCGGTCGTTGGCCCCGATTCCCACGGCGACGGGCACGCTCGAGCGGTACGTGAGGTATCCGGTATCGTCCTTCACGTCGATCACGAAGGTGTTGATCTCGGTGCTGTCGGCCAGCCGGAGCAGGTCGGAGAACCGGCTGGAGCTGAACACCCACGCATTGAGATAGAGACCGCGCACCACGGCCGGCGGGTGTCCCACAGGAGGTGGTGGCAGGTCCAGGGGCGAGGTCTGCACCCGGGGCATCAGTTCCCCGAGGTAGTCAGGTGGCGACGATCGATGGTGACCCAACGTCGCCCAATCGACAGGCGGCGGCGGAAGCTGAATGGGCCCGCGCAGGGCCGCGATCTCAGCGGCGTAGTCGGGTCTCTCAGGCGTCTGATAACGCGGGTAGTCCCGCAGGCGCTCCTGGGCCTCGAGGGGCACGATCGCCGTGACCCCCGCCAGCAACACCCAGACCGATCCTGATACCAATCTCATCATGCGGTTTCGGAGACACTGCGGGGGCGGTCCCAAGGGCTGGGACCGCCCCCCGCGTTCAAGCTCCTAAGCTCCCTTACAGCCTTAGTTTACGGGCCGCCCAATATGCTGTTGACTGGGGCTGGCCGCAAGTGCCAAATCCCTTAATGATCCTGAGGCGGCGTGCCCTCCAACAGATTCAGCTCCACCCGACGGTTTTGGGCCCGGCCTTCCACGGTCCGGTTGGGCGCTAACGGCTTGTCGGGGCCGTAGCCGCGGGCCACGAGCCGATCTGGTGCGACGCCCTTGGAAACCAGGTACGCCCGCACGGCCATGGCCCGCCCCAGCGACAGGCGGAGGTTCATCGCCCGCCCCCCCGTGGAGTCCGTGTGGCCGCCGATCTCGATCCGGACAGTCGGATTTGCCACGATCGATGCCGCTACCTCGTTCAGCGCGGTATACGAGCTCGGCGTCAGGTCCGACCGGCCAGACCGGAAGTTCACGCCCTTGAGGATGAGCGGCTGCGCCCTGCCCTCCACCACCTGGAACAAGGGCCGGGCGGCTGCCTGCACCACTTCCTGGATCACCGGGCAGCCTACCGCGTCCACCCGTGTGCCGACGGCGGTGTTCGGGCAGCGGTCCTGCTGGTCGAAGACCCCGTCGCCGTCGGTGTCCTTGGGAACCGTACAACCGCGGGCGTCCACGTCGCTGCCGGCCGGCGTGTCGGGGCACTGATCGAGGCCGTCGAACACTTTGTCCTGGTCCTGGTCGGTGGGGCACCCGGCGGTATCAACGGTGGCGCCGGCCGGCGTATCGGCGCATTGATCCAGGCCATCGAACACGCCGTCTTTGTCGGCGTCCAGCGGACAGCCGTTGGGATCCACCGACGCACCCATGGGCGTGTTGGCGCACAGATCCAGCCCGTCGAATACCGTGTCACTGTCGGTGTCAACCGGGCAGCCTTTGTCGTCCACCACCGCACCGCCCGGCGTGCCGGGGCACGCGTCCAATCCATCGAACACTTTGTCGGTGTCGGTATCCACCGGGCAGCCGCTGGGATCCACCTGGGCGCCGAGTGGCGTATCGGCGCATCGGTCAGTCTTGTTGGCCACGCGGTCGCGGTCGGCGTCTCTCGGAGGCCCGCCGAAGGCGAAGATCGAAACGCCCACGTTGCCGCCCAGGTTGAGCGGCTTGTCCGTGGCCGTAGGAAGCGACGACCCGTAGGAGAGTCGTCCTTCCACCCGGAACGCCGCGCGGCCGCCCAACGACATCAGGCTGCCGAGCGCCAGGTGGGCGCCGTTGCTCTCGGTGGCCAGCGCGCCGCGGTAAAACAGCCGTTCGTACCCGGCGCCCAGATACAGGCCCATGGCGCGGCCATGCACCAACATGGTGCCGCCCACGCGACTGACCGTCACATCGTTCCCCGCGGGCGTGAGCTCGGTGACCGTGTAGTCACCGTTGGCTTCGAGCGAGAGCAGGCGGCTGAAGTAATACGCCAAGCGTCCGCCGGCCCCGGAGCGTCCTGAAAGGCTGGTCGCGGTTGGGTCGTACCGGGTGTAGGATCCGAACGCACCCAACTCGACCTGCCGCGCCGCGCCCGTCTGTGCGCGGCCCGACAAGGGAAACGCGATCAACAACGCGAGCACGCCTGCGGCGTGCCGGGACAGGGCTCGACTATTCATGGCTTTCAATCTACATCCGGGGGCCTTGCCTGCCACGGGCTTGGTCATGGTTTGTCGTCTCCTTCCATCAGTCCGGCTCCCTCGGCCAGCCGCTCGGCCAGCCGGGAGAGCTCTGCGGCGCCCCGCGTCAGGTCTGACACGACGCGAAGCTGTTCCGCCGCCGCCGCGGCGACCGCCGCGGCTTCGTTGGCGGACGCCCCGGCTGCGGCGCGGGCTCGGGCGAGGAGTTGATTGGCTGCTTCGGCCGCCTGGAGATTGTCCGCCGGCAGCCGGGCCATGCGCTCCACCGCCGTGCGCGTGGCGTCGCTCGCGCTGACGATGGTCTCCAGCTCCCCGCCCCAGCGCGCCGATGCGCCCATCAGATCCGTCAGCTGGCGGCCGATCCCGTCCAGCAACCCGCTCGCCCGCTCAATCACCTTTCTAGTATCCCGCGCGCTCTTGCCGATGTTCCGCGCGGCCCGCTCGCTCTCCTCCGCCAGCTTCCGCACTTCGTCCGCCACCACGCCAAACCCCCGGCCCGAGGTCCCGGCCCGCGCCGCTTCAATGGTGGCGTTGAGGGCGAGCAGGTTGGTCTGATAGGCGATCCCGCCGATGGTCTCCGAGAACCGCTCCACCTCGGTGGCGGCTTCCCGCAGGCGCCCCACCTCCGCGGCCCCCTGCTCGATCGTCCCTGCCAGCTGGCGGAGCTGCTCCACGGTGCGCCCACTCGCGGTCCGCACGTCCACCACCGTGCGCTGGACCGCGGCGCTAGTCTCCCGCGTCGTGGCGGCGGCCTCACCCGTTTGGCGGAGACCTTCCACCAGCTTCGTCAGCGTCTGGACCGCAGCCTCCACCTCCCCACGGGCCCGCCGCGCGTCCTGCTCCGCGCGCGCGGCCTGCTGAGCAACGTCGGAGAATCCCTGGCGAACCGTGTCGGTGGTGTCAGTGAGCCGCCGCACATAGCTTACCGTTTGCGACGCGTATTCTCCCAATGGACGGGCCAGGGTGCCCAGCACCAGGGACACCGCGAGCTGAGGCGCCAGCAGGTCGAGCAGCTCGGCATCCGCGTCCCGGTACATGCCGGGCCGGGAGTGGCGCACGCTCCAGACCCCGACGATGGCGGCGGCGTGCCGCAGCGGAATCAGGATCTCGGACCCGCCGGTTCTCGCGGGGTCCGATTCCACCACCGGGCGTCGCGACCGCAACACTTCTGCCGTGATCGGATCCTGGACCGTCCAGCGCCCGCCCGGGAGTCCGCCGTCGACCACCACGGTGAGCGCTCCGGTGGCGCCGTCATAGCGCGCAAAGCCGGTTCCTTCCCACGGGACCAGGCGACCCGCGACGTCCTGAACGCGCGCGAAGCTCCGCTCGATGTTGAGATCGCCCGCCAGCTCGCCCGCTAGGCGCTGGACCAAGTGCAGTTGGTCTGCCCGGACGGCCGCACGGATCAGGGTGTACAGGCCGATGAGCGCCCCGACCAGCAAGAGGGCCGCGTAGATGGCGACCACCGCCGACGGGCGGGCCGCGACCAGGGCCACCCAGCCCAGCGCCTCGGCGGCGGAAGCGGCGTACACGGCGAGCTCCCACCGCAAGGTCAACCGGGCATCGACCCACGCCGCCCGCGGACCCTGCGACAGATCGAGATAGAAGGTGCCGTTGACGATCAACGTGAGCAGCACCACGGTCACGGTGAGTGGTCCGAGGTTGTCGGCCCGAAGGGCGGCGCCGCCCACCGCTCCCCCCAGCGCCTCGTAGGCCAGCCCCGTGAGCCCGGTGCCGAAGCACAGATGCGACGCGTTGGAGATGGCGCCCCCGGGTCTCAGGCGGCGAAACAGGAGGTCACCGGCGAGCATGCCCGCCGTGGCGATGAGAATCGCGGCGGGCCAGCCGTCCAGCAACAACGCCAGGAGCGCCACGCCCAGCACAAACGACGCGAATCCCTGCCCGGGAAGCGGGAAGCCAAACCGCCGCGTGAGCATGGCCGCGAGCGCGAGGAGGACGACCTCCAGTCCCCGCTCGCCGGCCCACCAACCGGGGGTGCCGGCGATCCGGAGCAGGGCGGCGATCAGGAAGAGCGCGGCGCCCGCCAGGATGGCCAGCCGCGCCCAGAGGGCGCGGGAGGAGGACGGTGCGTTCACAGGCACGGTGAGAATGGCGGCGTCAATGTGGGTGGCGCTGGAGGAAACTGCAAGCGGGAGCGGCAGGGACTCTGCCGCTTCTCCCGCCCGCAGTTAGCTTCTCCCACGTGCGAGTGAGCATCCAGTACTGCGTCGTGTGAAACTACCTGCCACGGGCCGCCGGTCTGGCGGCTGAGCTTCGGGAAGCGTTCCCGGAGGCGGCGGTGCGCTTGATCGAGTCCTCGGGCGGCCTGTTCGAGGTGTCCCTGGACGGCCATCTGGTGTTTTCCAAGCGAGCGCTGGGGCGCCATGCCGCTCCCGGCGAAGTCGTGCGCCTCATCCAGCAGCGCCGAACCCAGGAGCCACAGACGTGAAGATCGCGATCTCCACCGGCGGGGGCGACGCCCCGGGGCTCAACGCCGTCATTCGCGCAGCGGCCCTGTCCGCCCTGCACCGCGGCTTTGACGTGTACGGCATCCAGCGGGGATTCGGAGGTGTCCTGGACGAAGGCTACGTGCTCCGGCTGGGCCGCAACGAAGTCCGCGGCATCACCCATCTGGGCGGCACCATCCTGGGGACCACCAACCGCGGCAACCCGTTTCGCTGGGCCGCGCCGCAACCGGATGGCACGGTCAAGGAAGTCGATCGCTCGGACGAACTCATCACGCGGTTCCGTGCGATGGGCTTCGACGCGCTCATCATGGTGGGCGGCGACGGCAGCCTGCGCATCGCCTACGACCTGTTCCGCAAAGGTCTGCCGGTCGTCGGGGTTCCCAAGACGATCGACAACGACGTGAGCGGCACGGTGATCACCTTTGGATACGATACCGCGGTCACCACCGCGACCGAGGCGATCGACAAGGTGCATTCCACCGCCGAGAGCCACGAGCGGGTGATGGTGGTGGAGGTGATGGGGCGGTACGCCGGGTGGAT
>Ga0326597_10014304_pt1 | contig 10402 bp, 9 predicted proteins | sample RVTome_12_FD_203789 | JGI IMG/M metagenome (GOLD analysis project Ga0326597, IMG submission 203789) | Soil microbial communities from uranium-contaminated site in the Upper Colorado River Basin, Wyoming, United States - RVT100D185 | ecosystem: Environmental > Terrestrial > Soil > Contaminated >...
CGTGTCCAACGTACGCCTTCCCGCTCGATGGCGGTTGCGAGCCACGCTTGTCGTCGCACTCCTCGGCGGGATCCTCGTCGGCCTCGCGTTTCGCGGGCCCGATCTCGCCGGCGATCGTCCTACGTTCTGGAAGGTCGCCGTCGACGAGTTCAGTGAACGTCCTGTGCTCGGATCAGGCGCCGGCACGTACGCGCAGGTCTGGCTCGAAAGGCGGCCTGCCGAGGCCTCGGTGCGCGATGCGCACAGCATCGTCGTCGAGGCTCTCTCAGAGCTCGGCGTCGTTGGGCTCGCCCTCGTTCTGCTCCTGCTGGGCGCGCCTCTCGTGTGGGGCATTCGTTCGCGCAGTCGCCCGCTTGTCCCGGCCACAACGGGAGCCTTCGGTGCGTTTGCGGCTCACGCGTGCGTCGACTGGGACTGGGAAATGCCCGCGATCACACTGGCGGCGCTTTTCTGTGCCGTCGCGCTCGGTTCAACGGCCGACGGCCTAGGTCGCCTCCGTGTGGGGCCGGCCGGACGGGGCGTGGCCGTTGCCGTGGGGACGATTGCCGCGACGCTGGCCCTCGCCGGGTTCCTCGGCGCCTCCGCGATGGAAGACGCCAGCCGTGCTTTCGCTCGTGGAGACCTGAGCGCTGCCGATGCCGCTGCCAGGCGCGCCGCACGCTGGCAGCCGTGGTCTGCCGATCCGCTCCTCGTACGAGGTCGGGCTCGACTGTCGATGGGTGATAGCGCTACGGCCCGATTCTTGTTCGCCCGAGCGGCAGGACGCGATCCGAACGACTACCGGGTGTGGCTCGCGCTGGCCGCAGTGACCGAGGGCGACGTCGCGCGAGCGGCCGTAGTTCGCGCGCGTGAGCTGAATCCGAGAGCCGTCCGCGGCTTGAGCGTTTCTTGAGTCTGGGCGCGCATCTTCGGACCGAAGTGGGCAAACGAGGAAGGGAGGCAGGATGGGTAGTAGAAAGCGCCGGCGGCTCGCCCCGTCGGTGACCGCCGTGGCAGCGGGGCTCCTTGCGGCCGTTGTCCTGGCGGGCGTGGCGTACGCCGGCATCGCCGTGCTGAGCCAGTCGTCTGTCATCACGGCATGCAAGAGGAACTCGACTGGCGCCGCTCGCATCGTCGACGACGCCTCGCAGTGCAGGAGTTCCGAGACGGCACTCAGCTGGAACACGGAGGGCCCGCCCGGACCACCCGGGCCCCCGGGACCGGGCGGAGGCGGTCTGAGCACGCTCGAGTACGTCACCGCAGGGCCGGACTCCGCATCGCAGGATGCGGTCGAAGCCGTCTGTGGCGCCAATCTCAACGTCGTCGGTGGAGCGGTCAGAAACCGCATGACGCCGGGCATCGTGCGCTCGTCGCATCCGGGTGACGGCAGTGGCACAGGAATGGCCGGAGCGAGGGGCTGGTACGGCGCCATTGCCGGAGGCAGTGGGCCGTTCGCGGTCGTCGCGATCTGCGCGCCTGCGGACGCGACCGAGTTCCGGTCGGCCGGCGGGCAGTACGGCGGTCAATACGGCGGCTAGGTCAAGTCGCCAGTGAGGGGAGCCTCGAGTTCGGGGTTCCCCTCACATCAGTTGTGAACAGTTCATTCAAGTGGTCGGCTTCGCGGTGTCAGGGATGTGTCCGGAATGATCTGTCAGGGGTGTATCCGCAATGCACACGCGCACCCGCATCGAGCCTTGAGCCGATCTTGAGCTTTCTCTGGGACGCTCGCGTCCATGAACGATGAGCTTCACATCGACTCCGAGGCGCTCATGGCCGACATCGTTCGCTACCTGGCGGCCGTCGATGTGTTTCGGGCCGCGAGCTGCGAGCCGTTTTGGCGACCGGAGCTCGGCGCGCTCGCGATCGACCGCGACAGGGAGCGACGCAGCGCGCCCATCGAGACGAGCGCTCACTGAGTGATGAATCCCACAACTGACTAGAGGAGGAAGCAATGCGTCGCAAGATCACGTTCTCGGCCGTCTTCGTCGCGCTGGTGGCGCTGATCGCGACTCTCAGCGCGTCAGCTTCGTTCCCGGGCCAGAACGGCCGCATCGTGTTCCAAACGAACCGGGACGGCAACTCCGAGATCTACACGATGAGCGCCGACGGCACGGACCGCATCAACCTGACGCGCAACCCGTCCCTGGACATCGATCCTCGCTGGTCGGCAGACGGTACCCGGATCGTCTTTGCGTCGAACCGCGACGGAAGCCTCGAGATCTTCACCATGAACGCTAACGGTAGTGGCCTCCGGCAGGTGACGTTCACGGACGTCGTCAATCGGTGGCCGAGCTGGACGAACGATGGCCGGATCCTGTTTCACAGCGGCGGGATCCCCGACCGGGACGTCTATCGGGTCAGCGCAGACGGATCCGGTCTTACGAACCTCACACCCGGGCCGTTCGACAACGCCTGGGCTTCCGCCGCGCCTCGCGGTCCCATGATCGCGTTCAGTCGGTTCAGTGCAGAGGAGGGGCAGCACATCTTCACGCTGAACACCCGGTCGGGCATGACGAAGAGGGTCACGCCGCCGTCGCAGGAGCACGGCGACGTTCAGGCCAACTGGTCACCCTCCGGAAACGATCTCGTCTTCCTCCGCTTGAGCGGAGCAGCTACGGACCTGTTCCTGGTCCACAAAGACGGAACCGGACTTGTGCAGCTCACCGATACGACCAACCGGTCCGAATCTTCACCGAGCTTCTCACCGGACGGCGAGAACATCGTCTTCAACGCTTGCACGTCGCCCGGAACGGCAAGTCAGCGCTGCGGCAACTCCGTCATGAACACCGACGGCAGCGACGAGATGGACGTCTCCACGCCGCGGATTCCATATCTGGACACGTTCAGCGATACGCGCATTGACCCGTTCTGGTCGAGCGGCACCTTCAACGGCACTGGGCCCACTATCACCGAGGCAAATGGCAGGCTCGAGATTGATGTGCCGAGCTCCACCGTGAACGGCCCGGCCGGGTACGCGACTTCGGATGCTCTCTCTGTCTGCCGGCTCAAGGGAGACTTCGACATTCAGGTGGACTATGAGCTCCTCGCGTGGCCGTCGCTGGACCCTGGTGTTAAGGGTGTCAACCTGAACTTTGGCGTGAACTTCACGCACACGCTCTTCGTGCACAACGCGAGCGGAACCACCGGGATCTCCACCTTCTTCCCCGAACCGGCGGCGAATGTCTTCGCGCCCTTTGGTGATACGAGCGGCGGGCTCCGGCTCGTGCGCTCTGGGGACACCTTGACCGGGTACCACCGGAGTGGCGGAAGCTGGATTCCGCTGCTCGGCGTGCCGTTCACCGTCCTCGAGGCGTTCGTGCAGCTCTCGATCTTCACGAACGATCCCCCGAACAGCCACCCCGACGTGAAGGTCGCATTCGACAATTTCCAGATCGCAAGTGGCGAGATCGAGTGCCCGTCGTGGTGGGACGACCGCGGCCCGGACTGGCAGCCGATCGTACGAGGCTGACAGAACCTACGCGCGAAGAAACGCGAGCACCGCCAGCACGCGGCGGTGCTCGTCACCCGTCGGCATGAGGCCGAGCTTCCCGAAGATCGAGTTCACGTGCGTCTCGACGGTCTTCGGGCTGATGAAGAGCTTCTCGCAGATGCCCCGGTTCGAGAGGCCCTGCGCCATCAGCTCGAGGACCTCGCGCTCGCGCGGTGTGAGCTCCTCGAGCGGGTCGTCCTCGCGGCGGCGGCCGACGAGCTGGCCGATGACCTCCGGATCGATCGCCGTCCCACCGCGACCAACTCGCCGCACGGAATCGAGGAAGTCGTCGATCTCGAGCACGCGGTCCTTGAGGAGGTATCCGAAGCCCTCCGGCCGCTCGCTGAAGAGCCGCATCGCGTGCGCAGCCTCGATCACCTGCGAGAGCACCAGCACCGCCACCTCCGGCTGCTCCTCGCGGATCTCGACCGCCGCTCGCGCACCTTCGTCCGTGTGGGTGGGCGGCATGCGCACGTCCACGATCGCGATGTCCGGCTTGAAGCGGCGCACTGCCTGGCGCAGCTCACTCGCATCCCCGGCCTGCGCGACGATCTCGAAGCCACCCTCGGTCAGCACGCGCGCGAGCCCCTCGCGGAGGAGCACGGAGTCGTCTGCGATCACGACGCGCACGGAATCTCCCCGAGAACCCGCGTCCCCGAGCCCGGAGCGCTCTCGATGCGGAAGTGGCCGCCGTGCGCCTCGACGCGGTCGGCGAGCCCGCGCAGACCCGAGCCTTCCTCGGCAGAGGCGCCGCCCACCCCGTCGTCCTCGACCTCGACCACGAGCATCCCGTCGTCGCGCAGGGCGCGGATTGCCGCCTTCGAGGCTTGCGAGTGCTTGACCACGTTCGTGAGAGCCTCGCAGGCGACGAAGTACGCCGTCGCTTCAACGTCGGGCGCGAGGCGCTCCTGGGTCGCAGCGACCGTCACGGGAAGCGGAACCCTCGCGGCCAGCGACTCGAGTGCCGGTGCGAGACCCCCCTGCGTGAGGATTCCCGGATGAATTCCCTGCGCAAGCTCACGCAGCTCCTGGAGGGCGACCTGGAGCTCGTCCGCAGTCGACTCCAGCAGCTGGTCGATCTCGGGATCGCGCTCCTCGCCGAGTCGCCGCTGCGCGCTTCGGAGCTCGAGCGCCAGCGCGACGAGCCGCTGCTGGGCGCCGTCGTGGAGGTCGCGCTCGATCCGGCGCCGCTCCTCGTCGGCGGCGGTGACGATCCGAGCGCGCGACTCCTGGACCATGTCGAGCTGCGCCCGAACCTCCGCGTGCAGCCGCGCATTGACGAGGGCGAGCCGAGCCGCGGCGGCGACCGCCTCGACGAGCTTGGGCTCGTCGCGCAGCGTCGGGTCGTGGACGAGAACCGCGAGCGGCCGCCCATCGTGCTCGATCCGGGTGACCGCACGCGTGGGCCCGTCGATCGGCATCGGGAACGCATTACCTGCAGCATCCACGTATTCGCGCTGCTCGGGTAGCCAGAGCGCGACCTCGAGGGTCGGATCGTCGAGCGCCGAGGCAAGCTCGTGACGGAGCTCCCCCGGTGACGTCTGCTCGAGATGGACGACGAGCTCTCCGACGTGGACGCGAGCGAGCTGCGCGCGGAGAAGCCCGGCGAGGAGCGCCATCGGCAGGGCCGTCAGCCCGATGATCTGCCACCAGAAAAGGTCATACGTGAGGTCGGGTGGCGTCTCGGCGAACGTGAGGATTCCGTTCAGCAACGCCCACAAGGCTGCGACCACCGCCGCCAGCAAGAGTGGCGCGAGCAAGCGGCGGGCCCTCGATGTCGACCGCGCGAATCTCCGAATGACGAGCACGACGAAGACGAATGCGAGCGCGCCGTAGCCGACACTGCCGTGCGCGTCCTGCGCGAATGCCACCAGGTCGGCGTTGCCCGAGACCAGGAGCAGGCTCTCCCGGACGAACGGATCGAAGTAGCGGAGCCTCTCGGCTCCGTCGTACGCGACGAGGATCGCGATTGGGAACGCGAGCGCGAAGAAGTACGCGACCGTCAGAAACGTCTTCTCGATGCGATCAGTGACCCGACCGGACGGGTACGAGAGCGCGACGTGCGTGTACAGCACGTAGCCGAGCTCCCCGACGAGGAAGAACACGGTGAACGCCAGGGGGTCGTGGCTGTATCGAAACTGACGGGCCAGGAGTGCGAAGCAGGTCGCGACCATGAGCGGACCGAGCCTGTTGTCCGGTCTGCGCAGCCACGCGATGAGCCCCGCTACGAGGAATGACCAGGCCGCAACGACCCCCGCCATCGCGCGGACAGGCGTCGTCAGCGGCTCCGGGAGGTTGTCGACCTGAACTTGATAGGCGAGAACGCCCAGGACGATGCCGGCGAGCGCCAGGACGACAAGGGTGATTCGCGTCATGCGTTCGGACATCTCGCTCGGATCGTCACAGATCGCCCACCCCGATTCCACCGGGTAGACCCGGACGGCAAGACCGGGGTTAACCCGGAGGGAAGTCCCAAGCGCGCCCGGTGTCCGAAAAGCCGCTCCAGACCTAGCCTCGGGGCATGACGAATAACAGCTCATACACGTGGCGTCACGGCGCTCTCGGGAGCGCCCGCAATACGCAGAACCTCGCACGGAAGACGGCCGAAGTCGCAGTCGTGCTCGTCGTGGCCGCCGCCCTTACCGGTGCGTGGCTCGCGTTCTTCACCTTCGTCCCGCTCGACTTCTCCTCGCTGAGGGCTCGCTGACCGCGAGCCGAGTCGTTGCCCACGATCCGCACCCTCACCGTGCTCGCATCGGCCCTCCGGGGCGACGCGAACGCGTGCGAGCGCGAGCGCATCGCAGGCGTCGACGCGCTCGTCGCTCGGCCGCGGCGCGGCTCTGGGCCGGTCGTCGTCTACGCGAATGCGATGACGCCGCTCGGCGTCGAGTTGCCGGCGGTCGGCCGCTTCCTGGCCGGCCTCGGCGGCGCGGGCTTCGTGGCGATCGCGCCGGAGCTTCCACACGTGCGCAGGGGAGAGGTGACTCCCGAGACGATCGACGCCCTGGTGAGGGTCGCGCGCGCCGCGGGCCCGAACGTTGCGCTCGTCGGTGCTTCAACCGGAGCCGGGCTCGCGATCCTTGCCGCGGGCGATCCCCGGATCGCGCACAGAGTGACTGCGGTTGCCGCGGTCGCGCCGTTCGCCAGCCTTCGGAATGTCATCCAGCTCGCGACCACCGGGTACTACGGCCATCGGCCGTACGCGGCCGCGCCGCTGCTCGCCTGCGCGGCGGCGCGGTCACTCGTTGCGACGGCGCCGGACGATTCAGCAGTTCCGGCGCTGCTCGCGAACCGCGATCCGCGCCGTTTCGACCAGCTTTACGCCGCGCTCGAGCCCGACACGCGAGCGCTCGTCCAGGAGCTCTCCCCACTCGCGCGGATCGGTGACGTGTCCGCTCCGATCGAGCTCGCGTCCTCGCCCTCCGATCCGTTCTTCCCCGTGGAGGAGGCCCACGCACTCGCGTCCGCCGGGCGGGACGTCCGCCTGACGGTGACGCCGGCGCTCCTGCACGTGATTCCGCGCCTGCGGCCCGGGCTCGCGTCCGTGGTGGCCTTGCTCGACCGCACGCTGCGGCGAGCGGCCGACGCCGAGCGGGTGCCCGCGCTGCGGCCCTCTCTGGCGTAGAGCGGCGACGCGCCGTCCTGGGGTCAGACCCCGGGACATGACCCCAGGAGAGAGCCCTGAGTCGCGCTCCGGGAGATCCCCGAGCAAGGCGGTCATAAGAATCAGGATTCGCTCTAGAAAATATCGGGAGAATTTCGATGTGAAATTCACTCGAAAAGTCGAGCATCCGGTGCATGGAAATCAAGCGCCGGATTTACGCGAAGAAACCGCAAGTGGTTAGCGATCTGTTAGCCACTTGTGATCGCGCGGTTAGCGGTCGGCTCGAGCGTGACCGGTGCACCCAGGAACCCGAAAGGAGGGACACCATGCACCAGGTCAAGCGCATGCACCGCACGCTCGTCGTGCTCGCAGTCGGTCTGCTCGCGCTCGCGGCTCCGCTCGTCGCGTATGCAGACGGCGGCGGCCCCGTTGGCAACTAAGGGCAGCATCATGAGAGACAGCGCAAGGCCCGCCACAGGCGGGCCTTGCGCTTGCTTTGGTGTGTGTGTGTGTGTGTCAGAGTCGCCTCTGCTCCGTCAGAAAGGAGGTGTGGCATGCACGCACGCATCTTGCTACTGGTGATCACAGTATTGGCGCTTCTCGGCGCTCTCGTCCCGCTGGTCGCGCTCGCAGACGGCAGCGGCCCCGGACCCCAGTAGCCCTGCGGCAACTGAACAGCGCATAGAAGGCCCGCATGTAGCGGGCCTTCTATGCGCCTCAAGCGAGCGCGAGATCGTTCTGGAGCGCGCGGACCTGCGCCGCGCCGGCGAGGTTTCCCTTCAGTTCGTAGAGCTCGATCGCTCGTTCGAACTCCGCGACAGCGTCACTGGCTCGACCTGCCAGTCTCAAGCTTTCGCCGATGCAGCGGTGCGCGTTCGCACGGCGATTCAAGTCGTCGGTCGCGTCGGCGAGCATGGCAGCCTCTCGGCCGAGGTCCTCCGCTAGCATGAATTCACCGCGCCATGCATGAATGAGCGCACGAACTGGACGCCACCGAATCTGTGCATGGAGATCGTCTGCCGTTGAGTGCCGCTCGGCTACCTGTGTCCACTCCTCAGACTCCTCGAAAAGACCTTGCGATGCAAGCGCATCCGCCAGTTCGCCTGCCGTACTGGCAAGGCGACTGAACTCCTCGGCGCGCTCGAACTCATCACACAGGTCGCGAAGTATCCGCTCGGCCGTCGCTGATTCGCCGGCTAGCTGCTCAATCTCAGCCAGAATGGGGGCGCAGAACGTTGTGGCTGCCGCACTGAGCCCGAGATCGTCGAGCGTCGCCCGAGCGGAGTCCACTAGCCGTCGTGCACGGTGGAAGTCGTGCTGCTGCGCCACGAGGCCGCCAAGAAATACGCTGACGTACGCCCCGCCAACGCGATCCTTCACCTCGTCGCGAAGGAGCTGTTCACAGCGTGTCACAGCGTCCTTGATCGGAGTGGGTCCCCAGTGAAGGGCGGCTGCTAGCTCACCGAGACAAGTAGAGTTCGACCAGTCTGCCGCGTTGTAGTACTCGAGCGCCCGCTCGGCTCCGTGAGCCCATGCCACGTGGTCGCAGAAGCGCCCACCTCGCACCCACCCAGTCAGTAGCCAGGCCCTGCCGAGCGCGCGGTTGTCACCAACGCTCTCGAAGATTGGAATGCCCTCAGCGGTCGCGTCGAGAAGATCGTTCGTGGCCAATGTGCCGCGGCGGCGTAGTTGGATGTACTCGAGTTCGATTCGTGCACGCAGTTCAACTCGTCGATCGCCAGCGTCACGTGACTCGGCTATAGCTTCTGTTAGGAGGTGCACGGCTCCCTCCAGATCGCGAGACGCATAGAGCGCCATTCCGAGTTCGCAAAGAAGCTCGCGTCGTCGTGAGTCACTGGCCGAGAGGAGGGACGTAGACCGCTGCAAAAGACTCGTCGCTGCGTGCATGTCGCTGCGCCTGAATGCACGGAACCCCGCAGCGCCGAGCCGCCGCCCGCCGTCCTCGGCGAGCCTCGCCGTCCGCCGGTCGGACTCGCCGAGCTCGGATCGCAGTTGGTACGAACGCTCGAGGTGGTAGCCGACGAACTCGTCGAGGTCAGCAACGGGCTGGGGCACTGTGTCGAGGCGGTCGGCGTAGCGCTCGTGCAACTCAGCCCGCAACCGCTTCGGCGCCGATCGATAGACCGACTCCTGGACGAGGACGTGGCGGAAGCCGAAGGCCCCGTCACCCCGAGGCCGCACGAACCCGCGGCCGGCGAGCGTTTGCAGGTGCGCATCGGCGGTCGGCGCCGCATTCGGCTCGAGGAGCGCCACGACGTCGTCGGCTGTGAACTCCTTCCCCACCACTGCACCGCGCTCGAGCACTGCGCGCTCACCCGGGCCGAGCCGGTCGAGGCGGGCTGCGAGCAGAGCCTGGATCGTCTCCGGCAGCGCGCGCTCGGCGAGCCCACCTTCCAACGCGAGCGCGAGGAGCTGCTCGAGGAACAACGGATTGCCCTCCGCGGTCTCGACGATCCGGGCCCGCTGGTCCGACTCGAGGATCGTCCCGCCGAGACCTTCGAGCAACGCGTCCGTCTCGTCCGCGGACAGCGCGTCGAGCAGGATGCGGTCCGCGTTGGCTCGTCCTTCGAGGAATGCCGGCCGGTCTTCGAGGAGCTCCTCGCGGGCGAGGCAGACGACGGCGATCGGCCCCGTCCCCTTGTCTGCAAGGTGTTCGACGAGCTCCAGGAACGTCGGTTCCGCCCAGTGGACGTCGTCGAAGACGAGGACGAGCGGCCGCTCGCGCGCGCTCGCTTCGCAGAACTGCCGGAAGAGCCACGCGATCTCGGGCGCCGGAGGCGGCGTCTCGGCGTCGAGTGCGGCGAGGACTGCGTCGCGCTCGGCGTTCTCAGCCGCCTGCTCGAGAGCCTCGCGCAGCGGCCAGTACGTGATGCCGTCGCCGTAGGAGAGGCAGCGGCCCCAGAGGGTCGTCACGCCTTTCGCGCGCCGCGTGAGCTCCGCGGCGAGCCGCGACTTGCCGACCCCCGGTGGGCCGACGGCGACCGCGACCCGAGTCGCCGATCCATCCACGGCGCGCTTCAGTACTCGACGCAGCGCTGCGAGCTCGCGCTTGCGACCGACGAGGGGTGCGTCGAGGCGATGCTCGAACGCGGGAGCGACGGGCGTGATCTCGACCAGGCGGAATGCGCGCACCGGCTCGCGCTTGCCCTTGATCTCGAGAGCCCCCAGTGGCTCGAGCCGGGCGGCATGATCGATCAACCGGCTGGCGAGTGCGCCGACGACGATCTCGTTCGCGCCGGCAGCCGCCTCGAGCTTGGACGCGATGCCGACGGCTTCGCCGGTGACGAGCCGCTGCCGAACGTCGGTCG
>Ga0326597_10014305_pt1 | contig 10402 bp, 12 predicted proteins | sample RVTome_12_FD_203789 | JGI IMG/M metagenome (GOLD analysis project Ga0326597, IMG submission 203789) | Soil microbial communities from uranium-contaminated site in the Upper Colorado River Basin, Wyoming, United States - RVT100D185 | ecosystem: Environmental > Terrestrial > Soil > Contaminated >...
GCACGAGACGCGCCTCGCGGCGACGGCCGTCCCGCTCTTCGACATCGACGCCTACGTCGACGACTTCGGCGCCTCGATCGTGCCCGCCTACCGACGCGGCATCGCCGACCAGGAACTGCCGGCCGATACCGGCATCGCCCGCTCGATCATCCCGCCCGGGACCGCCGCAGTGCGCGACTTCAGCCGGCTCGCCCCGCGCATCCCGCAGCTCATCGCCGAGAAGTGCGTCGGCTGCATGGCCTGCGTCTCCGCCTGCCCCGACAGCGCGATCCTCGGCGTCGTCACGCCGGAGCCCGCACTCGCGCCCGCGATCGATGCGTTCGCCGCGGCCGAGCCGGAGCCGGAGCTCGCCGGCACCACGGCCCGGGCCCACTTCACCGACACCCAGAAATACGGCGAGGTGCCGGCCCGCAAGGGACACGACCGCGGCGCGTTCGGGATCTTCGTGGACGCGGTCCACTGCAAGGGCTGCGCCGAGTGCGTCGAGGTCTGCGCGGGTCTCGGCCACGACGCGCTGATCATGATCGACAAGGTGCCCGAGGAGCCGACCCACGAGTCGACCCTCGAGCGCTACGCGCGCGACATGCGCTTCTTCCGCTCGCTGCCCCCGACCCCGGACGTCTACCGCAACGAGAAGGCCCTGGCCGACATCATGCTCGGCGAGCACGCCTTCGGCTACGTCGGCGGGGCCGGCTCGTGCGCCGGCTGCGGCGAGGCGACGGCGATCCGGATGCTCGTCGCGGCGACGCGCCAGGTCCACGGCCCCGAATCGATGGGCATCGTCGCCGCGACCGGCTGCAACACGGTCTTCGGCAGCACGTACCCGTTCAACCCGTACCTCGTCCCGTGGACGAACTCGCTGTTCGAGAACGCCCCGACGGTCGCGATGGGCGTCCGGACCCGCTGGGACCAGGCCGGTCACACGGACCGGCGGCTGTGGGTCCTCGGCGGCGACGGGGCGATGTACGACATCGGCTTCCAGGCCCTGTCGCGAATGGTCGCGTCGGGATCGGACATCAAGGTCCTCGTGCTCGACACGCAGGTCTACTCGAACACCGGCGGCCAGGCCTCGACCGCCTCGTTCGGCGGTCAGGTGACGAAGCTGTCGGCCTTCGGAAAGGCGCTTCACGGGCGGCCGGAGCGGCGCAAGGAGCTGAGCCGGATCCTCATGGCCCACGGCGAGGTCTACGTGGCGCAGTCCACCCCGGCGCACCTCAACCACTTCTACCGCGCGATCCTCGACGCGAACGAGTACCCGGGTCCGGCGGTCATCGTCGCCTACACGCCGTGCATGCCGGAGCACGGCATCGCTGACGACGGCGGGATGCGCGCGGCGAAGCTGGCGGTCGACTCGCGGGCATTTCCGCTGTTCACGTACGACCCGCGGCGCGGCGAGACGATGGCCGAGCGGCTGTCGCTCCAGGGCAACCCGGGCCTGCGGGAGGACTGGTCGAAGGCGCCCGACGGCGCGGAGGTCGACTTCCTCTCCTTCGCCCGGACCGAGGGGCGGTTCGCCCAGCACTTCGGGCGGGACGGGGAGCCAACGGCGGAGATCGTCGCGACCCGGTCTGACCGGCTCGCCAACTGGCGGCTACTGCAGGAACTGGCGGGCCTGCGGTAGGCTCGGCGTATCCCCGGTCGATACGGCGTCCCGAACACACGATGGCGTCCCGTTCGATCGAATGCGTCCCGGAGGTGGTCAGGTTGAAGGTCGAGGAACTCATGGAGCAGGCGCGCGACACGATCACCGTGAAGCGCGTGTTCGGCGAGCCGTACGTCAAGAACGGGACGACGGTCATCCCCGTGGCGTCGGTCATGGGCGGCGCCGGCGGCGGCGAGGGCGGCGGTCCGCTGCCGCTGCCCGGGGTCGAAGGCGAGGCGGGTGCCGCGGCACCGGGCATGGCGACCGGCATGGGCGCCGGGTTCGGCGTCCGGGCGACACCGGCCGGCGCGTACGTCATCCACGGCGACGAGGTCCATTGGGAGCCGGCCGTCGACGTGACCCGGATCGAGGTCATGAACCGCGCCCTCGCGATCGTCGGGCTCCTCGTCGCGGGGTCGATCCTGCGGGCCCTGCTCAAGCGGTAGGCGCTCTCTACCGCGTCGTCCGGCCCTCGGCCAGCGCGATCGTCGCGTCGCGGCCGAGGGCCGACTCGATCCGGAACGTCATCCCGTCGGCCGCCCAGATGAGCGTGTCAGCGACCCAGCGGCGCGTGTCGTCGACGGTCCGCCCGTCCGGATCGACATAGAAGAAGAAGTGCGGCCGGCCGGCCAGCCAGTAGCCTGCATGCTCGTCGACGCGAACCGGCTCGACGGTCGTCCCCGTGGTCGTGACCTTCTGGTAGTACTCGGCGTCGACGCGACCCCGGAACTGCGTCATCAGCAGGCCCACGCCGTCAAGGGCCGTCTCCGGCAGGCTAGGCACGGCGGCCCAGACGAGGGTGAGGCGGCCGTCGGCCAGCCACGAAACGTCCGGCGCGCCGAGGCCAGCCGGGAATCGCGGCTGGAATCCGACCAGCTCGTCTGCGTCGGCGAGCGCCACGACGCGTCCCAGCCCCGCGCCGGAGCCGAGGGGCAGTCCCGGCGCGGCCGGAGTGGCGGACGGGACGGGCTCGCCCGGAGCGCCGAACAGCACGATCCGGATGCCCGGCACGCCGAGGATCGTCGCCGCGGCGACGGCCGCAAGCAGGACGGCCGCGAGCAGGGCAAGGCCGACCGCCAGGCGCGCCGCCCGCCCGCCTCCGCGCCGGGCCCACCACGATCGCCCCGTGCGCCGCGCCAAACCCGGGTCCGACGCGATCCGCGCCCGCACGTGCGCCGCGAGGTCGCCGGCCGGCCCGTCCGTCCGGCGGGGAACCGCGATCGTCGGCCCCAGGTCGCGCAGCGCCCGGCCCAGGTCCTCGTCGGACAGGCCGCGCAGCAGGTCAGCCATCGGTCGCCCCCGATCCGTCGGCCAGGGCGGCCCGCAGCCGCACGAGCGCCCGCGACAGGCGCGACTTGACCGTCCCGCGCGCGAGGGCGAGCGTCTCCGCCGTTTCCGCCTCGGACAGGTCGAGGAAGTAGCGCGCGGCGATGATCTCGCGGTCCTCGTCGCGCAGCGTCGACACCGCCGCGAGGAGGAGGGCGCTGCGCTCGCTGGCGAGGACCGCCGACTCGGGCGATGGAGCCGCATCCCCCGAGGGGCGGTCCTCGGCGACGCGAAGCGCGAGACCGGTCCGGCGCGAGGCGGAGCGGCGACGGTTGCGCGCCTCGTTGGCGACGATGCGGAGGAGCCACGGCCGGAACGGCGCGCCGGCGCGGAAGCGGGGGAGCGCCGCCCACGCCTTGACGAACGCCTCCTGCGCGGCGTCCTCCGCGTCGCCGTCGGGTGCGATCAGGTGGGCCGTCCGCACGGCCAGGTCCTGGTAGCCGCGAACGAGTTCCTCGTACGCCATCACGTCGCCCCTGCGTGCGCGGTCGATCAGCCCGGTCTCTGCCAGTGGACGGCCCTCCACGGTCAACCGTGGTTCATACACCGCGCCGGGACGGTCCGTTCCCGGCGGATCACGGGATCGCGCCAGCCACCGGATGGGTCGTCGTCGCGAACACGGCCCCGAGCAGGAGCACCCACACGACGAGGACGAGGACGGCATCGGGCTCGAGACGCGAGACGCGCGTCCGCTCGCCGTGGACGACCGCCGCGAGCGCGAGGGCCATCATGAGGATCGCGCCCATGCCGGCCACGACCTGGGCCGGGTCGACGGCGGCGAGGATGGGGCCCGGCAGGTAGGCGATGTCGGCGGCGAAGAGCGCGACCATGTTGAACGCGTTGCTGCCGAACAGGTTGCCGACCGCGAGGTCGTAGGCGCCGATGCGCACGGCGGTGATCGAGGCAACGAGTTCCGGCAGGGACGTGGACCCCGCGAGGAGCACCGTTCCGATGAACGTCTCGCCGATCCCGGTCGCCGCCGCGATGGCCTGCCCGGAGAGGGCGAGCACCGGTGCCGCGGCGAGCACGGCCACGCTCGCGGCCGCGAACCGGGCGACCTCCGCGCGGAGTGGGCGCTCGGGTTCGGACGCAGCGCCCCAACCGGTCGGCGAGACGACCTCGGCGGACGCCTCGCCGCGCCGGTGTGCCGTCGTGGGCGAGCGCCGGATCCAGAGCATCGCGGCGACGTAGCCGCCGACGATGATGATCGTCTCGATGCCGACCCAGCCCAACCGAACCCCGGACGGGGCGGCGATGCCGAGGACGGCGATCGCCGTCAGCGCGATGCCGATCGACGCCAGGCGAGCGTGGCCCAGGCTGACAGCGGGCCAGACGCGGCCGCGGTGAAGCAGGTCGATCGTGGCGAGAATGGCCATGTTTGCCATGCTGCTCCCGAACAGGTCGCCCACGGCGAGGTCCGGCGCTCCGGCGAGCGAGGCGCTGACGTCCGTCGCGACCTCCGGCAACGAGGTCGCCCCGGCAAGGAGCAGCATCCCGACGAACATCCCGCCGAGGCCGGTCCGCTCCGCGATCTGGTCACCGCTCCGGGCAAGGACGATGCCGGCCGCGACGACGACGGCGGCCGCAACCGTGAAGACGCCGACGAGCGCCGGCAGGGACAGATCGAGCATCGCCCGACTGTACAGGGCCGCGCCCGGGCAACGGGCGGCTGCGGAGTCAGGGTCGCGTCAGGGTTCCGCGGCCACAACCCGGTCGCGTGGTTCCGCCGCGCGCCACCCGGCCTCGAGTGCCGCGATGTCCGCGGCGATCACGGCCGGGCCCTTCGCGCCGAGCAGCTCGCCGATTGCGACCTCGATCGCAGGCCGGCCGGCGAGGTGCCGGCGGGCGAGGAGCGCGCCCAGGGCCACCACGCACGTGAGTCGCTCATCGCCGATCTGCTTCGCGCTCGCCGTGCACGGCACGCGGACCACCTCGACATCCGTGCGCGACGGATCCGCCTCGATGAGCGAGTCGTTGACGACGAGCATGCCGCCCGGGGCGAGGAGGGACTCGTACCGGGCGAGCGACGGCGGGTTGAGCGCGACGAGCGCGGCCAGCCGGTCCGGCACCGGCGAGCCGATTGGCGCGTCGGCGCGTGGCGGGCGGGACGCGGGACGCAGGTGCGGCGACGGCCATGCGGCGACCTCCGAACCCCAGCGTGGCGTGACGGTTGTGGGTCGGGCAGTGCCGAATGGCGCCGCGGGTCGGGCGGCTCGGCCCATCGTCGGCCCGGCCTGTCCCGGCCCATCGTCGGACCGGCCGTCCCGGCCGATCGGGCCGAACGGCACGTCCCCGGGGCGCCACCCGTGCGCGGGAATGGTCGGGATGCACGAGGCTCGCGTGGCACGAACGGTCGCCCGGGAGATCGAGGGCCGCGGACTCGCGAACCACGACCTCCGTCTCATCGTGTCCGGCGGTCACGCCGACCGCGAAGCGTTCGACGCCGCGCTGCGGACCCAGCTCTCCGTGGCGCTCCCCGACCTCGACGTCGACTCGATCGAGATTGTCCATCGCCCCGGCCCACACCTGTGCAACGGCTGCGCGGGCGCGTTCATCGCACCCCGCGGAGGCCGCTGCCCGATGTGCGGCGCGGACGGAACGCCCCTGCCGGCACCGGAGCAGGTCGAGCTCGAGTGGGCGGAGCGCTGACCCCGAGCAGTCGATCGGCTCATCACACCGGGATCCGTCAACGCGGCGGTCCCGTCCCGCGCGGTCCGGACGGCCCGTCGGTTCCGTGCCTCCCGGCACTGATGCGCACATGCGCATGAGTCGATGCTGGGCCCATGGACGCGATCACGACCCTCCAGGCCGATGTGCTCAGGACGCTCGCCCATCCGCGACGCCTCGACATCCTCCATCGCCTGGCCGATGGGCCGCGCGAGGTGGGCCGCCTTGCCGACGAGCTGGGCCTCAGCCAGCCGAACGTCTCCCAGCACCTTGCCGTGCTCCGGGCGGCCGGCGTGGTCGAGGCCGAGCGCGATGGCCGGGAGGTCCGCTACCGGTTGGCCGATCCGGACGTGATGGTCGCCTGCGGCGTCATGCGACGGGTCCTCGAACGTCGCCTCACCCGCCTCGCCGGTCTCGCACCGGCCGCCGCACCGGATCCGGTCGGCGCCGCCAGCAGCTGAAGGAACGAATCGAATGGACGAGCCGCTCAACCTGGTCCTCTTTTCCGGCACGGACGACAAGCTGCAGGCCGCCGCGGTGCTGACCGCCGGCGCCGCCGCGCTCGGCAAGCCGGTCAACGTCTTCCTCCAGTACTGGGCGCTCGACGCGTTCCGGGCCGGGCGGATCGACGCCGATCACGGCCTCGCGCCGGAGGCAGGCGCCGACGGGCGTCGAGCAGTCGATGCCCTCGCGAAGGCTGGTCAGGCCCCGTGGGCAGAGACGCTTCGCCAGGCCAAGGAGCTCGGCAGCGTGGACATCCAGGCCTGCTCCCTGTCGATGGACCTGCTCGGCATCGAGCAGGCGGACCTCGACCCGCTCGTGGACGGCGTGGAGGGCGTGACCGCCTTCTACCTCAACGCCGGCGATGGCCAGGTCGTCTTCATCTGAAAGGAAGGGATAACGATGGAAGTCCTCAACATCAGCCAGACGGTCGACGCCCGCGGGCTGTCGTGCCCGATGCCGATCGTGCGTACCGCGCAGGCGGCCAAGGGCCTCGCCTCCGGCTCGCTCATCGAGCTGCTCGCCACCGACCCGGGGTCAACCAAGGACCTCGCGGCGTGGTGCCGGTCGACCGGCAACGAACTGCTCGAAGCCACCTCCGACGGTGCGGTCTACCGCTTCGTCATCCGCAGAAAGTGAGGCACACCCGATGACGCTTACCGCCGAGCCCCGCGAGGCGACCGGCCTGCCGCCGGTCGATCCGCTGGCCACCGCCATCGCCGACGTCGACGGCTGGCCGGAGACCCAGCCGGAGCCCGCCACGGACGGTGCCGAGAAGACGAGACAGCTCGTGATCGTCAACTGGAGCGGAGAGCTCGACCGGATCTGGCCGACCCTCATCCTGGCTTCGACGGCGGCCGCCAGCGGTGTCCAGTGCAAGGTCTTCGTGACCTTCTGGGGACTGTTGCCGTTCGTCAAGGACGGCGTTCGGATCACCGGCGAGAACTGGATGCAGCGGATGCTGTCGTTCATGCAGCGCCCGGGCATCGACCATCTGAAGATGTCGAAGATGAACTTCTTCGGGATGGGCCCGTGGATGATCGGCCGGCTTCGCAAGCAGTACGGCGTGGCCAGCCCGCGCGAGTTGCTCGAGGCCGCGACGCTGATGGGCGTCGAGTTCATCCCGTGCCAGATGTCGATGGACATGTTCGGCATCAAGGCGACCGACCTGATCGACGGCTTCGGCGAGCCGGCCGGCGCCGCGACGGCAATCGAGATCATGACAGAGGCGAACGCCTCGCTGTTCATCTGACGGAAGGGCGTACCCACGATGACCATCCTGACCACCCCGATCACCCGCACCGTCGACGCGCGCGGCAGCTACTGCCCGGGCCCGCTCATGGAGCTCATCCGGGCCATCCGCGAGAGCGCGGTCGGCGACGTCATCGCCGTCTACTCGTCCGACAAGGGCTCGAAGACGGACATCCCGAAGTGGATCGAGAAGGCCAGCCACCGGCTGGTCGCGCTCGAGGCCCGCGAGGGCTACGACGAGATCGTCGTCGAGAAGATGCGGTAGGCGCACCATGGATCGGATCCTCATCCTCGGCGGCGGCGTCGGGGGCACGCTGACCGCCAACCTCCTGGTGAAGAAACTTCGCCGGCGGATTGACAGCGGGGCCGTCGAGATCACCGTCGTTGATGCAACCGGCAGCCACACCTACCAGCCCGGGTTCATGTACATCGCGATGGGCGGCGAGCGCGCCTCCAGGCTGTCCCGGCCGGAGCGGTCGCTCCTTGACCATCGGGTCAATCTCGTCGTCGGTGAGATCGCCCGCATCGACGAGACGATCCGGACCGTGTCCCTCACCAACGGCCTGCAGCTCATGTACGACCAGCTCGTGCTCGCTACCGGCTCCCGGATCGTCCCCGAGGCGATCGAACACTTCGCGGACGAGGCGCACCACTTCTACACCGCGGACGCGGCGTTGAAGCTGCGCCACGCGCTCGACGCGTTCGAGGGCGGCCGGATCGTGATCGGCATCGCGGGCATGCCGTACAAGTGCCCGCCGGCGCCGCTCGAGGTCGCCTTCCTCGTCGAATCGGAGCTGCGTGAACGCGGCCTGCGCGAGAAGAGCGAGATGCACTACTGCTCGCCGATCGGTCGCGCGTTCACCATCGAGAGCGTGTCCGACATGGCCACGCCGATCCTCGAGCACAAGGGGATCGAGCTCCACACGTTCTTCAACGTCGAGACGATCGATCCGGCCCGCAAGGTCGTCCTGTCGCTCGAGGGCGAGGAACTGCCGTACGACCTGCTCATCCTCGTGCCGCCGCACAAGGGCCAGCAGTTCCTCATCGACTCCGGGTTCGCCCCGGCGCCCGGCGGCTGGCTGCCGACCGACCGGAACACCCTCCAGGTGGCCGGGCGGCCGAACGTCTTCGCGCTCGGCGACGCGACCGACCTGCCGCTCTCGAAGGCCGGCTCGACGGCGCACTTCGAGGCCCCCGTGGTCACCGAGCGGATCGTCGCCGCGATCGAGGGCCGCGCCCCCACCGGCAAGCACGCCGACTACGAGGGCAAGGTCATGTGCTTCTTCGAAATCGGCGACGGGAAGGGCACCCTCCTCCAGTTCGACTACGCCCACCCGCCCAAGCCGCCGACGCCGAACCGGCTCTGGCACCTCGGGAAGATCGTGTTCAACAAGACGTACTGGCACACCGTGCCGAAGGGTCGCGTCTGAGCGGCTCGAATGGGCGCTCGGTTCGCCGCCGGAGCCCGACCATACACGGCCGCGCCTGACGCCCGCCGCCGCGGGCGCCTCCCTCGGCCATCGACGCGCCCTGCCCCGTCCGGCTCCCTTCCCCGGGCGGCGCGGGGCGCGTCATTTGCATGGTCGGGCCCGTGCGCGCCAAGCCCTCGCGGCCCGTGCGCGCCAAGCCCTCGCGGCCCGTGCGCGCCAAGCCGCGGTTTCCTGGCGGCCCCGTGCGCAATCGTTCCGATCTTGGCACCGTGCGCGATCGTTCCGATCAAGCAAAACGACTATTCGATCAAGCCCATCGGCCTCCCGACATCTCGGGCGAAGGCTGCCGGCCCACGCACAGACGGGGCTGCTGTCGGTACCGCGCCTGCCCCGGCATGGGGCGCGGTTGGCTGAGTGCGCCGCGCAGGCGCCGGCAGTCAACCGCCCCGGGCCGACCGCGATCGGGCCGCCGGGCGAAACGAAGTCAGGGTGGGCCCGAACCGGGCCTTCCGATCATGATTCCGCATGGGCGGAACGATCGCGCGGGAGCCCGGCAGGGATGTCACGTGCCCGCGGAGCGCGCGGGCGATCGTGCGGGACCTCGGCGACCCCGGCGACCCCCGCGACCTGCGGCGGCGGGCGAGGCCCCTACAATGCCGAGCGTGACCAACCCCTCGGCCGGCCGGGTCTTCCGTCGCACCGTCGCCGCGGATCCGCCGATCGCGGTCGAGGCGCACGGGACGACGATTCGCGACGCGGCGGGCCGGGAGTACCTCGACGCGGCAGGCGGAGCGATCGTCGTCAACGTCGGTCACGGGCGGCAGGAGATCGCCGCAGTCATGGCGGACCAGGCCGCCCGCCTCGCCTACGCCCACGGCAGCGCCTTCACCACCGAACCCGTCGAGGCGTACGCGCGCGAGATCGGGCCGCGCCTCCCGGTCGACGACCCGGCGATCTACCCGGTCAGCGGTGGCTCCGAGGCGATCGAGACGGCCCTCAAGCTCGCCCGGGCGTACCACGTCGCGCGCGGACAACATGGGCGCTGGATCGTCATCGCCCGCTGGGGGAGTTATCACGGCAACACCCTCGGCGCCCTCGACCTGTCCGGCCGTCGCCCGCTCCGGCGCCCGTACGAGGCCTGGCTCGGGCGCTTCCGGCACGTCAGTGCGGCCTACCCGTATCGCGCCGGCGATCCCGGCTCGAACTCGCTCGGCAGCGCGGACGAGCTCGCCGCCGAGCTCGAGCGGGCGATCGACCAGGCCGAGCCCGATTCGGTCGCGGCGTTCGTCGCCGAGCCGATCGTCGGTGCCACGCTCGGCGCGGTCGAGCCGCCGGACGGCTACTGGCCGGCCATCGCCGAGGTGTGCCGCCGCCACGGCGTCCTCCTCGTCGCCGACGAGGTGATGACCGGCTTCGGACGGACCGGGCGCTGGTTCGGCCTCGACCATTGGGGTGTCCGACCGGACATCCTCGTCGCCGCCAAGGGCGCCACGGGCGGCTACTGGCCGTTCGGGTTCGCTGCTGCGTCAGGCGCCGTCCACGACGCGGTCCGCGCGGCCGGGCCGTTCGTTCACGGTTTCACCCA
>Ga0326597_10014306_pt1 | contig 10401 bp, 7 predicted proteins | sample RVTome_12_FD_203789 | JGI IMG/M metagenome (GOLD analysis project Ga0326597, IMG submission 203789) | Soil microbial communities from uranium-contaminated site in the Upper Colorado River Basin, Wyoming, United States - RVT100D185 | ecosystem: Environmental > Terrestrial > Soil > Contaminated >...
TTATGGCCTGAGCAGACAGATAATTTGGAATTAAAACGCCATATGCAGGCGATGAACAACATGGTAAGAGAGATAGTTGATTATGCGGTAGAAGACTGGCTCCTTGTACATGGGCAATAAGTATTAATTACGAAAGAATTAAAAAATGAAAAAAGGAACACACCATCTCTTTCTTGTCTGGCTAATTTTCACGGGCGTGGTTATTTTCACTATCGTTATTACCTGGTATGAAGATCTGCTTATCTTGATGTACACAACCGATCAAAGCAGGATTTGATACGCTATTACATTTCTTTATGTTGGTGTCACAATTCATTGTGCAAAACGTTTTTACCTCATTTCCACCCAGATTGATGAATCCAAAAAAGCTGAAATGATGATTCGTGAAAATGCAGAACTTAAATTATTCCTGGATGGTGATAAAGTACATCTCAACGGAAATGTAATACTGCCTGATTGTATTGTTACAAACTATATACATGACCTTTTAAACAAGGCTAAAAACAACAATATGATTGATGATAAAGGCGACACTGATACTGAACTGATGCAAGTATATGAATCGAGACTAAAAAGTTCGCATGATATGGGTTGGTTCGTTTCTGAACTTATGATCAAACTTGGGTTGCTTGGCACCATTATAGGTTTTATATTAATGATGAGCTCCGTTACCAATATTACGGACTTCGATATCACTGCAATGCAGGAAATCCTTCAGAAAATGAGTACGGGCATGGGTATGGCCTTGTATTCCACCTTGCCAATTCTAAACTCAACAAAGGGATTCCACAACTTGGGGAGGGGAGTTTGACGATTCACACGATAACATTATCGACGAATTGAAAGATGCCTCCAGATCAGGACAAAAATCTGTTAAAATACAATTATATGATTTACCGGATCCATTATTCCCGGATAAATAGCTGATGCATATACCCAGATTCAAACGCCTGATTCTCTGTTTACTCACTTCTTTTTTATCTGTAACTATACAGACAACTTATGCCTTGTTTGAAATTTCCGGCAACCTTGATGTCCGCTGTGAACAATCCAGCGGCAAAAATGAACTTCAATGTGATTACAGGATAAAAACATCCGAGCCAATACTGTCGATAACTGCAAAATCCGTAGATAAAATACTGCCCATCAAGGAAACAGAAACTTATCCACGTCAGGGTGGGGTTACTGCCATATTATTTGCTGTTGACACCAGTGATCCCGGGCGGCAAAACGTAATCGAGCAAAATCAAAGACAGATTAAAGAATTAATAAACGCAGCCCAAGATCACCATCGCTTAGGTTTGGCAAGTTTTGATAAATCCCTGCGGCTTGAAGTCCCAATCGGTGTCTCGAATGATCAAATCCTGACTGCATCACAAAAATTACGCGCCACAGGTAAAACAACAGAATTCTACAAGAGTATGCTGAACGCGATAGACCTGCTGAAAAACATTGAAGCTGATCGAAAATCAATCTTTCTGTTTTCAGATGGGCAAGCCGAAGACACAGCGTATTCCCATGAAGATGTTATCAAGGCCGCAAGAAAAGCAGGGGTGGTTTTTACCGGCCTGGGTTTCCCTCGATCTGACGCCCGATCCGTTGCCCTGCAATCACTGCGCAGGCTTTGCGAAGAGACCGCCGGACTTTATGTTGAGTCAGATAACAACTTTAATTTACCTGAAGAGTTCCTGAAAAATCCCTATGACAGTATTGATAATGGCGGCAAACTAACCGTTGATCTCTCATCAATACTCGACTCTGTAACCCAGGATAAAATCAGTGTCACTTTGAATTTTGAAACAGATGTTGGCGACAATAAAATTGATCTGCCTGTCGAAACACTCCATGACGCTTCCAAACAACCTGTGACCGCCATATTACAACCATCACCAATCGCCAACAGATCATTACAATCCGCTCCTCCTGTCAAAATAATTACTGCACAGTCAGAAGATAGATTAATCGACTCATGGTTTTGGTATGGGATACCGGTTGCGTTAATTATTTTGATAATCCTTACCATCGCGACATTCTTCCTGATGATGTACAGGCAGGGAGGAAAACGGACAGAGAATGTCAGTTTTACGGAATTCAAGCCATATGCTTACCTTGTGCTGCAGGATGAAACAAAAAAGCGTTACCCAATCACCCGGACCACATGGAGGATCGGCCGCAGTAAGGATAATGAACTGACATTACGGGATAATTCCATTTCCAGGCGTCATGCCGAGATCCATCGCGATAAGGGTGACGTCTTTACCGTCATTGACCTCGATTCCCTGAATGGAGTTTATGTAAATAGTAAAAAAGTCAATAAACACAGATTACATGAAGGTGATATCCTCGAAATCGGTGATGTTAATCTCCGATTTACACTTTTATCCAATGAATATTCATTGGAAGAATCCACAGTCATGCAGAATACCAGGGCCCCAATAACTCATTGAAATGAGTCAGGGCACCGTATTTACCCATTTGTCGATTAAATCCCTTATTGCATCATTTGCAAGGTTTGGAGGATGATTACCGAACCAGAATTTTCCCTTTTCATTTAAAATTTCCAGAATCTTGTCTGTCTGCACATGCCCGTTATTATTTCTGCATCGTTCTGAATAAGAAGCCAGTATCGCCAGGGCTGTTCCCAATATACGTTCCCTGTCTTCATCGTATTCTCTTGTATAATTATCCGTATCATCAGGCTTAATGATGGAATCATCCTGAATAACGGGTTGTTTTACGGTTTTCGTTATAAACTCCATCAAAGTCGTAAGTATTTCCGGCATCTCAATACGGCTCACTGCGGCCCAGCGATAGGCGTTGAATGGGTGGATATGCCAATCTTCAGGTTTATTCTCTGGATTTGTCACAGGTAACAAACCTTGCTCAACACATTGTTTTGCATGCCGGGAGAGATCGATCATCTTGTTTCTGTACTTTTCATCATTTTTCAATAGAGACTTATTCCCCGGATCATATCCGGCTAATAAAGGTAACGCCTCCGACATCAAAGACCAGGAATCTTTCACAACCCAACTTTCATATAAACGCTGCTGATTTACCCTCTCTTCGCCGTATAATTCAAGCTCACGCTGTCTTATATCCTGTATAGTTTGTTTTTCAGGTGATTTAGATCTACCCTTTTGTAGCAAGCATGATGATTTCAAATAAACATTATTGATTGTCTTATGAAATATTTTTTTAACGGCTTCTGTTATTTTCATCATAAATTGGTCTGGAGCATGGAGAATCTTATGTAAGGAAAACTATTTATTAACACAGTAATGATCGGAAATATCTATAGATATGTCCCAGCCTGCTTCATCTTTTTTTGCACTGAATGCATCATCTATCCATAGTCCGGCTACTGCTGCAAATTTCCCTTCCAGATATAGCAACGGGATACGATCACGCTGCCATGGTGGCACACCAACTTCCTGAAAAAGTTTTTTCAAATCATGCGTATGTTTTCTGCCTGCCGGCCGGATACTTTCCCCGCCGTAGCGAAATCTGACATCAATTACATTATCTCTGATATAGCTGGATTTCAGTCCCTTCCCTTTTGTCAATTTGGCTTCAAGGCGTCCGACATTCAATTCCAATGGTTGGTTCAGGCACCATCTGAATGTTGCTTCACTATCGTGTTCTTTCAGGGGTGGCATGGCGTAAACCATATCACGATAACGTCTGACTTCAGCTCCTTCCCAACTTATACATGGTGTACTGTCATTTTTTGCACTGACAAGCTCATTAATAATATTTTCAATAATATCGGCACCTGGCACAGGCAAACCTGTGTTCTTCAACCAGAACCGGAGTACGTTCCTCTTTCTGGCATTCGACAGACTGTTAATACCTTCGATTTTCATGGTATTGAATTCCGTATTACGGATATTATCCAGATCTCTGCCGGCAATTTCATCCAGAAGTACGGCTATGTCCGCCTGATGTCTTGCCGCGCGTGATAGTGTGCGCGATGTTGATGGCCAACGTTCGGTTATGACCGGCATGATATGATGTCGAATAAAATTTCGATCAAAGGCCATATCAGTATTACTTTCATCTTCAATCCATTGCAGTTGTTCCTGTTTTCCATACTTTTCCAGTTCTTTCCTGGTAAAAGATAACAATGGCCTTGCGATCCATCCCGTACCAAATGACCTGATTTCAGGTATTCCTGCCAATCCTTCCGGGCCTGAGCCACGTAATAGCTGTAAGAGTATTGTCTCAGCCAAATCATCCTGATGATGGGCAGTCAAGAGTACATCATTCTTTTCCATAAGATCTGCCATGGCCTTATAACGTAATTCACGCGCCCAGGCTTCCGGACTTTTGTTTTTATTGTCTGATGCATCAACGGTAATTTTTTCAAATCTTATTTTTTTTGTTTTACAGAACGACTGGCAATGTTTCATCCAGGCATTTGCATTTGGGCTGAGTCCGTGATTAACGTGGATAGCAACCAACTCGGATTGCAGTTGATCACGTTGTTGATAAAGCGCGTGTAATAAAACACTCGAGTCGACACCACCGCTGTAAGCGACCCAATAATGCTGTGGTAGTGGCAGCTTGTGTAATACTGCCATTATTTGTGAGACGGAAAATGGTGACTTCTTCAAACTGTGAAAATTAGTTATTCGGGGTAATCAACTGATTGAAATATATATCTTACCTTCCAGGGTCAGGTATTAAAAAAACCATATTGTCTTATACGTTTCTGCCGCTCCGCTACCAACACATCCACTTCCATGGTCAATAATTCATTTAATGTCCTGTTCAACACCTCATTTATACAAGCGGCGGTCGCATCATAATCACGATGAGCGGCGCCCAATGGTTCACTAACGATTTCATCCACCAGACCCAGTTCATGCAATCGCTTGGCCGTAATACCCATGACTTCCGCAGCTTCTTCAGCTTTTTCTGCGCTTTTCCAGAGAATAGAGGCACAGCCCTCCGGTGAAATCACTGAATAAGTACTATATTCCAGCATTAATAACCTATCAGCCACGCCGATAGCCAGCGCACCACCTGAACCACCTTCACCAATGACAGTCGAAATAACAGGTGTTTTTAATCCGGACATGGTAAACAAATTTCTCGATATGGCCTCGCTTTGACCTCTCTCCTCAGCACCAATACCAGGATAAGCACCTGGTGTGTCAATAAATGTCAATACGGGTAATTTGAAACGTTCAGCCATTTGCATGATGCGCAGAGCCTTGCGATATCCTTCCGGTCTGGGCATGCCATAGTTTCTGTATATCCTCTCTTTTGTATCTCTTCCCTTTTGATGACCGATAATTGCCACAGGTTTGCCATTAAATCTGGCGATGCCAGATACGATGGCCGGATCATCCGCAAAATTACGATCACCATGCAGTTCATCAAAATCTGTAAAAAGGCGTTTAATATAATCCAAAGTATAGGGGCGTAATGGATGCCGCGCCACCTGTGAAATCTGCCAGGCGGTTAAGGAGGAGAAAATTGATTCTGTTAACTCTTTGCTGCGTTTTTGCAGTCTCTTGATTTCATCATTAATATTAATTTCCGTATCACTGCCCACATAACGAAGTTCATGAATCTTTGCATCAAGTTCCGCTATGGGTTGTTCAAAATCAAGAAAATTCATGGTCGAATCTTTACCTTCAGGTATATTATTAGACATTGTTTATTCTACCGTTTGTCCGGTTTCCGGAATCAATTTACAGTCACAATTACAATCTATTTACTAGCGCAAATTATATGCAACGAAAACATTATCTTTCCCCAGGGAATTTCTTAATATATCCAGTAAGTTGTCATTTACAGTCACCCTCCAGCTATCACCAAGGTCCAATATGCATTTAGCTTCTCCATTTCTATATTCAATACCTACCCTTGAAGAGCCGGTACAAAATGGAATTAATGTCTCACGTAGTTTCTCAATGCTGTCTGCATTTAAATGATCTCCTGTAATTCTGAGCCTTAAGGTGGAAAATTTGTCTCTCGCCTGTTCTATGTTATAGATCTCTCTCGCAATTATTGAATAACCAGCCTCGACGTATTCATCTGGCACAACTTCACCTCTTACAATAATTAACTGATCCTTGAGCAGATAATTTCTATATTGCTGATATTTATCAGCATAGATTGTCAGATTAACCCGCGCTGTACGATCATCAAGTTGTACCTCCGCCATTCGCCCACGATTACCGGAACGTATCCTCAACCTGTGGATGTAACCGGCAACAATTACATTACCCGATTCTATATCTTTCAGTCTTGATGTCACCAAACTTTTAAGTTCCTCTTCATAACGTATAATTGGATGCCCTTTAAGATAATAACCTAATGTTTCTTTTTCTCCAGATAGCCGCTCATCGTCATTCCAATCAGGAATATTGATGAATTCAGTCTGGTTTATGTGTGTATCATGACTCGACCCAATATCTTCGAGTCCAAACATATCATCCTGTCCAGTGATTACGTTTCGATTGAATTGTTCTGCAAACTGCAGAACAATATCGATGCTTGCCATCATGCTGCTACGGTTTGGTCCAAGATTATCCACTGCCCCCGACTTGATGAACGCTTCCAGTACACGCCTGGTTATCTTGTGTATATTAATCCTGCGGCAAAAATCAAAAAGATCCTTGAATCTACCACGTTGTTCCCGTTCCTGGATTATATTTTCTATTGCAGACTGGCCAACTCCTTTGATAGCCCCCAAACCATAACGTATAGTGTTATTATCAGCAACAGTGAATTTATAATAACAATGATTCACATGCGGAGATTCAAGTTTGATAGTCATCCGTCTTAATTCATCAAGCAAGGTGACTACCTTGTCCGTATTATCCATATCCGATGATAAAACTGCCGCCATAAACGCAGCTGGATAATGAGCCTTTAACCAGGCAGTTTGATAAGCAATCAGTGCATATGCAGCTGAGTGTGACTTATTGAAGCCATAACCTGCAAATTTTTCCATTAAGTCAAAAATATGTGTGGCGTTATGCATATCTACGCCATTTGCAATAGCTCCTTTGGTAAAAATTTCTCTCTGCTCGGCCATTTCTTCAGGTTTTTTCTTGCCCATCGCACGTCTGAGAAGGTCAGCTGCGCCCAGTGTATATCCCGCCAGTACCTGTGCAATTTGCATAACCTGTTCCTGATACAGGATAACCCCATAAGTAGGCCTCAATATTTGTTCAAGCTTTGGATGAAGATAATGGACCCTTGTCCTGCCATGCTTTCTATCAATATAGTCATCTACCATCCCGGACTGTAAAGGACCTGGCCTGAACAAGGCAACCAGTGCAATGAGATCATTAAAGCTGTCTGGTTGCAGTCTTTTGATCAGTTTTTTCATCCCATCGGATTCAAGTTGAAAGATCGCAGTCGTGTCTGTTTTCCTTATCAATTCATAAGCTATTTCATCATCCAAAGGTATCTTGCTGATATCTAATGATTGAATTTCCTTGTCCTGTTGCAAACGGTTTATATCATTAACTGTCCAGTCAATTATTGTCAGTGTTCTCAATCCTAGAAAATCAAATTTTACAAGACCAACCGCTTCAACATCGCCCATATCAAATTGTGTTACTGTCGCACTTGAACCCTGTTCACAATAAAGTGGCATGTAATCAGTAAGCGGTCTGGGTGCAATGACTATGCCACCGGCATGTTTCCCCGCATTACGTGTTAACCCTTCCAGTTTTTGTGCGAGATTAATCAATGTATTTACACCTTCATCTTCTTCATATCGTTTCTTCAGTGTTTCTTCCTCTTCCAGCGCCCGTGCCAATGTCATATTGAGCTCATATGGGATCAACTTTGCGATTTGATCGACAAACCCGTATGGATATCCAAGAATCCTGCCTACATCTCTTACCACCGCCTTGGCTGCCATACTGCCATAAGTAATAATTTGTGAAACATGATCATGACCATATCGCTGAGACACATAATCAATAACCTCATCACGCCTGTCCATGCAGAAATCTATATCAAAATCCGGAAGTGATACACGCTCAGGATTTAAAAACCGTTCGAACAATAAATCATATTGAAGAGGGTCAAGTTCCGTGATCCCCAGTGCATATGCCACAAGTGATCCTGCGCCCGATCCACGACCAGGCCCGACTGGAATAGTATGGGCTTTAGCCCATCTGATAAAATCTGCAACAATCAGAAAATATCCTGGAAAACCCATTGCAATAATTACATCAAGTTCCGTTTCAAGGCGTGTTTTATATTCCAGCGACTTTTCCTGGTTATTTTGATCTGTTTTAAATCGTTGTTTTAACCCTTCCCTTGCCTCATGCCGCAGCCATTCATCCTGATTATAGTTATCTGGCACCGGGAAATGCGGTAAGTAATTTTTACCCAGTGTAAGTTCCAGGTTACATCGTTGTGCAATCGCCAACGTATTCTCAACAGCTTCTGGAATATCCTGAAACAGGGTAACCATTTCTTCTGTCGTGCGAAGATATTGCTGCTGGCTGTACAGTCTGGGTCTCCTGGAATCATTAAGCGTATAGCCCTGTTGTATGCACACTCTTGCTTCATGTGCCTCATAAGCGTCGGCTGTGAGAAAACGTACATCATTACTCGCAACTACAGGAATATTATATTTTCCTGCCAGATCGATAACTGAATGTATATATTCTTCTTCGCCAGCACGATTTGTGCGTTGAATCTCAAGATAATAACGATCCTGAAAAAGTGACTGCCATTCCGCTAGCAATGCCTTTGCGTGATCGTATTTTCCGGACAATATCGCCTGGCCTATATCTCCGTTCTGCCCCCCCGATAACACGATGAGACCTTTTCCATAATCATTCAACCATCGCTTTGGTACGTACGCTATTCCTTGTGACTGGCATTCTATATAACTGCGTGTAATCAATTTAGTAAGATTTTGATAGCCCACCATGTTTTGACAAATCAATGTTAATCTGCCGGGCACCCTGGACTGTTCGTCTTCAATGACTCTTACTTCCACCCCGATAATTGGTTTTATGCCGTAATTTTCCGCTGCCTGGTAGAGTTTAATCACGGAAAACAAATTGCTTTGTTCAGTAAGTGCAACAGCCGGCATCTTTGCCTCGGCAACCACACGAACCAAATCTTCCACTCGGATCAGCCCGTCAATAATAGAATATTCCGAATGTACGTTGAGATGGATAAATGTGTCAGGCATCAGGCTACCGTAAAATCAATATCAATTATTACAATAACCGTCTAACAGGTGCATAACTGCGACGATGAATGGGGCTTACGCCCAATTGCTCCAGGGCAAGGAGATGGGCTTTGGTAGGATATCCTTTATGTATTGCGAATCCATAACCCGGATATTTATCATCCAACTCGATCATTTCATGGTCTCTGGCCACTTTGGCGATAATCGATGCTGCACTTATGGACGGTATTGTGCTATCACCTCTCACTATCGCCTTAACTTGACAATCCAGAACAGGACAATAGAGTCCATCTACAAGGACAAAATCCGGCTGAATGGTTAAGGCAATAACGGCACGGCGCATCGCAAGAAGACTGGCCTGCAGAATATTTAAATTATCAATCTCGTCAACATCAGCCCGGCATACCGCCCATGCTTTTGATTTTTCATAAATTTCTCTAGCTAATCGCTCTCTTTTCACTGCACCCAATTGCTTTGAATCTGTCAGGCCGGTGATTGGTTGCTCTGGATCGAGTATAACCGCAGCAGCAATGACAGGGCCTGCCAATGGGCCACGTCCTGCCTCATCCACACCTGCAACAAGATTATGTTGATTATATGAATTATACAAATCAGGCATTGCAATTGATAATATCGAGTACGGCCTTTGCTATTAAATGATCTGGTGGCGGTTGAATCTTTTGGTGTATCTCAGTGAAATTACATACAAGATCTGCTACGGCCTGTTTATCGTTGAGCCATTTTAATATTGCCGGCCCCATGATTTCAGGTCGGCAATCATATTGTATATATTCAGGTACAATTCTCCGGCCGGCCAATATATTAGGCAATGACACATAAGGAATACGTATCAGCCGTTTTGCAATCTGATATGTTAACCAGCTGACTTTATAGGCAACCACCATAGGCCGTTTTAATAGCATCGCTTCCAGTGCAATAGTGCCGGAAGCCAGTAAAATAACATCGGCGGCTTCCAAGACGTCAAGTGATTGCCCGGTAAAGATGGATATTTGTATTTCAGGGGCAATTTTTCTGATTTTCTCCATAAAAATATTTTTTGCATCTTCATTAACAAGATTAGTTACAAAAAGCAGTCGACTGGTTCTATCACTGCACCAATTTGCCGTATGCAGGAATGGCTCAATCAGTTTATTGAGCTCACTGGACCGGCTGCCTGGCATAATGGCGATAATTTTTTTATCCATAGGCAGGTGAAG
>Ga0326597_10014307_pt1 | contig 10400 bp, 7 predicted proteins | sample RVTome_12_FD_203789 | JGI IMG/M metagenome (GOLD analysis project Ga0326597, IMG submission 203789) | Soil microbial communities from uranium-contaminated site in the Upper Colorado River Basin, Wyoming, United States - RVT100D185 | ecosystem: Environmental > Terrestrial > Soil > Contaminated >...
AAGGTCTTCCCCAACTTGGCGGGTAACCACTCGCCGTCGATATGATTTAGAAATCGATCAGCCATTGTCATTCTCCCTGCCGATTGCCACACTTCGCGCCACATTCGCCGCGTAAGTCATTGTAAATTCCTACCGTTGTTAAAACAACGGCAATTTGCCCTCCGCCATCCCCTTGCCAGACCCTGCAACGGGGGTCTAACGGCATCCCGCGCGATTGCATTAATGATCTTATTTCGGTAGCGTTTGGCCATTTCCGAATGGCGAGACTGCAACCAACTAATTTACGGAGGAAAATCAAATGAAACGAAAACTTATCTGCATGTTGACCCTGTTGGCTGCGATCATGGGAGCTGGCGATGCGCGCGCCGCCGATGATTTCTACAACGGCAAAACGATTCGAATCGTCGTCGGTTTTTCCGCCGGCGGCGGCTTTGATACCTACGCGCGCGCCATCTCCCGTCACCTGTACAAACATATACCTGGCAATCCCACGGTCATCGTGGAGAACATGACCGGCGCAGGTAGTCTCATCGCAGCTAACCACGTATATAAAGCGGCCAAACCGGATGGGCTGGTTATCGGCCATTTCATCGGCGGCCTGTTTATGCAGCAAATCCAGGGCCGCCAGGGAGTGGTGTTTGACGCTCGCAGGTTTGAATATGTCGGCACCCCGGTGCCGGATAAGCCGGTTTGCGCCCTGACCAAGGCAAGTGGCATCACGAGCGTCGATCAGTGGATGGCCGCCAAGACGCCGGTCAAATTGGGCGGTACCGCTCCCGGCTCCAATACCGACGACATCCCAAAGATTCTCAAGGCTGCTCTCGGCCTTCCCCTTCAGCTGGTCACCGGCTACAAGGGTACTTCAGATATTCGTTTGGCTGCCGAAGGCGGAGAACTCGCTGGCGGCTGTTGGGGTTGGGATTCCATCAAGGCAACCTGGCGCAGGGGAATCGAATCGGGCGATACCGGGGTGATCTTGCAAACGCTACCAAGCCCGCACCCGGACCTACCAAAGGTTCCTCTTGCGATTAATCTCGCCAAGACCGACGAGGCGCGCCAATTGATCCAAGTCGGCATCCATGACGTCAGTGCCGTCATTCGCCCCTATGTTCTCCCCCCGGGAACGCCTAAAGATAGAGTCCAGACTCTACGCAAGGCGTTTATGGAAACCATGAAGGATCGAGAGTTCTTAGCAGACGCCGAGAAGTCCAATCTGGATATCGAGCCCTTATCGGGCGAAGCTCTGGAGAAGACTGTGTTGGGACTCTTCAAGCTGAGTCCGTCCATAATATCCAAGCTAAAGGAAGCTCTTGAGGCAAAATGAGGAAAGGCGCGGACGGTGTGTAAGGTGATTTCGCTTCTATGCTTGAAATGCTCGGTGCCCTAGCGTCAGGGCTCTACCAGGTCTTTACTTGGTCCACTTTCAGTTTGATGTTGATCGGCATAGCCGTCGGCTTCGTCGTCGGTATTCTTCCCGGCCTCGGCGGACCCACGACGATGGCGCTCATGTTGCCGTTCATTTTCAAGATGAACGCCGTCGAGGCTTTTGCTTTTCTTTTAGGGATGGCGGCGGTAACCGCGACAACGGGCGATATCACGTCTATCCTTTTCGGCGTGCCCGGGGAACCCACGACCGCGTCAACAATCGTCGATGGCCACCCCATGGCCAAAAACGGCGAAGCGGGCCGCGCTCTCGGAGCAGCATTGATGAGTTCGCTGGTGGGCGCTATTATCGGTGCCTTTTCTCTGGCCCTCGCGATCCCGGTCGTGCGCCCTCTCGTGCTCACCTTTGGCTCCCCCGAGTTTTTCATGATCTCGCTCTTGGGGGTGACTTTCGTCGCCTCCCTCAGCGGCGGCAATTTAATCAAAGGGCTGCTCTCTAGCGGACTTGGTTTTTTTATCGCTACCATCGGGCTCGATCCCATTTCGGGAATTCAGCGTTACACTTTCGGCCAATTGTTTCTGTGGGACGGTGTCGGCTTGGTGCCGGTCACGCTCGGCCTGTTCGCCATCCCCGAAATTATCGATCTGGCCATCGTCGCAACCAGTATTTCACGGGAAAAAATGCAGAAGTTCGGCGGCGTGATGGAGGGCATCAAGGACACCTTCCGTCATTGGTGGCTGGTAGTTCGCTGTAGCGCCATGGGCGCATACATCGGTGTGATTCCCGGCATGGGCGGAGCCGTAAGCCAATGGGTGGCCTACGCTCATGCAGTGCAAAGCTCACCGGATAAAGAACGTTTCGGCAAAGGAGATGTTCGAGGCGTGCTCGGTCCCGGCGCGGCGAACAACTCCACCCTGGGCGGCGCCCTGATTCCGACCATCGCGTTCGGCGTCCCCGGCAGTGTGGTCATGGCCATTATGCTTGGCGCCTTTATCATCCAGGGTATCATTCCAGGACCGGACATGCTGTTGCCCGAGCCTCGAGGCAAGCTCAGCCTGACTTTCTCATTTGTCTGGATCATCGTCATCTCGAATATCATCACCGTCGCCATTTGCTTAATGTTTCTCAATACCCTGGCAAAGGTCACGCAGATCCGCGTGAGCCTGCTAATGCCGATTATTTTATTGCTTGTCTATCTGGGCGCCTTTGCCGAGAAAAATGCCTTCGAGGATCTTGGCGTAACCCTGGTCTTCGGCGTGCTCGGCTGGGTCATGGTCAAATTCGGTTGGCAGCGCCCCCCTTTGCTTTTGGGCTTGGTGTTGGGGCCCTTGATGGAAAACCGTCTTTTTCTTTCCACCGACAACTACGGCCTCGCCTGGCTGATTCGTCCCGGCGTGTTGATCATCTTCACTCTGATCCTCCTTGGAACCTTCTATCCGACTTTAAAGAAACGCTTTCAGCGCAGCGCGACAACTCAGCTTGGACCATCTCAACCGAGCAAAACCAGTGAGGGCGATCGTCCAGAGCAATTGAACTTGGGGCTGTTCTTTACCGGTGCGGTCATTCTTATCTTTGCGTGGGCGCTGTGGGAGAGCAAGAGCTTCGGTATTCGCGCCGGATTGTTTCCCTGGTCGATCGGCTATCCCGTGCTGGCGCTGGCCATTTTGCAGTTCATCCTGGAGTTGATGGGTAAAGGCCGCGGGGGAGGCCTGGAGAGCGAGGTAGAAAGCGATCTGCCTAAAGAGGTAGTCCGCCGCCGCACGGCGGGGATACTTGGCTGGATTGCCGGCTTCTACTTGCTGATCTGGTTCGTCGGGTTCTCCTACGCGGTACCGATCACCACGGTTTTATATTTAAAACTCTCGGGCCAGGAAAAATGGCCGATTACCATCGTGTTCACCGCCGCCACCTGGGGCTTTTTCTACGGTGTGTTCGATTATGCGCTCAAAATACCATTCCCCGAAGGGCTGCTGATTACGCTGATTAGTGGCGGGCAGTAAGGATGACGGCTAGCAGATGTCGGAGGTCAGAGGTCAAAAGTTAGCATGCTACACGGATGCAGTTGCTGGCCTCTGATCCCTGGTTCGTCATTCGCACACCTCAACTCGCGTTGTTAATCCGCGCCACACCTTCTCCGGCGTGAGCGGTAGATCATAAAGCCTTAGACCGGTAGCGTGGTAAACCGCGTTACCGATCGCTGCCGCCACCGGCAGTAAGCCGCCCTCGCCCGTGCCCTTGGATCCATACGGACCGGGACCATTGCCGTTTTCGACCAGAATGGTTGCGAAATCCTTGGGCAAGCTGGTGAAACTCGGCACCCGATAGTCGACCAGGTTAGGGTTTAATAGCTGGCCATCTTTGTAGACCATCTCTTCCATCAAAGTATGGCCGATGGCGTTCATGACGCCGCCTTCGTCCTGCCCCTCGCACAACACCGGGTGAATCGCCCGCCCGACATCGGCAAGGGAAACATATTTGAGCAGTTTTACTTCGCCCGTGTCGCGATCGACTTCCACTTCGGCGGCACCCCAGGCGATCTCCCAGAAGTTGGTCGGCGATCCGAGGGCGGCTTTCGCACTCTTAATCGATTGATAAGCGCCGTGCCCGATAAGCTCGCCCGAACGCGATAGAAAAATTTTCTGCATGAGGTCGACAAACGACAGAGTTAGGTTCTTCGTCCCGACGATCTTGCCGTCGGCGAGTTGCAGCTGTTCGGCTTTAGTTTTGAGAATCTTGGCCGCATGGCGCAAAATCTGCTGCTTTAAATCCTGCGACGCGCGCTGCACGGATAAGCCCATCACGACCATGGAGCTGCTGGCGTTGGTGTTGACATCGTAAGGTGTGATCTCGGTATCCAGTTGCGCTACGGTGACGGCGCTAAACGCGATGCCCAATTCTTCGGCCACCACTTGGCTCAACGCCGTGCGCGCGCCCTGGCCCACCTCGACCGTACCTGTGAGCAGCACGACACTTCCGTCAGCGTTCATCTTCACCGCCGCCGATGACACCTTGTAAGTACCGCCGCCGTCTTTCATGCACACCGCCAGTCCTCTGCCGCGATTGGGTTGAGTGATCTTCTGCTTCCAACCAATCTCCTCGGCGGCTTGTAGCAAGCCGGCCTTGAGATCGCAATCCACCGGTGTATCGCCCGGCGTGTATAGCTCGCCCTTCTTGAGAAGATTTTTGATGCGGAATTCGAGGGGATCGAAACCCAACTTGCCGGCGATGATATCCATCTGTGATTCATAGGCCCAGGTGACTTGTAGCGTGCCGAAACCACGGTAGGCACCCGCCGGGACGGTATTGGTATAGACAGTGTAGGCGTCGGTCTTCATGTGGGGAATCCGATAGGGACCGAAGCAGCGGTACCCCGCCTTCTGGGTCACCCGGGGCCCGGCGTCGGCATAGGCGCCAGTTTCCATGTGAATAACACACTGACGCGCCACTAGTTTGCCGTCTTTGTTAACGCCGGTTTTGATCTGCACCCGCGCCGGGTGGCGCGTCACGGTTTTGAAACTTTCTTCAATCGTATGTGCCAAGCGTACTGGCCGCTTCGCCTTCCATGACAACGCCGCCGCCAAGGGCTCGGTCTTGACCGCCAGCTTGCCACCGTAACCGCCGCCGACGTAAGGCACGATGACGCGAACCTTACTGAGCGGCAGGTGAAAAATATCACCGAGATGCTCGCGCAAGGTGAACGGCTCTTGGGTGCCAGCCCAGAGCGTCAGGCAGTCGCCGTCAAAATGAGCCACCGTCGCGTGCGGTTCCATGGAAAAATGTTGCACTCTCGGAAAAGTAAAAATGTTTTCGAAAATATGATCGGCCTTGTTGAAACCTTCATCGACGTCACCGTTGGCGTAACTGAAACGGTAGCAAACATTAGTGCCGGAAAACTCCTCGGCAGGCTCGTAGCTCTCGCCCATGAGCTCGCCGCCGCTTACCGAAACCTCATGCACTAACGGCGCCCCGTCAGCCAACGCTTCGTCCAAATTCGTCACCGCCGGTAGCTCTTCATAGTCGACTTCGATCAATTGCAAAGCCGTGTCGGCGGTGACCTCATCGATGGCCGCCACGGCCGCCACTGGATCGCCGGCGTAGCGTACTTTGTCCACCGCCACGACGGTTTGATCCTTGTAGGCCGCGCCGAACATGCGGAGATTTTTCTGATCCTCACGGGTCACCACCGCGTAGACGCCGGCGAGCTTTTCCGCTTTGCTGGCATCGACGCGCTTGAGCCTGGCGTGCCCGTAGGGGCTGCGCAGAACCTTGCCATGGACCATGCCCGGCAAATCGACATCCACCGTGTAAAGCGCATGGCCGGTGACTTTTTCCACGCCATCGTTGCGCGGCTCGGCGTGGCCAATGACTTTGTAAGCTTGTTCCTTCTTCATCCGCCTACCTTAGTGGAAATTTTTTTTCACCCACTCGAGCGCCTGTTCCCGGCTTGTCAATTCCGCGCCCAGTTGCGCGTCCTCGACTTGCCGCAAGATCTGCGCGAACAACGGGCCGGGCTTGAATCCCAATTGAATCAGATCGGCGCCGCGCACCAACGGCGCCGGGCGAATCTCATCGTCCTTCAATGCCGCCAATCGTTCCTTGCAAAATCGGTGGTATTGTAAATCGCCGTTGGACGATAGCGCATCGATGCGCGCCAGCTCCAACAGCTCGTCGATGCCGTCTTCGCGAAGAAAGCGCTTGAGGGTGCTCAAACGCATCTGCGGCGCCTGCACCTGGCGCAGGTGATTGTGCACCAGATAAGCGACCCTCTCCCACACCGCGCGACCGCGCTTGAGCCGCTTGAGAATCTCCTGCGCCATCGCCGCGCCCCGCTCGGTGTGGCCGTAAAAAGTTATCCGGCTCGTCTCCTGCCGTATACAAACAGGCTTGGCGATATCGTGCAACAAACAGCCGTAGGCCAAGGTTTCGGAAGGTGCCTCCAAATGGCTGAGCAGCAACAGGGTGTGCGTGAAGACATCTCCTTCGGGGTGGTAGTCCGGACTCTGAGCCGTACCCTTCATCGCCGCCACTTCCGGCAGCAGCACTTGCAGCAAGCCGCTCTCGTCTAACAGTTCGAAGCCACGGCGCGCGCCGCCTTCGGTCAAGATGCGGGTAATTTCCTCGCCGAGCCTTTCCCAAGAAATCTGCGTGATCGTCGCTGCCAAATGTCGAATCGCTGTGAAGGTTGCCGCCTCGATTTCAAATTTTAGGCTAGCCGCGAAGCGTACCGCGCGAATCATGCGCAGCCGGTCTTCTTCGAAGCGCGCATGAGCATCGCCGATGGCGCGAATCAAGCGCCGCTCCAGGTCTTTTTGGCCGCCGATCAAATCGATCGTACGGTCCTCGATCGGATCGTAGATCATGCCGTTGATGGTGAAGTCGCGGCGCCGGACGTCTTCTTCGACACTGCCGTAACGCACATGACTTGGATGGCGGCCGTCCAAATACGGGCCATCGTGACGAAAGCTCGCCACTTCATAGGGTGTGCCGTCGATCAATACGAGAATCACACCGAATTGCGCGCCAACGGGGATAGTATCCGGAAAGATGCGCTGAATGTCTTCGGGATGCGCCGCGGTCGCGATGTCGTAGTCCTGGGGCTGCTTTCTGAGCAGCATGTCGCGCACGCAGCCGCCGGCCAGGTAGGCTTCGTAACCCTCCTGCCGCAACCGTTGAACGATAAAGATGGCGCTCTCACGCGTAGACATCGGCGAATTCACAACCGATGGATACTCGATTGTCGATCAAAAAGGTAGCGCGCGTTAAACTAGCGCGGATAGGCCGGATTCAGCGACGGCACCAGGGCTTGAACCTTGGACTGCAGTTCCTGGAAGGTGAAGGGCTTGACAATGTAATCGTTGCAGCCCGCAGCGGTGCAGGCCTTGAGGTCAGCGTCGCGAAACAGTGCCGTTGCCGCAAGGATCGGAACGTCTTTGATCTCCGGGTTTTCTCTAAGTTGCCGCGCCACTTGCCAGCCGTCCATGCCCGGCATCATGATGTCGAGAATAATCAGATCCGGCTGCTCGGCGAGCGCCTTCTCGATCCCCTCTCGGCCTTGCTTGGCAAGCACCGGAACCAAGCCCATCAGCTCGACTTGCCAGCTTAGCAACTCGCGCATATCGGCATGATCTTCGATGATTAAGACTATTTTCATGGTCGTCAACTTCGCGACCGACGGGTCAGGGCTCGCACCGTCACGGCCCGCTGACTATGCCACAGTGAGGGAATGCCGATCAAGCGCAGTCCTTTTTTGGTCGAGCATGGCTTACTGCACCTTGATTTTCTTCTGATCGCCGACAATGACCGTGATCAGCTTTTCCGGTTGCAAGAACTGCTTGGCAACCCGCAGAACATCCTCGCGGGTAACTTTGCCGATGAGTCCGCTGTAACGGTCGGCGAAATCGAGTCCGAGCCCAAACAGCTCGACCTGACCGAGAAAGCCGGCGACCCGGCGATTGGTGTCGAAGCGCAGCGGGAAGCTGCCGGTCAAGTAGTTCTTGGCATCGCTCAGCTCTTGCTCGCTCACCGATTGCTCGCGTAGTTTGCGAATTTCATCTCGGGCCAGGCCAATCGCTTCCCCCGCCGATTCATTTTTAGTCTGCATGACGAACTGAAACGATCCATGGCTCTGGTCCGCGCCAAAGTAGCTATAGACGGAATAGGCCAAGCCCCGCTCATTACGGATCGAGTCCATCGCCCGCGACGAGAAACCGCCGCCACCGAGAATGTAATTCATCACCTGGATCGCGTAGTAATCCGGATGGCGTCGCGGCACGCCGGCGTGGCCGAGCATGATGTTGGCCTGGGTCAGCTCTTTGTTCAGCCGAATGGTCTGCGCCACGCCAATCGTAGCTGGCGCCGGCGGTGGCACGCCTGCGGCGCCTTTGCTCCAGCCGCGCAAGGCTTGATTGAGCGCCTGGCTAATCTCGCGCTCCGAGACATCGCCAACCACGGAAATGATCGATCGGTTGGGCCGGTAAAAACGGCTGAAAAAATCTTTCAGGCTTTGCGCCCGCAAGCTCTTCACCGAGGCCGCGGTCCCTTCAACCGGCCGCCCGTAAGGACTCTCGGGAAACAACGCCGCGGCAAAAGCCCGTCCCGCGACCGCGCCGGGATCTTCTTCTTGTGCCTTGATGGCGGCAATCACCGCTTGCTTTTGCCGGTCGATTTCTGCCGGCGGAAAAGTCGAAGACGTTAGAATCTCGGCCATTAACTCCAAGCCTGTAGCCAAGTCTTTCTTCAGAATCGTCATGCTGATGCTGGCAACGTTCTCGCTCGCGCCGCTTGCCAGGCTCGCGCCGATGAAATCCAACGTCTCACTGATTTGGAGCGTGTTGCGCCGGGCGGTCCCGTAGGTCAGTAGCCTCGCAGTCAAATTTGCCAGGCCGGCTCGGTCGACTGATTCATGGCGCGATCCCGCGTCGATCAACAATTCGATCGCCACCATCGGCAGCGCACGCTGCTCCGATGTGAGCAACACTAAGCCATTGTTCAGCACCGAACGCTTCGGCACGGTGCTGGCCTGAGCCGGCAGCGCCCATAGAGTCAGCACAAAGATTGCAATTAGCCTGGCCAAAAAGCTTTTCATTGGGGTTTCGCTTGGGTGGGAATCAGTACGCCGACCGTGCGCCGGTCACGATCGAGAGATGTCTTCGCAACGCGGCGGATGTCTTCCCGGGTTACTTTTCGAATGCCGTCCAAATAGCCATTCATCTGGCGCCAGCCGCCGGCCACTTCATAATATCCGATCTTCATCGCCTGGCCAAAAATCGAATCCTGCGCGAAGACAAAAGCCGCTTCCACCTGGTTCTTGGCTTTCTGTAGTTCTTTGTCGGTGATCAAATCTTTTTTCACTCTCTCCAGCTCGCTATCGATTTCGCGCTCCAACTCTGCTGCGTCCTTGCCCGGCAAGAGCTGCGCCGAGACGGAAAAACCAGTGGGATCGATCGATACGGCACCATAGTCGGCGTCGATCCCATTGGCCAGCCGTTTTTTGTAAACCAACTCGTGGTGCAGCCGCGAACTACGCCCGCCGGCGAGCACGACGGAGAGTAAATCCAACGCGAAGCTATCCGGACTGGCTTGATTGGGCGCGTGATAATACATCGTGATGAACGGCAGCTCGGCTTCTTTCTTGAGCGCCACCCGCCGCTCGCCGCGCTGCTCCGGTTCCGTGACTTTAACTTTCGGCGGCTCCGCGCCGCGGGGCATTTTTCCATAGGCCGCCCGGATCTTCGGCAAGATCTCCGTCGTGGAAAAGTCGCCGACCACGACGATGAAGGCGTTGTTCGGCGCGTAATAAAGTTTATAGAAGTCGACCAAATCCTGGCGCGTGAGATTCTGAATATCTTCCATCCAACCGACCACGGGCCGGCGGTAGGGATGAACGGTGTAGGCAACCGCGTTGACCACTTCACCTAGGGCTGCCGCCGGATTATCGTCGGTGCGCAGGCGCCGTTCTTCTTGAATGACTTTCTTCTCGGGCTCGAAGTAAGTTTCGCCCAACAGCGCGTTGACCATGCGGTCCGCTTCTAATTCCAGTTCAATCGAAATTTTCTCCCGGCTCATGGTGGCGAAATAAACCGTCATATCGTTAGAGGTAAAAGCATTGGAGCGGCCGCCGTTTTTGGCAATGATACGCGAGTATTCTTCCGGGCCCGTAGTCGGGGTGCCCTTAAAAAGGAAATGTTCGAGAAAATGCGCCAAACCGCTCTTACCGTCCTTTTCGTTGCGCGACCCGACCCGATACCATACCTGGAATGTCACCGCAGGGCTCTTGTGGTCTTCTAAGAGAAGCACCTTGAGGCCGTTGTCCAGAATAAATTCCTGAACCCGTTCGGCTTGGGCTGGGCGGGCCATCAATAAGGAAACCGCAAGCCAGGCAAACATTAAAATCCACCGCGGCAAGATCATTTCTCGAAACTAAAGGATGGCGCCTTAAAGTCAAGGCGACGCGTTAGTACCGCGGTAGTCAACATAAGCGGCCAGGGGAAGGTCATGGCAATGGTGAGCCTGGTCT
>Ga0326597_10014308_pt1 | contig 10400 bp, 3 predicted proteins | sample RVTome_12_FD_203789 | JGI IMG/M metagenome (GOLD analysis project Ga0326597, IMG submission 203789) | Soil microbial communities from uranium-contaminated site in the Upper Colorado River Basin, Wyoming, United States - RVT100D185 | ecosystem: Environmental > Terrestrial > Soil > Contaminated >...
CACCAACATTTGTGTCCGAACAACTGGTCGCGCAAATTTTTCCCAACCGCAAGTCTGCCTAATGCAGTAAACCACTCTTTACTGTTCAAGAATTACACTGGGTCGCGTAGCCTGTTTGCTCCAATACTGCTCTGCTTCCTGCTCCATGCGTGCCAGTCGCTGATAGTAGTCGGGAAACTCGAGCACATGCGCCAGGGCAATGCGCGCCGTCTGCCGCCAGCTGTCGCCCGTCACGTTTGTCAGGCCATTTTCGCCCAGCAGCAGCGTGCCGTGCTCCAGTTCCACGCCCATGGCGTACCGCCACCACCCGAGTCCACCGACTGCCGGCAAGTTCAGGCCAAACGCGGCCGCTTGTTCCAGGGCCACCCGTGCTGGCACACGGTTCGTTTCCTTTGACGGAGGCTCCGTCGTGCACCGCGACAAGATGCGCTGCCGCAGGGCCGCCTGCAACTCTTCTTGCGACATAATCACAGGACACACATCGACCGTAACAGCCGATCCGCCACAGTTTATACGCATCTATAAACGGGTCCGGTGCCGGCGTGTAGTCTAACGACAACGCCAGCGACCACGCATCATGCTCACCTCTTCTGCCCTGCCGCTGTTGCTGGTCGTATTCCTTGCTGACCGGGCCGCGGCCGTGTGCGCGCCGGCCCACGTGTGCGACACGTTCCCGGCCAGCCCGCTGCTCGGCGGCAGCAACTGCACTGACGACCTGTGGGCCGGCAATTGGACCGTGTCGGGCACCAGCGACGCCACCGCCGGCCAGCTGGGTTTGCGCGACGACGGCGTGGCCAGCCGCTTGATTGACGTGCAGGGCCAAGAACCCGTGCACGCCAGTCTCAGCATCAACTGGAGCGCCGAGAACACCGAGGCCAATGACCATGCCAAGCTGTATGTCACGGTCAATGGCGGCTCGACGTGGACGGACATTCGCACGTACAGTAATCTCGGCAGCACGGGCATCACCACGGACGACGTGACGTCGTACGTGGTCACGGCCGCGGCCGCGGGCGCCGATCAGTTTGGCGTGCGCGTGGCCATCAGCAACATGTTCACTGGCGCCGACGAATGGTTTCGACTGAACAGCGTGTCCCTGGAACTTGACTGCTCGGCCCCGCCGCCCGTGGAGACGAATCAGTGCAACGTGACGTCGTGCGTGGCCCAGAGCCAGATTGTGCTGGCCAGCGGCGCCGGCACGAACACGGCCACGTTCCAAGTCTATGATCCCACGTCCCCGGACAACAGCACGTGCATCACGTACGCGCTGCTCATGGTGCCCAGCTGTGTCAATGCCACTGACGTAACGGCGTCCGATTGCCACGGAAATGCTCTGTCCACAGCCATTGGCCAGACAACGACGGGCTGCACCATTGACAATGCCTTCCCGACGCTCGTGAACACCACGTTTGTTCGCATCGACCTGAACACGGCCATTTCCAACTGCTCGACGACAGCGTACGGAGCATTCACAGTGTCCATGCCCGGCGGCCTGGCGGGCCACGGCACGGACGGGGCCTGCTACCAGGGCTGGGCCGACGATGCTGATCAGTGCTGCGAGCGCGACCTGGGCGGCGGCGGCTTTGGCTGTGCCACGCCCGCGCCCACGCCCGCGCCGGCATTGTTCAACAGCACTGGCCTCGTCATGGTCGCCAATGGCACACAGGCCAGCTGCGCGTGCATTGACGACCAGTTTCCCGAGGACACGTGCAGCACCAACGAAACGGTGCACGCCTGGGCCACGGGTTTTGGTGCCGACACGGCCACGTTTGTGTTTGGCACACGTACGGGCGAGGACAGTAGCATTTCGCACTTTCACTTGGTTGTGCCGCCGTGCGTCAATGTCAGCGACATTACCGCCACCGATTGCAATGGCAATTCCGTGGCCGTGAGCGGCGCCAACGAGTTTAGCAACGTCTGCGCGGCCGACCGGTTTCCCAGCATTCAGAACCTCACGACCGTCAAGATCAACATCGAGTTTACGTGCGGCCCGGACGAGGCGCCCTGGCTCACGGTTACCATGCCCGGCGGCGGCATTGGCACGGGCAACGGCGGCATGAACGGCATCTGCTACGCCGGCGTCAAGGCTGCCACGGAGTGCACCGAGTGCCAGATTGACGGCATCGCCTTTGGGTGTCCCACGCCGGCCCCGACGCCAGCTCCGCCAACGCCCGCGCCGACTGTTTCACTACCCACGTTCATTGGCTGCGGCTCATGCGACACATGCACGCCCGCGTTTCCCGTGTGCGGGCAGTGCAACGAAGGCAACATTGAGCTGTGCACGCACATTGCCAATGACACGACCGGCGACGTGACTGTGGCCGTGCACGCGCCCGAGTCGCGGTGCATCATTATTGACGCTGGCGTTACCGTGACTGGCGACTTGATTGGCAGCAACGACACGGACTGCCTGCGGGTGTACGGCACCTTGCTGGGCTCGATGCAAGGCGGCGCGGGAAACGACTGCCTGATTGTGGCTGACGGGGGCACGGTCGGCGGCATTGACGATTCCACCGTGGCCGGGGGCCAAGGCGCTGATTACGTGCTGCTGGTGGACGGCGCCACCGTGGCCGAATCCGTTGTGTCGGGCGGCGGCGACAACATTGTCATTGTCAAGGTTGCCGTCATTGCCGGGTCCATTTTGGCCAATGGAACCGGCGACCGCATTGACGTGTGCAATGCTCTCGTTGCCGGCGACCAGGGCATTGTCAGCGCCGGCGGCTCGGGCAGCTGCGTTGCCGCCCAGGGTCTGCAGGGCCCTGGCAATGTAATTCTCGGCAACGCCACGGAATGCCGGGGCGACGACACGGTGGCGGTGGCCGAATGCAGTGCGTTTGTCCCGTGCGACACTGAGCCTGCGCGGCGCCGGAAACGCCAAGCGCCGCCGCCGACACCCTCGCCGACGATAGAACCATCAGTGTGCGAAACGCCGGTTGACATTGTCATTGTCATGGACCATTCGCTGTCGATTGAAGATCTTTATCCCAACCAGCGGGCCGCCGTGTACCAGTTGGTGGACGCCTTGGACCTGTCGATGAACGGGACTCATGTTGCCATTGAAGCCTTTGCCACGTCGACGATCATCTGGGTTTCGCTCAACTTTGACGAAGCCACGACGCTGAGCAATGTTACCGACATGGAACGAACAGACCCCAACGTTGGGTCTTTCACCAACACCGAAGCGGGCCTGCTCACGGCCCAAACCGAACTGGACGCGGGTCGTGTTGGTGCGCGCAAACTCATTGTCCTTTCAACCGATGGCAACCCCACGCGGTGCACGTCAGACATAGACTGCGAGGGCGGCTTCTGCTCGTCAAACTGCACGGCTGCGCGAAATGCTGCCGCGGCCGCGGCTGCGACGATTAAGGCGACGGGCACGGAAATTTTTGCCCTGGCCCTGAACACGCAAGCCAACATTGACATTGCCTACCTGAACGAGTCCATTGTTTCCGAGCCGGCGAACCAACACCTGTTTGTCATTACCAACACAAGCCAGCTCATTGCAACCATCATTGAGCTGCGAGAATCGCTTTGCACTACGCCCGCGCCAACCAGTCCGCAGCCCACGCCCGAACCAACCAGTCCGTATCCTACGCCTGAGCCGACCCCCGAACCCACACCGGAACCAACTAGTCCGTATCCCACGCCGGAGCCCACACCCGAACCGACGCCGGAACCCACCAGTCCGTATCCTACGCCGGAACCGACGCCGGAACCATCGCCTGTGCCACCAACGCCAGCACCAACGTTCCCGCCGCTGCCGTGCGATTCCGAGTGGGACGCGTTTGCCGTGCTGGCCAACGCTACCGTCACCAATACTGGTACCACCAACATTGTTGGCGACGTGGGCCTGCATCCCGGCACATCGATTACTGGCATGAGCAGCATTTCACTCACGGGCAACTACCACATCGCCGATACTGCGGCCATGAACGGGCAGGCCTCGGCAACGGCCAAGTACATTGCCTTGCAGGGCGAAACATGCGACTTTAGCAATCCTTTTGCGGATTTATCGGCGGAGGTGTTGGTGCCGGGTGTCTATTGTTTCTCGTCCACACTTGCCAACGCGGGGACATTTACTTTGGTGGGCGGCCCTACTGACCGCTGGGTTTTCCAGATCGGATCGGCCCTAACAACCGCCAGTGCGTCGTCCTACACGCTGAACGGCACCATCAACGCATGCAACGTGTTCTGGCAGGTTGGCAGTTCGGCAACACTGGGGACGACCTCGTCACTGATTGGAACAATTATTGCCCTTGCGTCCGTTACTCTGGACACGGGAGCGGTGCTTGATGGCAGAGCTATTGCCCTGACTGCAGCCGTAACCATGGACACCAACAACATCACGGCTTCTTGTTGCCCCGAGCCAACGCCAGCGCCGACGCCCGAGCCAACGACTCCCTCGCCCACGCCGGAAACGACGCCCGAGCCAACGAGCCCGCAGCCAACGCCTGAGCCCACGCTCGAACCGACGCCGCAACCCACGCCAGCGCCGACGCCTGAGCCAACGCCGGACCCCACGTGCCCGGGCACGTGTCCTCCGCCGCCGGACGGCTACGGAAACGCCACAACGTCGTTTTGCCAGAAAATCGGCAATTCCACGCTCGGCACGTGCAACGATGGCGTGTGCAGTGGAACGACCTACGCGTGCGTCAGCAACGCCGATTGCGCGTGCGGTTGCTTGTACGAACCGCTGCTGTCGTCGCGGCGGAAACGGCAGCAGTTGCCCGTGGCTGTGGCCCTGGCCTGCCACCAGAACTGCACCATTGTCGAAGATTGCCGCGATCCGCAACCCGAGAACATGTGCCTGCAGCGCGATTGCTGGGCCGGCGTGTGCATGGACATGGCCGCCGTCATTTGCGACGACACGGACACCTGCACCACGGACACGTGCACGACGGTGTTCAATGCCACGGGCAGCGGCACCAACGAGGCCGTCTGCGCGTCCGCAAATGTGACGGGCTGCTGCCAGCAGGCGAGCGATTGCCCGTCGGGTAACGCGTGCCAGTACGCCATCTGCGACGACTTCAACTTCACCACGTACACGGGCGTGTGCGGGTTCGGCCAGTTCGGCGGCGGCTGCTGCGTGAACAACACGGACTGCGTGAACCCGAACAACCTGTGCGCCATTTCGACGTGCGACCTGACGTTCAACAACTGCAGCGAACCGGTGCCGCGGAATTGCTCGGCGGAACTGGGTCCGACAAATGACCTGTGCGCCGTGGCCGAGTGCAACGGCAACACTGGCGACTGCGAGTACTACGAACTCGATGCTGACACGTGCCCGGGAGCGTGCTGCCTGCCTGGTGCGCCCAACGACTGCCAACTGCTCGATCGTCTGTGGTGCGACATGATGGACGGCACATTCCACGGCATCAACACCACGTGCGAACCCGACACGTGCGCCACGCCGAGTCCGACGCCTCAGCCCACGTACGAACAATGCCCGCCCGATAATGATTGCGCAATCATTGGTGGTTCCTGTCAACCGCTGGATGTTGCCTGCCCCAATGGCACCAAAACCGTTATTGGCCCATGCGATCCAACTGCCACGTCCGAAGAAGATTGCCATTGCGCGTGCTGTGTTCCGTGCGAAGAACTTGTGTGCAAGTTCAACACAACGCAGCCGTGCGGCTACTATGGACCGTGCATAGGCCTAGATTCCGGGAAACGGGCCACGGGCATGTGCCAGGGCGACATGACGGTGGAATGCTGGAAACACTCGGATTGCGACTGCCTGTGCGATCCATTCGGAACGAACGTTACCATGCCGTGCGAGACGTTCAAGCACACGCCGAGTCCGACGCCACAACCGACGCCCGAGCCGACGCCCGTGCCGACAACGGTATTCACGAATGAGCCCACGCCTTCGCCGACGCCGCAACCGACGCCTGAACCGACGCCGGAACCTTCGTTCCCCCCGACGCCTGAACCCACGTACGAACAATGCCGACCCGACAATGACTGCGCAATTATTGGTGGTTCCTGCCAACCGCTGGACGTGCCCTGTGGCAACGGCACCAAAACCATCATTGGTCCGTGCGATCCATCCAACACGACCCTAGCAGATTGCCACTGCGCGTGCTGTGTTCCGTGCGAGGAACTCGTGTGCAAACTCGACTTGGAGCAGCCGTGCGGCTACTACGGACCGTGCATAGGCCTGGACAGTGGCAAACGGGCCACTGGCATGTGCCAGGGCGACATGACGGTGGAGTGTTGGACACATGCGGACTGCGACTGTTTGTGTGACCCATTGGGCAATGGCTTGACCATGCCGTGCGACACGTACAAGCGAACGCCGAGTCCGACGCCGCACCCAACGCCCGAGCCGACGCCGCTGTTCACGAATGAGCCCACGCCTTCGCCAACGCCGCAACCAACGCCTTCGCCGACGCCTGAACCCACGCCCGAGCCAACGCCTGAACCCACGCCGGAACCTTCGTTTTTCCCGACGCCTGAACCCACGTACGAACAATGCCGGCCCGACAATGACTGCGCAATCATTGGCGGTTCCTGCCAACCACTGGATGTGCCCTGCGGCAACGGCACCAAAACCATCATTGGCCCGTGTGATCCACACAACACGACCCTAGCAGATTGCCACTGTGCGTGCTGTGTTCCGTGCGAAGAACTCGTGTGCAAGTTCAACACAACGCAGCCGTGCGGCTACTACGGACCGTGCATAGGCCTGGACACTGGCAAACGGGCCACCGGCATGTGCCAAGGCGACATGACGGTGGAATGCTGGACACACTCGGATTGCGACTGCCTGTGCGAACCGTTCGATGCTGGCATCACCATGCCGTGCGACACGTACAAGCGAACGCCGAGTCCGACGCCACACCCGACGCCCGAGCCGACGCCGCTGTTCACGAATGAGCCCACGCCTTCGCCGACTCCGCAACCGACGCCCGAGCCGACGCCTGAACCCACATACGACCAATGCCGACCCGACAATGATTGCGCAATTATTGGCGGTTCCTGCCAACCGCTGGATGTGCCCTGCGGCAACGGCACCAAAACCATCATTGGTCCGTGCGATCCATCGGCCACGTCCGAAGAAGACTGTCATTGCGCGTGCTGTGTTCCGTGCGAAGAACTCACGTGCAAGTACGACCCGGTGCAGCCGTGCGGCTACTACGGACCGTGCATAGGCCTGGATTCTCGGAAACGGGCTACTGGCATGTGCCAAGGCGACATGACGGTGGAGTGCTGGAAACACTCGGATTGCGATTGCATGTGCAAGCCATCGGGATTCAACGCCACCGTGCCGTGCGAGACGTTCAAGCACACGCCATCGCCCACGGTGCCACCGACGCCTTCGCCGCCGACGCCGCAGCCACCGACGCCTGCTCCCACGAGACAGTGCGGCGGCGACGACGATTGCCCGGACGACCCGCTCGACAAATGCCGCATTCCGTACTGTCGCAACGACACGGGCCTCTGCGATTTCGTCGACACGGTTTGCGCCACGCCAAACAACTGCACCACGGCCACGTGCCAGTTCGACACGGGCCTGTGCACGCTGCAGCGCGATTACACGTGCTGCGAAGTGGACTCGAACGACGTGTTGGACTGGTGCCACGATTCCGGCAACCTGTGCACGGAACCCTTTTGCAATGCCACGGTCGGCGCCGTCACGGGCACGTGCGCCGAGCGTCCGATCGAGGGCTGCTGCGAAGACGACGACGATTGCATCAACCAAGACAATTTGTGCGAAGTGCCGATTTGCCACAGATCGACCCACACGTGCCGCAACGTGCCGGTCACGTGCCCGGCCAATCTGGACAACGACACGGTATGCACCGAGCCCGTGTGCAACCCCAACAATGGCGTGTGCGAGGAAACGGCCGTGCCGGGCCAGGACAAGTGCCCCGGCGCGTGCTGCCTGCCAGACGGCGGCGGCAGCTGCGTTCCAGTCACATCTTTCGAATGCATGGAATTAGGCGGCGAGTTTACAGACTCGGGCGTGCCGTGCGGCGACGCCAACGTTGGTCCTTGCGCCACGCCTGCACCTCCTACCGCTCCGCCCCCGCCACCGCCCATTGTGTGCTGCTTGACCGGCGGCTTGGCGTGCGAAGTAGTTGCCAACGCAGAAGCATGCACGGAAATGGATGGCGAGCCCGGTACTGAATTTAGCTGCGAAGCGGCGCAGGCATGCGCTGGTGCTTGCTGTTCATCAGCGGGCGAGTGCTTTAGCGGTTTGCTGGACAACTGTTTCACGCAAAACGACCCCGGGGCTACGTGGCACGGCGTCGGATCATCGTGTGACAATATCACGTGCCCGACGCCGCCGCCGCCAATGGTCGAACCAATTTGCTGTGACTCAGACGGCTCCCAAGTTCCGTACACTGAGGATTGCGAACTTGACGGTGACATTGTGTTAACCGCCAACGACACGTGCGATGGCGCTTGCTGCCTCGACACAGGCGCGTGTGTTATCAGGTTCGGCGCGGATGATTGCGCGGGCTCGTGGCAGGGTCCTGGTCAGGGATGCACGCAAAACTTGTGCCCAACGACAACCACCACTACTATTGCCGTCACGACCTCTACGACGACGGCAACGACTGTTCCTCCTACACCGGTGCCTACGACGGAACCTGCTGGTGCTTGCTGTTCTCTGTCGTTCCAGACTGGTTGCACGCCAAGTAGCGAACTGCAGTGCACCAACGTGTTTTCGGGCACATGGCAGGGCGCCGGCACGAATTGCACGGTGGCTGCGTGCCCGACTCTGCCTCCGCCAACGCCGAAACCGACGACGCCGGCGCCCCCAGTCCCAGCGCCAGTCTCGGTGTCTGCCAGCGAACCGCAACCTGTGCAATCCTGGTGGTCCGACTACGCTGAATTGCTGTGCCACGTGCTGCAGGATTGCCCCGAGAACCGCAACACGTGCTACGACACTGCCGTGGACGATTGCATTGCTGACGGATGCTGCGACATTGCCTGGCCGTGAACAAAAGAGAGTGAACACCCCACTGTCGACCACGCATTACTGTCTGCGTTCATTGCCAGCAATCATCGTAGTCTGTGCACATGTAGTTGTAGTCTTGGAACTGCAAGTTGACCGTGATGCCGCTGCACTCGCGGCACTGGCAGCACGGCAGCACGGCGGTGCCCGTGTCGCGCGTGCGCGAGGCCGTGCTCTCGTAGTATTTTTCGTCAAGGTCAGCTTTTGACCAGGTCATGTTCAGGGCCTTGCCGGCGGCCTCGAGCACGTCGTGCACGACGCGGCGGCGGTGATCAGACACAATGCTCATGGCACTGCGCGGCACGGTGCGCCGGGCCGAGGTGCCCAGCAGGCTCGGCGTGTTGGCCGCGCCGTTGCCACACAAGTGCAGTTCCGGCACCCAGACGTGGCGGTGCAGACCCGACGCGAGCGCGGCGTCCACGGGCGCCCCGGCGTCCAGCACGTAATTCTGCACGACAATAGTATCGGCCAGGCCATCTTCGTCTTTGATGACCATCTCCGATGGCATGACCAACCGGCACACGGCCTGCCGCAATGGATCATATGTTCGCAAGGCCGTCAACAGGGCCGTATCGCCGGCGCGATCCAGGCGCCGTTCCACGGCCCGGTCGAACGGCACATACTCGGCGTACAACATGAGCGCGGCCGACCGGACATGATGCGCCACGGCAGCTGTTTCGAGGGCGGCCGCGACAGTTGGAATTGTAATGCGCACCAAGCCGCGGCCCCAGGCCTGGCTGGCCAGCCACGCACCATCTACCAGTTCGGACCGCGTGCCGGCGTGAGCAAAATACAGACGCCAGCCGGTAATGCGAACGTCACTGTGCTCCAGCAAGTAGCTACGCAGCCTGATCGTCAGCTGTTGCCGCCGCTGCTCGCACTCCTTCCGGTGCCGAGCCCGCCAATGAACACGCTGGCACGCGCGACTGCAGTACCGCACCGTCATGCAGGCAGCACACAGACCACCATCACCACCTGTCTCGTCAGCATCGTTCACGGGAATCCGTCGCGGACAACCACCTCTGTGACAAAACAACATGGGCAACATCCACGCCCACGTGTCGGCGCGGTTTCACGTGCCCTCACCCTATCCTCAACCCCAACCAAAAAATATATCCCAAAAATCAACACTCGCGTACGCCAGTTCCAATATCAATGAAATCGTTTTTCAAAATTTTTACACCACCTCGTAACGGCTAGTGACCGTTACAAAAAATTTTGGCGCCAAAATTTTTTTTGAATTTTGAGCGTGACCCCCTGTCTATACCAAGTGGTCATCTCCCACAATAGTCCAACTTTTTTTGACTGTAATATTACCCTATGGAGGTATGAACTTTGCCTGTCACTACCACTTTTCGTCCCAATGTGCCAGATGATAGGCAGAGATACTCACCATTTTTATTCGCACCCAGTTTTTGCCAGACACACCGTG
>Ga0326597_10014309_pt1 | contig 10400 bp, 9 predicted proteins | sample RVTome_12_FD_203789 | JGI IMG/M metagenome (GOLD analysis project Ga0326597, IMG submission 203789) | Soil microbial communities from uranium-contaminated site in the Upper Colorado River Basin, Wyoming, United States - RVT100D185 | ecosystem: Environmental > Terrestrial > Soil > Contaminated >...
TGATCTGCTTGCCCGGCAACTGCTCGAGCACCGCGCAGTCGAGCTTCGACTGCGCGGTCTCGATCGAAATCTGCTTGCACGAGCACTGCGTGAACTCGGGCAGGAAGGAGTAGCCGCTGGGGCGCTCGTGGATGATCGCCGCGTAGCCGAAGCAGATGTGGATCGCGGTGGTGCCGGTGATGCCGTCGAGCGCCGCATTCAGCGCGTCGATGCCGAACTCGCGCGCCTTGTCCGGCCGCGCCTGCATGTACGGTTCGTCCACCTGCACGACGTCGGCGCCGGCCGCGAACAGATCGCGGATCTCCTCGTTCACCGCGCGCGCATAGTCCATCGCGGCCTGCGCGTCGCTCGCGTAGAAGTCGTTCTGCGCCTGCTGCGACATCGTGAACGGACCGGGCACCGTGATCTTCACCTGCCGATCGGTGTGCGCCTTGATGAACTCCACGTCGCGCACCTGCACCGGGTGCCGCCTGCGGATGGGTCCCACGATGCGCGGCACCGGGTTCGGGTGGCCCGAGCGGTCCAGCGCCTGCCCCGGGTTGTCGATGTCCACACCCTCGAGCGCGGTGGCGAAGCGGTTGGAGTAGCTCTCGCGCCGGATCTCGCCGTCGGTGACGATGTCGATTCCGGCGCGCTCCTGTTCGCGGATGGCGACCCGGGTGGCGTCGTCCTGGGCCTCGGCCAGGTACGGCTCGGGCACACGCCACAGCTGCTGCAGGCGCACCCGCGGCGGGAAGCGGCCGGCGAGGCTCTTGCGATCGATCAGCCACTCGGGCTGCGGGTAGCTGCCGACCAGGGTGGTGGGGAACAGCATGGCGTGGTCTCCTCGGGTGTCGTGCCAGCAGGCGTGCAGGCCCCAGAGCATAGCGCCGTGGCGCGCTGCCGACCTGATAAGATCGCGGCCGGTCCCGCAGCTTCTACTCACCGTCGCCATGCAATGCTCCATGCGCGTGCCATACCGCAGAACGCCGCTGCCCCGCGCTGGGGCCTGCTGGTGCGGTGCCCCGCCGCCGTGAGTACGGACGAGACGCAGGCGCGGCTGACGGACCTGGAGACGCGCCTGGCGTATCAGGAACACACCCTGGAGAAACTCGATGCGGTGATCGCGGCCCAGGCGCGCAGCATCGCCAGCTTGCAGGCCGGCCTGGACCGCCTCGCGCGGCGGATGGACGGATTGCAGCAGGACGCGCTCGCCGATGAGTCCCAGCAGCGTCCGCCGCATTATTGATCCTGGCGTCCCGCACGCCGCCAGCAGGAGGAGAGCAGCATGTTCGAGACCGCACGCTTCATCGAGGAATCCCGCGAGGCGCTGCGGGACACGGATCCGCAGGCCGCGGTGCGCGAGCTGGTGGCGAGCGCGGTGGCGCAGCCCGGGCCGATCCTGCGCGCGCTGGGCGAGCCCACGCTGGCTGGCGTGCACACCTTGCACAAGTCCCCCGAGCTCACGGTGCTGAACCTGGTGTGGGGGCCGCAGATGGACCTGCACCCGCACGATCACCGCATGTGGGCCGTGATCGGCATCTACGGCGGGCGCGAGGACAACACCTTCTGGTCGCGCGCCGCCGGCGGGCTCACCCGCCAGCGCATGAAGACGCTGGAGCAGGGTGATGCGGTGCCGCTGGGCGAGAAGGTGATCCACTCGGTCAGGAATCCGCTGCAGCAGCTCACCGCGGCGTTGCACGTGTACGGCGGCAATTTCTTCGAGACCCCGCGCAGCGAGTGGGATGTGCACACGCTGGAGGAGCATCCGTACAGCGTGCAGCACACGATGGACGCCTTCGAGGCCAGCAATGCGCAGCTGCGCGCGATGCCGGCCGGTTCGCGCGGTTGACGCCGTGGCCAGCACGCGCAAACCGCCGGACGAGGCGCGCCTGGATCGGGTGGTCGCCGATGCGCGGCGGGCCCGCGACGAGCGCGAGCAGGGCTATCGCGCGCAGGCGCTCAAGCTCTATCCCTGGGTGTGCGGGCGCTGCGCCCGCGAGTTCGATCGCGCCACGGTGCACCAGCTCACCGTGCACCACCGCGACCATGACCATGACAACAACCCGCCCGATGGCAGCAACTGGGAACTGCTGTGCCTGTACTGCCACGACAACGAGCATGCACGCATGGTGGATGCGGTGCGGGGGACCGCTCCCGACGCTTCCGGCGGGTCGGCCGACGCCACCTACCGCCCGTTCGCGGCCCTGGACGAGTTGCTGCGCCGCCGATGAGACGCCCGCGATGAACGATGAGCGCTACCTGGACGATTTCACCGCTCACCTGCTGGCGCGCCGCGCGTGAACCGCCAGTTGCTCGATGCGCTGCTCGCGGTGCGCGCCGCCAAGCGCCCCGTGGCCCTGCTCACCGCGCTGGCCGATGGCACGCAGCAGATCTACGACCCGGGCGCGCCGTCGCCGCAAATCGCGGCCGAGCTGGCACGCGCCGCCGACGAGGCGCTGCGTGCCGATCGCAGCCAGAGCGTGCAAGGCGCCGCCGGCGAGGTGTTCGTGCAGGCCCTGAATCCGCCGCTGCGGCTGGTCGTGGTGGGCGCGGTGCACATCGCGCAGGCGCTGGCGCCGATGGCGGTGATCGCGGGCTATCAGGTGACCATCGTGGATCCGCGCCGCTCCTTCGCCACCGGCGATCGCTTCCCGGGCGTGGAGCTGCGTACCGAGTGGCCGGACGAGGTGCTGCTCGAACTCGCGCCGGACGCCCGCACGGCGGTGGTCACGCTGACCCACGATCCCAAGCTGGACGACCCGGCGCTGCACGCGGCGCTGCGCTCGCCGGCGTTCTACATCGGCTGCCTGGGCAGCACGCGCACGCACGCCGGGCGCCTGTCGCGGCTGCGCAAGTCGGGCTTCGACGACGCCGCGCTGGCGCGCATCCACGGCCCGCTGGGCCTGGCCATCGGCGCCCGTTCACCGGCCGAGATCGCGCTCGCGGCGTTGGCCCAGATCACCGCGCGGCTGCGCGGTGGCAGCGCCGCATGAGATTCGGCCACACGCCGCTGCAGGAAGCGCTGGGGCACATCCTGGCCCACAGCTTGCGCCTGGCCGACGGTGTGCTGAAGAAGGGCAGGGTGCTGGACGCCGGCGATCTGCGCCGGCTGGCCGCCGGCGGGCACCGTGAGATCGTCACCGCCTGCCTGGAGCCCGGCGACGTCGCCGAAGACGAGGCGGCGCAGTGCCTGGCGCAGGCGTTGACCGGTGCCGGTGTGCGCGCGGGCGCGCCGTTCACGGGGCGATGCAACCTGTTCGCCAGCCGCCACGGGCTGTTGCAGGTGGACAAGGCGTGCATCGACGCGGTGAACCGCGTGCACGAATCCCTCACCGTCGCCACGCTGGCGGCGCCGGCGGTGGTGGACGTCAAACAGATGCTCGCAACGGTGAAGGTGATTCCCTTCGCGGCGCCACGGGCCGCACTGGACGAGGCCATCGCGGTGGCCGGTGCGGTATCCGCCACCGGCGCGGCCATCGTCCTGCGCTCGTTTCGTGCGCTGCGTGCAGGGCTGGTGCAGACCCGCCTCGATGGCACGCGCGAGAGCGTGCTGGACAAGACCGCGCGCGTGCTGGGGGGGCGGCTGCAAGCGCTCGATGGCGTGCTGGCCGAGGAGCGGCGCTGCGCCCATGCCGCGGCGGCGGTGGCCGAGGCGGTGGCCGCCCAGCTCGCTGCCGGATGCGACCCGGTGCTGGTGTCGGGCGCATCGGCCATCGTCGATCGACGTGACGTGGTCCCCGCCGGCATCGTCGGCGCGGGCGGCGAGCTGGTGCATTTCGGCATGCCAGTGGATCCCGGCAACCTGCTGCTGCTGGCACGCCATGGCGAGGTCACCATCCTGGGCCTGCCCGGCTGCGCCCGCTCGCCCAGGTACAACGGACTGGACGCCGTGCTCGAGCGGCTCGCGGCGCACCTGCCGGTGCTGCCGGGCGATGTGATGGGCATGGGTGTGGGCGGGCTGCTCAAGGAGATCCCGGAACGCCCGCAGCCGCGCGCCAGCAGCGTCAGCAGCGCGCGTGCGCCGCGGGTTGCCGCCGTGGTGCTGGCCGGCGGACAGTCGCGCCGCATGGGCAGCCTGAACAAGCTGCTGGCGCCAGTGGACGGGGTGCCGATGGTGCGCGCCACACTACAGCGCATCTGTGCCGCCGGCGTGGACCGCGTGCTGGTCGTGACCGGACACCAGCGCGAGCGGGTGCACGCGGCGCTGCAAGGCATCGCGGTGGATTTCGTCCACAACCCACAGTACGCGCAAGGGCTGTCCACCTCGCTGGCATGTGGCATCGCGGCCCTGGGTGCGGACGTAGACGCCGCGCTGGTGTGCCTGGCGGACATGCCCAGGGTGCGCGCGCAGCATGTGCAGCGCCTGCTCGCGGCCTTCGACCCGGTGGAGGGCCGCAGCATTTGCGTGCCCACGCATCGCGGCAAACGCGGCAACCCGGTGCTGTGGGATCGGCGCTATTTCCAGGAGATGGCCGCGGTGCGTGGTGACGTCGGGGCGCGGCACATCATCGGCGAGCACGCGGACGCGGTGTGCGAGGTGGAAATGGACGATGACGGCGTGCTGCTGGACGTGGACTCGCCGCAGGCGCTGGCGGAGCTCGCGCCGGGCTGAGAGGGTATTTACCAATCACCAGTGTCTACTGCGACGCTACGGCGGGTGATTGGTAAACACCCTCTGAGCGGCGGCTACGCGCGCGATCGTGCTCACACCCCCGCGCGGCGCGCTCGCAAGCGCCGGCGCATCATGGCGACAGTCCCTCGACGCCGGTGAGCGACAGGCGCACGGTGCCCGCGTCCTCGCGATGCTCCACGCGCACCGGAAGAAAACGCAGCGCCGGCGCGCACCACACCACGGTCGATTCGTCATCGTCGTCGCGGTGGCGCTCCACCACCAGCGTGTCCAGCGGTCCCAGCGCGGTATCGACGCGCTCTTCGCCGACCACCTTGAGCCGGTAGGTCTTCACCTTGCCGCCGTCCGCCACCTCGTAGGTGGCCTCGCGCGCGCCTTGCGCGAGGTTGCGCATCAGTTCCAGCACGTACACCAGCTTGTCCAGCGTCCCCGGCGCGATCGCGGCACTCCAGGACTGGCCGTTCAGCGTGTTGTGCACGCGGTTGCTCTGCCAGTCGAAGCGCACCTGCACCGTGCGTTCGCGCTTGCCTCCCGAGCGGGCGTAGGAATAGAGCAGCGGAGTCACCGCGCCAGCGCGTGAGAAGCGCCATTCGCTGCGCTCCTCGATGCGCTCGTCGCGCAGCAGCTTGGCGATGCCCACGGCCTCGCTGTGGGCGATATAGACGTAGCGGCCATTGTTCGCCGGCGCGAGCTGCCAGCGGGTGTGCGCGATGTCCATGCCGCGGGCGCTGAGCACGAAGCGGGCATCGAAGCGCTCCGGCAGGGAACCCGCGTGGACGCCACAGGCCGCGAAGAGCAGCGCGCCGGCCAGCGCAACGGCCATTGCCCGCGGCAGCGACCGGCAGCGGCGCGATGCGGCGCCGCCACGGCGTCGCGTCGCGCCGGTGGCAGCAGGACGGGTCGGTACGGCCATCATCGCCATCATCCTAGCAGGCCCGCAGGGCCGTGCTGGCTCGATCCGCCCCTGGCAGGCTGGTGACAAAAGCACATCCTGTGCTTTTCACCTCGCCGGCGCCGCGCGTGGCGGCGCAGCGCGCCGCGTGCGCGGCAGGTGCCGGTTCGCAGCGTGCTATCATCCCTGCGGCCGTCCGCCCCTCCATCCGGCATTGCAGTTCCTGCGCAAATGAGTCTCCACGTTCCAGCGTTCGAGAACGTGCGTGTCGTGGTCATCGGCGACGTCATGCTCGATCACTACTGGTACGGCGATGCCTCGCGCATCTCGCCGGAGGCGCCGGTGCCGGTGGTGCGGGTGCGCGGGGTGGAGAAACGCCCGGGCGGTGCGGCCAACGTGGCCATGAACGTGGCCGCCCTCGGCGCGCAGGTGGTGCTGGCCGGCGTGGTCGGGCAGGACGAGTCCGCGGACGCGCTGCACGCACGCCTCGTCCAGGCCGGTGTCACCGCTCGCCTGACCCGGCTCGCGTCGATGGAAACCATCACCAAGATGCGCATCCTCAGCCGCCACCAGCAACTGTTGCGGCTGGACATCGAGGAGCCGGTGCCGGCGCCGGCCGCGGATGCCATCGCCCGCGATGGCGCGGCGCTGCTCGCCGGCGCCGGCGCGCTGGTGCTCTCGGACTACGGCAAGGGCACGCTGGCCCAGGTGCCGCGTCTGATCGCAGCGGCCCGCGAGGCCGGCGTGATGGTGCTGGTGGATCCCAAGGGCGAGGACTTCGAGCGCTATCGCGGCGCGAACGTGGTGACGCCCAATCAGGGCGAGTTCGAGCGCCTGGTGGGGGCATGCGCCGACGAGGCGGCGATCGCCCATCGCGGCGAGCGGCTGCGCGTGGAACTGGGGCTGGACGCGTTGCTGATCACCCGCGGCGAGTACGGCATGACGCTGATTGCCGCGGGCGCGCCCGCGTTGCACCTGCCGGCGCAGGCACGCGAGGTGTACGACGTGACCGGCGCCGGCGATACCGTGATCGGCGTGCTGGCCGCGGCGCTGGCCGCCGGCGAGGGCCTCGCGGACGCGGCCCGACTGGCCAACGTGGCCGCCGGGATCGTCGTGGGCAAACTCGGCGCCGCCACCACCAGCAGCGAGCAGATGCGCACGGTGCTGGCGCATGCGGATCCGGCCCGGCGCGGGGTGATGGACGAGGACGCGCTGGTCGCGGCGCTGGCCGCGGCACGTGCACGCGGAGAACGCGTGGTCATGACCAACGGCTGCTTCGATCTGCTGCATGCAGGCCACGTGCGTTACCTCACGCAGGCGCGCGCGCTGGGCGATCGGCTGCTGGTGGCGGTCAACGACGATGCGGGCGTGGCGCGCCTGAAGGGCCAGGGGCGGCCGCTCAACGCCCTCGCCGCGCGCATGAGCGTGCTCGAGGCACTGGCCTGCGTGGACTGGGTGGTGCCCTTCACCGAGGACACGCCGGAGCGCCTGGTGGCAAGGCTGGCGCCGGACGTGCTCGTCAAGGGTGGCGACTACCGCGTCGACGAGATCGCCGGCGGCGACAGCGTCATCGCGCGCGGTGGCAGCGTCAAGGTGCTCGATTTCGTGGCCGGCTTCTCCACCAGCGCAATCCTCGCGCGCGCGGGCGGCGGCGAGCAGGCGCGATGATCCTCGTCACCGGCGGAGCCGGCTTCATCGGCAGCAACCTGGTGCATGCACTGTGCCGGCGCGGCGCCGGCGTGACCGTGGTCGACGATCTGCAGGATGGGCGCAAGTTCTCCAACATCGTGGATGCGGACATCGCGCGCTACGTGGACATGGAGGATTTCTACTCGCGCCTGGAGCGTGACGCGAGCGCGCTCGATGGCGTACAGGCGGTGTTCCACCAGGGCGCGTGCTCGGACACCACGCAGTGGGACGGGCGCTACATGATGCGCGTGAACTACGAGTACTCCGCGCGGCTGCTCGCGGCCTGCCAGGCACGCGGCATCGCGTTGATCTACGCCTCCAGCGCCGCGGTCTACGGCACCGGGCGGCGCTTCGAGGAGACGCGCGCGTGCGAGCGGCCCGCCAACCTGTACGGCTATTCCAAGCAGCTGTTCGATTCTCTGGTGCTGCGCGATGCGGCCGATCGCGGCGTGCAGGTGGCGGGGCTGCGCTACTTCAACGTGTACGGTCCGCGCGAGGAGCACAAGGGCCGCATGGCGAGCGTCGCGCTGCACCTGCACCGCCAGATCGAGCAAGGCGGCGAAGCACGGCTGTTCCAGGGCACGCACGGCTACGGCGACGGCGAGCAGCGCCGCGATTTCGTGCACGTGGACGATGTCGTGGCGGTCAACCTGTGGCTGCTGGACAACCCGCAGGTGCGCGGGATCTTCAACGTGGGGACCGGCCGCAGCCGCAGTTTCAACGACGTGGCCAGGGCCGTGCTCGACTGGCACGGGCGCGGCGGCATCCGCTACGTACCGTTTCCAGACGATCTGCGCGGGCGCTATCAGCCGTTCACCGAGGCCGACCTCGGGGCGCTGCGGCGCGCCGGTTACGCTGGCGGTTTTCTTGACGTGGCGCCGGGCGTCGAGCGCTACCTGGACTGGTTGCGCGACGAGGAGCAGCGTGGCAGCAACGCGTGACGGCGGCGCACGCTCGATGAGTCCGGTGCGGCTGGCGTACACGGTCCTGCACGTGCTCGCGATGCCGCTGATCCTCGCCAGGCTCATCTGGCGCGCGCGCGTCAATCCGGGCTACCTGCACTGCCTGCACCAGCGCTTCGGCTTCGGCGCACCGCGCTCGCGTGCGGGAGCGCCGATCTGGATCCATGCCGTGTCGGTGGGCGAGGCGCAAGCCGCGGTGCCGGTGGCGAGAGCGCTCGCGGAGCGATATCCGCAGCACCCGCTGCTGTTCACCACCACCACGCCCACCGGACGCGACCGCGTGCGTCAGGCGCTGGGCGACACGGTGGAGCACCGCTACGTGCCGTATGACCTGCCGTGGCTTGTCGGGCGCTTCCTCGACCGGGTGCGTCCGCGCGCCGTGATCGTGATGGAGACGGAGCTGTGGCCCAACTTGTTCGCCGCCTGCGCCGCGCGCGGCGTCCCGCTGGTGCTCGCCAACGTGAGATTGTCAGCGCGCTCGGCCAGGCGCTACCGTTACTTCGCCTCGCTCAGCGCCGAGATGTTCGCATGCGTGAGCGCGGTGGCCGCGCAGAGCCAGTCCGATGCGCAGCGCGTGCTGTCGCTGGGCGCGGATGCGGACGCGGTGCACGTCACCGGCAGCATCAAGTTCGACCTGCATCTGCCCGCCAGCTTGCGCGAGCAGGCGCAGGTCCTGCGTCGCGAGTTCGGAACCGATCGCAGCGTGTTCATCGCCGCCAGCACCCACGATGGCGAGGACGTACAGGTCTTCGATGCTTTCGCGCGCATCCTGATGTCCATCCCGCGCTGTCTGCTGGTGCTGGTGCCGCGCCATCCCGAGCGATTCGCCGCGGCCGCGGCGCTCAGTCGCAAGCGCGGCTACGCGACCGCGACCCGATCGCGTCCGCCACGGCGCTATGACGACGTGGACGTGTTCGTGGGCGATAGCATGGGCGAGCTGCCTTTGTTCTACGCGGCCTCGGACGTGGCCTTCGTGGGCGGCAGCCTGGTGCCCACGGGGGGGCACAACATGCTCGAGCCGGCGGCGCTGGGCCTGCCGGTGCTGTTCGGTCCGCACGTGTTCAATTTCTCCGACATCGCCCGCATGCTGCTGGACGAGGGCGCCGCCTGGCAGGTGGCTGACGCCCGCGCGCTGGGTGATCGAGCGCTGGCACTGCTGGAAGACGCGAACCTGCGTCACAATGTAGGCGACCGCGGGCGCCAGTTCGTCGAGCGCAACCGCGGCGCGCTGGAGCGCCTGATGACAATCGTCGATCAACAGATCCACCCCGCCCGTGGCTGAGCCGCGCGCGGGCGCACCCGGTCGGCCGGACCTGGACCTTGCGGATGTCGCACGGCTGGGGCATGGCGAGCAGGTGCGCGTGCACGAGATCTCGGACGCGACGCAGGACCTGTTCGACGCCACCCTGGCGCTGGTGCGCGAGGAACTGGGCGCCGAGCGCACGGTGCGCGCCCCGCGCAGGGCGCTTGACCCGGAGTACGTCCCGCGCAACGAGGATCTGCGCGCGATCTACCTGCTCGCCGAGGCGGTGGGTGGATACGAGGCCTTCAACGACCTGGTCAACGTGAACTCGCCCGGCAACGTGCTGTCGCGCGACTTCGACGCCAAGGCGCGGGCGGCGGCATTGACGCCGGGCGATCTGGCCAGACTCAGGGACTACCAGGAGCAGATCCGCAATTCGCTGCGCAACGCGAATGCATATCTGCGCGACGTGGCGGTCGACGAGTTCACCCGTGACGAGCTGCACCAGCTTCACGAGATGATCCTCACCGCCAGCGCGCGCGCCAAGGAGCTCAACCGCATTCTCGGCATCCACTACATCCACGAGGTGGGGCGCGTGGTGCAGCGTCTGCACGAGTTCCGCGTACAGATGCACAGCGTGGAGCGCACCGTGACCGGCATCTTCATGGTCAACAGCGAGGTCATGTTCGTGCCCACCAATGAACTGGTGGGCTGCGTGAACACGCTGTTCGAAGCGGTTGGCAATTCCTACCTGGCGAAGAACGTGGACGGGGTCCTGTTGCTCGCGGCGCGCAACCTGCTGATCGAGGTCGCGTCCTTCTACTCGTACTATGGCAAGGAGCAGATCTACACCTTGTTCCAGCGTTCGGGAGGCGCGGTCAATGCCCAGGCGGTCACGGCGCGCATCCGCGGCGAGATCCGGCGTCTGTTCGCGGCCTGCAAGCGTGACAACAAGCTGGTGCTCACGCGCCTGATGAACGACGCCGAGCGTCAGTTCGAGAT
>Ga0326597_10014310_pt1 | contig 10399 bp, 6 predicted proteins | sample RVTome_12_FD_203789 | JGI IMG/M metagenome (GOLD analysis project Ga0326597, IMG submission 203789) | Soil microbial communities from uranium-contaminated site in the Upper Colorado River Basin, Wyoming, United States - RVT100D185 | ecosystem: Environmental > Terrestrial > Soil > Contaminated >...
GGAAAAGGAAGGCCGGCTGCCGTTTCCCGCGATCAACGTCAACGACTCGGTGACCAAGTCGAAGTTTGACAACCTCTACGGCTGCCGCGAATCGCTGGTCGATGCGATCAAGCGCGCAACCGACGTAATGATCGCCGGCAAGGTTGCGCTCGTGTGCGGCTACGGCGATGTTGGCAAAGGCAGTGCCGAGGCGCTGCGTGCGCTGTCGGCGCAGGTGTGGGTCACCGAAATCGATCCGATCTGCGCGCTGCAGGCGGCGATGGAAGGTTTCCGCGTGGTGACCGTGGATTACGCGGCCGACAAGGCGGATATCTTCGTCACCGCGACCGGCAACCTGAGCGTGATCACGCACGACCACATGAAGCGCATGAAAAACAACGCGATTGTGTGCAACATCGGTCACTTCGATTCCGAAATCGATATCGCGAGCCTCAAGCGGTACCCGTGGGAAAACATCAAGCCGCAGGTCGACCACGTGGTGTTCCCCGACGGCAAGCGCCTCATCGTGCTCGCCGAAGGACGCCTTGTGAACCTCGGCTGCGGCACGGGACACCCGTCGTTCGTGATGTCGAATTCGTTCACCAACCAGACGCTCGCGCAACTCGAGCTTTACACTAAAGGCGGCCAATACGAAAACAAGGTCTACGTGCTGCCCAAGCACCTCGACGAAAAGGTCGCGCGGCTGCACCTGAAAAAGCTCGGCGTCGAACTCACGACCCTGACCGAGACTCAGTGCAATTACCTGAGCGTGCCGGCCGACGGGCCGTATAAACCGGAGTATTACCGGTATTGAAGGGGGCTTGACAGGTTTACCAAATGGCTCCAAAATGGATTCGTTATGGAGCCAAACCGGGCCTATTATGCCGCTTAACCTGTCGGTCAAAAACGTTCCCGAAACGCTGGCCAAGAAGCTGCGCGAGCGCGCTGAGCGTAATCATCGTTCCCTGCAAGGGGAACTGATGGCAATTCTGGAAGCCGCCGCGGACGAACCCCACGTTGCCCGCGCGAATGCGGGCGCGCCCAAGTACGAGGTTGAATCCACCACAGCGCTCGCCGATAGTCTGCTGGAACGGCTGATGGAAATCGCGGGTGAACGCGGCATCAATACCGCCAAGCGGCTCACACGCGAAATGGCACACGACCGCAAGTCCCTGCGGAAACAAGGCAGCTGACGCGGCGCGCCATGGGCATGTACGACACCATTTACTGTCGCCGGCCGCTTCCGGATGGCTGGACAACGGACGAAGACTTTCAAACGAAGAGCCTTCATAAGTTATTGTGCGTTTACGAGATTGGAGCCGATGGCCGATTGCGGGAACTTGAGATCGACGGCCGCGGGCAGCCGGTTCCCGAGAAGGCGCAAGACACCCGATTTCACGGGGTGATCCGCTTCTATACATTGGTTGGGGACGATCGCAAGGAATACGAGGCCAAGTTCAGCGACGGTTTGCTGGTCGAGCTTCGAACGGATGACGACGCGCTCTACGATGAGCGCGGGTTGCGGCGCATACAGGAAGACTCGAAATGAAGTCCCGCGAACGCTTTCTATCGCTCCTCAAGCACGACATACTCAAGCTCGACTTGGCCGAGCTTAACTTTGGCGTCTACCGCATCCTCAACGCGCGGCGGGATCTGGTTTTGCGCTTTCTCGACAAGGAACTGCCGGCGTTCATCGCCGACCAGCTTGCCACCTTGCCGGGAACCGCCACGGAGGATGAGGAGGGCCGCATTTACGCTGCGCTGGATACTTTTTTCCATCGCTACTGGGACGACGGCGATTTTGTGCTCCGGCCGCGGCGCGGGCGCGACGCCGCCTACAGCATCCCCTACGACGGCTCGGACGTGCAATTCCATTGGGCCACGAAGGGCAGTCACTACGTCAAGAATGGGGAATTTCTCAAGACCTACGCGTTCAAGCCCGAGGACGCAGGCGGCGAAGTACGCTTTGAAGTCACTCTCGCACAGCAGGAGAAAGACAACGTCAAGGGCGCGAAGCGTTATTTCGTGCCCGCCGGCAAGGCGCAGGACGGCGCCACCGCAGTATTCCGTTTCGAGTACCGCCCGTTGACCGAAGCGGAGGCCAAAAGATACGACACCAAAGGCGGCAAGACAAAAGGCAACAGCGCCGCGAACGGCAATGGTGAGAACGGCGGCGGCCAGCTTGCCGCCAGCAAGGCGCAGGACTACCTGCTCCGCGCCTGGATCGATGGCAATGACTTCAAAAGCGCCGCCGTGCCCGCCGCGTTGCGGAGCGCGGGGTTCGATAAGCATGTCGCGCGCTACGTACGGCGGCAGACCAGTGATTTCTTCGTGCACCCAAATCTGGGGCCTTTCCTCGAAGGCGAGCTCGATTACTTCCTCAAGAACGAATTCCTGCAACTCTGGGACCGGGAAACATCCGAGGCACTCGCGCGCGAGCGCGCGAAATTCAGCATCGTGCGCGAAATCGGGCGGCGCATCATCGCTTTCCTGCACCAGATCGAAGCCTTCCAGGCGCGGCTGTTCGAGAAGCGCAAGTTCATCCTGCGCACCGATTGGCTGGTCATGGCCTCCACTCTGGCTGCGCGCGAAGGCGGCAGGGAACTGGTCGCGAAAGCCTGCACCAACAAGCAGCAGGTCGCCGAATGGCAGCGCTGGGTGGGTGACGCCAAGCTCGCGGGCAAATCGCTGCTCGCCAAATACCCCCACCTGCCAATCCATACCGCACACTTTGACGAAGCCTTTACGCTCGCTGTGCTTGGGTGCTTTGAAGACATCGAAGCAATGTTGGGTGGCGTGCTGATGCATGGGGAAAACTATGCGGCGCTCCGGACGTTAGAACCAGTGTATCGCGCGAGGACGCAAAGCATTTACATCGATCCGCCTTACAACACAGATGCCTCTCCTATCGACTACAAAAACGGATTCATCGATTCGAGTTGGTTAAGCTTAATCGCTGAAAGAATTCGAGTCTCAAGATCCTTCCTTTCAACGAATGGCGTAATGGCAATCGCGATCGACGATACTGAAAATACACACCTGCGTTTGTTCTTGGCAGAAACGTTTCAAGACTTGATCCTTGGAACCGTTGCCGTACGATCAAATCCATCAGGGAGACCAACCAAACAAGGGTTTTCTGTATCCCACGAGTACACGCACTTTGTGGGGAACTCAGCCAAAGCGGTTATCGGGCGCATGAACCCAACCGACGAGCAAATCGCGAGGTTTTCTGAGGAAGACTGTTTGGGAACGTTTGAGTGGCGAAACCTAAGACGGGAGGGGTCTAACTCTGAACGAGAAGCAAGAAAAGCGTTGTTTTATCCGCTATTTGTTACCGTCGATACAGTTCGTGTTCCAGAAATGGTTTGGGACGAGGACTCGGAAGAGTGGGAATTAAAGGAGAAGCCAAGAATAAACGAAGAAGTGGCATGGCCCATTGACGATAAAGGAAACGAGAAAACATGGCGTTGGAGCCATGAGAAGGTGATTTCATCAATGGCTGAAATTGCAGTTCGGAATGATCGTTCCGGCAAGCTGTACGTCTATTACAAGCGCCGTCCTAATGAAGAAGGCGTGGTTACCGTTACAAGTTGGTTTGGAGCTCGTTACAGCGCAACTGAATATGGCACAGCCTTACTGAAAAAACTTTTCGGTAAATCGCCATTCAAGTATCCGAAGTCCGTTCATGTGGTCGCTGATTCAGTTTATGTGTCTGGAGCGAATAACGCGTGTTCTCTCGTCGTAGACTATTTTGGAGGATCCGGAACCACCGCTCACGCGGTCATTAACCTTAACCGCGAGGACGGCAGCGATAGACGCTTCGTTCTTGTAGAACAAGGCGAATACTTCGACACGGTTCTGCTGCCGCGCATTGCCAAAGTAATCACGTGTCCGGATTGGAAGGATGGTTCACCCAAGCCGGACGTCAACCATACCGCTGACGATGACGACCACTGGTCCCGCCGCACCCTCCCGCTGGTCAAGATCCAGCGCATCGAGCGCTATGAAGATTCCCTTGATGCGCTCGAAAACCGCGACGAATACGATGCCCGCCGCGCCGGAATACAGGAAATGGCAGGCGCGGATTACACACTGCGCTATCTGCTGGAGGAGGAAACGCGCGGCTCAGCGCTGTTCGCGCCAGGACGGCTGTTCGAAGCGCCCTTTTCCGCGCAACTGCCCGTGCATACACCCCGCGGCGTGAAGCTCGTGCCGATCGACCTCGCAGAAAGCACGCTGGCGATGCTGGGGCTGCGGCTGGTGCGAGTATTCGAAGATCATTTCGAGAAACGCCGTTACCGCATCATGGCCGCGCGCACCCGTACCGAGGAACTGCAACTCGTCGTGCTGCGTGATCTTGCGCCCGCACCAGAGAAGAAGTTCTGGGAACGCGAGTACCGCTGGCTCGCGAAGCTCGTCGAGTCGCGCTGGGGCGTGAAGCTCGGCGACTACGCGCGCATCTGGCACAACGGCGACACGCTGTTCCTCGACGGCGAGCCGGGCGCGAGCCTGGACGCCGAGTTCGCCCGCGTGATGCAGGAGCGCGACCCGCATGCCGCCGCGCGCTAAGCCAACTGGCGGCTTTGGCCGCGCGTTCACGCGCGACCTGGCGCTCGCTGACTGGTTGGCCGCTTTGCTGGGCGGCAACTACGACCGGCTGCTCGACACCCTTTCCGACTGCGCGCCGGGAGCAGGCGCGGGCGGCTATTCGCATTTCGCGGCGGCAGTGGTTTCGCGCCACGGCTGCGCGATCGGCCCGGAAGTACTGGCGGCGGACGGAAGGATCGCCGCGCACGTCGCGCGTATTGCCCGCGCGCGGCCCGGCTTCTCGTTGACTTATTTCCAATGGTTGGCGTGCCTGTTCACCGAACTGTATCTCGCGCGGCTGAAACAGGATCGCGCGGCGCTGCTGACCGCACTGGAGGCGCACCGCAAGGAGAGCTACATGCACCTGCCGGCGTTCGCGGATGCCGAACTAGACCGCATCGCGTGCTTCATGGCCACCGGCGCGGGCAAGACGCTGGTGTTGCACCTTAATTTGCTGCAATTTCTGGAACATCGCCCGTTCGAGGCACAGAACATTCTGCTGATCACCCCCAACGAGTCGTTGTCGTCACAGCACCGCGCGGAGCTTGACGCCTCGGGCCTTGCCGGGCTGCCGGTCGCCGTCACCGAAATCACCAAGTTCTATTTCACCGACGGCGCGGCGCGGCGCAAGGGCGGCGGCGTGCAGGAGCCGGTGGACAACTACCGCGGTCCCAACCTACTGCTGGTGGACGAGGGGCACAAAGGCACGCGCGGGGACGAGGAGCGCGGTCCAGGCAACTGGCGCGACATCCGCGAATCGCTTGCCGGGCACCCGCAAGCGCGGCAGCCGGTGGAGGGAAACCCCGGATTCACATTCGAATACTCCGCCACCTTCGCGCAGGTGGCGGCGCTTTCCCGCGACCTGCATGCGGAATACGCGAAGAGCGTGTTCGTGGATTTCGGCTACGCGCGGTTCTGGCGCGAGGGCTACGGCAAGGATTTCCGAGTGGTCAACACCAAGGACGCGGTGCAGGAGGATTTACTGCTGACCGTGGGCCTGCTCGGCTTTTACGAACAAGCGCGGGCATTCGACGACCACCGCGTGTTGGTCGCGGACCACAATCTGGCCGCCCCGCTCGCGGTGCTGGTCGGCAGCCGGGTGCAGGGCGACGTGGATGCAGCTTCGGAAGTGGCGCGCGTGGTGCGCTTCCTGCACCGGGCTGCGAGCGAACGACAGTGGCTCGTGAAGCTGATCGCAAAAGCGCTCACGGACCTGAAACCGCTCCAGCAACAGTTGGGCGGCGACGCGCTGCGCTTCGACCTGCTCGCCGGCATGACGCATGAGGTCATCGCTGCCGACCTGCAAACGAGATTCTTCGGTGGTGCCGGTACACTGGCGGTGACCGCGCTGTCGGACGGCGAATTGGGTCTGCGCAGCACCGGCGCCACGGACGACGCCTGGTGCGGAACGATTTTCGTGGGCGACGCGCGCAAGCTCAAGGCCACACTGCTCAAGCTGGGCCTCGCTGATGGCGGGGAGGATCGCGTCAGCGGTTCCGTGTTCGAGCGCATCGAGCGGGACTCCCGCATCAAGTTCCTGATCGGGGCCAAGCGTTTTATCGAAGGCTGGTCGTCGTGGCGCGTGTCGAGCATGGGATTGCTGGAAGTGGGCAGCGGCGAAGGCAGCCAGGTGATCCAGTTGTTCGGCCGGGGTGTGCGACTGCGTGGTCGACACGGATCGCTCAAGCGTACGGGGGCGGCGGCGCCCGCCCCGGTCAAGGCGCTGGAGACGCTCAATGTGTTCGGGCTCAAGGCAGATTACGTGTCGGCGTGGCTCAACTCTCTGGAACGCGACGGCATTCGCCGCGATGCGCTGTGGATCGCATTGAAACCGCACGAGAAACCCGTCGAAGAATTGGCGCTCGACGTGTTGCGCAACGATGAGGCGGAAGCTGCGTTTGCACAGACGCCGGTGGTTTTCTGCGCCGCGGACTGTGCAGCAGTCGAGTATCGCATCGACTCGGAAATCGCTGTTATGGCCGGCATTACAACCCCGCAGGCACTGGTGGCCGCGCCACCGGCGGCACGCGCAGTGCCCGAGGCATGGGTCGACCCCGACCGGGTGCAAGCCGAAGCGCTCGCCTGTAAGGATCGGATGAACTGGCGCAATCTGCTTCTGCCGCGCGGAGAAATCGAGCGCTTCCTGAAGGATAAAGCACGCATCGTGGGACCGGCGGATTTTTTCACGCCGCGCGATGTAACCGCGTGGCGGCGGGCGGAAGCCGCTGTTGCCGCATGCATCGAGCAGGCGCTGACGCGCTGCTACCGTGCCGCACAACGCGAAGCCGTGCGCGGCCACTGGCGCACTGAGCGCCTATTGAAGCATGACAGCAACTTTCCGTGGATGGATGTCAATGGCACGCAAACGCTCGCCTACCGCGTTGAAGTGGAAGCGGCAAACCAAGTGTCCGTGGAGCTACTCAAGCTCGCGCGCAAGTATGTCGGTGGCTTGCTGAGCGAGGACCAATTTCGCGCGCTTGAAGCGCAGGTCGCGCGCATCGTGGGTCTGAATGATCTGGCGGAACGCATAGAAGCGCTCTTGGAGCAAGGCCGGCACGCGATGCCCGACGACGATCTCGCACGTCCGCTGCCCCGGCTGTGGTGCGAAGAACACCTGTATCGCCCGCTGTTGCTCGCCAAGCCCGGCGCCGAGCAACACGGACAGTTGTCATTGCTCGACCATGAATTGGGGCTGCGTCTTGATCCGCCGGGCCTGGAGCAAAGCGAAGCGCGGTTCGTGTGGGACTTGCGCGCGTACTGGAAAACGCACGCCGAGAAAGCGGAATGGCGCGACTACTCCGTCTACCTGCTGCGCAATCAGGCCCGCCGTGGGGTGGGTTTCTTCGCCGAACAGGGTTTTTACCCGGATTTCATGCTATGGCTTAAGCGCGGCAAGCGCCAGGCGCTCGCCTTTGTTGAGCCCAAGGGAATCGAATTGCTTCTCGGTGATGCGCGCCTGGAAGTAAAGGTCTGTTTGCTGCAAGAACTGAAAACTTTGGCGCTTCAGGTGCCAACCCGCGGTTATCTGGTCAGCGCGACACCGTTTTCCGCTATTGAAACGCGCGAGCCTGGTGTATCGCGTGAGAGTCTTCGATCTCGCTGCATACTCATGCAAGGCGAAGACCTGCAGGATGTACGAACGATTTTGGGCGATCTACGTACCGCGCTAAACGCCGATTGAAGACAAAATAACGAATCGCTCTTAACGGTAACTACCCATGCAATCACAGAATAAATTCCCGCGCACCTTCAGTTTCGAGTTCTTCCCGCCCAATACGCCGGAGGGGCAGGAAAAGCTGCGCGCGACGACCCGGCAGCTCGCGCAGTTGCAGCCCAAGTTCTTCTCGGTGACCTACGGCGCGGGCGGCTCGACGCGCGAACGCACGCTCGGCACCGTGCGCGACATCCGCGCCATGGGTCACGCTGCGGCGCCGCACATTTCGTGCATCGCATCGACCAGGGACAGCATACGCGAGTGGTTGCAGCGCTACCGGGACGACGGCATCAAGCATCTGGTGGCCTTGCGCGGCGACCTGCCCTCCGGGCTTGCCGCGGCCGGCGAGTTCCAGTATGCGAACGAGCTGGTCGAATTCATCCGCAGGGAATTCGGCGATACGTTCCACATTGAGGTCGCCGCGTATCCCGAATACCATCCGCAGGCGCGCACCGCGCAGGACGATCTCAGGAACTTCAAACGCAAAGTGGACGCCGGGGCCGATTCGGCAATCACCCAGTATTTCTACAACGCCGACGCGTACTTCCATTTCGTTGACGCCTGCGAAGCGATGGGGCTCGACATTCCGATCGTCCCCGGCATCATGCCGATCGGCCGCTTCTCGCAGCTCGCGCGCTTTTCGGATGCGTGCGGCGCCGAAATTCCGCGCTGGATCAGAAACAAGCTCGAAGGCTACGGCGACGACATCGCCTCGATTCGCGCCTTCGGCCTCGATGTAGTGACCGAGCTGTGCGATAACCTGCTGCGCGCCGGCGCGCCCGGACTGCACTTCTACACGCTGAACCGGGCCGGACTGACGACCACCATCTGGCAACGGCTGGGCTTGTAAGAAGACCAGCCGCGCAAGGCGGCTGGTCGTTCCCGCAGATAGCGTAAATCGCCTACGCGGCTGCCGCCTGGATTTGGCGCTTCTTCTTGGCCTGCGCGGCCTTCACGTGCATTGCCGCATAGGCGCCGTGCGCTGCGGCTTCGGCGTCGCCGACGTGGACTGGTAACCCCATGTCGGACAGCACCGAACCCAGCGCCGACAGGCACAACATCACGTTATCGGGACGGCACGAGTAGCCCATCAGGCCGAAGCGCCAGATCTTGCCCGCCAACGGGCCCAGCCCGGCACCGATCTCAAGGCCGAACTCGTTGAGGAGCGTCTTGCGCACCGCCGCCTCGTCAACGCCTTCGGGGCAACGCACCGCGTTCATCTGAGGAATCTGGTACTGATCCTTCACCAGGAACTTGAGGCCTATCGCCTCGAGGCCGGCCTTGAGCGCGAGGTGATGGCGGTGATGACGCGCCCAGCAGTTCTCGAGCCCTTCCTCGCGGATCAACAGCAGCGCCTCGTGCAGCGCAAACAGCGAGTTGGTGGGCGCGGTGTGGTGGTAGGTACGAGTGGTCGCGCCCCAGTAGCCGAGCAGCAGGTTCATGTCCATGAACCAGCTGTGGATCTTGTCCTTGCGCGATTTGACGTCCGCGACGACGCGCTCCGAAAACGACACCGGCGACAGCCCCGGCGTGCACGACAGGCATTTCTGGCTCGCGGAGTAAACCGCGTCGATTCCCCACTCTTCGACCAGCACTGGCGTGCCACCGAGCGAGGTCACTGCATCGACGATCGCAAGTGCGTCGTGCCGGTGCGCGATCTCGACCAGACTCTTGGCGTCCGACTGGCAGCCGGTCGAGGTCTCGGCGTGGACGAAAGCGAGTACGCGCACGCCGGGATTCTTGCGGAAAGCGTCTTCCACCTTGTGGGGATCGATCGGCGCGCCCCATTCGTCCTCGACGACGATCGGGATGCCGCCGCAGCGCTCGACGTTCTCGATCATGCGGCCGCCGAACACGCCGTTGCGGCACACGATGACCTTGTCGCCGGGCCGCACCAGGTTGACGAAGCAGAACTCCATGCCGACGGAGCCCGGGCCGGAGACCGGGAACGTGAGCGGGTTCTTGGTCTGGTAGACGTAGCGCAGCAGCGTCTTCAGTTCTTCCATCATCTCGACGAAAATCGGGTCGAGGTAGCCGATCGCGGGCTGGCTCATGGTGGTCAGCACGCGCGGGTGGATTTCGGTCGGGCCGGGGCCCATCAGCGTGCGCTGCGGCGGATGGAACGAATTGATGCGTTTGGTTGGCGCAAAATCATTCATGGTGTCATTCCCTGTGAGTGGCGATCCGAACAAACTCTCCCCGTCCGGACGCGACTTCATCCGGAGCGGCTTTCTGGCGGTGGCTTCGTTGAGGACTTCGACTGCGGCGATCTGGCCCTGGGTGGCGTTTTCGACTTCCATCGCCCAGCGCGCCGGCACATAGCCGGATTTCACCCAGTTGTTGACGACGGCGCGATCGAGGCGAAAGCGGCGGGCGACTTCGGCCTGGGACCCGAACATGGCAACCAGACGGTCAGCGCAATTCATGGCTGTTGTCATTCCGGAAACTTATCATGACAAAACCATTTTGACAATATAATAATCACCAAGGCATAACAATTTATGGATGTGAGCGCCTACTCAGGATTGTCTGAATTCTGACATTCCTATTCCGGATCAAAGGCTTTGTCTCCATCTTCTGCAGCAACTCCGGTCGCCGCCATCGCCGCAAAGTCCGCGA
>Ga0326597_10014311_pt1 | contig 10399 bp, 10 predicted proteins | sample RVTome_12_FD_203789 | JGI IMG/M metagenome (GOLD analysis project Ga0326597, IMG submission 203789) | Soil microbial communities from uranium-contaminated site in the Upper Colorado River Basin, Wyoming, United States - RVT100D185 | ecosystem: Environmental > Terrestrial > Soil > Contaminated >...
CTGGCGCTCATTGCGGCGGTGCAAACCAAGTATGATTTCATCGTCTTCGTCCGCCCCGGCATAACTAAGCTGGAACAGCTCAAAGGAAGAAGACTCGGCATCACCGGGTTCGGATCTGCCACGCACTTTGCGTCGAGCATCCTTCTCAATCATCTAAATCTAGAGCCCAACAAGGATGTCGCTCTCATACCCTCCGGTCTCGACCCGGAACGCGTCGCATCTCTTGTTGCCGGTAGAATTGATGCGTCATTCTTCAACTCTTCGGCGGCTCCGTTGGCGAGAAAGGCGGGCTTGACCGAGCTCCTCCAGATTGGCGATCTGGGCGTTGAGGTCCAGGGAAACGGACTTGCCACCTCACGCTCTTTCATTCAGAGCAATCGGGAGATCGTGAAAGGGGCTGTGAAAGGGTACGTCGAAGCTATCCATTTCATTTACGGCAACAAAAGAGAGGCCCAGAAAGTCTTCGCGAAATACATGCGCAACAATGCCCCTGAGTTCCTTGAAAATGCCTACCAGCATTACATCAAGACGATTCCAAAGAAACCGTATCCGACCCTCAAAGGCATTCAGTTTCTGCTGGACATGCTCGCGCCGCAGATGCCACAGGCGAAGAGCGCCAAGCCGGAGCAGTTTGTCGATTTCAGTTTTCTCCAGGAACTCGAGACGGAGGGTTTCTTTAGCGAAATGGCAAAACGGTACCCGTCCAAGTAAGTATCGGAAAAACTATATCTCTCGCAAAGGCGCCAAGGCGCCAAGAAAAATTTCGAAATTCGAATTTATATCTTTGCTAGACCTGTCGCCTCTCGCCAATAGGACTCGTCATAGAACCGTTCAAGCGGACTGTGCGGAGGCTGATAGACGCCCATCTCTTTTCTTAATTCAATGACCGTATTCAACGCGGACCGATTAATCCGCGCTTTAGGCACGACTTTTTCATAGGCATTTTGCGCCGCCGCGCGAGAGAGCTTCTCCTGTGCCATAATCAGACTTAAACATTCCTCGCGGTTGGCAGGTTGGCAAAGCCAATCCGTCGCCGCTACCCAGGCGCGAATGAAGCGCACGACGATCGGACGGTGGCTTGCCAGCCATGGCCGTAGCGCCCAACCGCAGGTCAAGGGCCAATTGGGTACATAGTTTTCAGCGTCAGCGAGTATCACGCCGCCTGCGGCCAACGCCTTATCCGACGATGGCGGCGTCAGCATCGCGGCCGCCACCCGCCCCTGCAGAAACGCCTCCAGCCGCTTGGGCGAGCTGCCGATGATCTCGATGTCATATTCCTTCTCATCGATGGAGTGGCTGTGGAGAATTTTCTTGCGGATGAGATCGAGGTTGGAATCTCCTGGGTCTCCGGCGAGCAGTTTGCCGCGCAACTGATCGATCGAATCGACACCGGGACGGCCGATGAGATAAGCGCTCAGTCCCTCCTCCGCCTGCATGAAAAGTAGAAAATCGACACCATCGGTGGTGGTGCGCGCGATCATCGTATCCGCGGCGCTGAGACTCATGTCCCAGCGCCCCTCCGCCATGCCACGGTTGTGGTCCGGCGCGTAGGTGGCTTCGTGGAATCTCACCTCGAGTCCCTCCTTGGCGAAGAAGCCTTTATACTCCGCCACCAGATGCGACGGCCTGCGGTGATAGCCGGTAATATTAAGAATGTCCATATTGATTTTACTCCACGATCGCCTTCTTTCTATCGCGTCGCGCTTGGCGGCTCAAGTGCTGGGACACCGTGCCCACGATCATCAGTGGACTGAAAAACCAAATGAGATCTCACCGCGGAGGTGCGGAGGGCGCGGAGTAAAGAGTTTTTGATTAAAAGATACTCCGAACTCTGTGAACTCTGTGCCTCTGCGGTGAAATAAGAATTGCTGCTTTCGTTGCGGCGTAGCCGCGCTGGAGGGAAGCACATTCAGGTCAAGCTCCGCCCGCCGGGGATCGTAACGAGTCAGGAGCGCTTCGGGAATCAGATTTCTTTTTTGTAGTCGGCGGCGGTGATGCGGCCGGGAAAGGAGATCTCCTCGTTGCGACAGGCGTCGATAATCATCTTCGATCCCCAATCCTTTCCCGGATGGACTGGATCGAGCCGGCTTCCTTTGACGCGGTCGATAATGGCAACATCCGTAGCGGCGTCCACGCGGGTGGCGACTGCCCAGAGCACCTGCGCCTCATCGTAGACGTCGATGTCCTGGTCGACGACGATGACGTGCTTGATGAGTTCCGAGCCGGTAAAAGCTGCCATGGCCGCGAGCTTTGCCTCACCTTCGGCCCGCTTCTCGATGCTGATGTAGCAGTGGAACCGGCCCGTGCCGCTGACCGGCAGGCAAACAGCCGTGACCGTGGGGACGACGTTTTGCACCTTGCGGTAGATGCTTCCCTCCTTCGGTATGGCGCCGAGCAGAGCGTGCTCGCGATGACCGACGAAAATGTCCATGCAGATGGCGTCCCGCCGATGGGTGATTGCCGTGATCTCTACGATAGGCGACTCGGTCGGCGGTCCGTAATATCCCGTGAAATCTCCAAAGGGTCCTTCCACGTCGCGCTCATGAGGCAAAATTCGCCCTTCGATGACCATCTCTGCATCGGCCGGCACCAGCAGCCGCTCGCCAAAAGTTTCCGATGGAACCAGCCTTAGAGGTTCTCCCATGATGCCGCCGATGCTTTCGTACTCGTCCACCTCGATGCCAGTGAGCGCGCAGTTGGCCAAATAGTAACTTGGATGGTGACCGATGACGCAGGCGACTGGAAGAGACTCATCTCGCCGCACGGCCCGAAGGTAGTATTCCCAGAGGTGGCGCCGCTCGAAAAACATGACTAGATGGCGCTCATCACGCACGTAACAACGGTGAAACGAGGAATTGTAAACTCCGCTCTGCAAATCCTTTGCCGACCAGGTCATCGTGAGATAAGGTCCTTTGTCTTCGAGATGATGAGTAAGGATGGGAAGGGCATGCAGATTGGGCTGAGCAACCACCTCTTTTACAGGAGCATCCTTGCGGCCAATGATCAGGGGCTTTATTCGGTCGGCTTCGCGCCGCTGGAACTCCAGCACGAGCTCCAGGCCGTTTTTTTCCGCCGGCAGCCCAAGCGCCAGAGCGCAGGCCTCGCGCGAGGCAAACGTATTCGTGAGCAAGGAAAAAGGGGAACGGCCGCCGTCGAGAGTGTTGAGATCACTGAACAGGAGTACAGGTGCCCGGCGCTGTTTTTCAAGTTGCGCGAGCAGGGCGCAGACTTCGAATTTTATATCGTGCCGCTCTTTGATCTCCAGAAAGCCTTCCGGCCCCGCCCGCTTGGCGCTTTCAAGAAAAGTTCTTAAGGCGAGCAACGGCTGGATTTCCTTTCGGGTCTAACGACGATGTTTGAAGAGACTGCCACAGACTATCCGATAATGGCGCCCTGTGTCAAAGTTGCGACATCGGTTAGCGCCACACGCTATTCGAAACGGGGTTGCCCCTCTTGCCAAGGATAGCTCTAGCGCAGCTTCCTGAATCGGTGACCGCAATCGTTACAGCGGTATGGATAAATCAAAATGGTGCTAAGGATTTTCTCCCATAAATTCTTTCGATGCGAACGACGCACTGCCCTCGTGCCGCAGCGAGGGCACCTAAGGCGTCGTCTCCTGTTGTAAACCAGTGCTATCCACAAAATAAGGATGACAACGGCTGTGATTGATAGGTTGAGGTTGGCCGTCGTCCAAGCCAACACCAAGGAAGAATAGGAGTCACCCATTAGGCCTCCCCGGTTGGGCGAGGAAGGCGCAGACTTCAAATTTGATATCGTGCCTCTCCTTGATCTCCAGTAAGCCTTTCGGGTCTAATGACGATATTTGAAGAGACTGTCGCAGACTAGCCGATGAAGGCGCCCTGTGTCAAAGCTGCCCGTTCCGACCGAGGCGTAAGCTTTTACTGTTTCCGAATCACGAAACGGAAGAAATCGGTTTTTAGTTTACCTTTCCCACATCACAGGGCGGAAACCAAGACCAGGCGTCATTACCGACTCTCAAGAGTCCCCGCGCCCGCGGCGCAGAGGTCGAGATCAAGCTTTCCGAGTGAGAAATTAAACTTTGGCGAAGAAAGTCAAATCGTAAAAGTTTGAGCCCGGTTCTTACGTGTCGAAAAATCCATACGGCCTCTAAGGAAGCGTCCCGATTCTTCTCAACGCTCGCCGGATCCAGGGCTCAGTTTCCAACCGCTGCGTTTCACGGCATTCGAGACTTCTCACCCGTTTAGTCATGCCGTTCCTTGGAAATGATTCCTTGGCCTCTTCCGTAGCCTGTTGCCGTAACCGCGGCCGCTCGTCTTTTGAAGCGCCTTCGTCCGCGGTCGAGCGTTCCGGCTTCACATTGGAATCGAAACCGTCTCGAACTTGAGCGGTTTCTTTCTTCACGTGCACCGTAATAGCCATTGTGCCGTTTCGTTCAACAAAAACAGCCTGGCTGCCCTCTTGTTTATCCTTTCGCACTTTCTCGTTAACCATCCCCGCGCATTCCGAGACGGAAGCGTACTCACCCAAACGGACCCAGCTCTGCCCAGCGTCTTCCGGCGGAGAAATACTCTTCGCCGGTGAAAAATCGAGCTTCTCGACCAGTATCCATGAGGTGACTAATCTCGGTACGCTTCGGCCGGCGTAAATAAGGATCATGACCACCGTAGCCGTCGCTAGAGCATATCCCGCCCGCTTTTTAGAAAAATGCAGGCACCTCTTCAAGATGTTGGCCGTCTTGGTTCGCAGGGTTACGCTACGCCCGGGGCGTGCCGTTCTACGGCGCTGGGCTGCGACGCGTGCGCGGGGGGCCGTTTTCGGTTGTTGAATAAACTCTTGATCGTAGCGCTGGCGCCGTTTCGCATTGCCGAGAACCGCATAAGCTTCATTGAGTTGCCGCATTTTTTCCGTAGCTTTTGCTTTCTCGTCGGCGGTGGCAAAGAGGTCCGGATGATCTCGTCTAACCAACTCTCGATAGGCTGATTTAATTTTATCGGCGCTCGCGAAGCGCTCAACACCGAGAACCTGGTAGAAGTTCGCGTCGCTCATGAGTCAATGCGGAATGTCTATGCTATCACAGGCGGTGATCTCGACTGAATCGGCACATCGCTGACACACGGCCTTAGCGTATCATTTTCGGCGCCAAAATCATCCGCGAAGCCGTGCGCAAGGCGTTCGCCGATCCGGAATCCAACAAGGAGTTTCATAAGCTCATGGGCGACGACCCCGCGCCCCTGGGCGGCGAGGAACTAGAGAAGGCGATCAAAGAATTGCCCCGCGACAAAGAGGTCGTCCAACTCTATCAAAAACTCGCTGGCGCAAATCCTTTTCCGGTGCGGTGAAAGGGAGCGAAATACCTACCTGTCCGCATAGATGCCCGACGGCGCTACTTTTAGACCAAGGAGACAGTATGGCAAAGGAAGAGAAAACAATCTGGGTATTATGCGCATCCTGCGGACATCAGCGCAGGAATCATCGCATCATATCCGAGAAATCAGTTAATTTCTATGAAGATGAGGGTATGCCTCCTTCCCAAATTGAACATCATCGTTTCGTAGAATGCATGGGGTGCGAAACAATTAAATACGTTATCAGCACGTCTGATTGGCACACCAAAGATCGTCCTCCATGGGAGAACGTAGAATCTGATTTTAGAGTGTATCCTGACGCACCAGGAGCCAATCAGCAACGGTCCCCAGCAATTAGCCAAGACGAGGCGACGGACGATTATGGGAAATTGCTGATCCCTGTTTCAGTGTGGAAGATGTACAAAGAAACCATCGAAGCACTCAACGCGAACATAAGAACGCTCGCGGGCGGTGGCCTGCGAGCCACCGTCGAAGGAATTTGCCTGGACAATCAGATTACAGAAGGCAATTTACAGAATAAGATTGATGAGTTAGCAAAAAACAATTTACTCACTACAGCACAGGCCGCACTGCTGCACGAAGAGCGTTATATAGGTAACGCGGCTCTACACGAATTAGAAACGCCGTCTGGTCAGGATATTGAAGATGGACTTCGTATAGTAGAGGGATTGATCACTACAATATACATTCTTCCTTCCAAGGCCAAAAGGTTAAAGGAACGTCGGGAAACAAAAAAGACACGCGACCTCAAAGCAAAATCAAGTAAATCTTAGGAGACAAATTCGAAAACAAAAAAGACCTTACGGAGCCACAGATTTTAAACGTCGCACAACATCTGATTTGTGACACGAATGATCCAGCTATTTAGAAATCAACGGAAACGGGGTCAATGGGACACGGGATCGGGCTTGATACTTACTCTTTTGTGAACAGATCATTTGTCACGCCTAACCCTCGTGACCTATCTTTTCTCGTTAGGTTTCGACGGAGGTAGCGCGACACGAACGTGTTATTGTCGAACGAAGTATAATTAGATGCCACACTCCTTTTGTCCGAATCCATCATCTGTCTTGAGATTATATGTTGATCTCAAGGGTCACGGGATGGGGGAGGTTGAGGACTCCCAAAGCGCCATCGCTCGCCCCTGGCGCCGGTTGTTTCAAGATGGAACTGATCCCGGCAAAATATGCTATCTCACGCTTACCTCGTCACCACCAAGAATTCTTGGGTCCTTCTGCGAAACCACTGGAGGCAGACTATTGTTTTTCCCCGCCTGCCAGGGACGTGAGCTAAACAGTCGCTTCACTCGCGATACTCCTAACACGCCAGCATCTTTAAGCGGAATAGTGGATCACATCACGTTCGACATTGCTAATCGGAAAGGTCACATAACCGAAGTCCTGGCGAATGGGGAACGCCGTGTTGCTGTCAACTTACCTTCACGCCCACAGGTCGATTCTGGTCTCTACGCTTGGTTCGGAATTACTTTGCGCCGGCTAGATGTACTTGATATCGTCCCAGGACAATTATGGTTTTCAACAGAGTGCCCCAGTTCCGATGTTGAACGACGTCGAACACTATTTCGAACGACGGGTCAAACATCCCGGGTTTGCGCAATTGAGATTCCCGACATACGAGCCGTGAGTTTTATTCAGACTAATTTCTTCATAGATCTTCAACCCGAGCAGACACGGAATACAATGCGAACCTTCTTGCCCAAAGGCCCGCCGGAGTTACGACAGGAAATAAATGTTCCGGAGACATTGGCCACGATGCTACAATCTCTAGAACTCGAAGGCGGTAACGCTCTGTTAAGGATAAATCCGATAGTTTGGGAAGGCGAGCCTATAGTCGATGTTGCGTTCGGTTTTTAAGGAGGTCTCGAACCGCTAATCCTTCTGGCAATCATGCGTAAGGTGACAGGTAGCATGCACGCCCTGGCGAGCCGGATGCTAAAGGTCGGCAGCGGTTGATACTGCGGCCGCTTCGGACGCGGCTTCTCGCAAACGAAAGCTCTCCGTGCATGGCAATGTGGTTCTCGATATCGAAATATGAAACATGAGTTGGGTTTCCCTAACTAACTTTGCCGTTCGTCTGCGACGCCTCGCTCACGCTACCCGTTTCCGTAACGGACGGACGGTGAGCTGCATTCCCATCGCGCGTAGAACAGCTCTCAGGCTCTTGAGTTCCGGGTTTCCTTTCGGCGAAAGTGTACGGTAGAGGCTGTTGGCGTTTAACTCCGCCTCTTCCGCGAGTTTTTGTACGCCGCCAAAAGCCTCAGACATACGGCGTAGCGCGAGCATTAATTCCTCTTGGTCGCCGTCTTCAAGGATGGAGTTCAAATACTCCGCCGCGAACGCTGGGTTTTTGCGAAAACTTTCTACCGTGGCCGCCTCGTGGCTCCGAGACGCTATTGATTTTGATTTCCAAGTCATTAACTGCGGACGCTCCATTTGACTTGCGTTAATTGGGCCGTCCAGTTGGATTGACTTGGCTCTGCGCCATGGTGATCAGTGCGGCGCAATCAGGTCCGCGACCGCAACTTTGAGCGCTTTCGCGATTCTTTCCATGGTATCGAGGGTGGGGCGATGTTTGGCTGCCTCGATGCGCGAGATATTGCTGCGCATCATTCCGACGGATGCCGCCAGTTCCTCTTGGGTGAGACCTTTGGCCTCGCGCAGCTTTCGTATCGCGGCTCCTACGTCGGCGGTTTTTCTCGTTCGATCCGACCGCCCGCGAAAATAAGGATACGACGGCTCGGCCTCGTGGAGCACTCGGTCCCAGGGGATTTCATAGCGGTTGCCAGACACCTGTATCACTCGGAAGAAGAATCGCCTTCGGTCGACTTGGAGATTCACGAGATCACTGCCGTCATCGACCTCCAGTGATGACCGCGGAAAACTGTACTCTTTGCCGCTGTCGAACGTGACGATGAAGCGATCCTCGCCGACTAAAAAGCGCGCGTCGCGAATCTTTTGTCCAAACTCCGGCGCCGATGAACTATCGGTGGTTTTTAAAGCAGCGGACCTACGCATGGCCTATCCTTTCGAAGATTTCTTGCATCCCAATTCTTCCAGATACTTTAGAACCTGGCCCGAAAGCTCGCCGTCCATGGCAATTTGGTTCTCGATATCGAACCGGCCGATAAATTTGTCGCCGCGGTAGATGTGCACGTGATAGGGTCGGTGATCGCCCGAATAGGTCTCAAAAATGTAACCGCCGCGCTTTTTTCGGCCCACATTTAATAGTATCGCCGTTGATACGCCCAGGCAAGAGAAGAATGTTCAGCTCTAGCGTCGAACGTTTCCGCGGGGGCTGCCGTTCTTTTGCGTGTAGCCGAAGGAGATGCCGAAGAAGGACGATCCGCGGGTGGCTTCACCTCTCCGCCGCTGGAAACCAACCCTGATACTTGACCAGGCCGCGCAGATATTTGATCTGACTGCGTGGCAGGTGTTGCAATTTCTACAGGAGGGCTGCAAACCAGGACAGTTCCATTCGTTCCAGCCGTTCCAATCGTTCCAACCGTTTGAAACATCCGCGCGGCGGACCTCCATGCAAGCTACGCGAAAAGAGCGGGGGAAGGTTGGGGTGCTGTATTCTGAATGGAAGGCGGGTCGAAGAAGTTCTTCTACGACCTGTTCGGCCCATCGCTCTGGGTCACGTCGGCTGGAAGCTAAAGGGTGCTCCAGTCAGGCACAACCCTGGCAAACTCCTCTTGGAAGGCAGAGCGTCTCAAGTTGAGGGTTTTAACCCGCTTCGCCCACGCTTCCCACTTCGCGGGCGCCTTTATGACATCAACCCACATGTGACGAACCTTTTCGGCAGCCTTTGCCTTGTGAGCGTAGGTTTCGCGCGTGGCGTTCTGATCCAGGTTTCCCAGCCCCGACATGTAAAACGCGAGCACCTGATCCGGGTAGCGCTGCTCCAACTGGGCAGCGATCTTGAGGCTATCGTCGGCACCATAACGGCTGTCGGGATAGGGCAGGGCGGTCAGGACCCGAATTGCCTGATCATATTCCCCGCGATGCATGTGGATCTTGAGCTGGTCTTGCGGCCAGGCTTTCGCCGTGGCGGCGTGAATCCGGGGCTCAAACGTTTTCCATTCCTCGGCGCTACAGAGCTTTTTGAAAGCCTGGTAGCTCGCGAGCGACAATCGCTCGGTTGCCTGACTGAACTGGAGTTCAAGGTACCCCCGCCGATCTCCCGATTCCTTGGCTCGGTCGGCCAGGAAGATACGAAGCTCGTCCATCCGGCCTTTCCCCTCGCGCATGCCTTCACGGGCGACGGCCAACGCCTGTTCCCGGTCGCCCTCTTCCCAGTAAAAGGTTGCCAAGTCGTGATAATCGGCGCCGTACTCCATCCTGCGGGAACGGAGGGCCAGAAATTTATCTCGGTCGCCAATCCTGCGGTAGATTCGTCGGGCGTGGTCTAAGGGCCAGTCCTTCCCGAACTCTTCCAAACGCCGGGCGAGGTACCTCCAGTCTTCCTTGTCCGAGCAGGCAGCGTAAGCTACGTCATATAGGGCATCGTCCATGCCAGCATTGCCGCTCCGAATGTAGGGCAAAACCTCCTCCAGCAGCGACCGGCGGTCGTCGCTGGTAAGATGGGATTTCTTCAATTTCGTGAAAAGCTCGTACAGCAGCTCTCCCACGTAATTTTCGGTGTCGTGATCCCCACCTCCGTACTCATCCAATTCCGCGAGATCCGGCGCCAGTTCTTCCCAAAGTGCAAATACCGCCTCGGCTTCGGCATCCGCCTTGGCAGGGGGAGCCAAAGCCGCATGTTGCTGGAGAAACTCGAGGCACTCACGCCGGACATCAGGCCGCGCACTGGCCAACCGCTCGACCAACTGCCGCAGGACCACGGTGTCGGACGCTTGAATAATCTTCCCCAGGCTACTCGCCGCCCTGTTTTTCTTCTGCTTGCGCATTTTGAATCGGGGAATTTCTCCTCAAAGTTCTCCTCACCCAAGGATAACGGAGACCTGGCCGTGGTCCTTGCGAGTCGGCCTGACGGTGATTTCGACGTCTTGACCAAGCGAGATTAAAAAA
>Ga0326597_10014312_pt1 | contig 10399 bp, 5 predicted proteins | sample RVTome_12_FD_203789 | JGI IMG/M metagenome (GOLD analysis project Ga0326597, IMG submission 203789) | Soil microbial communities from uranium-contaminated site in the Upper Colorado River Basin, Wyoming, United States - RVT100D185 | ecosystem: Environmental > Terrestrial > Soil > Contaminated >...
ACGCCCCGCCGAGGGACCCGCGCCGCTGAATCAAGCAGTGGGCATTCTCAAGAGCTTCAACACGGCGAAATTCGACCAGGCGGTCGAAGTTCACATGAACCTGGGGGTCGACGCCAAGCAGGCCGACCAGCTTGTTCGTGGTTCGCTCGTATTGCCCCACGGCATCGGCAAGTCGCAACGCGTGGCGGTGTTCGCCAAGGGCGACCTGGCGGCGGTCGCCAAGGAAGCGGGGGCCGACATCGTGGGTCAGGAAGACCTGGCCGAGAAGATCAAAGGGGGCTGGCTCGAATTCGACGTGTGCATCGCCGCACCCGACATGATGGGCATCGTCGGCCCGCTCGGCAAAGTATTGGGCCCGCGGGGATTGATGCCTTCGCCGCGCGCCGGCACCGTTTCGCCCGACGTGGCGCGAGTGATCAAGGAGTACAAAGCGGGCAAGGTCGAGTTCCGCAACGACGCGGGGGGCAACGTCCACGCCGTGGTCGGCCGTCTCAGCTTCGACGAGCCTAAATTGGTCGAAAACATTCAGACGTTTATCAACCACATTGTGAGCTTGAAGCCAGCCACCGTGAAGGGAACTTACATCAAGGGAATTACGATCGCGGCGACCATGAGCCCGGGAATCCCGGTCGCCGCGTAACCGTTCGTTCGAGAGGGGGGCTGTCCCTCTTTTGCAGCGGGTCGGTAACGCCGCAGCGCAGCAGACAACATGGCTAAATACGTCAAAGACTTGATGGTGAAAGAGCTCTCCCAGCGGTTGAGCGGGGTGAACGACTCGCTGCTGGTGAACGTGGTGGGCCTCAGCGCCAACCAGTCGGTCGTTTTGCGCAAGCAGCTACGCGAGAAGAACATCACGCTGCTCGTGGTGCGCAACAGCCTGGCGAAACGGGCCACGGAAGGGACGCCGCTTTCGGCCGCGTTCGACGGAGCCGAGGGAACGCTGGCCGTAGTATTCGGCGGCGAGGACTTCATCTCCCTCGTGAAGGAAATCAACCGCCTCGACCAAAGCCGTGAGTACGAAGCATTCGCGGCCCGCGGCGGCGTGATGGACGGCGAACGGCTCACGGCCGAGAAAGTCAAGGAAATCAGCAAGTGGCCCAACCGGCTCGAGCAGTTGAGCATCTTGTCGGGACAGATTCTCTCGGCGGGCGCCAATTTGTCGGCCGCGCTGTTGGGGCCGGGCGGGGCTTTGGCGAGCCAGATCAAGAAGAAGGGAGAGGGGGAGGAGGCGCCGGAAGAACAGAGCGCTGGCGCCGAGTAGGTAGCCGTGTCGCCACGGAGCGCGTTGGCCGCGGGTGGTGGTTGAGTGACGGAGCGCGAAAACCGCAAGCGGTGGCGCAGGATCGGAGGTGTTGGAAATCGGTAAAAAACGTGTTCCGTCGGCAGGAACACTTTGCATTCACAGACTACGCAATTCCGTAACCAGGCCAGAAAGGACCCAGTCGAGACATGTCCGAAGCAACCGCAACCATGGAGTTTGATCAAGAGATCAAACAGATGGGCGACAAGATCGCGTCGCTGACGCTCAAGCAGGCGAAGTCGCTGAGCGACTACCTGAAGCACGAGTACCAGATCGAACCGGCCGCGGGCGGCGCCGTGATGATGGCGCCGGCGGGCGATGGCGGCGGTGCCGACGCGGCGCCGGCCAAGACCGAGTTCGACGTGGTGCTCACCAGCTTCGGCGAAAAGAAGCTGGACGTGGTCAAGCTCGTCAAGACGATGACGGGCTCCACGTTGATGGAATCGAAGAAGCTTGTGGAGAGCGTTCCCGCGACAATCAAGCAAGCCGTCCCTGAAGCAGAGGCCAAAAAGCTCAAAAGCGAGCTGGAGGCAGCCGGCGGCACCGTCGAGCTGAAGTAGGCACCTTCCCCCGATAGGGCGCGCCGCTTCCCCGGCGGCGCAGGTGGAAATCGCTTGACCAGGGCAGTTTCCCCACTCGAATGCTGGCACGCGGCCGAGCGCCGCCCAGGCGCGGCGTTGCGCCTTGTGGCGACCGGCCGGATTGGGTCGCGGTGCGTCGTGCGTTACGACCGCTCACCGGCGACGGAGCGCCTCTCGCCGTCTCTTCTCACCTAGGAGCCAATGCCCCTATGGCTACTCCTGCACAACGACGCCTGATGCCGAAGGATATTCGTCGTTTTGGCAGCGATCGCGAGCATTACAGCACTCCCGATCTCACGGAAATCCAGACCAAGAGCTATTACGCATTCCTGCAGGAAAGTGTGCCGCGCGATAAGCGCAAAGACCAGGGATTGGAGAGCGTCCTGCGCGAGATTTTTCCGATCGAGAGCTACGACAAGCAGATCGTGCTCGATTACCTCGGCTACGAGCTGGGCAAGCCGCGATACACGCCCGAAGAGTGCCGCCAACTGCGGCTGACGTACGGCCGGCCGTTTCGCGTCTGGCTGCGGCTAAAGAAGGATCAGCCGGTCGAGGAAGAGGTCTACCTGGGCGACGTTCCCATCATGCTCGGCGGCGGCGAGTTCATCATCAACGGCGCCGAACGAGTCGTGGTGAGCCAGTTGCACCGCAGCCCGGGCGTCGACTTCGTCATGGATCAGGACGGCACCTCCGACCGCAAATTGCCGAGTTGCCGGGTGATTCCCGAACGCGGCAGTTGGATCGAGCTGAACGTAACCAAGCGCGACAGCATCAGCGTGCGGATCGACCAGAGCGGCAAGTTTCCCGCCGTCACGCTGCTCCGGGCCATGGACCCCAAGTACGGAAACGACGCCGACATCATTCGGGCGTTCTACGAGACGACGACCGAGCGCGTCGTCGATGGCCGCAGCGTTTCGAAGATCGAGGGAAAGGTGGCCGTCGACGACATCGTGTATCCGGCCGGCAGCGATCGAGCCGGGGAAATCATCGTCGAGGCGGGTCAGAAGATCTCCAAGATCGCGGCCGAGACGATATGCACCTCGGCGTTGAAGAAGGTCGAAGTGATTCCGGTTCCCAAGTTGTCGCTGATCCTCAACTGCGTGGCCGAGGACGCCACCTCGAGCCACGAGGAAGCGCTCTTGCGCATCTACCAGCGGCTGCGACCGGGCAATCCGCCGCAACTCGAAAAGGCGCGCACGCTGTTCCAGGAAAAATTCTACGACGTCAACCGGTATCGACTGGGGCGCGTGGGTCGTTTCCGCATCAACCGCAAGCTGAAGCTGGGCGTTTCGGAAAAGGAAATGACCCTGCACCCGGAAGATTTGATGGCCGCCATCAAGTACCTGCTCGCGCTGGCGTCGGGGGACGGCGGTGCGGAAGTAGACGACATCGACCACCTGGGCAATCGCCGCCTGCGGACCATCGACGAGCTGGCGTGCGACGAGATGCGCAAGGGCTTTCTCAAGCTGCGGCGCACGGTGCAGGAGCGGATGAGCCTGAAGGACGTGGCCGACATGACGCCCCGCAGCCTCATCAACCCCAAGAGCATTTCGGCGGCCATCGAGTATTTCTTCGGCCGTGGCGAGTTGTCGCAAGTCGTCGACCAGACCAATCCGCTGTCGCAGCTCACGCACGAACGGCGGCTGTCGGCGCTCGGTCCGGGCGGGCTCAACCGAAAGCGGGCAGGCTTCGAAGTGCGCGACGTGCACATCTCGCACTATGGCCGCATCTGTCCCATCGAGACGCCGGAAGGCACCAACATCGGTTTGATTTCGAGCCTGGCGATTTATGCCGGCGTCGACGAGTACGGCTTTCTCGTGACTCCGTACCGAAAAGTGGTCAAGGGAAAGCTCACCGACGAAACCGTCTGGCTTCGCGCCGATGAGGAGGCCGACGCCCACGTCGCTCCCGCCGATACGCCGGTCGACAGCGGGAGCAAGCTACTCGGGCCCACGATCATCGCCCGATTCCACTCCGACTTCGAGATCGTCTCGCCCGAGCAGATTCAGTACATCGACGTGGCTCCGAGCCAGATGGTGGGCGTGTCGGCCGGGCTGATTCCCTTTTTGGAACACGACGACGCCAACCGCGCCTTGATGGGCTCCAACATGCAGCGGCAAGCCGTGCCGCTCTTGGTCACGGAACCTCCGCTCGTGGCCACCGGCATGGAAAAGGACGTAGCCCGCAACTCGAGCATGGTCGTACGGGCCCGCCGCGCCGGAAACGTGAAGTACGTCGACGCGACTCGGATCGAGATCGCGGGCGAAGTGTACCCCCTCAAAAAATTCGTCGGCCTCAACGAGCGCACGTGTCTGAACCAGAAGCCGGTCGTCTACCCCGGCGATAAGGTCGAGAAAGGGCAGGTGATCGCCGACGGCGCCGCCACGTTCCACGGCGAGCTGGCCCTGGGACGAAACGTGCTGGTGGGTTTCATGTCGTTCGACGGCTTCAACTTTGAGGACGCTATCATCATCAGCGAGGAGCTGGTGAAGAACGACACGTACACCTCGATCCACATCGAGGAGTTCGACGTCGAAATCCGCGAGACCAAGCTGGGCCGCGAGGAATTCACCCGCGACATTCCCAACGTCAGCGAGAAGGCGTTGCGCAACCTGGACGAGAGCGGCATCGTTCGCGTCGGCACGTACGTTCGCCCGGGCGACATTCTCGTGGGCAAAGTCTCGCCCAAGTCGAAGACCGAGCTGACCCCCGAGGAAAAGCTGCTGCACGCCATTTTCGGTCGGGCCGGCGAGGACGTGAAGAACGATTCGCTCGAGGTGCCCTCGGGTATCGAGGGAATCGTGATCGACACGCAGAAGTTCTCGCGTCGCATGAGTCTGACGGAGGAGGAGCGCAAGAAGTTCGAAAAGGAGCTCAAAGAGGTCGAGACCGACGCCAACAAGCAGATCACTTCGGCGTTCGGCGAGATGATCGCCGAGATGGAGCGGACGCTGAGCCGCACGCTTACGGACGAAGACGGCACTCCCCTGACGCGGGACCAGGACCCCAAGTACGTGGCCGAGCGGGCCGCCCAGTTCCGCTTGTCGAGCGTGACCGGGAACATGCGCAGCGACCAGTTGATCGGAGAGGTCGACACCATTTACCGCAATCGCTGGCCGAGCGTCGAAGCGGCCATCGACGATCGCGACCGTCGCCTCAACAGCATGAAGCGCGGCGACGAGCTCCGCAGCGGCGTGTTGCAAATGGTGAAGGTGTACATCGCCACCAAGCGGGTCATCTCGGTGGGAGACAAGATGGCGGGCCGCCACGGCAACAAGGGCGTCATCGCGAAAATTCTTCCCGCCGAGGACATGCCGTTTCTGGCCGACGGTACGCCGCTACAGATTCTGCTCAACCCGCTGGGCGTGCCCAGCCGCATGAACGTGGGGCAGATTCTCGAAACGCACCTCGGCTGGTCGGGCGCCGTGCTGGGATTTCAGGCGGTCACGCCCGTGTTCGAGGGCGCCTCGGAAGAGGTCATCAACGGCTGCCTCGCCGACGCCGGACTTCCCAAACACGGAAAGGCCCGGCTCTACGACGGCCGCACCGGTCGGCCGCTCGAGCAGGAAACCACCGTGGGGTACATCTACATGCTCAAGCTGCACCACCTCGTCGACGACAAGGTACACGCTCGCAGCACGGGCCCCTACTCCCTCATCACGCAGCAGCCCCTGGGCGGCAAGGCCCGCTTCGGCGGACAGCGGTTCGGCGAAATGGAAGTCTGGGCGCTGGAAGCGTACGGCGCCGCGTACATCCTGCAGGAGCTGCTCACGGTCAAGAGCGACGACGTCGAGGGACGCACGAAAATCTACGAATCGATGGTCAAAGGCGAGAACACGCTCGAAGCCGGCACGCCCGCCAGCTTCGACGTTCTCACCAACGAAATTCGCGGTTTGGCGCTGAATATGCAACTTGAGAAAAGGCGTGTGTGAGCGATTGGTCCAAGGGTCAGGGCGTAAAGTCGATGCCGCGCGAACCTGATTCGATGGACGAAGTTGCGGACCTGATGCGGGAGAACCTCCCGGCAGGTATGAGCCCGGCGGAATTCGGCAAGCGGATGAATTGGGGTCGCGGAAGCGCCGAAGCAGAAGCGAGGATGCCGACTATTACCATTGGCGAGCTTGAGCGAATCGGCCTCGGCGCCGAGCAGGCGACGAATTGGGCGATTGCGTACGAGGCGGTCGTCCGGTTGATGCCGGATAATCCCAGCGCGGCGGGGCGAGCGAGATTGATGCGTCATGCCGCACGGCTACTCGCACGAGGCAAATAGTCATGCCGACCACTTCCACGACCGGCGCGACGCAGTTGATTCGCGTACGAAACACGACCGACAAGGAGCAGGAGCTTTGGATCGAGCCCTTGGGGGACCGAGTCGTGCTTTCCCCCGACGTGTTGTACGAACTGGCAGCGACGAACGCCTTGGAGGAGATCGATATTTCCGCCGACGGATTCGTCGTTCATGGCTGGGTAACTCGCGTAACGGCTCTCAGCGGAGAGCAGAAAGGGCGCGTCATCTGGGAATTGCCCACGTAACGCGCAGAGATTCCCTCAAAACTACGACTCAGGAATAAGAACACCTAACGCTGACACGTTCGATCGGCCGCAGTCTGGCGGTGGGCCGGCGACCGTGGGCACGTAACAGGAGCTTCCTATGAGCATTGGCGAAGGCTCGTACGATCGCATTAACGATTACGCGGCGGTCAAGATCAGCTTGGCGCGGCCGCACGATATCCGCAGTTGGTCGTTCGGCGAAGTGAAAAAGCCCGAAACGATCAACTATCGCACCTACCGCCCCGAAAAGGACGGTCTGTTCTGCGAGCGGATTTTCGGCCCCGAGAAAGACTGGGAGTGCGCCTGCGGCAAATACCGCGGCATGAAATACAAGGGCATGATCTGCGATCGCTGCGGCGTGAAAGTCACGCACTCCCGCGTGCGCCGCAAGCGTCTGGGGCACATCGAGCTGGCCGCACCGGTGGTGCACATCTGGTTCTTCAAGGCCATGCCCAGCCGATTGGGCACGCTCTTGGACATGAAGACCACCAACCTCGAAAAGGTCATCTACTTTCAGGACTACGTGGTCGTCGATGCCGGCAGCACCGAGCTGAAGAAACAGCAGCTCTTGACGGAAGAAGAGTACCGCGCGGCCAAGGAGCAGTACGGCGACGGCACCTTCGAGGCCGACATGGGGGCCGAGGCCGTACGCAAGCTCCTCGTCGGGTTGGATCTGGTGACGCTTTCCGACGAGCTGCGTCAGGATCTGGCCGAAACCAAGTCAAAGCAGAAGACCAAAGACCTCATCAATCGTTTGAAGCTCGTCGAGGCGATTCGCGACAGCGACAACCGTCCCGAGTGGATGGTGCTCGACGTGATTCCCGTCATTCCGCCCGACTTGCGCCCGCTCGTACTCTTGGATTCGGGCAACTTCGCCACCAGCGACCTGAACGACCTGTACCGCCGCATCATCAACCGCAACAACCGCCTCCGCAAGCTGGTCGACCTCAACGCGCCGGAAGTCATCATCCGCAACGAAAAGCGAATGTTGCAGCAGTCGGTCGATGCCCTGTTCGACAACAACCGGTGCAAACGTCCCGTGCTGGGGAGCAGCAATCGGCCGCTCAAGTCGCTGACCGACATGATCAAGGGAAAGCAGGGCCGGTTTCGCGAAAACCTGCTGGGCAAACGCGTCGACTATTCGGCCCGAAGCGTCATCGTGGTGGGTCCCAAGCTCAAGCTGCACCAATGCGGCCTGCCCAAGAAAATTGCGCTGGAGCTGTACCAGCCGTTCATCATTCGCAAGCTCAAGGAGCTGGGGCACGCCGACACGATCAAGAGCGCCAAGAAGATGCTCGAGCGCAAGGACGAAGAGGTGTGGGATATTCTGGAAGCCGTGATCCAGAACCACCCCGTCCTCTTGAATCGCGCTCCCACGCTGCACCGCATGGGCATCCAAGCGTTCGAGCCGGTACTGGTCGAGGGCAACGCCATCCACCTCCACCCGTTGGTTTGCAAGGGCTTCAACGCCGACTTCGACGGCGACCAGATGGCCGTACACCTGCCGCTGTCGATCGAAGCGCAGGTCGAATCCCACACGTTGATGATCTCGACCAACAACATCTTTGCCCCCTCGAACGGCAAGCCGATCATGAGCCCCTCGCAAGATACGGTGATGGGCTGCTACTACGTGACGATCGATCTGCCCGGCCGCAAGGGAGAGGGGATGACGTTCTCGTCGCTCGAAGAAGCCGATCTGGCCTTTTCGCTCGGCGTGATCGACGTGCACGCCCGCATCAAAGTTCGCTTGCCCGATGACCGCTGCGTGAGAAAGGACGAAGAGGAGCGGGGCAAGCCCGGCGAAACCGTTCCGACGACCTACGGGCGCGTACTGTTCAACATGATGCTCCCCCAGGGCATGGATTACTACAACATACCGCTCCGGTCGGGCGACCTGGCGGGAGTGATTTCGGACTGCTACCAGACGCTTGGCCGCCGCGCCACGATCGACCTGTTGGACGACATGAACCAGCTCGGATTTCGCGAAAGCACCCGCAGCGGCCTGTCGTTCGCAACCGACGACCTGGTCACTCCCTCGTCAAAGTCGAAGATCATCGGCGAGGCGGAAAAGACCGTGCTCAAGTTCCGCAAGCTGTACGAGCGCGGCGTCATTACCGAGATGGAACGCTACAACCAGGTGCTCGACACTTGGACGCACGCCCGCGAAAAAATCACCTCCGAAATGATGGCCGCCATGGAATCTGACGACCGGGGAGGCACCGGTTACGTGAACCCCGTGTTTCTCATGGCCCACTCCGGCGCCCGAGGCGGCATCGAACAGATTCGCCAGTTGGCGGGCATGCGGGGTCTGATGGCCAAGCCCACCGGCGAAATCATCGAGACCCCGATTAAGGCGAACTTCCGCGAGGGGCTCACCGTGCTCGAGTACTTCAGCTCGACCCACGGCGCTCGTAAGGGGTTGGCCGACACCGCACTGAAGACGGCGGACTCGGGCTACCTGACGCGCAAGCTGGCCGACGTGGCGCAGAACGTGGTCATCACGTTGGAGGACTGCGGCACGACGCAAGGCATCACCAAGGGGGTGATCTACCGCGGCGAAAAGGTCGAGGTGCGTCTGGCGGCGGCGGTCAATGGCCGCGTCAGCCGGCAGAACATCGTCAACCCGGTGACCGACGACGTGATCGTCCGCGAGAACGAGCTCATCACGCCGGAAATCGCCCGCCGCATCGAGGAGCTGGGGCTGGAAAAGATCCAGGTGCGCAGCGCCATGACGTGCGACGCGGCCCTCGGCATCTGCCGCTTGTGCTACGGCATGGACCTGTCGAGCGGCACCATGGTCGAAGAAGGCATGGCGGTCGGCATTATCGCCGCCCAAAGCATTGGCGAGCCGGGCACGCAGCTCACCATGCGTACCTTCCACATCGGCGGCGTGTACGACAAGAACGTCGAAGAGAGCGAAACCCGCAGCAAGAAGGGGGGCATCGTCAAATTCACGCGCATGCGGTTCGTCAAGAATGAAGAAGGTAGGGATATCGTTCTGACCCGCAACGGTGAAATCTCGATCCTCGACGCCAAGGGACGCGAGATGGAAAAGCACGAAGTGCCCACCGCCGCGCTGCTGTTGGTCCAGGAGAACCAGGAGATTGAGCCCGGCGCCGTCCTCTGTCAGTGGGACCCGCACAGCATTCCCATTCTGGCCGAAGTGTCGGGCAAGGCCCGCTACGAGGACATCGTCGAAGGCGAAACGATGCGCATGGAACGCGACCCCGGCGGTCACGTTCGCCGCATGATTATCGACCACAAGGGGGAACTGCACCCCCAAGTCGTTCTGGAAGACGCCGACGGAAAGCCGCTCGACGTTTACTACCTCCCCGAACGTGCCCACATCGAGGTCGAAGAGGGCAAGACCGTCGCCGCCGGCTCCGTACTTGCTAAGACGCCGCGCGAAGCCTCGGGGATCACCGACATCACGGGCGGTTTGCCGCGTGTGACCGAGATTTTCGAGGCCCGAAAGCCTAAGGACCCCGCCGTCATCGCCGAGATCGACGGAGCCGTGGAAATTCTGGGTGAGAAGCGGCGCGGCAAGCGGACCATCATCATTCGCAGCGAAAGCGGAATCGAGCGCGAACATCTGGTGCCGCACGGCAAGCGGTTCCTGGTACACTCGGGCGACATGGTCAAGTCGGGCCACGCGCTGGTCGATGGTCCGCTGGTGCCGCACGACATCTTGCGCGTTTCGGGCGAGGAGGCAGTTCAGCAGTACTTGCTGCACGAGATTCAGAGCGTGTACCGCAGCCAGCGAGTCGACATCAACGACAAGCACATCGAGGTAATCGTTGCCCGCATGTTGCGCAAAGTGCGCATCGAGTCGGCCGGCGACTCGAAGTTCCTCCCGGGGTTGGTGATCGACCGGTTCGAGTTCCGCAAAGCCAACGAGGAATTGACCAAGTGCGTACGCGTCACGCACAAGGGCGACAGCGACTTTCTCGATGGGACCATTGTGCCG
>Ga0326597_10014313_pt1 | contig 10399 bp, 5 predicted proteins | sample RVTome_12_FD_203789 | JGI IMG/M metagenome (GOLD analysis project Ga0326597, IMG submission 203789) | Soil microbial communities from uranium-contaminated site in the Upper Colorado River Basin, Wyoming, United States - RVT100D185 | ecosystem: Environmental > Terrestrial > Soil > Contaminated >...
ATCGCGGACCTCAAGACGCGGGAGCTCGAGACCTGGCGGGCGGAGCGGGTGGCCGACGCGGCCATGTTCCTCGACAATCCGGCGTTCAACGCCCTTGCCGGGCGGGTCTTCGCGGACGGTGCCGATGAGGCTGCCCGGGCCGAGGTCCGCGACTGGTTCGTCCGCGTAGGGACGAATCAGCCGTACAGCCGGCTTTCGCTGCTGGATCGGACGGGCGCCGAGCGGTTGGCCTTGCCGGATACGCAACGCGGGGCGGCGGACGTGCACCGGGTGGCCATCGGGGCGAGTCTACGGGATGGCCGGATCGCCTGGGTGGATATCCACCGCGACGATCCGGATGGCGATGCTCATCTGATCGTCATCGCGCCACTCGGGAACGGACGGGACGGCGCGGCGGCGCTGGGTGCTGTGACGCTCGCGATTGACGTCCGGGCCGCGCTCTACCCGCTGCTGGCGTGGTGGCCCGCGCCCAGTCGGACGGCGGACGTGTCACTCGTGCGCCTCGAGGGCGGGCACGTGCGGTACCTGACGCCGCTGCGATTCCGGGCCGACGCCGCCCTCGCGCTGCGAGCGCCCCTGACGGAAACCGACAGGCCGGTCGTCCAGGCCGCACTCGGGGCCACGGGAATCGTCTACGGTCACGGCTACCGCGGCGAGCCCGTGGTGGCCGCGGTGCGCGCGGTCCCCGGCTCCCCATGGCTGCTGGTGGCGCGCATGGATGTGGCGGAGGCGTTCGCGGCGGTGCGCGCGCGCCTCTGGCTCACCCTCCTCCTCGTCGGAGTGCTCGTGACCGGGGCGGGGGCGGGCGTCCGAACGATCTGGCAGGAGCAGCGGCTGCGGGGGCTCGTGGAGGTGCGGGATCGGGAGCGGCAGCTGGCCATCATCGGCGACAACTTCCCGGGACTCGTAGCGCGGCTGGACCGCGACCTGCGGTATCGGTTTGCCAGCGCGGGGTTTGCGCAGCGCTTCGGCCTCCCGCCGGAGAGCGTCGTCGGTCGTGGACTGCCCGAGGTCATCGGTCCGGAGGCATTTGCCCTGGCGCGACCCTACTTGGACCGGGCCTTGGCCGGGGAGCGCGTCGCCTACGAGAACGTTCTCACCGACGTCTCCGGCGCCCAGCGCCGCATGCTGGTGACGCTGGTCCCGGACCCGGGGGCAGGTGACACCGTGCAGGGGGTCTTCGTCGTCGCGCTCGACATCACGGAGCGGCTTCGCGTCCAGGAGGCGTTGCGGTCGAGCGAGGAGCGCTACCGGAGGACGCTCGACAGCATGCGTGAGGGGTTCCAGATCATCGGTCGAGACTGGCGGTACGTCTACGTGAACGATGCCGCGGCCGCGCACGGCCGCCGTCCGAAGGATGATCTGCTCGGCCGCACCATGATGGAGGTGTACCCCGGCATCGAGCGCACCTCCATGTTCGAGGTCCTGCGGCGCTGCATGGAGGACCGCGAGTTCCATCGGCTCGAGAACGCGTTCACGCAGGCCGACGGCTCCACCACCTGGTTCGATCTGAGCGTGGACCCGGTACCGGACGGGATCTCCGTCGTTTCCCTCGACATCACGGAACGACACCGGGCGGAAGAGGCTCTCCGCGTGAGCGAGGAACGGCTCCGTCTCGCGCTGGCCGCCTCGAGTCAGGGACTGTACGACCTGGACGTGCAGACGGGGCGGGCGATCGTGAGCCCGGAGTACGCCCGCACGCTGGGGTACGCACCGGAGGAGCTCGAGGAAACGAACGCGCGATGGCTCGAGCGGCTCCATCCCGACGACCGGGAAGTGGTGGGCCGGGCCTACGACGACTACATCGCCGGGCGTCGGGCGGACTACCGCGTGGAGTTCCGGCAGCACACGAAGGACGGCCGGTGGGTGTGGATCCTGTCACTCGGCAGGCTGGTGGCCTGGGACGCCGAGGGCCGGCCGCTTCGGATGCTCGGGACGCACACGGACATCACGGCACGCAAGCTGGCGGAAGAGGAGCTGCGGGAGTCGCGGGAACAGATCCGGAAACTGGCGTTCGCCCAGGAGCAGACGCGCGAGTTGGAACGCCAGCGGTTGGCAGCGGAGCTGCACGACGAGCTGGGCGGGGCGCTCACCGCGATCAAGATGGACCTGAGCTGGCTCGCGGACCGAGCGCACCGGGATGCCATGGACCTTGGGGCGCGGGCTGCGGAGGCCATGAACCTGGTGGACACCACCGTGGACACCGTCCGCCGGATTTCCGCGGAGCTGCGACCCGGCGTACTCGACGACCTCGGGCTGGCCGCGGCCATCCAGGGGCAGGCGCGGGACTTCCAGCGGCGTTCGGGCCTCCCGGTCACCCTGTCGGGCCTCGATGCCGTGCCGCCGCTCGATCCGGGCAGGGCTCTGGCCGTCTTCCGGATCCTCCAGGAAGCGCTGACCAACGTGGCGCGGCACGCCAACGCCACGCAGATTGCGGTCACGGTGGCGGCCCCGCACGCTCGATTGCAGTTGCAGATTCGTGATGACGGTGGCGGTCCGTACGCCTCGACCGCCCGAGAACGCTCGGGGCTCGGCATCCTCGGCATGCAGGAACGCGCGGCGGCCTGGGGCGGGACCGTCGTGATCGGGGAGAACGTACCACACGGCACCGTGGTGACCCTTGACATGCCTGTGAATCCGGCATAAGCAGAGACGCCATGATCCGAGTACTGATTGCGGACGATCACGCCCTGGTTCGGGACGGGCTCAGGCGTATGCTCGAGAGCACCGCGGACATCCGGGTCGTGGGCGAGGCGGAAACGGGAGACCAGGTGCTCGCGGCGGTCGTCGCGGAGCGCCCGGACGTCGTCGTCCTCGACGTGGCCATGCCGGGCCAGGGGTTCCTCGAGATCCTCCGCGTCCTGCGGGAAGAACACCCCCGGATTCACACGGTGGTGCTGAGCGCGCACGCGGAAGAGGAATACGCGGAGCGGGCCCTCAAGGCCGGGGCCGTGGGGTACGTCACCAAGGAGCGCACGCCGGACGACCTCCAGGACGCCATCCGGCGGGCGGCGCGCGGCGTGCGGTACATCAGCGAGACGCTGGCGCAGCACCTGGCCGCCCACCTCACGGGCGACGTGGCCCGGCCGCACCACGAGAGCCTCTCCGATCGCGAGTTTCAGGTGCTCCAGCTGCTGGGACAGGGCAAGAGTGTCAAGGAGATCGGCGCGGCCCTGGAGCTCAGTCCGAAGACGATCAGCACCTACCGGGAGCGGATCCTCGAGAAGCTCTCGCTCAAGACCACCGCGGACCTCATCCGGTACGCGGTGCACCACGGGATCGCGGAGTAGCCCCACTCGGGCATTCCCAAGCCCGGGACCTGGCATATTTTGCGGGGCGGGTTCGGGTGGTGTGACCCCCGATCCATCCACTCACGGCGATCCCGACACGCGTGCATTAGAGGTGAGGTGACTGTGCGGCAGAAGGGGACCGAACCGCTGGGCGTCGTGCTCGCCGACGACTCGGAGGTCGTCCGCCAGCGGTTGCGCAGCGTCATTTCGGGCGTTCCGGACGTCAGGATCGTGGGCGAAGCGGCTGACGCGGACCAGGCGCTGGCCCGGATCCGGGAGCACGCCCCCGACGTGGTGGTCCTGGACATGTTCATGCCCGGCGGCGGCGGGACGCGGGTCCTCCAAGACCTCGCCGGTGCCGACAGGCGGCCTATCGTGTTGGTATTCACCAACTTCGCCTACCCGGAATACCGGGACGCCTGCCTCCAGCTCGGCGCCGATCACTTCCTGGACAAGTCGGCCGACCTGGAGCGCCTCCTCAGCATCCTTGGGCAGCTGGCCCAGGCGTCCTGAGCCCTACGGGGCGTCGGCCCGCGGCCGACACCCCCCCTCTCCACGTCGCACACGGTACCCCCCGGCCGGCCGATAATCCCGGCGCGGGGTCCGCCCTAGGTTTGTGGTCCAGAAGGCGAGGAGCACGGACCATGACAACCCAGGGCCAGACGATGCGGGTACTCATCGCGGACGACTCCGCGATCCTGCGACAGCGGATGGCAACCCAGCTCGCGCAGGATCCAGGAGTGGCCGTCGTCGGGGAAGCGGGCGACACCCGGGAGACGCTCGCGCTCATCGACGCCGAGCGGCCCGACGCCGTGGTCCTCGACCTCAGCATGCCGGGCGGCGGCGGCATCGCCGTGCTCGAAGCCCTGCGGGACCGCGTGTCGGCGCCGGCCGTGGTGGTGCTGACCAATCACGTGCTGGAGGAGTATCGCGAACGGTGTCTCGGCCTGGGAGCGGCGGCGTTCCTGGACAAGTCCGCGGATGCCGCCGGCGTCATGCAGGCGCTGCGGAACCTCGTGCCCCGGTCGGCCAAGCCCGCGGCCGGACCGGACACCACCTCGGCGCCCGTGGTCGAAACGGTCGAGATGCTACCGGTGCCCATCGCCGTCCTCGACGGGGCGGCCACGATCCTCGTGGCCAACCGCGCCTGGCAGGAGTTCATGGGCCGCTGGTCGACCGGGGCGACCTTTGCGCCCGGCGCCAACTACCTGGCGGATCTCCAGGGTGCGGTCGCCCGGTTCGGGGCCGGCTTCGCGCCCCTGGAGCGCCAGGTGCGTGACGCCCTCGACGGGCGCTGCGACAGCTTCTCGGTGACGGTCCCGTGCCCCGTGGGCGGGAGCATGCCGTGGGTGCGCGTGGACGGGCGGCGGACCGGCGCCAACGGGACCACCCGTCTCCTCCTGCTCAAGAAGCGGGTCAGCGAGGAAGGGCGCGTCACGGACCTGGTGCGCACGACGCGCCAGATCCACGAGTCCATGGCCGAGCACGTCCCGGACATCCTGTTTCGCTTCCGGCTCTGGCCGGATGAGGGGTTCGAGTACGTGAGCCCCGCGGTCACGCGCATCACGGGCTATGCCCCCGACGAGGTGTACTCCGACCCGACCATTCTGAATGCCGTGGTCCATCCCGACGATCAGGCCGTCGTCGAGGAGGCCCGGCGCGAGGTCCAGGCGCTGCGGAAGCCGCTGGAGGTCCGCCTGATCCGCAAGGACGGCCAACTCATCTGGCTGGACGTGCGGATCACCTACGTGCGCGACGCGGAGCGTCGCGTGGTGGCCGCCGAGGGGGTCGCGCGCGACGTGACCGAGCGGAAGCGGATGGAAGAGTCGCTGCGGCGGAAGGAGGCGGAGTTCCGCCTCCTGCTCGAGCACTCGCCCGATCCCGTGGCCGTGCTCGAGCAGGATGGGACCGTACTCTCCGTGAACCGGGCGTCCGAGGAGTTCGTCGGCGCCTCCCGCGAACGGCTGATCGGCCGGAGAATCCAGGACCTGTCCGGATGGGCCGCCGGGGTGGACGACGTGATCGCCCGCGTCCTGGCCGTGACTGCCACCGGGCAGCCCGCGAGCCCGGAGGAAGTCCAGTTCACGCGCCGGGACGGCCGGCGCCTCGTGCTGGACGTGCGCGCCCTGCCGCTCGAGATCGAGGGTCAGCTCCGCGTGGTGACCGTGTCGCGGGACATGACGGACCGGAAGGACGCCGAGCGCGTGATGCGGCTCCAGTCGGTGGCGCTGGATGCCGCCGCCAACGGCGTGGTGATCACCGATCGGGAGGGAACGATCGAGTGGGTGAACCCGGCCTTCACCCGACTCACGGGGTACGCGGCCGCGGAAGCGGTGGGCCGGAACCCCCGATTCCTCAATTCCGGACGGCAGAACGCCGCGTTCTACCGCGACATGTGGGACGCGCTTGCCGCCGGTCGGACGTGGCGGGGCGAGTTGGTGAATCGCCGCAAGGACGGGGCGCTGTACCCCGAGGAGATGCACGTCACGCCGGTGCGCGACGGGACGGGCCAGATCACCCACTTCATCGCCATCAAGGAAGACGTCTCGGAGCGGAACGCGGCGCTCGCCTCGCTGCGCTACAGTGAAGGCCGGTTCCGGGCCGTCGCGGACTCGGCGTCGGACGCGATCATCGTGGCCGACGGCGAAGGCCGCATCGTGTACTGGAACCGTGCGGCCGTGGAAGGCTTCGGGTACGACGCCCACGCCCTGCATGAACTCCGGTTCACCGATCTCATCCCGGATGCCGCGCACGTCGTGGCGTTCGCCCAGACCGCGGACACGGGCGAGATGCCGAGCGACGGCCCGGTGAGTGAGCTCATGGCGCGCCGTCGCGATGGCACGACGTTCCCGGTCGAGCTGGCGGTCAGCCGGTCGTGGAAGCAGGACGACCGCCGGTTCTTCAGCGCGGTGGTGCGGGACATCACCGAGCGCCGCCTGGCCGAAGCCGCCCTGCGGGAGAGCGAGGCGCGTTTCCGCGGCACGTTCGAACAGGCCGCCGTGGGGATCGCGCACCTGGACTTGGAGGGCCGGTACCTGCGGGTCAATCGCCGGCTGGCCGACCTGCTGGGCTACACCGTGGACGAGCTGCTGACGATGCGCTTCCAGGACGTGACGGTGCCGGACGACCTCGCCGGCAGCGTCGCCCTGCGCGACGAGCTGGCCGCCGGGACCCGGGAGACGGCGCAACTCGAGAAGCGGTACATCCGCAAAGATGGCCGGCAGCTGTGGGTGATGCTCACGGTCTCGGCGGCCCGCGACGCGGACGGCGTGGTGCGGCACCTCATCACGGTGGTGGAAGACGTGACCGAGCAGCGCCAGTTGCGCGGTCAGCTGCACCAGGCCCAGAAGATGGAGGCCGTCGGGCGGCTGGCGGGCGGCGTCGCGCACGACTTCAACAACCTGCTCACGATCATCCGCGGGGAATCGGAGCTGGCCCTGGAGGACCTGCCAGAGCCCACGCCGCTCAGGGAATCGCTCGTCGAGATCAAGAAGGCCAGCGACCGGGCGGCCGTGCTCACCGGACGGCTGCTCGCGTTCTCCCGCAAGCAGATGGTCGAGAAGCGGGTGTTGGGCCTCAACGCCCTGGTGGCGGACGCGGAGAAGATGCTGCGCCGCCTCCTCGAGGCGTCCATCCACATCGAGCTGGATCTGGCCGCCGAGGACGACCGGGTGGAGGCGGATCCCTCGCAGCTCGAGCAGGTGCTCATGAACCTCGTGGTCAACGCCCGCGACGCCATGCCGCACGGTGGCACGCTCACGGTATCCACGGGAAGCGTGGAGCTGGACGAGGACTACGTGGCGGCGCACCCGGGCGCGACCGCCGGCCCGCACGTGCTGCTCACCGTGAGCGACACCGGCTCCGGCATGGATGACGAGGTGAAGCAGCACCTCTTCGAGCCGTTCTTCACGACCAAGCCGCGCGGGCAGGGCACGGGGCTCGGACTCGCGACGTGCTTCGGGATCGTGAAGCAGTCGGGGGGATACCTCGGCGTCTACAGCGAGCCGGGCATCGGTACCACGATGAAGGTCTACCTCCCCCGCACCTCGGCGACGCCGGCGGCGGAGGTCGAGCCGGCCGCGCGCCGTGGGCCCGACGGCCACGAGACGGTCCTGGTCGTGGAGGACGAGGAGCCCGTGCGCCGGATCGCCCGACGCCTGCTCACCCAGCACGGCTACACGGTGTTGGAGGCCAAGAGCGCGGAAGACGGCCTGGAGCTGCTCGCCACCGTCTCCGAACACGTGCACCTCCTGCTGTCGGATGTCGTCCTGCCGGGCCTCGGGGGTCGGGAGTTCGCGGCGCGGGCGCAGGACCTCCGGCCGGACCTCCGGGTCCTGTTCATGACCGGGTACACCGACGATACGCACCTGCGACGCCTCCTCGAGGACCAGCGGGTGGCCGTGATCCACAAGCCCTTCCACCGCAACACCCTGCTGGAGAAGGTGCGGCAGGTGCTCGACCAGGCCGATGCGGATGCCGGCCTGCATGCCTAACGAGGACGGAGAGAACGACATGGCACGCCTGCTGATCGTGGATGACGACATCGGTTTCCAGAACACCGTGCGCCGGATGGCCGAACGCCTGGGGCACGAGGTCTGGACCGCCGCCGACGGACGCGCGGCGCTCAAGCTGTACCGCGCCCATCCCACCGACGTCGTCCTCATGGACGTGTACATGCCGGACGCGGACGGCATCGAGACGACCTTGAAGCTGAGCCAGGAGTTCCCCGGCGTGCGCGTGATCGTGACGACGGGCGGCGGCTATCTCTCGCGGGAGATCACGCTCGACCTGGCCGCGCGCCTGGGCGCGTTCCGGACGCTGCCCAAGCCGTTCTCGGTTGCCGACCTCCACGCGGCCATCGAGGCCGCGCTGGGTGCCGATGCGGCCGCGCCGGCCGGGAACGGGGCCTGAGATGCCGGCCGCCATGCCGTTCAGGCTCGATGGCCGCCCGCGCGCGCTCGATCCGCGCCCGCCGCAGGCGGTCGGGGCCGGTACCCAACCGGCCGGGGCGCGCCATCGCATCATGGTCGTGGACGACGACGCCGACGTGCGCAACACGATGGCGCGGATGCTCCGGTCGTTCGGCCACGACGTCGAGATCGCGGCGGACGGGCTCGACGGGCTTGCCAAGCTGGCCCTGAACCCGGACCTGGTCATGCTCGACGCGGACATGCCCGGCCTGGACGGGTTCGACGTCACGTCCCGGATCCGCAACGACCCCACGTGGGCGGATCTCCCCATCGTGATGATCACCGGGCTCAACAACCGGGTAGCGCGGCTGCGCGCCATCGAAGCCGGCGTCAACGACTTCATCACCAAGCCGGTGGACCTGGCGGAGCTGCGGCTGCGGACCACCTGGCTGCTGCGCATGAAGGACTCGACCGACCGCCTCCGCGAGAGCGAGCGGGCGCTCGAAGCGCAGGTTGCCGCACGGACGGCCGCCCTGCGGATCGCGCTCGAGCGCTCCGCCGCCGCCGAACGCGAGACCTACCGCGCGCACCTCGATTCGATCCGGCGCCTCGTGGTGGCCGCGGAATACCGCGACCACGACACGGCAATGCACATCGAGCGGATCGGGCGGTACTCGGCGCTCATTGGCGAGCGGCTGGGACTCCCGCCGGGCCGGCAGGAAGTGCTCCGCCATGCCGCGTCGCTGCACGACATCGGCAAGATCGGCGTCCCGGACGCGATCCTGCGGAAACCGGGCCCGCTGGACGAGGCGGAACGCCGGCTCATGCAGAAGCACACGATCATCGGCGCCCGGATCCTCGAGGGGTCCCTGTCGGACGTGCTCCGGGTGGGTTCCGAGATCGCCCTCACGCACCACGAGCGGTGGGACGGAGCCGGGTATCCGCACCGCCTCGCCGGGCGGGCCATCCCGCTGCACGGCCGGATCTGCGCGGTGTCCGACGTGTTCGACGCGCTGACGACCGACCGGCCGTACCGCGCGGCGGTTCCCGTGGACACCGTCTTCGCGATGCTCGAGGCGGAGCGGGGGCGGCAGTTCGATCCCGACGTGCTGGACGCGTTCCTCGCGGATCGTGACGAGGTCGTCGCGATCCGGCGGGAGCTGATGACTCACCAAGGCGTGGTGCAACACGCGCCCATTGCAGGAGCGGCATGATGACGATTCCCCGCGATACCCAACCGACCCGGGTCCTGATCGTGGACGACGAGGAGGGCGTGCGGAACACGCTCAGCCGCTTCCTCGCGCGACGCGGGTACGACGTCTTGGAGGCCGCTTCGGGCGCCGACGCGCTCCGGCAAATGCACGACGCCCGGCCGGCGCTCGTGCTCCTCGACATTGGCCTGCCGGAGATGGCCGGCACCGACGTCATTCCCGAGGTGCTCGAGATCGACCCGGACGTCGGAATCGTGATGCTCTCCGGCCAGGGCGACGCGCAGACCGTCTCCACCTGCATGCAGCGTGGCGCCCTCGACTACCTGACCAAACCGGTGGTCCTCGACGCGCTCGACCGCGCACTCGCCAAGGCGCTGCGCAAGCGCGATACGATGGCCCAGGACCGGGAGCTGTCCGGCTGGCTCAAGCGCGAAGTCGGGCAGCGGACCCTCGAGCTGGAGCACGCCCGCCGGCGTCAGGAAGAGCTGACCGTCGCGATGCTCGAGACGCTCGTCGCGGTGCTCGAGGCCAAGAACACCTACCTGGCTGGCCACTCGGCCCGGGTGGCGGAGTTCGCCGCCACCATCGCGGCCCAGCTCGGGCTGCCGGACGACGAGCTCGAGCAGATTCGCGCGGCCGGCCGGCTCCACGACCTGGGCATGATCGGCATCCGCGAGTCCGTGCTCGACAAGGTGGGGGCGCTCACGGAGCAGGAGTACCTGCACGTCCAGGAACATCCGGTCATCGGGTCCCGGATCCTGGCCCCCCTGACGCACCTGGGGCCGGTCGCGGACTTCGTCCGCGGCCACCACGAGCGGTGGGACGGCCAGGGGTACCCGGACGGGTTGGCCGGGTACGACATCCCGCTCGGGGCCCGGATCATTCAGGCCGCGGAGGTCTACGACGCCCTCACCACCGCGCGCCCCTACCAGGAGCCGCTGCGGCCTGAGGCGGCGGTGGCCCGCATGCAGGAACTGGCGGGCACGGT
>Ga0326597_10014314_pt1 | contig 10399 bp, 9 predicted proteins | sample RVTome_12_FD_203789 | JGI IMG/M metagenome (GOLD analysis project Ga0326597, IMG submission 203789) | Soil microbial communities from uranium-contaminated site in the Upper Colorado River Basin, Wyoming, United States - RVT100D185 | ecosystem: Environmental > Terrestrial > Soil > Contaminated >...
TATCACGCCGCTCCTGAGTTTGCAAGACCTTCCTGCAGGTCCGCGAATCTTGGTCCTCAGGATAAAGCGAAGGACCAGCTCACAGGTTCGAGTTCCGCCCTGCTGCTCACCAAGCGGGGCGAATCTGGGCACTGGAGAGTGTGAGCTGTCTTCATCGAGCGCCTGTAACCAGAAAGTGAGATGTGGACGGTCAGCTGATGGGGCTGCTTACTTTAGAAACAAGGTCGCCTCTTCGGCGAGTTCAATAGCGAGCATCTGCTGTCTGTCCTTTTCCGCAGGCCAACCCACTATTGCGGCGTGCCGCTCCGGCTGGTTGTCCGGTCGCACATTGAGACCAAGCCTACGCGGGACCTGCGCAAGAACCTGCCCACGGCCGTGTAGGGTGTGGCCTGTTGCTTGAGCCACATGATGTTCGCCGATGGTCCAAATCTCCTCTTCCTCCAAGCCAAGGGTCCGAAAAACCGAAGTCTCCAGGGAATTGGGTTCAGGCAGAAAGGCAGCCGACTTTACGCGCATCCTTTCGACGCTGTAGCGCCTCTTCGAGAGGAGGAAACGAGATAGCGGCTCAGCCTCGGCCGGAGGAAGCGCAAACGGGCCGCTAGGCTGCTGAGGCATGAAGCTGCCGAAGAGCGAGCGTAAGCGGCTCCGGAAGCGCATCCAAGAGGTAGTCAGTGCCATAAAGGCGCGCAGGTCCGATAAGGGCCGCAAAGCTAATTTTTCCCGAAGCACTGATGGATGCCGTTAAGGCGCGGCGTGGGCCGAAAGACCACTCGAAAGAAAACTCACCATCCGGGTCAACAGCCACCTCAGGCTCGGACAGGGTGCTCGGAAGGACATCCAGAAACGCGAAGGCCTGAGCAACGGCCCCTTGCGTGACAGGCAATCCCCCCTGGCCGTCCCAATTCGGCCGATTCGCCTCTTGTGCGGCCTCGATGACCGCTGCAGTCGCACGCCGGTAAGGCTCTTCAACAGACAAAGAGAAACCTGTATCCACCGAAAGCCAACGATCTCTCCTGAATCGTTGCGCTTCATCGCTCACAGCGCGGTCGGTTGCGGTTGGCGCCAGGCCGAGCCATTTCACGGGCAACGCGATCACAGTCATTCGAAACTCCTTATGAAGTCTTCAGTTAGGCTTCCAAAAAAGATGGCGTTCTTATATGAACGCAGTTCACCCAAATGCCTTTCAAGCACTCCCCGTTGTGGGGGGAACTGACCGAGACGATAGGCGTCTATGTCTAACAGTAGCGTGGGTAGCTGCGTCTGAACACCAACCTCTAGCGCCTGCGTGAAATTGGCGTTCAAGCTCCTTGCAGCGTCCTGAAGGACGACGCGGGTCAAAAAGCCATTGAGGAATTGCGGAATATCTTGGGGGAGCCGCGGGGCTGTAGTGATCAACTGGTCGAGGTCTGCCGAGGTGGGAGGTAGGGTTAAGTGATTGATGTATCGAAGCGCTACTCGGGTTACGACTTCTGGAGAGGCAAGCCGGGCATATTCATCCCAAAGACGAAGAGCTGTGGGCAAGATTTCTTCCCAGCTCGTGTACGGCTTGAGGCGATTGAATGTGAAGCCATCGGTCCGAAATTGCCCAATGCTCTTTCCGTCTGGACTCTTGATCCAGACCCCCGTAAGGCCTAAGTCTCTCATTTCCGTCGCTGGCCGGCCCTCAGCAAACTTCACGATGGCCTGGGCGCTCTTGTGTTCCTCGATATAGGGAAAGTCTACCCTAAGGTGCTCGTCCACTCGTCTGAAGTGGCTTGGTTCAAAGGCTGCTGGGAGGACGACGCGAAAGTCAACAAGAGCTTCGGTGATGGGCGCGTTGCTCAAATGCCGTATTCGGGCCACGTTTCGCCTTCTTGGGGCGCGCTTTTGTTGTGGGGCACCTGGGGGCGGTAGCGAGAGTATAGCGCAAGATCAGGGATGCGTGCAGTGTTTTCCTTTGCTCTGCTCGGGACATCCTGCCAGAGGGTGGCAGCCCCTGGGACTGTAACACGGGCGGTGCGCAGAATACGTCAGGGCACGGTGACTCTTCCTCACAGGTACCGACATATTGGGGGTGGAGGATTGTGAGTGGGGTCACGCTTTACGAATCTTACGAATGGAGTCGAACGGCCTTTCCTTCCCGGCGGGCCAGGGGCCGGAGGGCGGCGATGCCGAGCAGCGGGGCGACGGCCAGGACGCCGTAGGCGATGCCCCACCGGATCATCTCATCCCCGCCTTGGATCTGCTTGGTGAGGTCAAGCGTCGCGCCGAACAGGGCCGGCGAGATGGCGGTGACCGTCCAGTCGAGGAGCATCTGCAGCCTGATCGCTTGGGCACGCTTTGGTGGGATTAACAGCCGCTCGGTCATCCTCTCGAAAACGAATGCCCCCGGGGACGATGCCCTCACGGGGCTGGCGGGGTGGACACTTCGATATTACCCTTTCAAGTTATAAATAACATGAAAGGTGAAAATATACTTGACAAGTAAAAACTTGAATGTAACTATTCACCAGAATTAAAGGAGATGAGCGGAGCTTGAACATATGCCGAACAGAGAAGTGCTGCTCAAGCGTCGTCACAACTCATCCGCTGAGGCGGTGGAAAAAATCCTTTCTCTCCTCAGTAAGCGAGGATTTCGGGTGCACGAGCGGGAGGTCCACATCCCGGCGGAAGGGCTGAGTCATGGTCTGCGGCTTGACTTCCTTATGGGTCGGGAGGACCGCAAGTTCGGCGTTGAGGTGAAGGTTTCTCGCGGACTCGCGGATTGGCTCTTCCACTGGGTTGCACGCCCGATTCTTACGCTTCAGGCGGCCCACCGACTCCAAGGTTGGGAGCCACTCTTGGCCATCCATGTTGGTTCTCTCGATCCACGGGGCGTTCAGCGGCTCAAGGCCCAGATCGCCCTTTACGCACCAGACCTCTGGTGGTTGATCGCCGATGCACAAGAGAACGTGATTGCCCACCTCCCGAGCGGCGATGAGGAAGAGATCCGTAATCGCCAGGGACGTGATTACAACTCCTTCCGATTGTCCGATTCTGATTCGCCGCCGCACTCCGGGTTTCGTGCCCTTCGGTTCGATTCCGCCCCGGCGAGGCTCTCATTTGGGGATCTCGACCAATGGTTTCTCAAAGTCCTGCTCTTCGCACGATCGCAGGGGAATGGGTGGGGCGGACCGCGGGGGTCAATCAAGAACCTTGCCCAACTCGCCAAGCTCGCAGAGGTATCCCCGCCGCTGGTGTATCGGTGGGCAGCCGCCATGGAGCGTAGCGGCTACCTCATGAAGCGGATGGGACGGCTTCCCATCCTCCGCAACCTGGATGCCCTACTGGCCGAATGGCGAGGCCGGTACCGTCTCAGCGACAACGACCCGATACCATGCGACCCCGCGTTCGGTGGGCCGATGGACGACCGCTTCCTGGAAGAGTTTTTGGACCGCCTCCGTCACCCCTCGGACAGCACACCCCCCTTTGCCCTCACGGGACATCAAGCATGTCGGCTCTACCGCCTTAAGCATTCAGAAGCTCGGTCCATTCACCTCTTTGTCTCCGGAGATCCTTCACCGCTGATGCAGGCGCTCCAGTTGGTCCCGAGCACCAACCTGGATGCGCCGATCGTCCTCCTCCGACCGAAGCACTCCCGGAGTGTTTTCGGGGGAATCACTCATCTCGACGGTCTTCCCGTGTGTGACATCCTCCAGGTCTATCTTGACGTCTCCCATCTACCGGACCGCGGTCGCGAGCAGGCCGACTTTATTTATGAGCGGATGCTTGCAGGTTTAATTGGGCAAGCTTCAGAGCAACGGAATGTCTTTTAGGTCACCGGACGACTTTCTGGCCCATGTGCTTTTGACATTCCGACCGTACCTCGGCACCCTCGTCCTCGTGGGTGGATTCGCTGTCCGCCTCTACGAGATCCATCCCCGGGCCGTTCCCGCTGCGACTCGCGTGCTGCGGACATTCGACGCTGACTTCGCCACGCCACCAACCGGGATCCCCGTAACCGGTCGTACCTTGGCCGACCTTGCCGAGGCTGCCGGCTTCCAGCCAGACTTCCGCGGTGACCATATCCCCCCAGTCATGAAGTTTGTCCCCAAGCATCCCTCGACCGAGGCCGTCTACGCGGAGCAGTATACCGTCGAGTTCCTGACCTCCCTGACCGGCCCGCACGCGGATCGCAAAGGGAGTGCAATCGTGACGCGCGACATCCAGGCGGGCATCATCGCCCAGCGCCTGCGCTACCTCGACTTGCTCCTTGAGATCCCATGGACTGTCTCGCTAGCAGGGCTCCCAGGGATCCCGAAGGAGGCCCAGGCACTTGTGGTGCGCCTGCCTCATCCCGGCTTCTTCATCGTACAAAAGATCCTGATCTCCGAGGAGCGAAATCGCCGGGAAAAGCGACCGAAGGACATGGCGTATGTGTACCAAGTGGTGAGTCTGTTTAGGCACGACCTCGCCAATCTCGCGGCCGAGGTCCGCGCTCGCATGGAAGCCAATCCTGCCTGGCGTAGGTGGCTCGAGCGATTCAAGAGCCTTTCCCAGGTTCTCTTCAGTTATCCGGAAGCCCCTGGGGTAACCGAAGCGCACACGGTCCTTCGAGCAGAGATGGCGGGCATGGGACAGGACGTCCCCAATCCGTCGATGATCCAAGCAGGCGTCCGGCTCTTCCTCATGCACTGCTAGGATTCAACTCCCGGGGTCAGGACACGGCCCTGCTGCAGAGGGAGACTACGGCGTCCTTCTTCAGCAAGGGGAGAATTGGGGTTTACGAATCTTACGAAATTCTCCGAACGGCTCCGTGCTCCCGGCGGGCGAGGGGCCAGAGGGCGGCGATGCCGAGCAGCGGGGCGACGGCCAGGACGCCGTAGGCGATGCCCCATCGCACCATGTCATTCCCGCCCTGGACCTGCCTGGTGAGGTCGAGTGTCGCGCCGAACAAGGCCGGTGAGATGGCGGTGACCGTCCAGCCGAAGAGCATCTGCAGGCTGAAGGCGCCGCCCAGGGACCGCGGCGGGACCAGCTCCATGAGACTCGCGGAGTAGGAGGGCGAGTCGGCGACGACCACCAATCCGTAGACGAGGCTGACCGCTACGATAAGGGCAAGTGGCGCATGGAACAGCCACCCGAAGGTCGCCGAACAGAGAAAGCTCATCCCCAGGAGCACCCGGGCGGAACGAGCGCGCCCAATGCGGTCGGAGAAGCGGCCGCCTAACGCCGCACCGAGCCCGCCCATGGCGACGGCCATCGCCGCGAGGATGCCACCCCAGGTGAGGGCCGAAGCCTCCCCGATTCCCCGGGCCCGAAGCAGGGCGACCATGAACGGGGCCGTCCAGCCCCACATCCCGAACAGCTCCCAGTTGTGGGCGGTGTACGCTCCGATGACGCGCAGGGCCGGGCGATTCGTCAGGACGTCGGCAACGTAGCGGGAAGGTTGTCCGCCCTCCGGCAACCGAGGTATCACAGGAACACCCCGCGCGAACACAAGGGCCCCCAGGATCTCCGCGACGCCGACCACCCCCATGGTCGAGCGCCAACCGATCTGCGTCGCGAGTCCGCCAACATAAAAGAGAGCCCCGGCGTAGCCCACAACCAGGACACCAATGAATAGGCCCGTCGCCATGCCGCGCTTGGCGGCCGGGATGGTCTCGGCGATATGCTTCAGCGCGGGCAGGTAGAGGCCGCCCATACATATCCCGGTCAAGAGACGCAGGCTGATGCCAGTCCAGAAATCGCGTGCCGCCAAGGCGAACAGCATGTCGCCCAGCCCTACGAGCACAGCGGCCCAGACCATGATGGGCTTGATCCGGACGCGGTCGAGGAGAAAGCCGATCGCCACGTAAGCACCCAGATTCCCGAGCTGGAAGGCTCCCAGGATCAGGCCGGCCTGGCTGGCGCTCAGATGCCATTCGTCGCGCAGGATGGGAATCAGAGCGGAGAAGGTCAGGGCCGTCTGGTGGGCCAGGAACTGTCCGAGGCACAGCGAGGCGAAGCCGGCGACGCGGAAGCCTGTCCGTTGGCTGTCAGGCACGCAGTTCCTCCGCAAGAAACCAGGGCAGTTCGCGGGACTATATCCGCCGCAGACGGATCCGTCAATTCACACAGCGAGCGGCTAGCCCAAACATTCCACCGCAGAGCTCGCAAAGATCGCAAAGGTCCATCAGGTATCAACTACTGGGCCCCTGCCCGCCGAGGGTCGGTGGCAGGCGGGCAACCTCTGGGCCAAAATGTTCCGGTGTCCTCCCGGTCTCTTTCCCCGGTGTTAGTTTGGATATGAGGGATTTCTTTGCGGCCTTTGCGACCTCGGCGGTTCAAATGCACTGTCCGGGGTTAGTACCTTGACTCCATCCGGTTGCCCTGGATATCCTCCAGGTGATCGAGGAGCGAAGGGAGAGAGAATCCACTTCCAACCGTGTGAAGGAGACGCCGATGTTTTCTGTCTCGCGGCGGGAGCTGATCAAGGCGGGCTTGGCGACGGCAGTCCTGGCACGAACCGCCCGGGCGGCCGCATCGCCCGTGTACATCGTCCGCACGACGGATCGAGCAGAGGGAATCCGACGTGGCCTGGCCGCGCTGGGCATGGCTTCGCCCCGGGGAAAGCGGGTGGTCATCAAGCCCAACCTCAACAGCGCCGATGAATACCCCGCCTCCACGCACCTGGATACGCTCGGGGCGCTGGTTCGCCATCTCCAGGCTGCGGGTGCGGCCGAGATCACCCTGGCCGACCGGAGCGGCATGGGCGACACGCGAAGGGTGATGGAGCAGAAGGGCGTGTTTGCCCAGGCGAAGCGGATGGGATACCAGGCGGTGGTTCTGGATGAAACGCCGATGGAGGGATGGGCCGAGGAGCGTCTGCCGGGCAGCCGCTGGTCGAAAGGGGTCCTGTTCCCCAGACTCTTCCAGGAGACCGATCTCTTGGTCCAGACCTGCTGCCTCAAGACGCATCGCTTCGGCGGCCACTTCACCCTGTCCCTCAAGAACTCGGTCGGGATCGTGGCCAAGTACTCCGCCCGCGATGGCTACAACTACATGAGAGAGTTGCACGGGTCCTCGTACCAGCGCCAGATGATCGCCGAGATCAACCAGCTCTACCGGCCGGCCATGGTCGTGATGGACGGCCTGGAGGCGTTCACCGATGGCGGTCCGGAATCGGGAACCCTGGTGAAGCCTCAGGTGATGGTTCTGGGAGCCGATCGGGTGGCGCTGGACGCGGTCGGCGTGGCCATTCTGCGGATGCATGGCGGGAACGCGACGATCTCGCGTGGACCGGTCTTCGACCAGGAGCAGATCGCTCGCGCCGCCCAGCTTGGCCTTGGCGCCAAGGGGCCGGAGCAGATTGATCTCGTCACCGACGATCCGGAGAGCAAGAAGATTGCCGGGCGGGTCCGGCAGACTCTGGCGCGGGGATAGGCGATGCGTGTGCACCGGCGATCGGGTGGCCGGGCCCCTGGAACGGGAGCCCGCGCAGCGCGGCCCGCGCAGGACGGCTTCTTCGCCAGGGTGTACGCCCTAGTCGCTCGCATTCCCCGGGGGCGCGTGGCGACGTATGGCCAGGTCGCCAAACTGCTGGGGGCGCCCCGGTCGGCGCGGATCGTGGGGTGGGCTATGCACGGCTCCCCGGAGGGCGCCCGGATTCCCTGCCACAGGGTGATCCAGCAGGGCGGGACGTGCAGCCCGAACTTCAGGGCTGGCGATCCCGGCGCGCAGCGCCGCCTGCTGGAGGCGGAGGGGGTGCGGTTCCTCCTCGACGGGCGGGTGGACCTGGAGGCACACCTGTGGCGCCCCGGCCCGGACGCCATGCGCTCTCGCCGCAACACCTGATTGCCGGAACACCCAGCCAACGACGCCCCACGCTCTGCGCCTTCGTCATCCTCCCCACCACCTGACCCACCGCGCCCAGCAAGCGTGTGCGTGCATTTCTCAACTCGTCCAACTCTTTGACCGTCAGGCGGAATGTCGAATATCGAACAAGGAATATCGAATGACGAACGCCGCGACCCGTTGCACACAAAAGACGCAACGGGTACCCCTAGCAGTCCCAGGAACACCCCTCCTTCGAAATTCGTCATTCGGTGTTCGACATTCGATATTTTTTGAGGATTCGGGCTCTCTGATTCCAACTATGCCAGGTTAGGAGGAGGGATCAGCGCTTGGCCTTCAGGGCACGTTCGGTCTCGGTCGCACCCCGGCGCGCCTCGGTGTGGGTGGGATCGAGGGCGAGGACCCGCCGGTACTCCCGCAGCGCCCGCTCGTTATCCCCGCGGGTCTGGAACAACTGCGCCAGGGTCAGAGCGTCCTCGATGACCTTGCTCTGGTCGGGGGTCAGCTGAGGGCGAGGTGCCGGGGATTTGCCGGCAGGCGGTCGCACGGAGACATTGGTGTCGGCGCCCGGGGCTGGTGCCACGGGGGGCGTGGGAGCCGGCTGCTCCACAGGTGTCGAGGGCGGCGGAGGAGCGGAAGGGCGGAAGACCAACACATACCCTCCGAGGGCGGCACCCAGCGCCAGGCCTCCCGCCGCGACGAGCGGCAGCCATCGCCTGGAGGTCGGCGGGGGGATCGTGCGACCCGGCGGGGTGACCGTTCCTAGGGAGGGCGGGACCTCACCCGGGGCCCTGACCGTCCCGCTCGTCCCGGCGGTCCGTCCCGCTCCCTGCGACACCGATGCAACATCGCCTGCCGGCAGCGTCGGCCCGTCGGCGGAGGGCCCCGCCGTCGGCGGGACCGCCTCCAACGACCGGAAGGTGCGCTGCCGCATCTGTTCGAGCCGGGCACGCTCGCGATACTCCCGGGCGCGCTGGTGCTCCGGCATCTCCCTGAGCACCGCATCCAAGGCGGCCGTGGCTCCGTCGAGATCGTTGCGCTCGAAGGCGGCGACGCCCCGCGCCACCATCGCATCCAGCCGCTCGACGGTCCTGGCCAGAGTCCGCAGTCGGTCCGTCTCGCGCTCCAGCGTTTGGAGGGTTGCCTCCAGACCGCCACCGCCGGCGACGGCATCGCCCGCCGCGAGCGTCTCCTCCCCCAGCGCCGCGGCGCCGACGGAGCTGACCAGCATCCGCTGGAGCCGGGCAACCTCGGCAAAGCTCCGGTCCACCGCCTCGCGCAGATCGGCGGTGCTGTCGGCCGGCAGCGGGTCCGGCACCAGCGCCAGGTCCGCCCGCAAGGCCTCCAGGCTCTGGTACCGCGCCTCCGGGTCCTTGGCCAGCACGCGGTGCACGGCCCCGACGAGGGCCGGCGGGAGGGTCGGCGCCAGCTCGCGGAGGGACCGCGGCCCCAGCGAGCGCAGCCTCTCCAGGATCTCGAAGTAGTCGTCGCCCGGGAAGGGCTTCTGCCCGGACAGGAGCTCGTAGAAGACCACGCCCAGGGAGAAGATGTCGGAGCGGGCGTCGCTCCGCTGCCCCCGCGCCTGTTCGGGGGACATGTAGCTCGGGGTGCCCATCAGCATCCCCGTCCGGGTCAGTTCGGAGCTGGCCAGTCGCGCAATGCCGAAATCCAGGATCTTCACCTGGCCGGTGCCGAGGAGGAAGATGTTGCCGGGCTTGATGTCGCGGTGGATGACGCCGTGCTGGTGGGCAAAGGCGAGCCCCTCGCACATCTGGAGCATGAGGGTCAGCCGGCGGCGCAGGGGCAGGGGGGGGACACGGCCGATGGAGCGGGAGAGGGGCTCTCCCGCCAAAAGCTCCATCACGATGAAGATCCGGCCCTGGTCCTCGCCCAGCTCGTAGATGGTGATGATGTTGGCGTGATTCAGGCGGGCGGCCGACTGGGCCTCGCGCAGAAACCGGATCCGGGACTCTTCCCCCGTATCCGTCCCCTCGGCCATGACCTTGATGGCCACCATCCGGTCCAGGAGGGGGTCGTGGGCCTTGTAGACGCTCCCCATCCCGCCGCGGCCGATGGCCTCGACGATCCGGTACTTGCCGATGCGCTCGGGTACGCCGCTCACCGGGGAAACTCCTGGAGGGCGGGGGGCGCGACCGGTCTGCCGCCCGGATGCGAAGGGCCCGTGTCTCCCCCGGGCTGCGGGGGGCGAGGACCCCCTCGCCTGCCCCGACGCCTACTGACGGAGGAGCTCTTCGACGCGGGCCTGCGCCTGGCTGGCGAACTGGCCCCCGCTCCCCACCAGTTCCGCGCTGGCGACGCTGTTCATGAACTCTTCCACGGCCCGCGTGAACTGTCGGCGCCGCTGCAGCTCCTGACCGAGCCGCAGGAAATACTCCTGGCGATTTCCGTAGTGGTTGGAGATGAGCCGGACGATCCGGCCGACCGCCTTCTCCGTGACCCGGTTGAGCACCTCGGTGGGGATGGGGACTTTCTTCGGGACGGACTGGACGCCGGCGGCCTCCACCCCCTCGGAGTAGTCGTGGCGGAAGGTCTCCTCCTCGTCGATCTTCTCGGCCAGCAGGATGTCGCCCCGCTCCACGCCCAC
>Ga0326597_10014316_pt1 | contig 10398 bp, 9 predicted proteins | sample RVTome_12_FD_203789 | JGI IMG/M metagenome (GOLD analysis project Ga0326597, IMG submission 203789) | Soil microbial communities from uranium-contaminated site in the Upper Colorado River Basin, Wyoming, United States - RVT100D185 | ecosystem: Environmental > Terrestrial > Soil > Contaminated >...
CCATCCGGGACGAGCGGACCGGGGAGCCCTGGATTGACAACGAGGGGCTCGCCTGGGTGGACCCGTTCCGGCCCGAGGTCTGGGCCTACGTCATCGCGGTGGCGAAGGAGGCGGCCGAGAAGGGGTTCGACGAGATCCAGTTCGACTACATCCGCTTCCCCACCGACGGCCGGATCCAGCACGCCCTCTACTCCCGCCTCCCCGATCTCCCGGAGCGGATGGGAGCCATCAACGGGTTTTTGGCGGAGGCCGCCGCAGCGCTGAAGCCCCTCGGCGTCTTCGTGGCGGCCGATGTCTTCGGCTACACCCTCTGGCGAACCGACGACACCGGCATCGGCCAGCGGATCGAGGACATGGCCCGCCACGTGGACGTCCTCTCGCCGATGGTCTACCCCTCGTCCTACCACCTAGGGATCCCGGGATACCGCTACTCGGTCGCGCACCCGTACGAGATCGTCTACCGCAGTCTCCTCCGGGGCCGGGAGCGCCTCCGGGGCCACCCGGTCCGGATCCGCCCCTGGCTCCAGGACTTCCGCGACTACGCCTTCGACCGGCGCCGGTACACGCCCCAGGATGTGCTCGCCCAGACCCGGGCCTCCGAGGAGGCGGTGGGGTCGGACGGCTGGATGCTCTGGAACCCGCGGGCCAGGTACACGGCGGACGCCCTCGTGGCAAGGCGGGGCGACGCCGGTGCCGTGCCGGCGGCGGAGGCGGCCGAGGTCGCGTCGGCGGCGGCCGAGGCCGCCCCACCCGACGAGGCACTCCCGTGGCTCGAGGAGTGAGTCGGCGCATGGCGCTCCTCGCCGCGGCGGCAGGCCTCTGCCTGCTGGGGGGCGCCCTGACCGTCTCCCGCCTCTCCCCGGCGCCGCTCGCCACGGCCGCCGCTCAGCCCCTGCCCGTCCTCCCCGCCCGGCCCGCCAACGAGGTGGGGCAGATCTTAATCCTGGAGTACCATCGGATCGGGGAGGCCGAGGACCGCTGGACCCGAAGCGTGGAGAACTTCCGCTCTGACCTCAACCGCCTCTACAGGGAGGGGTACCGGCCGGTCAGCCTCGGGGACCTGCTCGACGGCCGGGTTGACCTGCCGGCGGGCCTCACCCCCGTCGTCCTCACCTTCGACGACTCCTCGCCCGGCCAGTTCCGGTACCTGGAGCAGGACGGGGAGGTGTCAATCGATCCTGACTCTGCCGTCGGCATCCTCCTGGCCTTCCACCGGGCGCATCCCGACTTTGCGGCCAAGGCCACCTTCTACGTTCTGCCGGCGGCGGCGCAGCCGCACCGGCTCTTCGGCCAGCCGGCCCACGAGCGGCGGAAGCTCCGCCACCTGGTGGAGCTGGGATTCGAGATCGGCAACCACACCCTCTGGCACGCCAACCTGGGCGGTGCTGACGCGGCCACGATCCGGTACCAGCTGGCCTCCGCCCTCCGGATCATCCAGGAAGCGGTCCCGGGCTACCGCGTCCGGACGCTCGCCCTCCCCTTCGGCGCTTACCCGGCCGACCTGGCCACGGCCACGCTGGGCGAGGCCCAGGGGACCGCCTACCGCCACGAGGCAATCCTGATGGTGGCGGGGGGGGCTGCCCCCTCCCCCTTCGCCGCCGCCTTCGATCCGCTCCACCTGCCCCGGGTCCAGGCCACGTCAGCCGAGTTGGATCATTGGCTCGGCCACTTCGCCCGCCGGCCGGAGGAGCGTTTCGTGAGCGACGGCGATCCGGCCGCCGCCACGGTCCCCCGCTCCCGCGCCCGCCTCCTCCGGAGCCCCCTGCCCCAGAGAATCGTGCTGCGCATCCACTAAGCGGTCCAGGCCTCAGTAGAGCAGGTACCGTTCCCGCACCCGCAGGAACGCCTCCAGCGCCTCCCCGTCCGCCCCCGCCGCCGCACGCCCGTCCCCCCGCCGGAGCCACTCCATCGCCGCCCGGTTCCCGAGGAGTTGCTGCACCTTCTCCAGGAGGAAGGTCCCGGGGTAGAGCCGGTGCAGCGTGGCGGCGATCTCGAGGCCGGTGCGGACGGCCCGGAAGGTCTCCCGGTCCGTGAGGAGGATCCGCACCCCCTGGCAGGCCTCCCCCTTGTAGACCGACGCCCGGGGCGTGAACTGGGTCGGCACGAACCGGACGCCGGGGAGGTCCAGGGCCGTGAGGGCGGCGGCCAGCGCCTCCCCGTTGATCCAGGGGGCCCCCAGGACTTCGAAGGGGAGTTCCGTCCCCCGGCCCACGGACACATTGGCCGCCTCCAGGAGGCCCACCGCCGGGTACAGGGTGGCCGCCGTCAGGCTCCGGATGTTGGGGGAGGGGTTGACCCAGGGGAGCCCGGTCTCGTCGAACCACTGCTCCCGCTTCCATCCCCGCACCGGGATGACCGTGAGGGTCGCCCCGGTCCCGCGCTCGTCGTTGAAGAGGCGCGCCAGCTCGCCGACCGTCATCCCGTGGCGGATCGGCAAGGGATGGTAAGCGGTGAACGAAGTGAGGTTCGGGTCGAGGACGGGCCCTTCCACGATGCGCCCGGTGACCGGGTTCGGGCGATCCAGGACCACGACCGGCAGCCCCTCCAGGGCGGCCGCCTCCAGGACGTAGCCCAGGGTGGTGATGTAGGTGTAGAAGCGGGTCCCCACGTCCTGGAGGTCGAAGAGGAGGAGGTCCAGCCCCCGGAGCATCGGCGGCGTGGGGCGCAGGGTGGTTCCATAGAGGCTGTGCACCGGCAGGCCGGAGGCGGCATCGGTCGCCACCGCGATCGGCCCCTCCGCGGTCCCGGTCAGGCCGTGCTCCGGGCTGAAGAGGGCCTGGAGCCGGGCCCCGCCCTGCCGCAGGAGATCCGCCGTCCGGCGTCCCTCCCGGTCCCGCCCCGTCTGGTTCGTGACCAGCCCGACCCGCCGGCCCCAGACCGGCGCGAAGGCCATCTGCTCCAGGACCTCCACCCCGGTCCGCACGGTGACCGCGGGGTCTCCCGGCTCCGGGTCAGGCCCGTCCAGGACCGCCCGCCCCGCCGCCGAGATCGCCGCTCCCCGGAGGCCCGACAGGTCTCCGGTCCCGTCCGGGTGGACCCGGTTGCTGAGGAACACGACGAAGGTGTCGGTGGGCGGGTCGATCCAGAGGGCGGTCCCCGTGAAGCCGGTGTGCCCGAAAGAGGCGGGGGAAGCGTGGATCCCCCGGACCGCCGCCGGGGCGTCCACCTCCCACCCGAGCGCCCGCCGCGTGCGGGATCCGGGGAGGGTGAGAGGGGTCATCATGAGGGTCACCGTCCGGGGCCCGAGGATCCGGCCGCCGCCGTAGGTGCCGCCGTTCAGGATGGCCTGGGCGAAGCGCGCCAGGTCCTCGGCGGTGGAGAAGAGGCCCGCGTGCCCGGCCACGCCCCCCATCCGGAAGGCCAGCGGGTCGTGCACGATGCCCGCCCGCATCTCACCGTTCAGGATCTCGGTCGGCGCGATCCGGTAGTGCCAAACCTCCGGGGGGTTGAAGAAGGTCTCCCGCATGCCGAGGCGCTGGAAGATCCGCTCGTGCGCCAGGGCCGGGAGGGGACGCCCCGTGATTCGCTCGAGGAGCGCCCCCAAGAGGATGTAATTGAGATCGCTATAGAGGTAGCGCGTACCGGGCGGGGCCAGCAGCCCCTCCCGCCGGATCGCCCGCAGGATGGCGGCGGCGCCCTCCGAGGTGTCCCCGCGGGGCAGGCCGGGCGGGAGGCCGGAGGTGTGCAGGAGGAGCTGCCGGATCGTCGCCCGCCCGGCGGGGTGCCCCCGGAACTCGGGGAGGTGCCGGGCCAGGGGATCCTCGAGGCGGACCCGCCCCTCCTCGACGTACTGCAGGACGAGCGGGGTCGTGACCACGACCTTCGTGAGCGAGGCCACGTCGAAGATGGTGGTGAGGTTCATCGGGCGCCGCTCGGGCACGAGCGCGCGGTCCCCCACGGCCCGCCAGAAGACCATCTTGCCCTGCCGCGCCACCAGCATGACCGCGCCCGGGAGGCGCCGGTCGCGGACCGCTTCCCGGAGGAGGTCCTCGATCGCCTCGAGCCGCGCCGCCGACATCCCGGCGGCGGCCGGCTCGGCCAGCGTGAGGGTAAGGGGTGGGGCGCCGGACGCAGCTGCGGGGAGGAGCAGGAGGCCCGCCAGCACCAGGAGGGCCGGACAGGAGATCGGGCGAGAGCGGCTAGAGGGCGGCCAGGGCATCGCGCATCCGACGGAGCGCCTCCCGCAGGCGGTCCTCGCTCGCCGCGTAGGAGAGGCGCAGGTATCCCTCCCCGTTCTCACCGAAGGCGGTGCCGGGGAGGAGGGCCACGCCCACCTCATGGAGGAGAAAATCCGCGAGGGCCTGGGCAGGCCGGCCGAGGGCGGAAACATTCGGGAAGGCATAGAAGGCCCCCCGGGGGGGGAGGCACCGGACCCCCGGGATGGCGTTCAGGCCGGCCACCACCAGGTCCCGTCGCCGCCGGAAGGCCGCCACCATGGCCGCCACGGGCGCCTGGTCCCCGGTGAGGGCGGCGCATCCGGCCCGCTGGGTGAAGGAGGCGGTGCAGGAGTTGGAGTTGACCATGAGTTTCGCCATGGCCTCGGCCCAGGGCCGGGGCATCACCCCGTACCCGAGGCGCCACCCGGTCATGGCGTAACTCTTCGAAAAGCCGTCCAGGAGGATCACCCGCTCCTTCAGCCCGGAAAGACTGAGGATGCTCCGGTGCTCCCCCTCGTAGAGGAACCGGTGGTAGATCTCGTCGGCCAGGATCGGGATCCCGTAGCGGCCCGTGATCGCGGCGATGGCCTCCAGGTCCTCCCCGCCGAGGACCCCCCCGGTCGGGTTCTGGGGCGAGTTGAGGATGAGCAGCGCGGTGCGCGGATTCACCGCGGCATCGAGCGCCTCCAGGTTGAAGGCAAAGCCCTGCGCCTCGCGCAGCGGCACCGGGACCGGCCGGCCGCCGGCAAAGGCGGCCACCGACCGGTAGATGGGGAAGCCGGGGTCCGGGTAGATGACCTCCCGCCCGGGCTCGACCAGGGCGAGGGCGGCGAAAAACATGATGGGCTTGGCCCCGGGGGTGACCACGACCTCCTCGGGGTGAACCGGGACGCCGCACCGCGCCGCCACGCTCTCGGCGATGGCCTCCCGGAGCTCCGGAAGACCAGCGGGCGGGCCGTAGCGCGTGTGCCCCTCCTCCAGGGCCCGCGCGGCCGCCTCCCGGATGAAGGCCGGGGTGGGGAAGTCGGGCTCCCCGATCTCGAGGTGGATGACGTCCCGGCCCGCGGCCTCGAGCGCCCGGGCCTTCACCAGGACATCGAAGGCCCCCTCGCTCTCCAGGCGCCCCATGCGGGCGGCGAGCGCCACCGCCGCGGCCGCCCGCCCGCCGCTCCCCTCAGCCCGGGTCATCCCACACCTTCCCGGAGAGACCGTCCGGTCACGGCCGCGCACCCCCCACGGATGCGGCAAGCCCGGCGGCTTCGAGGAGCGTCCGCGCCGCCACCGCCGCCCCCGTCGCCTCCAGGCGCTCCCCGGGGAGCGGCGCCCCCACCACCTTCCGGAGGGAGGCCTCCCAGCGCCCGGCCAGCAGGTCCTCGTTGGAGATGAAGGTCGCCGCCGTGTAGCGGCGCAGCCCCTCCACCAGCGGCCCGTACTCCGCGAACTCCCCCCGCGAGGTGTAGACGACGGGGATCCGGTGGGCCAGGCACTCGGAGACGATGCCGTAGCCGGGCTTCGTGATCACCGCGTCCGCCGCGGCCACCAGCTCGTCGTGGCGGATCAGGTCCCGTGGGACGCCCAGGATATTTCCCGGGGCCCCCACGACCTCGCGGCTGACGGCGAAGCGGTAGCCGGCCAGATGCCCGAGGCGGGCGAAGTCAATCCCGTACAGGTCGAAGCCGCCGAAGGAGAGGACGACCAGCCGCTCCCCCTCGGAGAGGCCGAGGGCGGCCCGGACGGCCGACCGGCCCCGGAGGATCCGCCGGGCGATGAGCGGGATGTCCCGGACGACAGGAAACGCGCTCAGGTCCCCGTGGAGCGGCAGCCGCAGCAGCAGACCGGCCCGGGCGTAGGCCTCGCGGATCTGGTGGAGGAGGGGGGCGAAGGTCTGCCTCTGCGCCACGTAGGGAGCGTAGATCCAGTCCCACGAAAAGTTGGTGATGGCGATCCCCGGCACCCCCGCGGCGGCTGCCGCTTCGAACGCGAGGGGCGGGATGTCTCCCACCACGAGGACCGCCCCCACCTCCCGCAGCCAGCGGGCCTCGGACGGAACCCGGTCGGGGCGTTCGGCCAGGAAGGCGGCGTACGCGCGCAGCGAGGCCTCCTTGTCCAGGCGCAGCGAGTCGTGCTGGACCGTCCCCACGTCCACCGCCCCGGGGACCACCGCGACGGCCTCCCCCAGGTGTTCCGCAAAGAGGGCGGGAGGCACCGAGGTCCGGGCGCGGAGGCGCACGGTAGGCCCAAGTTCCCGGAGGGCCTGCATGACGGCGATCATCCGGGTGGCGTGGCCGAACCCGTGGCCGGTGATATAGAAGACGACGGCAGGGGCACTCATGACGGGGCGTACTGGGGGAAGACCCGCTGGATGGCCTCCGCGGGACTCCCGGCCAGAAGGGGCGGGATGAGCGCGGAGGCGTAGGCCCGGCTCGCCGCGAAGGTCACGAGCCCGGCGGCGAGCGGCTCCCCCGCCTCCGTCAGGAGGTAGGCCGGGGCCAGCCAGTTCCGCCCCTTCCTGTCGGCGGGCGCGGCCGCTCCCCGCTTCCCCCAGAGGAGGACCCGCTCCCCATTCGCCGCCCGCCCCTGCACCGTGACCTGGAGCCGGGTGCTCACCCCCACCTCCTGCGCGCGTAACGCCCCGAGCCACCAGCCGATCTCGTCCAGGGCGATGTGGGGGAACCCCCGGAAGAGGCGACCATCGGCCCCCCGGTAGGGCGCGCGGGGCTCGTAGAGTTTCCAGACGAAGGTCGCATCATGGTCGAACCGGAGCTGAAGACCGAGGGGGTTCTTGCTCCCGCAGGCCAGGCACCACTCGAGCCCCGGGACCGGGTGGGCCTCCCGGCTCCCGGCCCGCCATCGGGAGAGGTCCTCCCCGACCGGGAGCCGGATGGGCTCGCCCTGGCGGACCTCCCCCTCGACGAGCGGCGTCTCCGGAGGTCCCAGCCGGACGCCAACCCGCCACGCCGGCTCTCCGGCCTCAAGCGCGACGGCCACGGGGACTGGAACGCCGAGGGGAAGGGGCTTCCGGAGGTCAGCGGTCGTGCTCAGGGGGCTCCGCTCCGAAGACGCGATTCCCGCCACCTCGAGGAGCCGGGCTCCCGCCTCGGCCACGGCAGCCGTGACGGCCCCGCCGTGGCCAGTGCCGGGGAACCCGCTTTGCAGTTCCGGCCGGAAGGTGAGGGTCCCCTCGAGGCGCGGGATACCCGCCGGCACCGGCCGGAGGGCGAGGGCCTCCCGGAAGACCTCCTCCAGCGTCACCCGCCTCCCCCCCAGCCCCGCCGGGTCCCTCCGGCCCCCATCGGGCTCCGCCCCTTGCGAGACCCGTGGTCCCGGGGCATCCGCTTTCGGATACCCCTGAGGCTCACGCGCTCCATGACGAGCGGGCCCGGGAAGAGCAAGCCCAGCGCGAGCGCAAAGGAAACGACCGGGAGGGGGCAGCTCACGAAGATGAGGCCCGTCAGGTACCGGTTGGAGCAGTCCGGGTAGAAGTTGAGGTCCGTCCGGAGGAGGTACTCCGCCGCCTCTGTTCCCTTTCCCCACACCCGCACGCCGCCGCCCCTCCCGCGTCCTGGGCCGGAGCCTAGCACAGGGGAGCGGAATTGCCCACGGGTATTGCGGGGGTCAGGAGGATCCGGCGGGGCGCGCTAACCCGGGCTCCGGCTTCACTTCTGGCGCAGCAGGCCCCAGAGCATCCGGACGGCGCCCCAGAGGGCCACCAGCATGCCGGCCAGCGTGACCGGGAGGGTCAAGGTCGGGGTGAGGTGGCTCGCCCCGAGCCCGATACCCCCCAGGATCAGGAGGAGGCCCAGGAGGGTGATCCCGATGGGACCGCTCACGGCGTATCCAGGTGCATCTCGAAGAGAAACCGGGTCCCTTCGGGGTGCGCCTCGGCCACCACCAGGGCGCGGCGCAAGGCCTCAAGGACCGTAGGCCTGGGATGGACGCCGAAGGGGACGTAGACAGGCGCGAAGGCTGCGGGGGCGCCGGGCGCCGGGGGAACGTGCGGGTCATGGCTCATGACACCCTCGTCCTGCGACCGGCAGCGGCCGCCTCGATACTCCTCAGGCCTCTCCCGCCCCGGCCCTTCCCGGTCCGGCGGACGCGTGAACCCACCAACGCCCCTCGAGGGCTCCGCCACTCCCGCCCCCGGAGACGAAGCGGGAGGCTGGTCCGCTCCCGCAGGGGCCGGAGGCGGTCGGGGCCGGGGTCAGGGCGGACTCGGGGACCCCTCAGGCGGGCCGGAGCAACTCGTCAATCTTCAGGAGGATCTCGGTGGCGGTGGCCTTGTCCCGCTGGATTGCCCCGCGCTGGGCGTCCACCCGGACCTTCACGCCGGCCGGCTGGACCCGGTCCACATTGATCACGATCTTCATGCCCCGGGCGTAGGTAATCAGCTCCAGGCTCTCCTCGTTCAGGCCGGCCTTTCGCCGCTCCTCCCGCGCGATGGGGGTCATCTCCAGGGCCTCCAGGGCCTGGCGGGTCGCCCCCTCCGCCCGGGCGAACTCCACCTCGAAGGTCTTCTCCGCCTGGTTCAGCTGGGTGTAGACAACCCCGCCCCCGACGGCTGCGGCGCCCCCCAGAACCACCAGGGCGCAGCCGCCCAGCAGAGCCGCCACGGCCACCAGGCTGATGCTTGCCCACGCCTGCCGCATCCCCCATCGGCTCATCGCGCGCACCCCCTCTCTTTAACTTTAGGATACCCGCCCGGGTTGCTCCCTTGTCGAGGCCAGCGGGTACAGGACGGGCCCACGAAGGGGCCCCGCGCCCCTCCCCCGGAACCGCTCTGCCCTCTACACGGGAAGGGCCCGGTCCAGGGCCCGGTACTGGATCGCCTCGGCGAGGTGGACCGGCGCGATGGCCGCCGCCCCCTCCAGGTCAGCAATGGTCCGGGCCACCTTCAGCACCCGGTCATAGGCCCGGGCCGAGAGCGAAAGCCGCGTCACCGCCTGCTCCAACAGGCGTACCCCGTCGCCATCCAGCGGGCAGTGACGGCGAATCCGCCGGCCGGTCATGTGGGCGTTGCAGGTGATCTTCGTCCGGGAAAACCGCCGCGTCTGGATCTGCCGCGCGGCGGCCACCCGCTCCCGGATGGCCGCCGATGGCTCGGCGTCCGACCCGCCCAGCAGGTCCGGTGCCCGAACCGGCGGGGCCTCCACGTGCAGGTCGATGCGGTCCAGCAACGGGCCCGAGACCTTGCCGCGGTAGCGCTGGATCTCCCCGGGAGAGCAGCGACAGGCCCTCTGGGGGTCCGTGAGGTGGCCGCAGGGACAGGGGTTCATCGCGGCCACCAACGTGACACGGGCGGGGAAGGTCAGCGCGGAGGAGGCGCGGGCGATGGTGACGAGACCCTCCTCCAGCGGCTGGCGGAGCGCCTCCAGGGCGTTGCGCCGAAATTCGGGCAGTTCATCCAGGAACAGGACCCCGTTGTGGGCCAGGCTCACCTCCCCCGGCCGCGGGACCGAGCCGCCGCCGATGAGGCCGGCGTCGGAGATGCTGTGGTGGGGGGCGCGGAAGGGCCGCGTCCCGAGGAGCGCTACCCCCTCCCGCAGGAGGCCACAGATGCTGTGCACCGTGGTGGTGGACAGGGCCTCCTCCAGGGTGAGGGGCGGAAGGATGCCCGGGAGCCGCTTCGCCAGCATCGTCTTGCCGGCTCCGGGCGGGCCGATGAGGAGGAGGTTGTGCCCGCCCGCTGCGGCCACCTCCAACGCCCGCTTCGCGTGGCCCTGCCCCCGCACGTCGGCGAAGTCCTCACCCGCAGGATCGGGGCCGGCGAGAATTGACGACAGGTCCCCCGCGACCGGGACCAGGGGGAGGGTACCTCGGAGGAACCCCGCCACCTGGGGCAGACTCTGGACACCGAAGATCTCCACCTCCCGGACCACCGCGGCCTCGGCCGCGTTGGCCTGGGGGAGGAGGAGGCCCTGGAGCCCCGCCCTGGCCGCCGCGACCGCCATGGGAAGGCCACCCCGGATGGGGCGGACCGCGCCATCCAGGGCCAGCTCCCCCACGAGGAGGAAGCGGCCGAGCCGCTCCGAGGGCACCGCACCGGCAGCCGCCAGGATGCCGATGGCGATGGGGAGGTCGAAAGAGGCCCCCTCCTTCCGGACGTCGGCCGGGGCTAGGTTCACCGTGATCCGCCGCGCGGGGAACTCGAACCCGGTGTTCGTGAGGGCGGCCTTGACCCGGTCCTTCGCCTCCCGGACCGCCACATCCGGCAGACCCACGGTGGCGAAGGAGGGGAGCCCGG
>Ga0326597_10014317_pt1 | contig 10397 bp, 6 predicted proteins | sample RVTome_12_FD_203789 | JGI IMG/M metagenome (GOLD analysis project Ga0326597, IMG submission 203789) | Soil microbial communities from uranium-contaminated site in the Upper Colorado River Basin, Wyoming, United States - RVT100D185 | ecosystem: Environmental > Terrestrial > Soil > Contaminated >...
TCGCCCCCGAGACCTATTCACAAGAGCAGTTGGACGAGCTGGATCGGCTTACAGAGGAGTGGATCGATGAGCATAATGGCGGGCGTAAGAGGTGGTGAAAATCGATGAGAACTCCGCACTCATGAGCTCCTTAACCTGATTACGATTTCGCCGGTGTCAGGACAGACACCGTTCTATCAGGGCAAACCCGTTCAAATCTGCGTCGGATTCGCTGCCGGCGGTGGGTCGATGGTCGCGGCGAATTATGTTTATGGCGTCGCAAAGCCGGATCGTTTGACGCTGAGTTTGGAAGCGAAAAAGAAAGGTCTCGACGCTACACCGGCAAGCGGCGCAGATCTCGCAACGTTGACGGCAATGCGAGCAGTGCGGACAACTCTATACAAATTTCTCTCAAGACGACTCTCGCAAATCCATTAGCTTTCCTAAACGCTCCAGAACGCGCCATTTAATTTCCATTCGTAACTGCCGATAGCTTGTCTGTTGGTCGCGCAGTTCGCCCGTGTCAAAGAACCCGCGGCTAACTCTCCGGGAGGTGGGATTAGGATGAATCGCGAGGACTTGACGACGAGAAAGCGGGTGGCGATAGGTGATCTGCGGCCGGGAATGTATGTCATCGGTCTGGACCGTTCTTGGTTACAGACGCCGTTTCTGTTTCATCGTAAGCTGATTGAGCGGCCCGAGGATATTGAAAAGCTCAAGCAGCATGGTATCCGCGAAGTAGAGATCGATACCGCGCGTGGCACCGATGTTTCGGATGTTTTTGACGGGGAAACTCCAGAAGCCGACGAGCCGGCTAGCCTTCGCGCTGACGCTCAGCGGATCGATTCGAGAATCACTGCCGCACAACGGCCGCTATCGGCCGCCCAGTCGGCGTTTCAACCGATAGTGCGGGAGCTTGACACGGCGCGATCGATTCACGGCGAAGCGTTGACCCTGGCGCAAGCCATCTTTGAGGGTGTGGGCGGCGGTGCGCCGATTGACGGTGAAACTGCGGGACGCGTGGTAACCAATCTTCAGGCTAGCATCACGCGCTCCCCGGAGGCAAATCTGCTGATGATGCAGATGCGCCGTTTTCAAAGCGATCTCTTTACCCACGCGGTGAATGTCTGCGTGCTCTCGCTGGTCGTAGCGACGATCGAGGGGATGGTAGAGGACATCGATGCGTTGGGGATGGGCGCGCTGCTCCATGATATCGGTGAAACTCGCTTGCCACGCTCGCTGCTCAACAAGACTAATGATTTTACCGATGCCGACGCGCATCTGTTGAAACAACATCCGATCCTCGGTGCGGCGCTGTTGGCACAATCCAGCGATATCCCCGCGCCGGTCGAGCGCATCATTCTCGACCACCACGAGCGCGTCGACGGCTCGGGTTATCCCAGCGGCGCTCGCGCTGCCGATTTGTCCACCTATAGCCAGCTCGTCGCGCTCGCCGATAGTTATGACGATATGTTGTCTGGGCGAAATCAGGTCGCGCTCCAGCCGACCGAAGTGCTGCGCCAGCTTTATATCCAAGCCAACGTCGGCGCCGTAAACCGCGAGCTGATCGAAAAAGTCATTCGCAGCCTGGGAGTCTACCCGATCGGCAGCGTGGTTGAGCTAAACACCGGCGAGCATGGTGTCGTGATCTCCACAAACCGTTCCTCCGCGTTGAAACCGATTGTACGAATCATCATGGCCCGAAACGGTATAGTGCAGTTCAATGGGCCAATCCTCGCTTTGGCCGACGGGGTCGAGGACAGGGTTGAGCGGCGCATCATCGCAGTGCTCGATCCGGTTAAGGAGCGCATCGATCCGATGGCATTTTTAAGGATTGCCCCGGGAGCTTTCTAATGAAGGACAGCGGCTCTCTCGGACCGGCGACCCAATGCCACAATAGCGCCACCACCCCTGAAATTGTACAGCTGTTGCTCGATGCCCTGCCGTCGGGCGCGCTGCTCATCGACGGCACTGGCAAAATCATCATGCTCAATCAGCAAGCCGAGCGGTTTCTCGGTTGGCCGGCGGCGGGATTGCTTGGGCAGCCGGCACATGAATGGTTGAATTGCTACTTAGAAGACCTTGCCGCCGTGCCGGAGAATTGTCCGGTCGCACGCGTTCTCAAAGGTGAAAACAGTGTGTTGTCAGCGCGCATGGGATTGCGCTGCCGCGGCGCAGTGGTCAAGCCTTTCGAGTACCGCTGCTCGGCCTATCCTACGGGCAGCGGCATGGGAGCCGTCTTGGCTTTCAACGAAATCACCCGCCAGCTGGCGATGGAAAAGGATCTGCGCAGTCTGGCCTCGATCGCGGAGGCCAGTCCCATCGCCATCGTCGAACTCAACCAGGACGCCAACCTGATCCATGCCAATCCGACGATGATGAGCTTGATGGATCGGTTCGGTTTTGGCGCCGGGCTTCATGCCGCGGTCCTGCCGGAGCATATCGAGGGGCTCACGGCAGAGTGCCTATCGAAGCAAACTGAAATTGGCGCCATTGAAGTGAGCGTTGGCGAGCATTGCTACGAATGGAAGCTGGTGCCGGTGGCTGGCGAACCCCTCGTGCACGGCTATGGCGTCGATCTGACCGCGCGCAAGCGCACGGAACTGGCATTGGCGCGGGCCAAGATCGAAGCCGAGGCCGCCAATCGGGCCAAGTCGGAATTCCTCACCAATCTGAGCCATGAGCTTCGCACCCCGGTGAACGGCATGATCGGTACGGCCGAACTGTTGGCGGGCAGCGAACTCGATAACAAACAGCGCGGCTATGCCGCGACAATTCAACGTTGCGCGGAATCATTGCTGTGCGTAATCGATCAAATCCTCGCCGCGGCCGAGTCCGACGCCGGTCGGGTTAAGTAAACGAGACCGAACCGGCAAAGAGCGGTCGCTTTAGGTTCGCGTTACCGCGCCAGCGGCCGCTCCCTCTCCAGCGCTTTGTGAACGACAATCGGCTGATTCCCGTTTTCGCCTGTCATTTCGGTTGCCAATCTTTTCTACTCTTCTTATGATTGAGTTCTGTCGATCGACGACACTCGTAATCGTGCGCAAATATCGTGAGCGAGCATCTTTGCCGATGTCGGCCGATGGCGAAGGAGTGTGAGAGTGAGAGATCATGATCTCGCCGGACAAGTGGCGCTCGTGACCGGCGGGGCGACGGGTATCGGTCGGGCGATGGCGGTGGCGCTCGGGACTCTAGGCGCCAAGCTGTGGATCGCTTCGCGAAATGAAAATGCCATCGACCGTGCGGTCGAACAACTGCGAGCTTGCGGTCTGGCCGCCGACGGACGGCGGCTCGATGTGGCGGATCGCAGGCAAATGGAATCTGTCGTCGCTGATGTGATGGGTCAAGATGGCAAAATCGACATACTCTTCAACGGCGCCGGCGTCATGATCAAGTATCCGGTGTTGGAAATGCCGGAAGAAGTCTGGGATCAAGTCGTTGACGTCAACTTGAAGGGAATGTTTCTTTGTGCCCAGGCGGTGGCGCGCGGCATGGTGGCACGGGGCTACGGGCGAATCATCAATGTAACATCGGGGCACGTAAGAGGAAACGCCAATAACTCCGCCTACTCGGCCGCCAAAGGCGGCTTGGAGTCATTTACCAAAACCTTTGCCCTTGAATTGAGTCAGCTCAAGGTCGACGTGACCATAAACGCGATCGAACCGGGCGGCACGGATACCGCGATGTGGCGGCGCGGCAAAAGCGCGGAGTATATTTCCCAAGCCTTGGCATCGGGGCGCATTCGTCGACCCGATGCCATGCGCGATGTAGTCTTGTTTTTGGCGAGTCCGGCAAGCCGAGCCGTGAACGGTGAAATCATCGCGCATGACCAGAGCGACTGGCTGGCGATGCAGGGCGACCCTTGACGGTGGTGACGCCGCAACCCAAAACGAAAAAGGACAGTCCTCACCACAAAAAACACAAGGCGGGGCGGATCATTGGACCGGATTTCGTGTCCTTCGTGTTTAACAAGATTCTGAGGTATGCAGCTGATTCTCAGGCAAGCCCGACGCCGCATAATCTGAAAATTGCCAATTTGCCAATGGCGCGTGCTAAGCCGATATTTTTTCTACCCGAGCGAGGAGCGACTCTATGGCTGAACCAAAAGCCTTTCGATTGCCGACCGATGTTTCGCCGGAACGCTATGCGATTCGCTTAACCCCGGATCTGACATCCTGGACCTTTACGGGTGAAGAAATGATAACGCTACAAATGCACCAGCCGGTGCGCGAAATCGTTCTCAACGCCGCCGAGTTGGAAATTCAATCGGTTTCGCTCAAGGATGCGAGCGGCAAGGTGAGCCTTGGCGTGGTTAGCGTCGATAGCGAAAACGAGCAGGCGCGCTTCGGTTTTGCCGCCGACCTCGCACCGGGAGCCGGTGAGTTGCATATCCAATTCACCGGCGTCTTGAACGACAAACTGCATGGATTTTACCGCAGCACTTACAAAGGCGCGGATGGTCAGGACAAGCCGCTGGCATCGACGCAGTTCGAGTCGACCGATGCGCGGCGGGCGTTTCCCTGCTGGGATGAGCCGGCGTTTAAAGCGGTCTATCAAATAACCTTGGTGGTCGATCAAGCACTGACGGCAATTTCCAATGCCGGCGTTGTGCGGGAGACCCTCTTGCCAGGGACCGGCAAGAGGGAAGTCGTATTCGCCGACAGCATGAAGATGTCAACCTATCTGGTGGCCTTTATCGTCGGCGAGTTTGAAGCAACGGAACCCGTCTTGGTCGGCGCTGTGCCGCTGCGCGTATGGGCGGTGCCGGGTAAGCAGCGGCTCGCGCATTTCGCCGTCGAGATCGGCAAAGCCTCACTGGAATACTTCAGCGCTTACTACTGCATTGCTTATCCCGGCGACAAGCTGGATTTGATCGCCATCCCTGACTTCGCCTCCGGGGCGATGGAAAATCTCGGCGCGATTACATTTCGCGAAAGCGCGCTGCTGGTGGATCGGGAAAAAGCAAGCCGCGCCGAGCTTGAACGGGTGGCCGACGTGGTCTCGCACGAGAACGCCCATATGTGGTTCGGTGATCTGGTGACGATGCGCTGGTGGAACGGCTTGTGGCTCAACGAAGCGTTCGCGACTTTCATGGAGATGCTCGCCGTCGACGCCTGGAAGCCAGAGTGGCGTCGCTGGGACAGCTTTACGGTGTCGCGCGCGGCGGCGATGCAGGTGGACGGCCTCAAGAGCACGCGGCCCATCGAGTTTCCCGTGGAAAAGCCGGAGGAGGCGGCCGGCATGTTCGACGTGCTGACCTACGAAAAGGGCGCGTCGGTGCTGCGCATACTGGAGCAATATCTCGGCGCCGAACGGTTTCGCGACGGTATTCGCTTGTACCTCCAACGTCACCAATATGCCAATGCCGAGACCGCCGATCTTTGGAGTGCTTTAGAGGATTCGACCCGGCAGCCGGTGCGCGCCTTGATGGACACCTGGATTTTTCAGCCCGGTTATCCGCTGATCAGTGTGACGCGAGAGGGTCGGACTGTCATTCTCTCACAGCAGATCTTTCGTTACCTTCAAGACGGCACCGACGGGGAGCATAAATGGCATGTGCCGATATTTTTGCGAGTCGGCACGAGCAGCGGAACTGCCAACAAGACGCTGCTGCTGACGGAAAAGCAACAGCGCGTTGAATTCTCCAATGACATCGACTGGGCGGTGGTCAATGCCGGCGGGCATGGTTTTTATCGCGTGCATTACAGCGCTGAGCTCGCCGGGTCATTAAAAGACGGACTGCGCAAAACCCTATCGGCGGTGGAAAGATTTGGCTTGTTCAATGACGCCTGGGCGACGACGCTGGCCGGACTCACGTCGTTACCGGACTACTTAAGCTTAGTCGACCTGTTGCGCGACGAAGATGACGTCAATGTCTGGACAACCGTGATCGGCTCTTGCCACCATCTGATGCGGATCATTGACGATGAACCGCGCGCCGGCTTGGAAAAACGGCTGCGCGCTTTGTTTGGCGCCGCAGTTGAACGGGTCGGCTGGACGGTTAACGGCGGCGAGAGCGAGCTTACCAGCCAGCTGCGCGGCGATCTGATCGGCGCCTTGGCAACGGTTGCCGACGACCAGGCGACGCAAATGCGGGCGCGCAGACTATTCGCCGATTACGAAAATAATGCCGCTGCCATTGACCGCAATCTGTTGCCCGCCGTGATTTCGATTGTCGCGCATACCGGTAGCAGCGATGATTATGAAAAGTTCTTCGCCAAGTTCAAAAACGCCCAAACCCCACAGGAAGAAACCCGCTATCTTTTCGCGCTGGGAAATTTTCGTGACGCAAGTTTGATCGACCGGACCCTTGACCTGACGCTCAACGGTGAAGTGCGCACGCAAAACGCGCCCTATTTAATGCGTAACATTCTCCTGAATCGTCACGCGCGCGACAAAGCCTGGCTGTTTTTGAAAGCGCGCTGGGACGATATGGCGCGGCAATATCCGGACAACTCGATCCCGCGCATGTGTGAAGGCATCATCGGCTTAGTGACTGCGGAACTTGAGGCAGATGTCAAAGACTTCTTCAGCAGGCATCCGGTCAAACAGGGGGCGAAGCAAATAGACCAGCACCTGGAACGGCTGCGTGTCGCAGTGGCCTGTCAGCAGCGCTGGCGCGATTTGTTGCGATCCTAACAGGTCGTCGATGGAGCCGATTTCTAGGTTCTTCAGGCTTCCGTGTGGATGACCTGGCACATCGCCTTAATTTCATTCACCACGAAGATCACGAAGGGTTTATAAGATTAGACTCCGAACTTCGTTTCTTCGTGTCCTTCGTGGTGAATACTCTTCCAGCGGAAACCTAGAACAGCCGATTTCTAATTCAAAAATATTCACAAACTATTTTTGGATTATTTTGTTGACAGCTCTGGGTCACTTTCGTAAACTATCCGCCAGCAGGGAAAGGAGGTGGTCCAGACATGATTGATCATTGTACTGACTGTGAGGTGGCTGAGACTTAGGCTCTAGGCGGACTTCTTGATGGGGTTCGGGCCGAGAGCCTGGTAAACCCCCTCAGACCACCTAGTGGGCCCGCTTCAACGGTTGCGCGAGCTGCCGATTGAAGCGGGCCTTCTTTTTTCCAACAGTTCGAGCGCCACCACGGCGGTTTTTCGCGCTTGGCTATCGTTGTCCTGAGAAGCTTCCTGAAGTGCCATCAAGAACGCTTCTGACGGCGATCCGAAATGCGCCAAGGTCACCGCGGCGGCGTTGCGAACTTTGATATCCACGTCCATCAAATAGCTTTGCAGTAAGGCGTCGCGCACGCGATCGGTGTCGTCGGTACGGTTTTTCAAACTGGTTGCAGCGGCAACTTTGACCGTCGTATCGGAGTCCGACAGCGCACCCAGCAGTGCTTGTAAACTGGCGGCGTCGTTCAATGCCAAGTCGCGCAAGCAGTAGATCGCCATCCGTTTCTGATTCGCCGTCCCGTTTCGACAAAGCTCGATGAGCCATTCGATGAGCGCGGTTTCGGTTTGAGCGATTTTGACCAACAGCAAAGAGCAGGCCCAGCGAATATCCGGCTCGCGGTGATCTAGGGTGTCGAGCAGGTTTCGAATCGCCGCGTCCGAAGGATTGGGCAGGTGGCCCAAAATATAAGCGACCGGCCAATAGCGTCGATGGCCGAATTCATTGAGCCTGCTATCGAGAGCGGTCCTCACCTGTGCGGACTCCCTAGCGAGTCCAATGAGCTGGTCGACGGCGGCGCGAAGGGTGGGTTTGTCCGGATCATCGAGAGCGCAGATCAATGCGGCGAGTTTTTGACCGTCGTTAGCCATCTCAACCAATGATCGGTAGGCGCTGGGATTGGTTCAAATCGTTCAAGCAGTTCAAGTCGGTCAAACCGTGTAAAATCAAAACTTCGGAGGCGCGAAAGAAAGTCTCGGCGTCTTCGGCCACCGCGGATTATATCTCGAGAAACTGCGGGCAGTTCGTCAAATTGCGATTGCCTTTCGGCTGCACGACGACGACATCTTCCAAGCGCACGCCGCCGACACCGAGATAATAGAGTCCAGGCTCGACCGTGACCACATGGCCGGTTCGTAATGTCGCGTCGATGGGCGCGATCCGCGGCGGCTCATGGATGTCCAGACCCAATCCATGGCCGGTGCCGTGGAAAAACCCTTGCATCCTGCCGTTGATTCTCCCGGTTGGAAACCCACGCGCGGTAAACATGTTCAGAATATTTTGATGAACCTCTTTGCCGTTAACGCCGTCGCGAATCTGCGCGTAGCCGATCTGTTGACCGGCTTGGACGGTCGCGTAGATTTCCTTGAGCTTGTCCGAGGCGCGGCCGCGCACCACGGTGCGGCTCAGGTCTCCAAAATAACCATTGTGTTGCGAGCGCGGGAAGATGTCGAAAATGATCGAAGTGTTGGCCTTGATCGGGCCGGTGCCTTCGTGATGTGGATCGACGCATTGATTGCCCGATGAAATAATCGTGTGGCTGGGCAGCCAGCCCCGCGCCATGATCGTCGTGTTGACCGCGGTCTTGAGCATTTCGGAAGTCAGCCGTGTGCCGTTGAGATAGAGATAGCCGTCCGGTTTGGTCGTGGTGCGCTTGAGCAAGCGGATGCCGGCTTCGAGACCCAGCCGAGCCACCCGCAGGGATTCTGTAATCTGTTTCACTTCCTGGTTGTTCTTGGTTTCGCGTGTCGGCCAAAACGGATCGCGCTTGATTTGCACGCTGTAGCCTTTGGCCCGCAGTTGGTCGGCGAGCAGGGCGGAAAAATTCGCTGGCACGATCAGCGAGCGAATGCCGCGTTCGCGAAAGAGCAGGTCGAGGATGTCGATGACGCCGGCCGGCGATTTGCCGCGTTTGCGCAGTTTTCGCTGGTAGAGCGAAAGCGACAGTACGCGATCGGCTTTGGCTTGCTTCTTGGCGCGGTCGATTTCTAAGTCGTTCATCACCACGTAGCTAAGTTTTTTGTGCCGGAAAAAAATAAACGGGTCGGGGACGAAAAACCCGGCGGCGTAGAGCACATTGGAGTCGCCCTCGCTGGCGGCATAGAGCAGGATTGCTTGAGTCGGTTTGAGCTCCGGTTCGTTCGGCTGAACCGGTGCGGCGCTGGGTGCTTTTTTTTGGCGTTTTGCTTCAAACATAGAAAAGTTCGTGCTCGTCTGGGGAAATGAAATATCTCACTGAAGAGTTATCAAGCTAACAATTTCGCTCTGGAACTGCAAACTATTCTTCAATGTGAGCGGTGAGAGCGCGAGTCAGTTGACAGCCCAGCGACTTTTGCTAGAATACCGCCACTCCCTCGCGAAATGACTGTGATTTCGACTCCTAGAGGAATTTCTCTTCATGACCACGACTAAAAATCTCGACAAGCTCAGTGAGCTTAATCAAAAAGCCGAAACCGGCGGCGGCGCCGAGCGAGCGCGCCGGCAACATGAGCAGGGAAAACTGTTGGCCCGCGAACGGCTCGATATTCTGCTCGACAGCGGCAGTTTCGTTGAGCTCGACCGCTTGCGCACGCACCACAGCACCGATTTCGGTCTCGACAAGCAGAAGTTTCTCGGCGACGCGGTGGTGACCGGTTTCGGCGCTATTGACGGTCGCTTGGTTTATGTTTACTCGCAGGACTTCACCGTATTCGGTGGCAGCCTGAGTCGGGTGGTCGCCGATAAAATTTGCAAAGTGATGGACATGGCGGTCAAGAGCGGGGCGCCGATCATCGGCATCAACGATTCGGGTGGGGCGCGCATTCAGGAAGGAGTGGACAGTCTGTCCGGATACGGCGATATTTTCCAGCGCAACGTGATGGCTTCCGGAGTGGTGCCGCAGATCACCGCGATCATGGGACCCTGCGCCGGCGGCGCGGTTTACTCGCCGGCGATCACGGACTTCATTTTCATGATCAAGACCAACAGCTATATGTTCATTACGGGTCCGGAAGTGATCAAGACCGTGACCCATGAAGACGTGACCAAGGAAGCGCTCGGCGGCGCTGAAACTCATAGCAGTAAAAGCGGCGTGTCGCACTTCACCGCCAACACGGAAAAAGATTGTCTGCTGATGATCCGTGAGCTGATCGGCTTTTTGCCGAGCAACAATCAAGAAGACCCGCCGTTCCGCCCGACCAGCGACGATCCGCTGCGGCGCGCAAAGAGTCTAAAAGAGTTGATTCCCGATAATCCGCATCGGCCCTACGATATGAAAGAACTCATCGGCGCAGTGGTCGATGAAGGTTATTTCTATGAAGTGCAGTCTGAATTCGCACGCAATATTCTCGTCGGCTTCGCCCGACTCGGCGGCCGGTCCGTCGGCCTCGTTGCCAACCAACCAGCCAATCTGGCCGGCTGTTTGGATATCAACGCTTCGGTCAAGGCGGCGCGCTTTATCCGGTTCTGCGACTGCTTCAACATCCCGATCGTGACTTTTGTCGACGTGCCCGGTTTTCTGCCCGGCATCG
>Ga0326597_10014318_pt1 | contig 10397 bp, 14 predicted proteins | sample RVTome_12_FD_203789 | JGI IMG/M metagenome (GOLD analysis project Ga0326597, IMG submission 203789) | Soil microbial communities from uranium-contaminated site in the Upper Colorado River Basin, Wyoming, United States - RVT100D185 | ecosystem: Environmental > Terrestrial > Soil > Contaminated >...
GCCCCGCTTCTCCCCCGACGGAGCCTGGCTGGCAGTAGCTGGTCTTTCGGGCCCCGATTGTCGGGCGGATCAATGGGCGGTCGAATTGCTCGACGCCGTTACGTTCGAATCGGTGCACCGCTGGGAGACGACCGCCGACCAGGCGCTGTCATGGACCGCTGACGGATCGCGATTTTCGGTTGCCGGCGTCAACTCCTCAATATTGGGCACCACCGTCTTCGAAGTTGCCACCCGAGAAGTAGTACTGCAATACCCCGGGGATGAAGGGATCGTTAGCCCGGATGGACAACGCTTGGTAGTAGGTGGTGTCGGGGGCCTCGATGTGATCGAGGTGGCGACCGGGACCCGAACCGACATCCTCACCGGCTTTGATCTGAGAGTGCTGAACAAGGCCTTCACTGCCGACAGCTCCCGGCTGATTGTGGGTATCTCCGGTCAGGAGGTGCTGGTCTTTGAACTGGAATCGGGCAAGCTGGTTCATCGGCTGAGCCCTACCGGCGTTCCGGTCTCCTACGACTGCGCCGCTCAGTGCGAAACCCTGCTGCAGTCGAACATGCAAGGTGAGGTACTCACCTGGGATCTGTCGACCACGGCTGGAGGTGAGATCAACACGGTCAATACCGGCTATTTCGTAAACGCCAACTCTCTCGCCGTCGCCGGAGACACCGGTGTCTTTTTGGGTTTCTCCTCTGATCGCATCCACCCCGATGTGGTGCCTTTCGACCGCGCTTCAGGCAAGATCAGCACAGACAGCCGTCCCACTGAGACGAACAGCCCCCTACCGCTTCCCGATGGACGCATCGTGCTCCTTGAGGTGTCCGAAACCACGCCCGAGTGGGGCCCGGTGGTGGCCTGGGATCCCGCTAGCGGCAACGCTGAGGAGGTGGCCGGCTGCTGGACAACCCTGGAGGCGGTCGAACGGAGTGGCTTCGGCTCTGCGGCGACCCCGTGCGCCGATCGGGAAGGCGACTACTTCTTACTGGATCGAGCATTGCTGAGCCCCAGCGAGTCGAGCCTGCTGATCACCGATCCGGGTGGGAATGTGAAGATCTTCAATGCCCGCACGCTGGTGGAACAGACCGTGCCGGCCCTGCCGGCGGGGCATAGGACCGTCCTGCTCCACGGCGGGACCTGGCTCCTCAGCAGCGACGGACAAGTTGCAAAGGTTGTCGACATCTCCGACGGGCGGGTGGTGGCGACCCTGCCGACCGGCAGCTCCAACTCCGTGTCGGACGTATCCGCCAGCGGAGAATTGGTGATCATATTCGAGCAGGGCTCCGGAGAGTTGACCGTCTACGACACTGGCACCTGGCAGCCGATCACCTCCTTCTTTCCCAGCCCAAGTCGGGGGATCTCACTTTTTCCTGACGGTTCCAAGCTCCTGACCGCCCAGACTGACGGCTATGTGCGCATTTGGGATACCCGCGCCGGCACTGAACTCTTCCGGATTCCACTGCCCGGCGCCTCCGACGGCTACTGGCTCGACGAGACCCACATCGTCATCGGTGCCGCCACCGGCCTCTGGACGACCATCACCCTCGACCTCGAAGAGTTGAAGGATCTAGCTGTCTCCCGGCTGACCCGGGGCTTCACCGCTGAGGAATGCCAGACCTATCGGATCGACCCGTGCCCGGGTCTGGAAACGATCAAAAGCAGGTAGAGCTGGGCCATGACCAAGATTTCATCGGATGGCCAGCGTGTCAGTCAGACCCGTCGTCCAACGTTTCCTCGAAGGGAGTGAAGGGGATGTTCACCTGGGAATTAACGAGATCGAGCGGCACTGTTATGCCGGAGCAGAGGTCTTCATCGCCTAGCCATACCAGACACGGAGCCCGCCACTCGACCCAGAAGTCGTAGCGACCAGGCGGGAGGCCTTCGGGAAAGTCGTGCACGAACATCTCGCAGGGCTGAGGATCGGTCCGTTCCCCCAGCGCATATTCCGTGCCACATTGGTCGCTGATCTCCCGGACCCGGTAGTCGACGTGGAATCGGAATGTCTGGTTGAGAGGGAACGACCCATCGGGGAGCGGCGGCCCCACCACCCTGGTCACGAAGACTCGTAGGTCGTAGCCGGGATGGTCGGGACGGTCGAGCGGAAGCGGCGCCTCGTCCCCGTTGACGAAACCGTGGCGAATGTGGAATGGCTGGTAGGCGCGCCAACCGGCGATATGCCTGCCGTCGGTACGAACCATCCGGGCGTCCCGAAAGCAGGTGGTGTTTTCGCAGTACTGCAGGAAGAAGTCGAGGCGCGCCGTCTCGGGCGCCGCCGCGACTTCGGTCGGCGGGTCGTCCCGGTCGCCCGACAGAACGTCCGGTCCGGGTCGAAGGGCATCACTGAGCGCCGGTTGCACAAAGACGTCGATCAGGTGAGCTGACACCCGATTGGCACGGTCGGCTTCGGTGTTGGCACGGTCGGCTTCGGCGTTGGCACGGTCGGCTTCGGCGTTGGCACGGTCGCGTTCATCCTCCGCCAGGGCCTGGGCGGATTCAGCATCGGCCCTGGCGTCTTCGGCGGCCATTTGCTGTGCTCTCGCCTCGTTCGTCTTATCGACGGCAACGACGGCGCCAATGGTGGCTGCGATCCCGAACACCAACAAGACGACGGCGGCAGCCAGGGCGGTGCGCACCGTACGGCGATGCTGAACCACCTCCTCGGAGGCCAACTCGTCCTTGGGGACGCCCCGAATGGCGCTGGCAATGTCGGCCACGGCATCGGAGAACCTCGGATCGCTCAGGTCGAGATGCTCGTCGTACCTCGCCCACCGCAGATCCACCCACCGCGGCTCCTCGGAGAAGACCCCTGAGAGCGCGGGAGGCGCCGCAGTGGACGACGTCGAGATATCGCCCTCCTCCCATCCGAACTCGCCGTCGGTGACGACCGGCACGAGGCGTGAGATATCCTTGTTAGCAACCCAGTACTCGACCTCCCGGTTCACCCACTCGGAGCCCGCCGCCTCCTCCGACAGCAGCAAGACGAACCAGGCCGAGGCATCGAGCGCCTCGGTGATCGACGACCACAGGTGCGGGTTGGCCGACAACGACGACTGGTCACGGAACACCCGCACGGCCCTGCGCTTCCACCACGGCTTGGCGAACCGCTGCAACCCCGCCTGCAGCCGCGGCGCCAGCAGGCCGTCCGCCGCATGCGAATACGACAGGAAGGCGTCATACCGAGATGACGTCGCCCGACGGTCGGCATCGCCAATGGTGGCCAACGAACTCCTCCCGGGTCAGCAACCCACGTTGTAGCAGGACCGGTTAACGACTATTTATCGCGCCGGCCCGGCCGGGCATTGCGATAGGTTGGCGATCGACATGGCCGATCTCAGATTTGGGACCTTCCTGGCCCCCAACATGCTCCGGGTGTATCAGGCGATCGCTGACGCCGTGGGCGAGGCGTTAGAAATGAGCACCGAGCTCGTCGTGGAGACGGATTATGAGAACTGTCAGAAGGACGTCAACGACGTCTGCTTCGTTTGCAGCCTTCCCTACGTCATGTTCGAGCGGCAGGGGATCTCTCCCGCCGAGCCTATCGCCGCACCAGTTCTGCAGGGAGAGAGGTATGGCGGCAAACCGGTCTACTACTCCGATGTGATCGTTCATCGTGACAGCGCTGCCCAGTCGTTTCTCGATCTAAGGGGCAGGTCGTGGTCGTTCAACGAGCCGCTCTCGCAATCGGGATATGGAATCACCCGATATCACCTGGTCTCGATCGGAGAGACCGGCGGCTTTTTTTCCGAGGTGATCGACGCAGGTTTCCACGAGGAGTCGATCCGGATGGTGGCGGACGGCCGGGTGGACGCCTCGGCGATCGACTCGCAGGTACTGGCGATCGAGATGCGAGACCATCCCCAGGTGACGGACAGCCTCAGGATCATCGACTCGCTGGGACCTTCGACGATTCAGCCGGTGGCGGTGTCAAAACGTTTTGACCGCGCCTTCCGCGGCGCCGTCAGAGACGTCTTGGTTGCCTTCCACAAATCCGATCGGGGCAAAGAGATCCTCGACCTCGGCCTGGTGGAGAAATGGGTGCCGATCGAGGCATCGGACTACGACGACATCCGGGCCATGGTTGACGCCTGCGAAGAAGTCGAGTTCATGGAGATCCGCTAGGCCCGGACGGGTGCCTTATCCTGAAGCTAGGACTTCGCAGCCCGCTCCCTAGGACGTGGCAGAGGTGTTGAACATCCAGCGCACCCCGTACTTGTCGACCAGGGAGCCGAAGTAGTCCCCCCAGAACTGCTCGGTCAGGGCCATTTCGATCGTGGCGCCCTCGCTCAACGCCGAGAAGTAACGATCGGCATCCTTGCGATTGTCGAGTTCCAGCATGATGTAGACATTGTTGCCCTGATCAACCGTGAAGCCCATGGACTCGGGGGCATCGGTCCCATGCAACATGTGGTCGCCGACGATGGGAAGCTGGATGTGCATGATCAGCTTCTTGTCCGCGTCACTCAACTCGGGCTGGCCCTCCTGCGGGGGGGCGTCCCCCATCCGACCAATGTCGCCGACAAACTCGGTGCCAAAGATCGATCTGTAGAAGTTGAACGCCTCCTCGGTTTGATTGGCGAAATTAAGGTAGGTGCTGACCCGGGCCATATCGCCCCTCCTTTGATCGACGTCATGTCAGGTTTAGCACTCCCTGCGCACTGAGTGCCCTGCCATCGGTCCGCGCATGCCCAAGTATCCACCACCGGATCCTGGCGCACCCAGCCCTGAGCAAATGCAGTGCGCGACTCGGACAACCCTACGAGGGGCGATACAGCGATGTCATGACATATCTTGATAGACTGTGTGGGCGATGGCACGCGTGAAGTTCGCCTCTCAGGCCGATCCCCAGATCCTGGCGGAGGTCCGAGCAATCGCCACTGAGGAGGGTCGCCAATTCCAAGCGGTCATCGAAGAGGCGCTCAAGGATTGGGTTGATAGGAAGCGGGCCGGCCACCCCCGCTCGGAGGTGGTGGCTCATCTCAAGGCCACCATCGAGCGAAACCGCGAGCTCTATCGCAAGCTCGCTGAGTAATTCGTGGCGGTCGCCTATCTGACCGCATTGGAAGTGGTCGCCATCCATGATGCGCTCGTCGAGATCTTCGGGGGAGCCTTTGGGATTCGTGACCTCGGTGCCCTCGAGGCGGCGGTCTTCCGACCTCAGGCCGGCTACTACGAAGACCGGATCAGCGAGGCGGCGGCTTTGTGGGAGAGCATCATCCTGAACCACCCGTTCCTTGACGGGAACAAGCGCACTGCCTTGGCCTCCGCGGACATTCACTTAAGGCTCAACGGCTTCGTGCTTGATCTCGACCCGGCCGAGGCTTCCGACTTCATCGACGGGCTCTTTCAAGAAGGGGCCATGCGGATCGACCGAATCGAACCCTGGCTCAGGGAACGGGCGCGACATTTTTGAAGGTCGTCTGATTCAATGCAGGGATGATCCGGAGGGCAACGAACGGCTAGCGCGACTTCGGAACGGTAAAAGAAAGAGCTTTAGTGGCGTGATGACTGGCTCGCGGCGTTTTGACGAGGGAGGACGGCTGGCGGGTCAAGCGTCTATTGCTACGGGTCGAGGAGTAGTCAGCTAGCTACAGGATCCCCCACCGACACTATTTGTATATCTCTCCGCGAGGGGCGACATTGACCACGAGGACCACCAGTTCATCATCGAAGATCTCATACACGACCCGGTATTCGCCGACTCGCAACCGCCATGCCGGCGGGTCGACGCCGGTGAGCCTCGTCGCACCTCTCGGCCGAGGTACCTCAGCCAAGGCCTGAATCGCTTGTTTGACTCTTTCGTAGCCTCGAGGGTCACCCTGCCGGATCCGGCTGAGCCCTCGCTCAGCCCGTTTTGCGAGCCGGACCCGGTACATCCGTCTTATGGCGCTCTATCGAGACGAAAGCCGATTCGGCTGGACGGCCAGTGTCGCCGTGGATCCGAGTCTCGAGAATGGCGACTGCATCTTCGAGGTCCTCCAACTTCGCCTGCAGGTGGTTCCACCGGTCGACCGAGACCACAACCGCGAGGGGCTGGCCTCGCTCGGTGATCAGGAGCGAGTCGTCGCCGAGCTGAGCTAGCTCGGCGCGGATTCGGTCACGGAGCTCGGTCTTAGGGATCACCTTGGTGGCCATAACTCTACTGTACGCTATGACGTACGGTTCGACAAGACGCGCCATTTTTGTTGGCGTAACGGCACCCGTCCTCGAGTACTTGCATTGTGGCGCCCCGCCCACCATAATGGCGCCATGCCGAGTATACAGATCAAGGATGTTCCGGAGGCTGTCCACGCGGTTTTCAAACGACGGGCTGCTTCGGCTCGACAGTCGCTTCAGGAATACCTCCTCTCACGCCTGACTGAGGAGGCGAGCCACCCGACGCTCGAGGAAGTCCTGGGCCGCGCTGGCGGACGCGCCGGTGGTTCAGTGAGCCTCAAGACTGCAGCACGGATTGTGCGGAGCGACCGTGATCGTCGTTGACGCCAGCGTGGTGGCGGTGGCGCTAGCCGATGATGGAGACGACGGGGATACTGCACGGGCGCGGCTGCGCCACGAGCAACTCGCGGCTCCTGAGCTCATTGATCTTGAAGTCGGCTCAGTGCTCCGTCGGCAGTTGGCAAACGGTGCGATCGATGAACGCAGGGCTCGGCTAGCACTAGACGATCTCACCGACGTTCCTATACGACGGGCACCACACCTACCCCTGCTGACGCGGTGCTGGGAACTTCGTGACAACCTCACCTTCTACGATGCCGCGTATGTCGCCCTGGCAGAGCACCTCGGCTCGACGTTGGTAACAGGAGATGCTCGGTTGAGCAATGCGGCCGGCCCACGATGTGAGGTGGAGCTGTTGGTCCCTGAGTGACGCGCCGTTAGGAAGCCAAGGTATCGCCTACCAACGGTGCGGAAATCGCCTAGGACGAGTCAACGCGTCAGCGGACGCGGGCGTAGCGACAGACTTGGGACCCGGTTTTGGCCTTCGCTGTCGAGACGAGTTCCCATTCGAGCGCCTGGCCGTTGTCGGACCAGATCGTCTTCCCCCCACCGAGGACGATCGGCTCAAGCGTGAGCAACAGTTCATCGACGAGGTCGGCCGCCATCATTGATCGCACGAGCGTTGGGCTGCCGTAGAGGTAGATGTATCCGCCGGGCTGTGCACGCAGCTCGTTGATCTTTGGCACGAGGTCGGCCCTGCGGATGATCGTCGTCGGGTGCCACGAGATGTCGTCCTCGGTAAGGGTGTCTGAGACGACGTACTTTTGGGTGTTGTTGATCCAGTCCGTGAATCCTTCGCCGGAACGGTTGGGCCACGCAGCCGCCGACACTTGGTACGTGCGCCGGCCTTGCAGGAGGGCGTCGCTCGATTTCGCCAACTCGTCGTAGGTTCCACCCATGACCTCGGGATCGAAGAACTTCCTGGACCAGCCGCCGTGCTGGAAGCCGCCGTCGGTGTCCTCCTCAGGCCCGCCGGGCGCCTGCACTACTCCGTCGAGGCTGATGAACTCCGTGATGAGTGTCTTCATGGCCCTCCTTGAATGAAACGGGACCCTGGGAACACTAATTAGCGCCTGGAGTCGAGATCGAGGTGATGAACCGATCTGGTCAAGGCGTCCACTCTCTCTTGCGCATGGTTTCGATCACCTGCTTGGGAGCGATGTGGTTCAAGTAGATGGCAGTGGTCGCCAACGAGACATGACCCAACTGGCGTTGGATGATTGGCATTTCCACCCCTTCCATCATCAACTCGTAGGCGTGGGTGTGGCGGAGACCATGGGGATGGACCCGCTTCCCAATCCCTACCTGTCGAGCGAGCTTGGGAAGCAGGGCCTTGAGATAGGAGGCCTTCATTGGTGTCCCTTGCATCGTGCAGAAAAGGGTTGCCGAGGCACCGAAACCGAGCTGGTGGCGTCGCTCGATCCATGCGCCGATCACGTGGCAGGCGCCGGGGTCGATTCCGACGATTCGGCTGCGGTCGCCCTTGCCGTGGAGAATGGCGATGGTGCCGGCAGCAAGGTCGACGTCCTTGGTGAAGAGACCCAACGCCTCGGAGTGTCGTAGCCCCGCCCGATAGAGGACAGTGATTAGAGCTCGGTTGCGGATACCGATCGAGGTAGTGGTCGAGATCTGGCGAAAGAGGATGGCCACCTCATCTGGGGTGAGGATCTCCGCCGGATATTTCTTGCCTTTGTTGGCCGGAATTCTGCCCTTGTGGTACCCCGGCATGGTGACGGGAGGTCGCAAGCTTCCAACCTATGGGCCAGCACGACTCTCGTCGAGACCCCTGACAGACACTTGGATGTAGCTGAAGCCCGTCTTATCTCTGCCGGCGCCGGTGTTCGCGCAAGGCAGGCAGGACCAGCAGATCCTTTTCACGACCCGCGGCCTCCTTCGAACGGATGATGTCGTCGAGGCTCGCGACGGGAAGTCTGAGATTCTGATACTCAATATGCGACTGGCTTCTCGCGAGATCGTCATATCCCTCGGTCCCTTCGGGCAGAAGAGCAATGTCGAGTGGCCCAGCGGCGGTGACCAACGCCACTGAGACCATCGCCTGCAGAAACTCGGGTGTCAATCCGCCGGGGACGGCGACGCCGGCTGCTGGCCCACCCGGCACCCGCAACCTCCCCTTGAGTTCGTTGAGAGCCCCGATCAATCTGACGAGGTTGGTCCGGTCGCCGGATGGGGTGATGTCGACATCGCGGGTGGGTACCACGGGTGCTTCGTGCAGCTCGATGGCGAAGCCACCAATGACGACGAACGTGACGTCGTGTCGCAGCAGGACTTCGAGCATCTTCTCGGCGTCGACATCGGGCGTCGGCAATCAACGTCCTCGGATTGCTCGCAGCCGTGCTTCACGGACTCGGTGCCGCGTTGCCTCCTCGAGATCGGCGCGGAGTCCCGGCGGGAGCGACTCGAGGTACTGCGCCACGCCGGCGTCGTGGGGATCGAGTGGCTCGATCCGGAGCCTGAGGTCGAGACCCGCCGCTCGCACCAGACGAAGCAAGGAAGGTAGGGTCGGCTCTCGACGACCCGTTTCGTACGCGGAGACCACTTGCTGGCTGATCCCGGCCGCCTCTGCCAACTCTCTCTGGGTCAGACCCGCCTTCTGGCGGGCGGAGCGGATTACCCCGGCCGCCAGAGTGGGGGCAGGATCGAACTTGGACACACGGCCATGTTAACAATCGATAAGCTGTTTACAGACAATGACAAGTAAACCTACGATTGTATGTTGTGCGCCAACTGGCGGGCCGCTGACCAACCCAGCCGAGGTTGCTAAAGCGGCCACGCAACTTTCGACTCTATGCACCTGAACAGGACGATCACATTTCTAGGTAGCGGAAGGAGTTGCTAGCCACTGGTTCGGGCTCTTGGCGATGGCTCGAAATCTCCGTGCAGGACGTCGGGGTCAAGGTCAGCACCGTTTGGCCACGAAAGGGTTCCCGTCTCTGGATCCACGCTGACAGCTTGGAACAGACTCTCATCTCTGGCTATCTCTTCGAAAGCTGGCCCCCACAAAAAGGGAGTCAGGTCCACCTGGCGCTCTGCCCCATCTGAGAAACGGAGCGTCACAACTTTTTCTCTAATTACCTCAACGTGTGTGACATCGACCACGGGTTACTCCAGGGGTTGAATGCTACCGGGGTCTTCGTGTCGGAGCGCCCGGTCCCAGCACACCAGCAGCTCCGGCGACCGAAGTTGAGCCCACTCCCGAACGAGGCGGTTGGCCCGGCGCGGCAGTGACCCGTCTAAGAGCTCGCCGTCGAAACGGTATTTCGCGGTATGGCCACCGTAGCGAGCATGGAAGTGCGGAGGATCATGGTCACCGAAGAACATGAGGATCGTGATTCCATAGAACTGGCTGATCCTGGGCATGAGGCAAACGTACGACTTTCCACCGACAAATCCGGCGGACTGAGGTCTCATCACCCGCCGCACTACCCAAGCTCCGCGTTATGCGGAGGGTCGTTTCGACCGGAGCCCAGGTGAGATCGCGAAGACCCAAGGTCAAGGCAACCGGACCGCCAGGACTTAGGTTCCTTCCATCGAACCCAATCCGAATCGAGAACAACGAGAGAGCAGCACTCTCTACTACCTACGGCGGGGCCTGCGATCGACGAACGTTGCAATTCCAGTCGATCTAATCGTCGCGTTCGACGACCGGGTCCGCCTAAAGCCCTTCCGGTCGAGGTCGATGATGGTTGCCAGAGCGATGAGGCACTACCTCGCCTGCCCAGAGGCTGACTGGAGCGGGCCAGACGAGCCGACTCAACAACGCGACTAATTTCCGTCCCGCTTTCCGCGCCTGACCAGAGGATCGGTTCCGAAACAGGGTCACAGCTACCTTGGCTTATCTGGCGGTGGCTTTGCTGGCTCGGCCTTGGGACCGGTTGGCATGCCGCCTCGTT
>Ga0326597_10014319_pt1 | contig 10397 bp, 9 predicted proteins | sample RVTome_12_FD_203789 | JGI IMG/M metagenome (GOLD analysis project Ga0326597, IMG submission 203789) | Soil microbial communities from uranium-contaminated site in the Upper Colorado River Basin, Wyoming, United States - RVT100D185 | ecosystem: Environmental > Terrestrial > Soil > Contaminated >...
GCGACGAGAGGAACCGTGAGAAGGCGATGCGCTTCCTCAGTGAATACTATCGGACGAACGCGAGCGAAGAGCTGGAAGAAACCATCAACGTCTACAGCCGGGTCACTCCCGGGCTGCCGCTGGTGACGGCCAAGTCCATCGAGAATGTCATCGCCAACGATGTTGACCTTTCCGGTATGGGCCTCAAGGCGGCCGACATGCTCGACCTGTCATTCTTGGAGAGGCTCGAAGAGGAAAGAAAGACTAAGGCGCGATGAAATGTTTCATTACGCAGTCCGTACTCTCACCGCCTCAGGCAAGAGCGCGATCGAAAGGTCGTTTAAATCGCCAGGCATGAGCCGAACATGAGAGGTGCGGTCTACCGCGTCCTTCTCAACCCGGTGGTTACGCCTGTTGTAAATCAATGATCTTCTGTAGGTTACGTTTCAGTTCTGGAAGCTTTTCTTGCACCACGTCCCATACGAGCTGATAGTCCACCCCAAAGTAACCGTGGATGAGGCGGTCCCGCATCCGAGCAATCGGGCGCCACTCAACCTCAGAATGCGCTGCACGGAACTCCTCGGGCAGGTTCTTCACGGCTTCGCCGATAACTTCCAAGCTGCGCACGAAGGCACGCCGCAGCGTTTCATCCGCTGCGAAGCGTTCAAAGCTCAAACCCTGAGTCTGATCGAGCAGATACTCAACTTCCACGAGGATGTGGCGCAGATAGTCACGCGGCTCGAAGGACATCCCTTGCCTCGGCCAGAATGTGCGGCCCGATAAAGGGTGATAGTGACTCCGTTGTCACGACTTCGACCGGGTGCTCCAAAGTGTCTTCGAGCAGATCCGCCAGCGCCATGAAACGATCGAACGTCTTCTCTGCCGGAGTGAACTCGACAAGCACATCGACATCACTGTCGGGGCGAGCCTCATTTCGAAGCACGGATCCGAAGAGCGCCAGCCGGCGAACACCGAGGCTCCGAATCTCGGACTCAACGGTTTGCAGGCGCCGGATCGCCTCGTCACGGGTAAGGGGAGTCGTGCTCATGTGACAGAACATACACGAAAGATCCGAGTGATGCGAGGCGGAAGGCCTAACGATAGGCTGAGAAGCCACGCCTCGCGAGCCTTAGCGAGCGACGCGTCGGTCTTTCTCAAGCCGATTGTTAGGTATCTCTGCGCTACGAATGTTCCTTGCGTTCTCTGGAACCATCACTCAACCAGTTGTGGCTCAATATCCGGCAGGGACACTCGATTACGATCGATCTCCTGAAGTCGCAAAAGGCCCTGCGAAAAGTGAAAACGTCCCTCATTAGTCCACGGCTGCTCGACCAATAGCCTTTGCACAGCCTCGGTATCTCGGGTCGAGAGAAGAACGACCCGCGAGCTTTCCCAGATGCATTGCATTTCACTACTGAACCGTGTCCAATAGGTGGGGTCGAGGATCGCCACAAGTATCCCACACTCATAGAAGGCGCCGTGTGCATTGAAACCGAGAGCGGTCAGTTGCACCGTGTGTGTTGTGTTGGCCTCACGGAAGTATGAGATTCCTGGACAAGAGTCAAAGTACCAATCGTGGCGAAAGCGGCCGCTGCTCTGGACAGCCTCGGTGTCCTGCGGCACCACGGCTTTCGATCTCGAGCGGTCACTCCCCGCGTAGTTCATATAGTCAAGAATGCTGATAAAGCTGCTCCCCAACATACACGGCAAGGAAGAATGCTACCCAAAAGGCAACTGAGAAAATCCGCAGTCCGATGAGCGTGCCTCTCGAGCGCATCCAGGCAGCCAGGTTCGTTTCACCCTCTTCGCGGATCCGTTTGGCGTCTCCGAGACCCAGGTATAGCTGTTGCACCGCGAGGGCCAGAACCAACACACCTAGTAGTGCTAGGCCGGGGGACTGTAGCTCCGAGACGATAGGGAACCGCAAGCCCACAAGGATAAAGACGATCGCGACCACTGTGCGGTTCAGAACTCCGACAAAGGCCGGGCGGAAGTATTGCCACCATGTCATCGCGGGCTGTTTAACCCGCACGCTCTCACGTACACGCGAGAACGTCGCACGCCAAGCGCGGAGAGCAATGTCGTTAAGGGATGTTGCGAAGAAAGGAATGAACGCGACGAGAAACTGTGTGGTTAGATCTTTCTGAGCCAGAGGAACCACGCCAACGACAACACTAATGGCAAAGCCAAGGCTGAGGCCTAAGCATAGCCGAAACCACGCGACCGGGCTATTGTCCTTGAAGTCAGCTCTCGCGCCGCCTAGAAAATAGAGATTGAGAAGAACAAAGACATGTCGCCAGTGACGATACAAGACGAAATCCCAGTCGAGGCGATAGGCGACCCATGAGAGTAACGCCTTGAGAGAGGGTTCTAGCCAACTTAGAACCAAACCGACGATCCGATCATAACTGTTCAAAAAGATAACGAGGATGGAGTCTAGTCGGAGGCCAAACCCATAGTGGATCAGACTAACCACTGATGCAGCACTCACAAGGGGACCTAGGACGGCGCCCGTCCCCCTCGGCCACACAATCTGTCTGAGGATGTCGAAATTCCAAGTCACTGCGCGGTATTCTACCCTACTCATCCCTGTCATGAACACGCGACGGAGACTGTCAATAGTCATGGGTCTCCTGCCTAGCTCTGTGCGCCGAACGGGGTAGCGGGTGCGCCGTGGCCCGCAGGGCCATCGGTTCCATCCGCTGGTTCGGCCGCCGCAGGCGGCCGTAACCAGCGCGGCTCACCCGCAACCCCGTTCGCCCGACCGCAGACGGTCGTGCGAACCATTGAGTATACTGACCAGCATAGTACGGCCCTCAGCTTGCCGCCTGATTGCGGCGATTCTCTCCGCTCTCCAAGTAGTTGTCAAGGATTTTAAATACCGTTTGCCGTTGCAAAGGAAACGGGTCAAATCTTTTGTTGCGAGTTGTTGGCATTTGTTAGGACCCCTCTAGTACATTTCTTGCCCCCGATGAAAAACAGTTTGTCGGAAAGTCTACGACGTCATGACGCTGGACTGTCAAAACCGGGGGTCAAACCGGGGGTCACGTCTATTGATTCTTAGGGGGTCAAACCGGGGGTCACGTCTATTGATTCTTAAATTTATGTTCCAGCTCCCTCAGCGACCTGGCCTGCGCCGGAGTGGGTCGGTCGCGGACCTGGTGGATCGCATTGCCGACCGCACTATAATGCAACCCCACCATCTTGCCGATCTCCCGTAAACTCATTAAACAGTGACGACGCAGAAGCAAGCTCGTCACATACCGCACGTCGGTATATCTCTGCTCTCTGCGCCGAATATCTTGGCTCTCTGTTCCGAAATATCTGGCCACTTCGCTCAATACCACTTCTGGCCTTATTCCGACAACCTCCCGCAGCCCGCTTTGCTCCCCCCGCTCTTGCTGGCGCCCTCCCAAGTGCTTCGTCGCCACCTCTTCAACAAAATCCTCCGATCCGATCACGGCTTGGCCCTTCACATCGTCCCATGGCGTCTTGATCCCCTGGTTCATCCCGTCGGTGATAAATTCCTTGTAACCTCTCTGCCCCTTGCTCCCAAAATACCGCAGCACCTCAGCAACCGTCAGCCATGTCGGCGATCTCGCCCGCCCTACGTAGGCCCCCAAACTGCTCCAACGGTACCCCAATGGATCTTGAGATTTGCTTAACCGCCAAGGATTTAAATGAACGTAGCGACTGAGCTCCAACAAATACGACTCTTTGTCCACTAGGATCGCTTTGTACCTCCCCTGAAACAGATGCCCGACCCGCTTGTGTCGCCGATTGAAGGTTTGAGTGTAAACACCGTTCAAATAGCGCAGCGCCCGGTTGAGGCCTCCCGTGGGAGTCTCAACCAAAAGGTGATAGTGATTGCTCATCAAGACATAGCAGTGAACGCGAAGATGAAACTGCTCCACCGCTCGGTCGAGCAACTCCAGAAATTTCTCCCGGTCCTCATCGTCTCGGAAAATTGATTTCCGTTCGTTGCCACGGGATGTGACGTGATAATGCGCGCCAGCGTATTCAATGCGCAACGGCCGGGCCATGACGATTGCATCTATCAAACCAAAAACTAATAATCAATAGACCTGACCCCTATCCTGATGACCCCTATCCTGACCCCTATCCCTATCCTGACCCCTATCCGCTTTTTCTACCTGCAAATCTCTGGGGAACCATTATCTCCTGCGCTGGGGAGAAGGTGTTGTTAACGTCAATTGTGCCCACTGCTGAATCCTCCTTCGTTCAGAATTCGGAATGCGACTGGACTTCGGAATTCGTGTGAAACTTGCGATTCGTAGCTCCGACCACAATCGTTGTGGACAGACTTCAATGTTGTTTCCATCATCCCTCCCGATCAATTATAATCCGTCCAAATTGTAAATGGGCCATGATAGTTGTTTACCAATTGCCATAACTCAAATGTAGAACTTAAAACTTGGACTTCGCCTCGTGATCTTTGGGTTTGACACAAGAATTTCGCCGACGGCATCTGAAAACCCGATAGTGACAGGATCAGAATCGCCGAGCTTACAAGTATTGTAGTTTAATTTTGTAAGCCCAAATATGTCCTGGACCACTTGTCTGATATTTGCTTCACCGTGTTGGATATCGATTCGCAAGGGAACTGGCGTCTCAGAACCATCATACGTCTCCCATCGTGCTTTGAACCCGGATGACCATAAAAAAGCACTCCTGTTATTCACTTCCCAGACGGTGCCCCTAAGTACTGGTCGAGTTCCAGTGCGAAATAATCGAACGCCGTGACGCTCCGATCGAACTCTCACTCCTACGAGCGTTGTGCCGGAAGGACAAGCCTGTCTAAACCCTTCAAACTCCTCGGGGGATATGTCTGAACGGGCGTGAAGAAAAATCTCCGAAAGTGGCCGACCCTCCATCTGTTCATATGTCTTTAGAACTCCCGTCAACAGATTTCTCGCGGCCGATTTGCTGAGATGAAACTGCCGGTCTTTTGGAGAGTACCATGGGCCATACTCGCCAAGGAAGACGATTCCGTCGCCGGAATCAAGGAACATTTGTGCCGCACAGCATGCCGTCCGCGGATTTTTCCCGTCGATGCGTCTGTATGCAATACCCACATAGCACACGCCATTGCGGGCGGTGGATAGTCTCCAAGGTTTTCCACCTGCCTTGTAATAGAGCGCTGTAGTGAGATTCCAAGCGCGGTCGGGAAGTGGTGTCAAGCCCCTTGAGCCTCGCGTTATGGGCGCATCAAGTCTCAAAGTCGTCTCCCGGATAATCTGAATAGGCACACCGTATTCCATTACTAAAGCTTTGATCTGGCGACGAAAATCGACGGATAAATCGTACTGTTGGGGGCTAAAGGGATCAAGCAAGTCTGTTTGGCCGGCAAGCCGCGCGGATTTTTCATGATAGGAAAGACGGCTTCCTGTTCCTTGGACTAAGTATGACTTGGGTCGGCAATTCTGCCAGATCTCTTCAGGCACCACGCAGATGATAACGGATAAGGATTCATCTCGCCGTTTTGCGATCCTGATCGCCTCGACGTACTCGTTGACAACCTGAAAAGCGCGTTTATAAGGGTCGAGATTTCTTGCTTTGGTTAAGAGTTCGGTGCGATCTAGTTCGCGGACCCACGCTGGAGTATTAGGCCAAATCGAACAGAATGCAGCTTCGAATCCAGGGTAAGGTGGCCAAAGGTTTAGATTCAGCGGTTTTTGTCCGCTCTTATCCCTATCTTGATCTATGCAGATGGCGCGATTGATGGCCCGAGACCAATCGCTGACCGCGATAATACCTTCTTTAGTTCCAATGACGCCATACAGAATACTGCGAGGATGAGCTGTAGTGCAGACGCCGTAAGGGCCAAAAAGTGTCAACCCATCGTGAGGGTCGTGCAGGAGCTGATGGTGATTGAATTCGAGCAATGGCTCGTCGATTACATCAATCTCATTCACTGTCGTTCGCGTCAAGATCGTCGTTAGAATCTTGCTCCTGGTCAACTTGGGCCGTTCTTATCTTTAGAGAAATGTTTTCGAAAACAGTTTCATCTATACTGATAGGTGCAACAAAACTAAGAAAGTGCGACGAAAGTTCAATTGCGTCATTGTCCGATCCAACAATGCGTATGACGTCCATTCTGCCTGAGAGTACGCTCGCTATCACTAGATGGCGATTGAACCATTCGTAGTTCCACCAGTCACGTGTCAGGTGTTTGCGCCGGGAGTTCGCAGTCTTGGGGGAAAGAGGAGTACCCGATAAGTCAGTGAAATATAGAGTGGGTAATAGTTGTGCGACGTAACCAGGATAGAGGTCTCGGCGGACACGAAATGATACAGCTAAATGATAGCGGTACGGGCGACGCTCGCCGAGTTGCCAGTAAGCTCTTTCCCCTGTGTATTGGACGTATGTTGAGCCACCAGTCGGTAAATCAAATTGCAACCTGGCACCTGAAACTAATCCAACTGGCAAGTAAAGAATCCGGTCTTCCGGAGTCGGCCGCATACCCCTGGCCACAGCGCGATGACGCAAATACTTATAGAGTAACGAGGATATGACATTACGCGTTCGGACGCCGGAAACCATTTCGATTTTCTGCCAGGTAATGAGTTCCACCTCCGCAATCCGACGCTTATCTAAGGTATTTGCCTGCGGTGAATAAAAAGAAAACAGGTCGTGAGCTGAGATGGCGTAATGCGGCCAGGTCGAAGAAATGGTCCAGCTTTCTTGTTTCGAAATTGGTGTCTTGAGGGAGATCCTGAATAGTCTTTCTGGGATAAAAGTAAACGGGAGGCAGTTCGTAAAGAGTGATTCTGGTTTTTTTCTTACCACGTCGCCGGGAAGGAAAGTCGCTGCGGCAATTTGTGCCCCATCGATCAGCGGACGAGGTGCCTTTATCGAAATTAGTTTGGTCAAGAGCTGCGTGAGACCCCTTGCCCAGCCCGTGTCGAACGGAATAAATGTGATGTCACTGGTCATCCATGGTAATTCGGCAGGACCAAGGCCATCCACATTCAAGGGAATCAAGAAGTCAGGGATTCCCAACGGTTTGGCTAGATTCAGGGCTTTAGTCCGTTCGCGCCTAGGATTATCTTTATGCAATGAAGCGTGCGAAAGTAAGGCGAGAACACGAAATGTGTCTTGCTCAAGTGATTTGTCGATGTCCTCGGGATAAGATTCACCACCTAAGAGCTTAAAACGATCACACCAGACACGATATCCTTCGGCAGTGAGCCGCCTCGCGAGCCATTCAGCTAGTGGCCAATCTTCAGTCGCGTAACTTATAAAGATATGATCGCGCATTGGACTACCACGTCGGGCCCGGTATAGAACCGAAACTAAAGCAACTGGTCCCCGTGGGGAACAAGTAGATCGACACCATGTGGCAGCTCATCTACAACGTTTCCAGGGAACGAAAACATACGCGCGTTTCAATTCCGTTTACGGTCGAACTACGGAAGTCAAAATTCGCGTCAACTCCTCCGGCCCGATAGCCGCCATCAAGGTGTCGCGGATATCTGGGTGGCAAAAGATCCGTCCCTTCGACGCAATGCGCATCAATCTATGATGTACCTGTTTCCACACTTCCGAAATTCTTTCACCAGTATCCATTCGGGTTAGGTAGTTGCGTTCCAACCTTTTGGGTTCAGGTACAACCGTGAGCGGTCTTGCACTCCCGTATGAAGGGGTTGGTATATCGACAAGGATTGATGCGGTATCTGCCAAAATCTCCTTGACCCGATCTACCCGCTCAGACGCCAATAGAGAAGTAGTTGACCTGTTACTTGAGGCGGTGATCGTAATGAATTTATCATATATCTTTTGGTGAAGGGTCGTAGCAAAATTCGGGCGGTTACAGGCCGATCTAAAAAGCTCAAGTATGGATTCCTTGCCCTCTTCCTCTGTCTTATCGTCGTGAACTGTCAAAATACGCTTGTAAAATCTTCTTTCCTTAATGAGATTAATTAGGTTGGAGCCCTGATTATCGGTCCACTTCTCTACCAACCCAACGACCTGATCAATCGTAACAATTCGTATTGGGGCATCAACTCCGAGCAAGGACCGCAACTCCTTTTCAAATGACCCGCCGCCTTTTTTTTGTGTTGTAAGTGCTTTCCTCAAAGCTTCCTGAAGCATTGCTCTTATCGCCCGATTGGAATGGTGCCAGTACACGGCTTGGTATAACAAGTACCTGGCAAAAATAATTGATTCTGCGGCCGACTGGCCTTTTTCGTAAATGCCTAACGCTATATCGCATTGGCCGCGTTCAGCTGGAAAAATCACCATCGTTAGATTCCGAACTAGTCTTTCATAATCAATGAGCGATCCATACCTTAGTCGACACTCGTCGCTATCTCTAAGTAGGTAATCCAATTTGTCGACGTCAATTGGTCCGTCAATAATTGATGAAAGGAACCGGGCTTTCAGAGAACTCGAACGGAACAGACCATCGCTCCGTTTTTGACCGGCCATGATTTCTTTAAAACAGTCAAGATTGGCTCCCCAACCTTGATTCTTATCCTCTATAATGTCTCTTAATGTATGACCATCGTTATCGACCGCTCGACTAGTAAGAAGATCTAGCGTTAATTGTTCATGATTCAGAGATTTGTTCACTTCTTCAAATTCGTGGGCAAGAGGATATTGTCCCAGATCATGGAGTAAGCTTGCTAATAAAAGACACTTGAGATCCTGGGATTTGACCACCTGTTTGAAGAATGGATTAAAAGGATCGTTCCAAAGGGCCTGAATGTATTGAGTGCAATTTCTAAAAGTACCCAGAGCATGTTCTAGCCTTGAGTGTGTGGCTGTCGGATAGATAAATCTCGCAAAGCCAAGCTGTGGAACCTGACCAAGACGCGCAAACACAGGATGCTCTACGATGTTTTTTACTCGCGGACTAAAGGGAGCGGGGGTACCCTCCGAGCTCTGGACGCGATTGGGGAAAAATGTGTCCAACTCAGGGATTTCAGTTGGATAGGGAGACACGGCATCTAGTTTTTCAAGATCTTCTACGAGCTGAGAAATATCCGAATATCGAATCTCTTCATTCCCTAGTTCACCTCGCAATCCCATCCAAGTTTCGCGGAAACTCTTAGGGTCATCCGGCTTTTCGCGACTCCTCAACCTGTTAACATCTTCGTCCGTATGATTGCGTCCGTCTAACATTCTACACGCAGCCAGATGAAGGTAAAGAAAAGTACGATCGTATGAATCAGCATCCGGAAACGTATCATCAATCAAGGCAAGAATTTCCAGCAGAGTTTTGCCTAGTGCAAAAATGTCCCAAATATACTTGAAATCCTTCGCCGTAATGCTTTTCCTGATCCTGTTGACGCTTGAGCCCTTGTCGTAGCGCGAGGACAAATCCGGATGTGCATAAAACAGCGTAAAACCGACGACAACGGTGGTGTCCGATTCCGAGAATGTTTTTGCATAACCAAGATCACCTAAAATTGGTCGTCCTCTTCCGTCAATCAAAATGTTTCCAGGCTTTACGTCGAAGTGGATAATTTGATGATCGTGTAGAAACGCCAGCGCCCTTGCCACATCCAAAAACTTCGCAGCAACCCAGGATGTTATAGTTTTCAAATCGTTACTTGACTCTATCCTACGAAGGGATTGAGATAAGTACTCTCTTAGATCCATCGCGTCTGGAATATAGTCCATGACAAAGTACGGATAGGAAAGGTGGTCGATAGGTATTTCTCCCATTGTGTGAAGGGCAATTACATTTTCGTGTCTAATGTTCACCAAGTGCTTTATTTCGTGCTTTACAGAATCCAGGACTTGATCTCCGCGCGGCCGAGGGAGTTTTAATGCCCTATGCAGGCCGAGCGTCTTGTCTAGAAGTTGTATCACAACTCCCGCTCCGCCTCTCGCTATGGGTTTGACAAACTCATAATTTTCTAACCGCGTCTCGATCTCACGTATCGCTCTTTCTAAGATCGGCTTCTCAATTTCCCAAATTCCCGCGTCATTCCCGTCCTTTTCTACGTAAATCTCTCGAAGGCGATCTAGAAAGTCAGCATCTACCATGTTTCCTCCTATTCAGAGGTCGCTGCCATTGCTTTTCTGTTTTGTGGCTTCCGTGTCGAGCTCGTCGAGCAATTTACCGGTTAAGAAAACATTAACCCGACCCATGAGAATCTCCCAAGCAATAACAAGAGTGCTGTGAATGAGAGCCTCAGCTTTCCTGCTTCGCATACTCACAGCGTGGACAAACTTGAGGGGAAGCTCTCGCCAGGATCGGCCAGCCGCACTCGTTGCAACTGAGGACGGGTTCGCCCAACATGCCTCGGACCATCGTGCCGCAGCGCTGTGGAAACGGAAACGGGTCGGAAACGGGTCAAATCCTTTGTTGCGAGTTGTTGGCATTTGTTAGGACCCCTCTAGTACATTTCTTGCCCCCGATGAAAAACAGTTTGTCGGAAAGTCTA
>Ga0326597_10014320_pt1 | contig 10396 bp, 9 predicted proteins | sample RVTome_12_FD_203789 | JGI IMG/M metagenome (GOLD analysis project Ga0326597, IMG submission 203789) | Soil microbial communities from uranium-contaminated site in the Upper Colorado River Basin, Wyoming, United States - RVT100D185 | ecosystem: Environmental > Terrestrial > Soil > Contaminated >...
GCCCTGCTGGGCGCGCCGCTGCTGATCGGGATGTTGAGCTATCGCAACCTGGCCACCGACTACGACTGGGGCCTGCTGCGCTGCATCTACGGCTTCGCCGCAGGCGTGGCGATCTGGAACGCGTATCAGCGCTGGCGCGCGCCGCTCGGCCGCTGGCTCTCCGGCAGCGCGGCCGAATGGGGCGCCATCATCCTGATGTGCGCGTTCGTGAGCGTCGCCGGCAAGACCGTCCTGTCGCTTGCGGCGCCTTACGTATTCGGCCTGCTGGTGCTGGTGTTCGCCTTCGAGTCGGGCAGCGCGAGCGCGATCCTGCGCCTGCGGCCGCTGGTCTTCCTGGGCGTCGTCTCGTACTCGATCTACATGACCCACGTGTTCCTCATGAAGCGCTTCATGGACGCGGGCCGGGCGCTGGAGAAGATCTGGCAGGTCGATGCCTTCACGCGCCGCGAGCTCTACGGGCAGGAGGTGAAGTTCCTCGGCATCGAGCCCTGGCAGGGCGATCTCGCCACGCTGGCCTACCTGGCGGCGGTCCTCGCCGTGTCGTACTTCATCTTCCGGTGGATAGAACAGCCGGCGCGCGACTGGGTCAGGAACCGCGTCGGCCGGCGGGCGCCAGCGCCGGCGGACGCGCTGCGCATGAAGCCGGGATAAGGGCCGTGGACGCCAAGACCCGGCAGAAGACCCTGCGCCTGATATCGAACGGCGTGTACGTGCTGACGGCGCGCTGCGGCGAGCGCTTCGGCGCGGCCACCGTCACCTGGGTGTCGCAGATCTCGTTCCGGCCGCCGCTCGTCATGGCGGCGGTGCGCCGCGAGAGCAACGTGTTCCAGTGCCTGGCCGACAGCGGCAGCGCGGTGCTGCACATCGTGGGCGAGGACCAGCGCGACATCGCCGAGCGCTTCTTCCATCCCACCGCCGCCGCCGGCGGCACGCTGAACGGCGAGCCCTTCGCCGAGGGCCATACCGCGGCGCCGGTGCTGCCGCGACTGCCCGCGCACGTCGAATGCCGTGTCGAACGCGTGGTGGACACCGGCGGCGACCATGCCATGGTGATCCTGGAAGCGGTGGAAGCCGAGTGCCACGAGCCGGTGCGCCCGCTCACCATCGCGCAGACGCCATGGCACTACGGCGGCTGAGGGCGCTCCTCGCCTGCGCGCTGCTCGCGGCCGCCGCGGCGCAGGCGCAGGACTTTCCGCGCCTGATGGGCATGAACATCGGCGCCAAGCACTACGACGATCCCCTGTACCAGGAGCAGCTCGCGCGCCTCGACGTCGCCATCCTCGGCTTCTACCGCGGCTGGAACCCGCACGGCTACGCCGCGACGCCGGCGGCGGCGATGCGCAAGGCGCTGCAGGCGCTGAAGGCGAGGAACCCGCGCCTGCTCGCGGGCCAGTACACGGTGCTGAACGAGGCCTACGACGACCCGCGCGACGCCGCCACGGTCGACCTGCGCGCCAAGCTGCACGCCGAGAAGTGGTGGCTGCTGAATGCCGCCGGGCGCAAGGTGCAGTGGACCAGCCGCTACTCGACCTGGGAGACCAACTTCACGCCCTGGGCGGCGTCCGATGTGCGCGGGCGGCGCTGGCCGGAGTGGCTCGCCGAGCGCAACCACGCGGCGTACTTCCGCGACGTGCCGGAGTTCGACCTCGTCTACCTCGACAACGTCATGAACCCGCTGCGCGTGAGGGGCGACTGGGACGGCGACGGCGCGGACGACGACCCCAAGGACGGGAAAGTGCTGCAGGCCCACTACGCCGGGCACCTTGCCCACTGGCGGCGCCTGCGCGAGCTGATGCCCGGGAAGCTGCTCGTCGCCAACGTGGATCATGACCTTTCCAACCCGCAGTGGCGCGGCGTGCTCGACGGCGCGTTCCTGGAAGGCTTGATGGGCGAGCGCTGGTCGATCGAGACTTGGGGCGGGTGGGAGGCGATGATGCGGCGCTACCGCGCCGTGCTCGCCAACACTCGCGAGCCGAAGCTCGTTGGGTTCAACGTGCACGGCGACCCGAAGGACCACCGGTTCTTTCGCTACGCCTACGCCTCGTGCCTGCTCGAGGACGGCTATTTCTCCTTCACCGGCAAGGCGCACGGCTACAGCAGCGTGCCCTGGTTCGAGGAATACGACCACCGGCTGGGCAAGGCGGCCGCGCCGCCGCCGGCGGCGCCGTGGCGCGACGGCGTGTGGCGGCGCGACTTCGAGCGTGGCGCGGTGCTGGTCAATCCCGCGGGGTTGCCCAGGACCGTAGAGCTCGAGCCGGGGCTGCGGCGGCTGGACGGCGCCGCGGTTACGCGATTGCGCCTCGGCGCGAAAGACGGAATCGTGCTGCGAAAGTGATGCCGGAGATCATGCGGCACGCTGCTTGGCGTCAAATTCCAGCAGCGTGACGCCGCGGCACCACGTAGCGAGCTCCTGGAACAGGATCTCCAGGTACTCGTACAGGCGCTCGATAGCCGGCGCATCGCGGAATTTCGGGCTGCCGCCCGGCATGAGCTCGGAGGAATGCAGCATGAATTCCATGTAATCGGCGCCTTCGGCCCGCTCAGCGCGCGCCATGTCCAGCATTGCGTCGAGGTGACGCTGCAGCGGCGCGCGGATCGTGGGTTGGACCGGGCACAACCAGCTGAGCCCGAGCGACAGCCGGTTGGCGTACCGGCGCACTAACGGGATTCGATACGCCCAGGGCGCTTTCCGGTACAGGCCGCTTGCGCGCACCGTCATCGGCAGTTCGAGCAACGGGCCGTGGATCGCCGGACGCGATATGTCGGAGGGGTCGAGGAAGTAGGCCCGTTCCGGAAAGACCGAGTAGTCGGAGCCGCCGCTGCCCGCCGGATCGCCCGGGACTGCGCGCCAGGACGTACCCGGCGTGACGGAGCAGTCCACGCGATAACCCCGCTCGATGAGGAGGGCCGCGTAACGGCCATCGAACGCCCAGCGCCCTGCGCGGTGACTGACCATCCTCCGCCCAAACCGATCTTCGAGAACGTCGGTCAGGGTCCTGATCTTGTCCCGCATGACGGACTCGGGATACTCGATGAGATACGGCTGGTAGTGGAAGTCATCGGCAGTCAGCGGCGCGAGCGGCGGCGAGTTCCACGCGTGCAGGTGCATGCCGATCTCGCCGGCGCCCCGAGCGAGCACGTCGCGCCCGAATTCGACAAAGGCGCCGGACATCGCCATCTCATGGTTCGTCAGGTAAACCGGCTTGAAGCCGAAGCGCTCGCACAGCGACTGGAAACGGGGCAGGTATTGCGCATTGCGCGTGGTGATCTCGCGCGGCCTGGACCAGAGGTCGTCGCCCTCGGTGTCGATGGTGATGATGAACGGAGTCTCAGGCATGGCGGGCATCGCCTGACACGACTGCACGGGCGGACATGCCATTGCGCGTGACCGCATCGAACGTATCGAGATAATCCGCCAGCACCTTGTCTTCGCCGTACTCCCGGGCCATGAAGCGGCGGGAGCGGTCGCTTGCCGCCTGCCATGCGCCGGGGTCCGCCAGCAGGGTCTCGAGCGCGCCGGCGACCTGCGCGGGGCCGGCGGCGGCGATGCCGAGGCCCTCGCGCTCGACCAGGCGGTCGGGGTCGAACATCGTCACCACCGGGACGCCCCGGATCCAGGCTTGGAGATACGAATTCGGGAACCCTTCGATTTCGGACGTGTTGACGAGCACCCGCGCCCGGCCGTAGAGCTCGTTGGTCTCACGGTAGGACAGCGGACCGCGTACGAACAGATTGGCCCTGCCCGCGGCGACCTGCTGCATCTCGCGGAACAGCGGTTCCTGGCCGGGCGCAGCTCCGCCTACCACGTGGAAGCTTGCGGCGGGCAATGCCGCCGCGAGCTCGAGGACCCGGTCCGGTCTCTTGACGCGTCGCATGCTGCCGACCCACAACACGTCGATGTCGCGCGCGCGGACCACCGGCCGCGGCAGCTCCACCAGCATTCGCGCCACGCGGCTCGCCAAGCCGTAATTTCGCGCGAGGGTACGCGCCTGTGCCGCGCTCTGCACGAGTATCGCATCGGCGCGCCGCAGGCCGAAGGTGTAGAGCCGGCGATCGCGCGCATACCGCACGAACAGCCGGGACGGGTCGCAGTCCGCATCGCTCGCGGTGCGAAACACGAAGCGCCTGCGGTGTCGCCGGCAGAACAGGGCAACCAGCCCGACCTGCATTCCTGCCTCGCTCACGTAGTACAGCGCCGCGTCCGCCCGCGCCAGCGCCGACCACGTGCCGGTCCAGCGAGGATGGACGAACCGCAGGACCGGCACTCCGCCGCCGGGCGGATATGTCTTGAACACGCGCACGCGGTTCCATTCGGCCCCATCCGGCTGGCCGTAGTCCTGCACCGCCATGGAGACCTCGTGGCCGCGACGCGCCAGCGCGAGCGCGAGCAGCGTTTGCTGGACCGCTTCGCCGCCGAAGGTGTGCTGCCGGTACTCGGGCGCCAGGACCGCCAGATTCGTGGCGCCGACGAAGCAGATTTTCATCGTCTCATCGAGGCCGCCACGGTCACCGCGCGCGTGCCAGCGTCATCCGGGGCGAGGCCATGGGCGGACGGGTCCCAGCGGTAGGACGACAAGCCGTGGAGCCATGTCGTCAGCTCCGCCGACATGGCGGCCGCCGCTTCCCGCGAATCGACGGTCTGGAAGCATGGACCTGGAACCGCCGGCGCGCACATCAAAGCGGGCGAGGACGTGCGCGAGGGCATACCCCGCCTGAGCGCGCTGCGGACCTTGCGCCGCGTGTAGGCGCGGTTGATGGCCGCGCCTACGGGCCCGGGCAGCAACAGCAGCGGCCCGTGCACGAGCCGCCGGAATGCCTCCATCTGCGCCAGCGCGACGAGGTTGGCCGACCCCACGGCGGAAAGCACGCCGCGGGCGATGTTGTGCAGCGGCTGCCTAGCCGCCGCGTAGTAACGATCTCGCAGGGCCTGCGATTCGGCCTCGGACAGCGATCCGACCGGGCCCATCTGCAGCAGCCGGCTGTGGAGGTCGTAGATCGCGCGCCAGGTCGACTGCGGCGAATCGATGAGATTGCCGATGCCGCACGGCGAGTCCCCGCGAAGCAGGCGGCGCACCGCGGCGACGACCGCTTCGATCGATGCCGCGTTGGACGGGTTCTCGCCGCCGAACGGAAGAGCAAAGCCCGGATCCCTGACCCGCTCCAGCACGTCGCGCGAAATCCACTGCGACGGACCATACACGTGACCCAGACGCACGATATGGTGCCGGATGCCGCGGGCCGAAAACAGGCGCGCGGCGAGGCGCTCGCCGCACAGCTTGTCGACACCGTACGAGGAATCGGGCCGCGGCCGCTCGAACGTGCTCACGCGAGGATCGACGCACATGCCGTACACGGCTACCGAACTGAAATGCACGACCCGCCGAACGCCCGGGGCCGCGGCGATGTTTCGCAATATGGTTTCGTTCTGGCGGCGCGCGGTGGCCGGCCAGCCTTTGGCCAGGGCGCAATTGACGACCGCATCGCATCCGGCCAGCGCCTCGCGGCTCGACACAGGGTCGGTCACGGACCCGATGCGGACCTCGGCATCGACGGATCCGAGGAGCCGCGCAGTGAGGGCGTTGCGCACGATCGCGACGATCTCGAATTCCCGGCTTGAGGCTAGGCTTGCCACCAGGGCCGAACCGACGCGCCCGCCGGCCCCGGTCACGGCGACGCGCAAGCGACTCATGGCCGCCCCGTCCCCGCGCCGTGCGCGTACGCGGTCTCGATGAAGCGTGTGCTGAGCAACGCCGACGCCGCATCGACGAGCGAATTCGCGCGCGAACGGCACTGCTCGAGGAACGCCTGCCACTCCAGGAAGAACGCCTGGTGGAGGTTCGTACCGCCCTCCGCCCCTTGCAGCCCGCAGAGCGGCCGGTCCTCGGCATCGAGCACTTCCACGGCGCTGCCGGCATCGACGCCGAAGCGAATTGCGGCGTGCTCGCAGCGGATGACCACCCCCGTGTACAGATCCTGCATCCTGCTCAGAACGAGGCGCAAGGGGACCGTTTCGTCAGCGCCGGCAAGCTTGACGTTTGCCACCGCCCTGGCCTCCAGATCGATGTCCCCGGCACTCGTGAATACTGCCCGCAGGCCGTTGAACGACTCGACCCCGATCGCCTGGAAAACCTGGTCGACGATGTGCGAGCCCGTCTCCATGAGGACGCCGCCGCCGGCCGCCGCACGATCCGCCTGGTACCACGAGCCTTCGCGTCCCGTCGTGCCCATGCGCGCGGCCTCGGCGGCCCAGACCTCGACCACGGAGCCGAACGTTCTCTTGGAGAGCACGCGGCGTGCCACGCTCGTCGAGCGGTAGAAGCGCCGCACCAGCCCCACGCCGACTACCACGTTGGCGCGGGCCGCGTTCTGCACGATTCGTAAGTGTTCCTCGGTCGAGGTCGCAAAGGGCTTCTCGACGAACGCGTGCCAGCCGCGCTCGAATGCCAGCGAGAGCGCGTCACGCCGCCGGCCTACCGGGATGGCGATCAGTACGGCATCGACGTCGGGACAGGAGCGCAGATCGTCAAAGGCGGCCCGAATCCCCCATTCGCGCCCGAGCTTCACAGCGCGCTCCCGGTACTGGTCGCAAAGCCACGCGACCTCGACGCCTGGCATCTGGGTGAGGATGGGCAGGTGCAGAGCCTCAGCGACGCCGCCGGCGCCGAGGATGCCGATCCTGATGGCGTTGGATGTCATTCCACTCAGACCATGCGCCCGAGGCTTCGCCGCCATGCCTCGCGCAGCGGCAGGTAGACACGCCCTTTGAGGCTTGCCGGGCCCGAGCATTCGTACACGCGCACCGGCTCGCCGCCGAAGTCGCGCTTGAAGCGATTGATGCCCTCGCGCTCCGGCGTGGACTCGTCCTCGAACAGACCGCCCCAGTCGTAGCGCCTGAATCCCATCGACTTGAGCTTCTGCATGTCCTTCCAGTGCAGCCAGCGGTTTGCGCGCCCGACCAAAGCCCGAAAATCATTGTCCTGGCCGCGGAAATGCGAAGCGGTGTACTGCAGCCCGGCGGTCGTGCCGCACAGCACGTGGGCGTGCCAGACAAGCGCTTCTTCGCCGCGCAGCGCCGCCGAGAGCGCTAGCTGTCCCGCCTCGCGGGCCGCGCCCAGCCAATGGCGGTCGCAGGGGCTGTGCCCCTTCTGCCGCGCGAAGGCGTCGAAGAAATCCGCGAACTCCGCGAGCCGGCGCTCGGGCTCGGCGGTGAATTCCAGGTGCAGACCGTCCTTGGTCTCGGCGCGGCGGATCTTGTAGCGGCAATCTTTACCGAAGCGGCCCGCAATCTCCTCTTCCTCGGGAGAAAGATCGGTCACCATGGAAAGGAGCGGCGTGACCCGCGCATTCGCGACCGGCGCGTTCCTGAACCGGTATTGCACGATGTCCACGCCGCAATCCGGCGCCGGCTCCTCGCCGAACCACACTTCGCCGTACACCGCGCCGCGGCCGTGGAGAAAAATCACGTCAGGCGCTCCGCGTCGTCACGCATGCGCCACCGCTCCCGGCGCGCCCGCCGCCGGCACGCCGCCGCCGAGCGCCTCGTCGAACGCCGCGAGATAGGCGCGCAGCACCCGCGCCTCGCCGTACTCGCGCTCCATGTAGTGCGTGCAATTCACGCTCGCCGCGCGCCACGCGCCCGCGTCCTCGAGCAGCGCCGGCACCGCCTCGAGCAGCCGGCACGGCGAGTCCGCGACCACGCCCAGGCCCTCGCGCGCGATCACCCCGCCGGGGTCGGCGAGCGCCGCCACCGGCACGCCGCGCGCCCAGGCCTGCAGGTAGGCGTGCGGCAGGTGAGCGTCGTCCCAGGTGCCGAGAAGGAGCTTCGCGCGCGCGAAGAGCGCGTGCGCCTCGGCGTAGGGCAGCGGGCCGTGAAAGCTCAGGTTCGGCACGTCTTCGGCCATGCGCCGGATTTCGCGAAACAGCACCTCCTCGCCGGGCTGCGGCCCGCCCGCCATCGCCACGCGCGCGAGCGGCAGCCGCCGCGCGAATGACAGGGCGCGGTCGGGGCGCTTCGCGCCCGCGAGCCGGCCGACCCACAGGAGGTCGATGTCGCGCGCCGCCGCCGCGCCCGCGGGCTCGACCAGCGGCAGCGTGACGCGGCTGCGCACGCGGTAGCGGCGCGCGAGCACTTGCCGGTGCGCCTCGTCCTGCGCGAGCACCGCGTGCGCGCGCCGCAGCCCAAGCCGGTAAAGGCGCGAGGGCCGGCGAGCGCCGGCCGCCGCGCGCACCGCGAAGCGCCTGCGGTGGCGCGCGCAAAAGAGCGCGAGCAGCCCTACGTGAGGGCCGGCGCCGCTCGTGTAGTAGAGGTCGGCGTCGGCGCGCGCGAGCGCCGACCAGGTCCCGCCCCAGCGCGCATTCGCCTTGACAGCGCGGATGCTGTCCCATAGCGCGCCGTCGTGCTGGCCGCCGTCGGCCACCACGGTGCTCACCTCGTGGCCGCGGCGCGCGAGCGCGCGCGCCAGGAGCGCCTGCTGCACCGCGTCGGCGCCGAAGACGGCGTGGCGGCTGTGGCGCGGCGCGAGCACCGCGAGGTTTTCCATGCCGAGAAAGCAGATCTTCATCGGGTCTAGACTGACGACCCAGCATGCCGTGCGCCGCGCGTGGCGCTAGTCCCTTCGGACCATGAAGCGGCGCTCGATCCGGCGCCGCAGGGAATAGTACCGGTCGATCCACGGCCCGATGCGGTAGCCGGCGGCGGCGGCCTTCGCCTCGGCCGCGGCATCGTCGTAGGCGAGGCGGTGGAATTCCAGCGTCAGCGTCTCGTCGTCGAACAGCGCGCACTCGGCGAGCCGGGGCGCGCGCTTGCGCGCCGCGTCCACCGAGCCGGGATTGACGTAGTGGAGCCGGTGGGAGCGCAGGCGCACTTCGCCCGCGGCTGGCAACTCGCGCGCCGCGCCGCCGTCGATCTCGAAGACCTTCTGCGCGTGCAGGTGGCCGTAGAAGCACACGCGCACGGCCGGGAAGTCGGCGCGCAGCAGCGCCGCGTCCGCAAGCGCCTCGGCCGGCGTGGCGAGGCGCCGCTCGATCTCAGCCACGCTGCCGTGCACGAGCAGGATGTCGTCGGCGACCAAGCGCCGCGGCGGCAGCGCGCCGAGGTACTCGGCGGTGTGGCGCGCGAGCCGCTTGCGCGTGCGCCGCAGCGCGTACTCCGCCGGTCGCGAGCAGCGCGCGAAGCCCAGGCGCCCGACGCTGATCAGGTCGTGGTTGCCGGCGACGGCGAGCGCGCCGCGCGCACGCAGCAGCGCCGCGCAGGCGTCGGCATCGGCGTTGTAGCCGACGATGTCGCCCACGCACAGCACGCGCGCGGCGCCGCGGCGGTTGAAGAACGCGAGCACCGCGGCGAGTGCCTCGCGGTTGCCGTGGATGTCGCCTAGGACGCCGTGGAGAGCCATTGCTGCAGGCGAGCACCGAGCGCGCGCAGCTCGCGGCGCAGCCGCGCGGGCGCGCGCCGCGCACGCTGCCGGATCCAGGGCAGCGGGTCGCTCCAGGAAAAGGTGTCGTAGACGAGCGGCGCGCCGGCGAGCGAGGCGAGCCAGGCGCCGAAGCCCAGTTCGCCGCGCGCGGCGCAGCCGCGGTAGGCGCGCCAGTCCAGGCGCGGACACAGCCAGCGCCGACGCGTGCCGTAGCCGGGGCTCGCCGCCGGGCGCGTGCCGTGCACCAGGTAGTCGTAGGCGATGCGCGGCAGGTTGACGCCGTTGGCCGCGCCGAGGTGATGCCAGAGGTTGAAGCGCGCGTTGATCTCGAGGAGAACCAGGCGCCCGCTCGCCGCTTCGCGCTTGAAGTCGATCTTGAACACGCCGCACAGCGGCACGCGCGCCGCCACCTCGCGGCCGAGCGCCGCGACCGCGTCGTCGCGCGCGAGCTCCAGATAGCTGCTCATGCCGGTATGCGCGGGGAAGGTGCGGACCTTCCGGCCGACGAACCAAGCAAGCAGCGTGCCGTGCTCGTCCGCGTAGCCGTGGAAGGACCACAGCTGCCGGTCGTCGCCGGCGACGTACTCCTGGAAGCTGAGCTGCTCCCGGTAGCGCATCGCCAGCGGGTGTGCGAGCACCGCGCGGCCGCTCGGGAAAACGCGCGCCTTGGCGCTGCCTTCGAGAAGGTGCAGGCGGATCGCCGAGTCCTCCCAGCCCGTCTTGGTTCTGGGCTTCACCAGCACCGGGCCGGCGGCGCGGCTCAGCTCCTCCCAGGCGAGCGTCCGCGGCAGCGGCAGGCCGCTCGCGCGCGCGAAGGCCTGGAACTTGGACTTGTCGAGCAGCGCGCGCGAGACCTCGGGCGGATTGAGGAGGAGGAGAAAGACCCGCTCGAGGGCCTCGCGCGCATCGCTGATCAGGCTCAGGTGGTCGTCGGTGCCGTAGTAGAGCGGCACCCGGCACCCGAGCGCGCTCCTGAGGCGCAG
>Ga0326597_10014321_pt1 | contig 10396 bp, 6 predicted proteins | sample RVTome_12_FD_203789 | JGI IMG/M metagenome (GOLD analysis project Ga0326597, IMG submission 203789) | Soil microbial communities from uranium-contaminated site in the Upper Colorado River Basin, Wyoming, United States - RVT100D185 | ecosystem: Environmental > Terrestrial > Soil > Contaminated >...
GGATCCGAGCCTCCGCTCGTTCCGTGAAGCGCAGGCGAGCCGTGGCTAGCTGGTCCTTCCTGGCCCCTCGCTATCGCAAGATCGCGCGCGATCTCTGGGTCGGTCGCAATCGCGTCGCCATGATGATCGCGGCGATCGCCGTCAGCCTCGTGTCGATCGGAGCGGTGATCGCCACTGGCTCGATCCTCGGTCGCGAGATGCCAGCCAACTACGCGGCGACGAACCCGGCGTCGGCAACGCTCGAAACGACCGACGTCACGCCCGAACTTCTCGCCCAGGTTCGAGCGATGCCGGGCGTTGCCGACGCCGCCGGGCGCCTGACGCTCACCGCTCGCGTGCAGGTGGGCGAGCGCTGGCGGCCCAGGCGCATGTTCGTCGCCGATGCCGCCGATCCCATGCGCATCGCGGGCTTCGATCTCGAGCAGGGCGCCTGGCCGCCGGCAACCGGCCGCGTCCTTCTCGAGCGCACGGTCCTCGAGCTCCTACCGACCGGGGTCGGCCAGACGCTGACCGTCCGGATCGGCTCGCTGCCGCCGCGAGACCTCACCGTGAGCGGCCTCGTCCACGATGCCAGCCTCGCCCCCGCCTGGCAGGAGGGGACCGCCTACGCGTACGCAACGCCGGAGACGATCGCGCTCATCGGCGGCGCGCCGTCCCTCGACGAAGTGCGGATCGTCGTCGCCGATCCCGCGTCCGGGCTGGCGTCCGGCAACCGCGATCGGATCGATCGGGTCTCGCAGGAGGTTGCCGCGCGACTCGCGTGGCTCGGCCATCCGATCAGCGAGATCCGGATCCCTCCCCCGATCCAGCATCCCCACCAGTGGCAGATGACGGTCGTCCTGCTCATGCTCGGTGGCTTCAGCCTCGCCGCGGTCGTCCTCGCGGCCGTTCTCGTGTCGGCGCTCGTCTCGGCGATGCTCGCCGAGCAGGTTCGCCAGATCGGCGTGCTCAAAGCCGTGGGCGCAGGGACACGCCAACTCGTCGGGATGTACATGATCCTTCCGACCGTCGTCGGGCTCCTGGCGGCGCTCGCTGCGCTCGCTCCGACGCTGCTCGTCGGTCAGGGCCTCGCCGACGTCGTCGCGCAGCTCCTCAACCTGGACCTTGCCGACCGGTCCGTGCCGGTTGCCGTCTTCGCGCTCGAGGTCGCCCTCGGCGTTGGCATCACCGTTCTCAGCTGCTTCACGCCGATCGTGCGCGCCTCCCGCAGCACGGTCCGTGCGGCGATCGACGATTACGGCATCGCACCCGACGGCGGCCGTGTCGGCGCGCTCGAGCGACGCTTGGCCGGAATGCGCGGCCTTGGGCGGCCCACGCTGCTCGCCCTCCGCAACACGATCCGGCGACCGGTGCGCACCGCGCTGACCGTGGGCATGCTCGCCTTTGGGGGCGCGATCTTCCTCGCCGGCCTGAACACGATCGGCGCCTGGAACGCGACGATCGACGGAAGCCTCGCTCGCCGGAGCTATGACGTCGAGCTTCGGCTCGCCCAGCCCGTACAAGTCGAGCGGATCGAGGCGGCTTTCGACTCGATCGACGGGGTCGGGGCGGTCGAGGCGTGGGGCTCGGCGCCGACCGCGATCGCCACGCCGGGCTCGGTGGACGTCGTGCGGACGTATCCCGACGGCGGCCATGGCTCGTTCACGCTCGTGGGCCTGCCCGACGCGACCGAATTGATCGACTTCCCCATCCTCGAGGGGCGCTGGCTGCAACCCGGCGACACCGACGCCATCGTGCTCAACCACACGGTGAGCTCGATCCTGCCGGACGCCCGCGTCGGTGACAGTGTCAGTCTCGACACCGCGGGAGCGGTCGCCACCTGGCGGGTCGTGGGCATCATCCAGGAGCTGGGCTCGCCGGCCATGGCGTACGTGTCCGAGACAGCCTTCTCCGAGGCCGTCGGTCCGGCGGGTGCCGCGAGCTTGGTGCGCATCGTCACGGCGCCAGACGGGTCGGCCGGCCTGACCCTCTCCCGAATCGAGAGGGCGGCCGTGAAGGCGTCGATCCCGGTCGCGTTCTCGCTCACGCTCGACGAGCTCCGCGGTGCGATCGATGAGCACATCCTCGTGCTGATGGCCGTCCTCGTCCTTACCTCCGTCCTCGTCGCCGTCGTCGGCATGCTCGGCCTCGCGACGACGATGAGCATCAACGTCCTCGAGCGGACGCGCGAGATCGGGATCATGCACGCGACCGGGGCTCGCCCGCGAACCGTGCTTCGGATGGTCGCGCTCGAGGGCATCGCCGTCGGGCTGGCGAGCATCCCGCTGGCATTCCTCCTGAGCGTGCCGGTCTCGGCGATCGTGGGGTCGGTCGTTGGGTCGCTTTCGTTCAGGACACCGCTGGCCCTGACCATATCCGCCGGGCCGATCGTGCTATGGCTCGTCCTGGTCGTCGCGGGAGCCGCGGTCGCCAGCGCGGTCCCCGCCTGGAACGCCTCTCGGCTTCCGATTCGCCAGGCCCTGAGCTACGCCTGAGCGCCGGTCGCTCGGACCGCTACCTCACCCATCGCAGATTAGCAGTAGCCCACTGGAGGGCCCCATGAAACGGTATCGCTGGCTCCTCGCAATCATCATCGTCCTTGCGCTCGGACTGCTGGCCAGTGCGGTTGATTTCAACGAGGCGCTCCGCCAGCTCCACGGGGGATAGTGCCGCCGGGCGGCTGGCGCCTCGCCGCGCACGATCACGCGGTACCGCAAATCACCTGGTCATCCCTGACGTCGGCGCTAAGATGTCGGCCGGATGATGGTTGAGTCCCCGCCACTATCCTGTCCGCGCTGCGAGGCGGCCGTCCCCGCCGACGCACGATTCTGCGCGAACTGCGGCCAGGCGCTCATCGGGGCCAGCGACACGGACCAGGTTCGCCAGGCTCGCCTGTCGGCCGCTGCGCCTTCGCCGCTCATCGAGAAGATGCGCACGGCCAAGCTGACGGGCGAGCGCAAGCCGGTGACCGCGCTCTTCGCCGACGTCGTCGGTTCGACCGCCCTCGCCGAGCGGATGGATCCCGAGGACTGGACCGCGGTGATGAACGAGGCCTTCGACCAGATGTCGAAGGCCGTCTTCCGGTACGAGGGCACCATCGCGCAACTCCAGGGCGACGGGCTGGTCGCCTTCTTCGGTGCCCCCGTCGCCCACGAGGACGACCCGGATCGGGCCGTGCGCGCCGCGCTCGACATGGTCGCCGCGATCGACGAGTTCGCCCGCCAGCTGAAGGCCACAGAAGGCATCGACTTCCGCATCCGGGCCGGGATCAACAGCGGCCCGGTGGTGGTCGGCAATGTTGGGACGGACCTTCGCTACGAGTACACCGCCCTCGGTGATGCCATGAACGTCGCCGCACGCATGCAGGCGGCCGCCGAGCCGGGCTCCATCCTCATCACCGCCAGCACCCATCGACTCGTGGCGGACGCATTCGAAACCGAGGACATCGGCGAGATCGCCGTGAAGGGCAAGACCGAGCCGGTCCACGCCTACCGGGTGTCGGCAGCGAAAGCGGTCCCGGGTCGGAGGCGGGGCCTCGAGCGCGCGGGCCTCGAAAGCCCGATGGTCGGCCGTGATGACGAGCTGCAGGCACTGCAGGCACTCTACGGCGTCGTCCAGGCCGGTCGCGGCCGGGTCGCCTTCCTGGTCGGTGAGCCCGGCATCGGGAAGAGCCGCCTCCTCGCCGAATTCCGCCGGTGGGTGACCGATGAGGCGCCTGACGCCGCGCCCGGCGCCCCCTCCACGTGGCTCGAGGGCCGCTGCGTCTCCTACGGCCGGAACCTTCCCTATCACCTTCTCCTCGATCTCGTCAGGTTCACCCTCCAAATCCCCTCCGCCGGCTCTGAGTCCGAGGCGCGGGCCACGTTCGATCGCCAGCTCGCCGCCCACCTTGGCGACGACGCCAGCGATACCGCGCCGTTCCTCGCCCACCTCCTGGGGCTCCCGCTCCACCCGGAAGAGGCCGATCGCGCGCTGCTCGAACCCGAGACGATGCAGGGTCGCTACGTCGCCTCGATCCACCGCATCCTTCGCGCGCTGTCGGTGCATGGCCCCGTCGTGCTCGTGTGTGAGGACCTGCACTGGGCCGATCCGGCGTCGATCACGTTGGTGAGCCAGGTGTTGCCGCTGGCGGCACAACTCCCGGTCTTCTTCATTGCCACGCTGCGAGCCGACACCGACTCGGCCGGCTGGAGGCTGATAGGCGCGGCGCGCGAGCTGTTCGGCGACGCTCTGGCCGAGATGCGCCTGCAGCCTTTGTCGGAGGTGGAGGGCCGGAGTCTGGTCGCGAACCTGTTGGAGATCGAGTCCCTCCCCGATCGCGTCCGCGAATCGATCCTCGCCCGCGCCGAGGGGAACCCGTTCTTCGTCGAGGAAGTCATCCGGATGCTCATCGGGCGAGGCGTCATCGAGCGCGACGCGGATCAATGGGTCGCCACTGCCGACGTCGCCTCGGTCGACATTCCTGAAACCCTGCACGGGCTCCTCCTCGCCCGGATCGATCAGCTGCCCGACGCCGCAAAGCGGAGCTTGCGGGTCGCCTCGGTCATCGGCCGGCAGTTCCCGGTCCGGGTCCTGGAGCGGGTCCTGGGGGAGACGAGGGAGTAGGGTGGCGAAGGCGATCGAAGCGCAACTCGACACGCTCGAGGCGAAGGGGCTCATCCGGCTCGCCGCATCCCGGCCCGAACTGGAGTACCTCTTCCGGCACTGGCTCGTGCAGGACGCCGCGTACGGGTCGCTCCTCAAGCAGGAGCGCCGCGAGCTGCACCGCCTGGTCGGCGAGGCGCTCGAAGTCCTCTACCCGGATCGCGGCAGCGAGCTCGCCGGCGTCCTCGCGATCCATTTCGCGGAGGCCGGTGACACCGACAAGGCCGTCGATTACCTCATCGCGGCCGGCCAGTTCGCGATGGATCGCAACGCCCTCGCCGAGGCGTACTCGGCCTTCGATCGAGCGGCAAGCCTGCTGCCACCGGCCACAGACAGCGAGGTCGAAGGGCCGCGGCGGAGGCGCGTCGAGATCGAACTCGGCAGGGGGCGGGCAGGCTGGACCCTCCGTTCGGCCGACGATATCATCGCCGACCTCGAAGCGATCGTCCCGACCGCCGAGCGGCTCGGCGATCTCGATCTGATCGCCCCGATCCATCTCGCCGTGGCCCTGGCCCGTATGCAGCGCGGTGAGCGAGCCTCGGATCAAGAGGTGAAGCGCTCGCTCGACCGGATCGCCGAGATCGGGGAAGCACTCCACGATCCCTCGCTGCGGGCGCTGCAGCTCGCCGTCATCGGCCTCAACCAGGTGTTCACGGGTCCCATCCGCGAGGGCGTTACAGCGCTTGAAGGTGCCGTCCCGTTCCTCGAACAGCGACAGGACTTCATCGGGGCAGCGTTTGCCCGGGGTGCCCTGGCGATCGGCTACGCCCGCCTCGGCGAGTTCGACAAGGCCGAGAAGGCGGCCCAGTACGCGACCGAGCTCGCGGCGGGCGGCGACGTGATCGCCCAGCTCGACGCGCAGATCGCCGAGTCCGTGGTCCGTTCCGAACGCGGCCAGCTCGACGAGGCGATGCCCATCGCCCAAGCCTGCGTCATGCGCGCGGAGGAAACCGGCGCCACGGCCTGCGTCGTGGTGAGCTCCTGGGTGCTCGGCGACATCTACCAGCGCCAGGGTCGGTTGCAGGAGGCCCGCCGGACGCTCCAACGCGGCAATGAGCTGGCTCTCGTGGTGGAGCGAACGATGTGGCGCCCAACGCTCCAGGCTTGGCTCGGCACCAGCGCCACCGCGCTCGGCGACGTTGCGGCGGGCGAAGGAAGCTGGGAGGAGGCGCTCACAACCGCGCGCTCGATCGGAAATCGGTTCGGCGAGGCAGGAATCCTCTGGAAGCGGGCCGAAGCGGCGGCGAAGCGCGGCCGCAGCGGAGCGGCGCTCGCCGACTTCGCGGCCAGCGCCGCGATCCTCGAGGAACTCGGAGTTCGGCCGCAGCTCGGCCGCGTCCTGCGCGGCTGGGGTGAAGCGCTCCGGGCTACAGAACGCACCGCCGAGGGCGACGCGACGTTGCGCCGCGCGCTCGCGCTCTTCGAGGAGATGGGGATCGTCCACGAGGCCGAGGCGGTCCGGGCAACCCTCGCCGGAAAGACGGCCGGCTCAGCCGCCGGTTGACGCAGGCGCGATCCCGGGCCGCACGAATACTTCGGCCGCCAGACCGCGCCGCCCGAGCTATCTCAGCGCGGATCCGACAATACGGTCATGCACAGACCGGTATGGCCGATCGGAGCCCGAGATTCGCGCCCGCCGGGGCCCGTTCCGATGCCGGGCGCCATGGCCAAGCGTGCCGGCGAGGCCTGAAGGGGGGCGCGGGCTGCTGCATCGGCCATAAGCGTGCCCCCGTGAAAGTTCCGCCGATTTGGTCTCAGCCACGCCCGCTGCGGCCGCTCCAGGGCCGCGACCCTCGCGCGACGCTCCGGGCACGCGACTTCATGACGCGGCCACTCGCTGGCTCGGAGTCCACGTGGCGCGTCGCTCCTGGCGCGCGACCCCCCAGGGCACCCGTCACCAGGGCAGCAGCCACTTGGACGCCGAGTGGACCTCACCCAGCACGACCTTCCTGTCACCGGCCGGGTCGAGGAAGTCGGGCTGGGCGCGGTCGAGCGCATGAGCCCGAAGGCCGTGGCCGCGAGCCGTGTCAGCCCTGGCCGCGTCCGCCGTGTCGGGCGAGGCGCTCGCCGGGAAGCACGATCCCGGGTCCCGCGGGCCGACCGTACACGCGCCTCGAACCCTGCGGGGGCCGGTTCCCACCGCCTGAACGAGGTGTCGGCTGCGATCCCGGTCGAAGCCCGTGCGCGGGACGCCATGTGCCCGCGTTTCCGATGTTCTGGTCCGGGCGTCTCGGCGCACCGTAGCCTCCGTGGCTTGGAGCCGGCCGACCCGGTGCTCCCGGGCCAGGCGATCTGCCTTGCCGCGGACCCACGGCAGGTCGTGGGGCGTTGCTCGGCCTGGCCGTGCCGCCGGGACGCGACGCCGCCCCGTGTCGCGGGCTGCCTGGGCGCATGCCGCTGGGGCGAGCGCCGCCGGGGCGAGCGCCGCCGGGGCGAGCGCCGCCGAGGCCCCCGCGCAGGATCGGCTCGGGGCGGATGCGCGGATCGGGCTCGAAGCCCTCGATCGTCTCGCTGGGGATCGGGTGCCCGAGCACGCGCTCGATGTCGCGGAGCATCTTGAGCTCGTCGACGCACACGAGCGACACGGCGTCGCCGTCCACGCCCGCCCGACCGGTCCGTCCGATCCGGTGGACGTAGTCCTCGGGCACCATCGGCAGCTCGAAGTTGACGACGTGCGGCAGCGCGTCGATATCGAGGCCACGCGAGGCGACCTCGGTCGCAACGAGCACCGTGAACCGACCGGCCTTGAAGTCGGCAAGGGCACGGACCCGCTGGGGCTGACTCTTGTTGCCGTGGATCGCCGTGGCCAGGATCCCGTCATGCTCGAGCTGGGTGGCCAGGCGGTTGGCGCCGTGCTTGGTTCGGGTGAAGACCAGCGCCTGATCGATCCGCCCGCTCTTGATCAGGTGGCTGAGCAGCTCGCGCTTGCGCTCGCGATCGACCGGGTGGACGACCTGCGTGACGAGGTCCGTGGGCGCGTTGCGCGGCGAGACCTGCACCGAGGCGGGTCGGTCGAGCATCCCGTCCGCCAGCCGCCGGATCTCGTCCGAGAAGGTGGCCGAGAACAACAGGTTCTGGCGGCGCGGCGGGAGCATGGCCAGGACTTTGCGGATGTCGCGGATGAAGCCCATGTCGAGCATCCGGTCTGCCTCGTCGAGGACGAGGATCTCGACCCGTGACAGGTCGATCGTCCGCTGGCCCAGGTGGTCGAGGAGGCGTCCCGGGGTGGCGACCACGATCTCCGGGCCGGCGCGCAGCGCCCTGACCTGCGGATCGAAGCCGACGCCGCCGTAGATGGTGGTCGATCGGATCGGGTTCTGGGCGCCGTAGGTCCGGACGCTCTCCTCGACCTGGAGCGCGAGCTCGCGGGTTGGGGCCAGGATCAGGGCGCGGATGACCCGGGGACCGGCCGGCCGCGAGGCGTGCAGGCGCTGGAGCATCGGCAGGACGAAGGCGGCCGTCTTGCCGGTCCCGGTCTGGGCACCGGCGAGCAGATCGCGGCCGGCCAGCACGAGCGGGATGGACTCGGTCTGGACGGGCGTGGGTTCCGTGTAGCCCTGGGCGGACACGGCACGGAGGAGCTCGGGCGACAGCCCGAGACGATCGAATGACATGGAGGAGACGCTCCTGACGGGGCCCTCCCGCCTAGGCGGGGCCCGGTCTGGGCGTGGGAGTGGATCGGGTCGGACGGCAGAGAACCGTGGCGCTGACCGGAGCGCCTGATCGAGCACGAAGGGCTGCAGCATACCCGACTTCGACGGATCGAGCCCGGCGGCTGCCCCGAGCTGGCAGTTACCCCTTGCGTTCGAGGATCGGGCGCGCGACGTCCGGCTTGTCGACCACGAACGTGAACATGGCGCGGTCGCCCCAGCGACCCAGGAAGAGATGGCCCTGGATGTTGACCCCGGCATCGGCCAGGGCACGCGACAGGCGGGCCATGCCGCCCGGCTTGTCGTCCACCTCCGCCAGGATCGATTCACCCTCGATGTAGACGTAGCCGCCGTCGTCGAGGACGGCCTTGGCCGTCTCGTCGTCGGCAGTGGTCATGATCACGTGGCCGCTGTCACCCATGCTCCCGCCACCGATCGCGCGAAGGTCGACGCCTCGTTCGGCGAGGGCTTCGGCCAGGGTCGCCATTGCGCCGGGCTCGTTCTTCAGCTGGACCACGAACTGTTTGGCCATGGGTGCCTCCGCGTCGACTGGGACCGGCTGATTCTAGCGGGCGCCGGTGTGCTAGCGTGCGTCCGCCAATGAGCGCGTTGCCGGCGCCGGTCGCCGAAGCCCTGGAACAGCCCTCGGCCGGTCGCCGAATGACGGTCGTCGCGGCCGGCATCCCGTACTCCGCGATCGAATGGGGCGACCCGAACGCGCGTCCGCTCGTGCTGATCCATGGTGTGACCGCCTCGGCCAGGATCTGGTGGCGGGTCGGACCGGCGCTCGCGGCGAGCGGTCGACGGGTGATCGCGGTAGACCAGGCGGGCCACGGCCTGACCGGCACCTGGCGCGGGCATCTCCGCTTTCGAGACAACGCCGCGGATGTTGCGGCCTGGATCCGCGAGGCCGGTCTGATCCGTGCGGATCTCCAGATCGTGGGTCACAGCTGGGGCGCCATGACCGCCGCGGCCCTACCGCACGCCGGCATCTGCCCGGCCACGCTCGTTCTGCTGGATCCTCCGGCGCTACCATACGAGCGCATCGCAGCGCTGGCCACCGACCCGTCCGAGAAGCCGTATCGGGAGGTGGCCGAGGCGATCGCCTCGCTGACGGCCGCCAATCCGGCCTGGTCTCGTGGCGACGTGGAGGCCAAGGCCGAGGCACTCGTCCAGGTCGACGCCGAGGCGGCCCGGGCGATCCTGCTCGAGAATCACGAGTGGGACGGCGGTCTCGCCGATCTGGTCGAAGCCGTGGCGGCGGGCGTCCCGACGTGGCTGATCCGGGCCGATCCCGCGGCCGGTGGCCACCTTCCGGACGATCGGCTGCCGGCCTTCGAGGCGCTCCTCGGTGCCGGTCGGATCGTCACCATGCGCGGCGCGCCTCACGCGCCGCAGCGGACGCACCCGGCCGAGACGACCCTAGCCCTCCTGGACGCCCTCGGCTGAGCGTCGGCCGGCACGGATGGCGATGGCGCGCCGGTAGGCATCGACGTAGCGGGGTGCCGAGCCGGTCACCCAATCGAAGTCGACCGCCATGCCGCGGTCCATGAGCCCTGCCCATGCCGGACCACCGGCTCCGAACCGTACGGCGGCGGCGTTGCATGCGGCGAGCAGCCCCTCGACCGTGGCTCCGACGAACGAGAAGCCGGTGCCGCGCCCCGGGTTCGTCGTCTCGTCGATGACCGTGTCGGCGAGACCCCCGGTCCGATGGACGATGGGTGGCGTCCCGTAGCGCAGCGCGATCATCTGGCCCTGGCCGCAGGGCTCGAAGCGCGACGGCATCGCGAACAGGTCCGCTCCGGCATAGATGCGGCGAGCCATCGCCCGATCGAAGCGCTCGATCAGGGAGACCCGTTCCGGGTTGACCGCCGCGAGCGCCCGAAACGGTGCGGCCAGGACCGGATCGCCGCTCCCCTGGACCACCAGGCGGAGCCCGCGTTCCAGCAGGGTCGGTGCCGCGTCGGACAGCAGGTCGAAGCCCTTCTGCGGATCCAGCCGTCCGATCATCCCGATCACCGGTGCTCGATCGGCCGGATCGAACCCGATCCTCGTGAGCAGGTCCGCCCGACACGCCGCCTTGCCGGCCAGGTTGGTACGGGAATAGGGTGCGACGAGGTCGG
>Ga0326597_10014322_pt1 | contig 10396 bp, 6 predicted proteins | sample RVTome_12_FD_203789 | JGI IMG/M metagenome (GOLD analysis project Ga0326597, IMG submission 203789) | Soil microbial communities from uranium-contaminated site in the Upper Colorado River Basin, Wyoming, United States - RVT100D185 | ecosystem: Environmental > Terrestrial > Soil > Contaminated >...
ATGGCAGGAGGAGAGCCCGCGCTTCTCGAGGTACTGCTGGTGATATTCCTCGGCCCGGTAGAATTCGGATGCCGTGGTAATCTCCGTCACGATCGGCCGCGTGTACCGTCCGCTCTTCTCCAGGCCTTCCTTCGAGGCGATGGCGGCGGCTTGCTGCGCCGGCGTATGGAAGAAGATGGCCGACCGATACTGGGCGCCGAAGTCGGGGCCCTGCCGGTTCAGTTGCGTGGGGTCATGGCACTCCCAGAAGACCTTCAGGAGGTCCTCATAGGAAACCCTGGACGGGTCGTACTCCACCTGGACCACCTCGGCGTGGCCCGTCCCGTCGGTGCACACGTCCTTGTAGGTGGGGTTCGTCGTGCGCCCGCCGGAATACCCAACCTGCGTCAAGGCGACCCCCTTCACCTGCCGGAACGCCGCCTCCACCCCCCAGAAACATCCCGCGCCGAACGTCGCGATTTCCACGGTACACCCCCCATGGTATGGCTCTGGATTCCTCCGATCAGTTCCCCAAGGCTGATGACCCCTCCACCCTCAAGCCATTCCCCCGGCCGAGATGGGACTGCCCTTGTTCGCCGAATTGGCCCACTGCCCACCGGAAGATTTGATTCAGCTCCTCGACGTCCGCCGACCTCTCCTCCGGAGGTCCTGCGGCCTGGCTGAGCCGTACCAGTTCCTTTTCGATGTAGTTACTGATCAAGGAGATTCTCGGCCCCCTGTCAAGCTCTTGACCTGCCCGTTTTCTGGCCAGGAGCTCTTGAATGGACCTCGCGAGCCCAGGTTCTCCAACCACCTTCGCAAGGAGGGCGTCGAACGCCATTGGGACCACACCAAGACCTTGTTCAATCCACCTGACTGCGAGAAGCGGCCGAAGCACATACAGGTATTTTTTGACCCAGACGATGTCTCCACGTAAGTACTCACGGAAGTTCCCTTCAGCCATGTGAAGGTAGTGATACCAGCAAGCGCGCGGAGAGTAATGCCGCGGAACGAGATCCAGCAGCCTCGGAACCACGTCGAGATTCCGGGCATAGATCTGAGGGGAATTGAGCCATTCAAGCAGGGGCGGGTTGGACTTGTGAAGAAGTCTCAGGGCCTTGCGCAGATCCCATCCACTAAGATCAATTTGGTCCCTGATCGGGCGCTCGATGACGTCCCTCTTTCTTTCGAGATCGACAGAGAGATACCAGTCCCGTGGGTGGACATAGATGAAACGAACATCGTAATCGCTGTCGGTCGAGGCAAACCCCCAGGCTCGGCTGCCCGATTCACAAGCGAAGAAGATGAGTACATCTTCCTCGCGCTCGATTTGGGCGAGTGCGCGAACAATGCTTTCAAGCATGGCATTCTGAAGTCCGGCCTTCCAAGACCTCCGCCACAGGTTTCCCTGCTGCGTCAAGTCCGGTTCGGCCTCAGCGGGCGACCTGGTATATGACGGGGCGGTATCGTGGCGGCGGGATAGGCTTGCCCGTCTGGCGGGCCGCTTCGAACCAGGCCGCCTTGGCCCGCTCAACCTCTGCAAGGGCTTGTTCGGGGCTCGCGCCGAATGCAGAACACGACTCCAGGTCGGGGATATCGGCGATGTAGCCACCATCTTCTTCCCTGTAGAAGATATTGATGTGGTAGTCGCTCATGGCTCGTCCTCCAGTCTGAGATTATACCGCTCGACCAGCCGGAGGAATTGTCGGATCTGATACGGCTTGGCTTCTCCCTCCACCTCTTGGAGGTTGATGAGTTCCGGGATATCTGGAGCAACCTCCTGCGTTTCACCGTTTAGTCCTGCTCATGCCCGCCGGCACTCCCTGAAAGTCGCTAAGAGGTCACTGTAGCACGGAGCCGCGTCAACTTCCAGATGAAGGGCGGCTGTCAGCATCAGGTCTCTCTGGGTGAGAGCCGAGTGAGGAGGACAGGCCTGACGGCGGAGCGACGCTCCCGGGGACGGGCGCCAGGCGGGCCTGCAGGGCGTCGAGGGTCTTCTGATGTTCGATGAGGATGGAGAGGAGGATGGCCTCCAGGGGGTTCAGGCGGGAGGCGTAGCTGGCGGCGGCCACGTGGTACTTGGCGGCGCCAAAGAGGGCGTCGAAGGCTTCCCGGTCTTCCTTGCGCAGGGCGCGGCGGAACTTGGCCCAACCCGCGAACTCCTGCTCCAGCACCTGACTGAACGGTAATACCGTGCGTCCCATGGCCGGTACCTCAAAGGCGTTCGAACGTTCGAGTGTTCGACCGTTTGGGTGTTCAGCGGCGGCCGAAGCACGACGTTGGCTGTTCTTGGCGATCTTGGCGGCTTGGCAGTCGCAGTCTTGGCGGTTCAGGAAAGCCCAGAAACAGTTGCTCGGCGGCGGCTTCGTGGGCGGCGGCGGGCGGATCGGCATCCGGCCGGTCGGGGATGCCGTGCTCGCGGCGCAGCTCGTCCATCAGGCGCATGATCTGGTCCTTGTAGCGCTGGTCCAGGAACGCCGAGCGGGCGTAGCGCAGGGCGTAGCGGGCCGACAGGTGCGGGAAGTGCTCCTCCAGGAACGCGAAGAAGCGGCGCTTGGCCAGATCGCGCAGGAAGAGGGTGTTGGCGAACACATGGGTGGCCCCCGCCTCCTTGGCGGCGGCGATGACGGTGGCCAGGTTCTCGCGGCTGTCGGTGATATCCGGCAGGACGGGGGCGATGTTCACGCCGGCGCGGATTCCGCCCTCGCGCAGGGTCCGCAGGGCGGCCAGCCGCTTCTGGGGCGTGGGGGCGCGGAACTCCAGGATACGGGCCAGCCGGGGGTCCACCGTGGTGAGCGTGATGCTCACCTGCAGGGAGCCGCGGCCGGCGATGCGGCGCAGCACGTCCACGTCGCGTACGATCAGATCGCTCTTGGTGACGATGTTCAGGCGCACGCCCTCGGCCCGGGCCAGCGCTTCCAGCAGGTCCCGCGTGACATGGAACCGGCGCTCGGCCGGCTGGTACGGGTCCGTGGCGGTGCCCAGGGCGATGGTCTGGTGGCGCAGCCGCTCGGGTGTGAGTTCGCGCAGGAGGGTGCGGGCGGCGTCCCGCTTGGCGTAGATCCTGGTCTCGAAGTCGGCCGGATCGTTCAGGCCCATGTACTCGTGGGTATATCGCGCGTAGCAGTAGTGGCAGCCGAATTCGCAGCCGCGGTAGGGGTTGATGGTCCACGTGAAGGGCATGCGATCGCTGGAGCAGCGGTTCAGGATGGACCGGGCCTCGATGCTGAAGTATTCCACCTCGCGCTTTTCCGCGAGGGCCGTCGCCTCCCGCGCCATCCGCTCGATGCCGCTCACGCGGCGGTTCCCGGTTTCCAGTTCCCGGTTCATGGTTTCCCACTCAACGTTCGACAGTTCGGCTGTTCGGCCGTTCGGCTGTTCTCTTGGATGGCTGTTGCCGTTCTGTAGTGTATACCAAACCGATGTTTGGTTGTCAAGCACAGAGCGTTTTCAGCGACCAGAGGAGTTTGGGATTGAAGGCGTACTCCTGGTACGTCGCAGCGAGCGCACAGATGCGCCAACGCCCCGGCCGCTGCCGCTACGTCGGCAGCGACGAGAGATGTTGGGCCGTTTTCAGCGGCCTGCGGCGTGCATGCCGGCCAGGCGGCCGCTGGTGATGGCCCAGGCGATGTGGAGGCCGTGGCCCAGGAGGACGAGACCGCCCATGCCGTTGCAGCCGGCCGCATAGAGGCCGGGAATGGGCTGCCCTTGCTCGGAGAGGACCCGCATCCGCTCGTCCACCACCAAACCACCCTCGGTCATCACGATGTAGGCCTTCGCCGGGCCAAGGGCGATGTACGGCCCCTGGGTGAACGGGGCGGCCCACTCCTTGCGGCCGAACGGATCGGGAGACGTCGTGGCGTTCTTGTGGGAACGCCGGACGGCTTCGACGGTTTCGCGCAGGGCGACGGCTGGAAGGTGTGCGGCGATCGCAAGGTCTTCCACCGTCGGGCCCTCTCGATAGATATCCGGACGCATGCGCTTGTAGTCCGCCAGGTAGGCGTATGCGATGTCCGGGGCCGTGGAGATGTAATTCGGCCAGGTGGAAAACTCCGCTGCCACCTTCGCGTCGAGGATGAGATATCCCACGCGGTCGGGCTGGTCGAAGAACTTCAGGTGGGGCCGGTCCAGTTCGTTGCAGAAGCGGCATCCTTCCTTGCTTATCAGGATGGCCCCCGCCGTGAAGAGCTTGTCGTCCGGGTGGGTCCACGTGACCAGGAGTCGCTTGACGTAGGCGGCGAGCAGCCGCTTGGGCACGAAGGGCATGGCCCGCGCCATCAGGCGGGCCAGGCGCGGATCGGCCGGCAGGAGCTGCGCGAAGGGGTTGCCGGCCGGGGTGACGAAGCGGATCTCGGGACCGTAGGTCACGTCCATGTTCCGGACGGCGGCGCCCACCGCGATCCCCAAGAGGTGGCCCTCGCCGGTGGACGTCGGGTTCACGCCTTCGATCCGCGCCACCTCCTCCGGGAGATGGCGCCGCTTGATCTCGTAGCTGTTGGCGTAATCGCCGCCCGCCAGCACCACGCCGCCCGCCGCCTCGGCCAAGTGTTCGCCGCCCCCCCACGTGAACCGGACGCCGGTGACCCGCCCCTCCGCGCTGCGCTTCAGGGCGGTGGCGCAGGCGCCGGTGCGCACCTCTACCCCCAGCTCCAGGCAGCGCCGGTGGAAGGCGGCGATATAGGCCTTCGAGTTGGGGATCACGTTGTGCATGCGGGGCTGCCGATTGGGCGGCTCCGGGCTGGGGCCCTGGAATGAGAGGCCCATGCCCCGCAGCCACTCGAAGGCGGCCCCCGCGTTGTCGGTGAGGAAGCGGCGGCGGGCGAAGTCGTTCCGTGCTTCGAGGTCGGGGCGGAACTTGCCGATGTCCTCGTTGTGCTCCCCCGGATTGTCCTCCACGCCGGCCGCCCGCTGCACGCTCGTGCCGCTGGCCGTGAAGGAGCCCACGGAGATCCCGGTGGTCCCGCCCAGCGCCGTGTTCTTCTCCAGCAGCAGCACGCCGGCCCCGTGCTCCGCCGCCGACACGGCGGCCGCCAGGCCGGCGCCACCGCCGCCGATCACGATGACGTCATACTGCAGAGAAACGACTCGACCGGTCTCCATCGTGATGGCTCACCTCCCCGGGATCAGGCGCTGGGAACAGAGACGGCCTGCTGCATGCGATGCGTGACGGCGCCCAGGTCGCCGACCTCCACGGGGACCCCGGCGCGATATGCGATGACCTGATTGGAATAGGGCGAGGCACGCGCCCCCGGGGTGAGGATGCCGACGAGGTTCAGCGGGTCGGCGGCGGTCACGATCACTGCCTCCGGCTCGTCGGGCTTGCGCCGGACGGCGCGCAACGCTTCCACGGCTTCGGGGAGGGCGAACTGTTCGCCGACGAAACCGGCCACGAAGCGGCCGCCCCGGATCTCGCCGCGGGCCTCCAGCCGCCGGTAGATGCCCACAAGGATTCTCCAGGCGGGCGCGCGGCCTTCCCGCGCAAGCAGATCGCGGAAGACGACGCCGTACCGCCCCAGCAATTGCAGGGCCATCGCCTCTTCGATCTCCTCGCGATGGGGTTTGGGATGATGGGGCGATCCCTGTGGATGGAGGAGAGCCCAGCGTCCGAGAGGAACCAGGCGTTCGCGCAGCATGCCGCCCCGCAGCAGGCGAAAGCGGCGGTGGGGCAGGCGGCGTTTCTCCTCGGGCTTCAGCAGGGCGCGCAGGCCGGCGATGCCATCCCCTGTGACCAGGCCGCGGGCGACCAGTTCCCATAGCGCAGCCTCGACGTGGGCGGCGAGCCGGCCGGTGGCGCGTGCGATGTCGGGAAGGAACGAGGCGCCATATCTGGCGAGGTGCCGAGACACATCCTGCGCTGCGGCCGAGAGGCCTTCCATCGAGGTCAGGTCGGCCGGGGCGGGGTCGAGGAATGCGGACAGGTTCTCGCGCAAGACGAAGGCGAGGGGAGCTGACCGCGTGGGGGCTTGGCGGCGATGGAGGCGGCGGCCGGGGATAAACCCCGGCCCTACATGGGCGTCAGGAGGTGAGGGACTTGTTTCGAGACGGAGGCGGGCCCACGCCACTTCGCCCGACAGGCAGAGGGCTTCCAGGTCTGCGGGGTTGTAGTGAGCGATGCGGGCGGGCAGGACGTCGCGTTCCCAGGCGGGAGCGGGAAGCTCCAGGCCCTGCAACTGGCCGATCACCCGCAACACGCCCTGGCGGCCATGGAGCTGCGTTCCCGGATACGCGTGCTGCCAGCGCAGCAGGAAGCGGATGAAGTCCGCCGCCGACACCGGTTCGATCTCGCGGCGCAGGCGCCCGATGGTGAGCCGGTGGATGCGCGCCAGGAGCCGCCGGTCGCACCACTCGGTAACCTCTGCCGCCGCCCCCGGGGTGAAGCGGCCGCGCAGGACCACACCGCGCCCTTCCAGCTCGACGAGGGCGATGTTCACCTCGGATTCCGGCAGGCCCAGGCGCGCGGCCAGATCCGCCCCGGTGGTCGGCCCGATGTGCTCCATCCACCCCTGCACGATGGCGCGGATCGCGCCCGCCCGGGTCGGCGCCTCCGCCTCCCCCCGCGCGGGTGGCGGGGGGGAAATCTCGGGGTCGAACCGCGCCCCCGGAAGGGCCGCGCGAACCAGGAGCATCCTCTCGGCGGCGACCAGCGCCTCGCCCGACCCCCCGGGATCGTGTGCGCGCGTGGCCCGGCCGTTCCGGATCAGTTCCTCGGCGAGGCTCGACCAGTTTTTCGCCGACGAGGCCGGGAGGAGCACGAGCGACAGGAGGGCGTCGTGCAGTTCGTGGGCGTCGCGCACGTCGGGCCAGGCCTGGGCGCGTACCTCGTCGATGGCCGCCTGGTCCAGGGCGCCCACGCCGCGCGCCAGATCCGGGTCGGTTCGGCGGAGGGCGACGGCGCGGGCGCGGCGTTCCTCGAGCGGGGCCTCGTCCAGGAAGGCGTAGGGGTTGGCGCTCAGAATCTCGTGGCAGAGTGGGGAGGGGACCGGGGTGTCCACGGCGACGGTGCGGATCTCGCCCCGCTCGATGGCGGCGATCACGGCGCGCAGGCCGTCCACGTCCATGGCCTCATGCAGGCAGTTGGCGATGGTCTCGTTCACCAGCGGGTGGTCCACGGGCTCCACGGGCCCGCCGTGGTTGTCCTGGCAGGCCACCTGGGCGGGAAAGACGGCGGCCAGCAGGTCGTCGGCCCGCATCCGCTGGATGGGCATGGGCACGCGGCGGCCGCCGCTGTGGCGCAGCAGCGCCAGGGACCGGGTGGCGTTCCACCGCCACCGGTTGGTGAACATGGGCGCGGCCAGGACGGCCTGCACCAGGTCCTCCTCCAGGGTGGCGGTGTGGACCATGGCGAACACGCCGTCGAGCGGGAAGCTATGCTGCTCCCCCAGGGAGAGCACGATGCCGTCGTCCGTGGCGGCGGCCTGCAGCTCGAAGTCGAAGGTGCGGCAGAAGCGCTTGCGCAGGGCCAGCCCCCAGGCGCGGTTGATGCGGCCGCCGAAGGGCGCGTGCACGACGAGCTGCATGCCCCCGGCCTCGTCGAAGAACCGCTCGGCCACGATGGTGCGCTGCGTGGGCATGGCCCCGAGGACGGCCAGCCCCTCGGCCACATAGGCGACGATCTGCTCCGCGCCCGCCGCATCCACGCCGGCCTCGGTCTGGAGCCAGGCCGTCGCGACGGCTGCATCCGGGAGTCGCCCGGCTACTTCCTCGCGCAATGCGGACACGGCGGCGGAGAGCTCGATGGTGCGGCCGGGCGCCTCGCCGATCCAGAAGGGGATGTTGGGTGGCGCCCCGTGGGCGTCCTCCACCCGGACGCGCCCTGCTTCCACCCGCCGGATCCGCCACGACTTGTTGCCCAGCAGGAAGATATCGCCGGCCAGGCTTTCCACCGCGAAGTCCTCGTTCACCTTTCCCACGAAGGTGCCGGCGGGGTCCTCGATCACGTCGTAGTCGGCCGTGTCCGGGATGGCGCCGCCCGAGGTGATGGCGGCCAGGCGGGCGCCGCGGCGGCCGCGCAGGCGGCCGTGCACCCGATCGCGGTGCAGGTGGGCCGAGCGCCGCCCGCGTGGCGTGGCCACACCCTCGCAGAGCATCTCGAGCACCGCCTCGAAGTCGTCCCGACCGAGGTCCCGGTACGGGGAGGCGCGGCGCACCATGTCCCACAGCTCTCCCGCGCCGGTCTCGGCGCTGGCGGCGATGGCCACAGCCTGCTGGGCCAGGATGTCCAGCGGCGCCTGCGGGATGACCACCCGGTCCAGCTCGCCGTCCCGCACGGCCCGTACGGCGGCGGCGCACTGCACCAGCTCGTCGCGGGTCAGCGGGAACAGGATACCTTTCGGCATGACACTGGACGGCTCGCCGTGTCCCCGTGTCCCCGTGTCGCCGCGTCCGGCCGGTGAATGGCCGGAGCGGCCGACGCGCTGGAGGAGGGTGGCCAGGGCGCGCGGGGCGCCAATGTGACACACCAGGTCCACCGTGCCCACGTCGATGCCCAGCTCCAGGGAGGCCGTGGCCACAACCACGGGGATCTCGCCCGCCTTCAGGCGGCGCTCGGCGTCCAGGCGGGTGCGGCGCGAGAGGCTGCCGTGATGGGCGGCTACGCGGCCCTCGCCCAGCCGCTTCTCCAGTTGATGGGCGACACGCTCCACCAGGCGCCGCGTGTTCACGAAGGCGATGGTGGTGCGGTGGGTCTGCGTGAGCGCCACGATGCGGTCGTAGATCTCGGCCCACATCTCGTGGGTCGCCACATGCCCGAGGGGCTGGCCCGGGACCTCCACGAAGAGGTCGAGGGCACGCCGGTGGCCGATGTCCACGATGGCGCAGTCCGGCGTCCCTTCCGGCGTGAGCCGGGCACTGCCGACGAGCAGGCGGGCGATTTCTTCGATGGGCTTCTGGGTGGCGCTGAGGCCAATGCGCTGGAGCCGGCGGCCGGCCAACGCGTCCAGCCGTTCCAGCGAAAGGGCCAGGTGGGCGCCGCGCTTGTCGCCGGCCACCGCATGGATCTCGTCGACGATCACGGTCTCGGCGGTGGCCAGGTAGCGGCGGCTGCCCTCCGCGGTGAGCAGGATGTAGAGCGACTCGGGCGTCGTGATGAGGATGTGCGGCGGCCGGCGGGCCATCTGCTGGCGTTCGTGGCCGGGGGTATCCCCGGTGCGGACCAGGGCGCGAATCTCGGGAAGCTCGACGCCGTCGGCGGCGGCCAGACGCCGGATCTCCGCCAGCGGTTCTTCCAGGTTCTTCTGGATGTCGTTGCTCAGCGCCTTGAGGGGCGAGACGTAGACGACCCGCGTGCGGTCTTCCAGTGTATTGGCGGTGGCCGCCCGGACCAGCCCGTCAATGGCCCACAGGAAGGCCGCCAGCGTCTTGCCCCCGCCGGTGGGCGCCGCGATCAGCGTATCGGTCCCCGCGGCGATGTGGGGCCATCCCGCGGCCTGCGGCGCCGTCGGCTCCCCGAACCGCCCGCGGAACCATCGCTCGACGAGGGGGTGAAAGCTGTCCATGCTCACCGTATCGCTCACGTTCGCGGTTCGCGGTTCACAGTTTGCGGTTCGCCCTATCTGGTTCTTGAAATGTAGGGCGGGACTTCATGTCCCGCCGCGGGCCGTGCCTGGGGCGGCGAGGAGAAGGCGTGTCCGCTTCGAAACCGCGAACCGTGAACCGCGAACCGTGAACCGCCTCGCGGTCAGATCCCGTACAGCGGCGCGTACTTGGTGCGCAGGTACTCCATGAAGGGGCGATGGTCCAGGGGCTTGCCGGTGACAGACATGACGAGGTCGGCGGCGCGTTGGCGCTGGCCCTGGCGGTGGATCTTGGCGTTGAGCCATTCCTTCAGCGGGGCGAACTCGCCGCGGCGGAACTGCGCGTCCAGGTCGCCCACGTCGGCGCGGGCCTGAGCGAAGAACTGGGCGGCGTACAGGTTGCCCAGCGTGTAGGTGGGGAAATAGCCGATGGCGCCGCCGCTCCAGTGCGTGTCCTGCAGGCAGCCCTGCGCGTCGTCGGGAACCTCCAGCCCCACGTAGCCCTTGAAGGTCTCGTTCCAGGCGGCGGGGATGTCGCCCGCCTTCACGTCGCCGCGGATCAGCGCCTGTTCCAGCTCGAAGCGCAGGAGGATGTGGAGGTTGTACGTCGCTTCGTCCGCATCCACCCGGATGAAGGACGGGCGCACGTCGTTGATGGCGAAGTGGAAGGCGTCCAGCGTCACGTCGCCCAGGGCCGTGGGGAACGCCTCCTGGGCCGTGGGGTAGAAGTGCTCCCAGAAGGCCCGGCTGCGCCCCACGAAGTTCTCCCACATGCGGGACTGCGATTCGTGGATTCCCAGGGAAACGGACTGGCCCAATGGCGTGCCGTAGTGAACCGGGTCCAGTCCCTGATCGTAGATCCCGTGCCCGGCCTCGTGCAGGATGCTGAAGAAAGCGTCGCCGAG
>Ga0326597_10014323_pt1 | contig 10396 bp, 6 predicted proteins | sample RVTome_12_FD_203789 | JGI IMG/M metagenome (GOLD analysis project Ga0326597, IMG submission 203789) | Soil microbial communities from uranium-contaminated site in the Upper Colorado River Basin, Wyoming, United States - RVT100D185 | ecosystem: Environmental > Terrestrial > Soil > Contaminated >...
CTACTGTTCACCGGGCGGGAGGTCGGCGAGAGCGGCCGCGGCAGCGTGGGCCGCGCGCCGAGGAGGCGGGAGCCGGCGCTCACGGGCGAGGTGCTGGCGCGGCTCCACACGTCGGGCCGCGGGCTCTACGCCGTGTCGTTCGAGCAGCTGTTCCCGGCGCTCCGGCGCGGCTTTGCGGCGTCCGAGCTGCGTCTCGAGCGCCAGGGCGAGCCGACCGGCTTCCACCTCGAGCCCGCGCCGAGCGTCTTCGGCCCCGGCAGCCGGCTGTTCTTCTTTGCCGACCGGGCCGCGGGCTCGACGGAGTTCACGTCCGAGGTGGCCTACCAGCTGGTGAGCTCCAGGGACGGGGTGCGGATGCCGCTCGACGGCGTGGCGCCGGGCTCGCACGGCGTCTTGACGCCCTCGCTCGTCTCGCGCTCGTTCGAGACGAACCGTTTCTACCAGCCGGGGCTGCTCGCGGCCGAGGACGTCTGGCTGTGGGAGGCGCTCGTCTCGGGAGCGACGCGGGTCAAGAGCGTCCCGCTCTCGGGGGTGAGCGGCAGCGGGACCGCCGCGCTCGACGTCTACCTGCAAGGCGCGTCGGAATCCGGCAACCCCGTGGATCATCACGTGAGCGTTGCGCTCAACGGCGTGGCGGTGGGCGAGGCGCGCTTTGCGGGCAAGCTGCCCTACCGGATGAGCCTGACGCTCCAGGCGTCGCTGCTGCGGGAGGGACCCAACGAGCTCTCGCTCACGAACGTGGCCGACACGGGGGTCTCCTCACTGGTCTTCCTCGACCGCGTCTCGCTCGCGCATCCGCAGCTGCCGGCGCTCACGAGCGGGCTCTTCGAGGGAACCTGGGGCGAGAGTGGGACCGCGACGGTCTCGGGGCTGACTGGCCCCGTGGCGCTTCTCGACGTGACGCCCACGAGCGCCGCGGTGCGCTGGTTGACGGCGTTCGAAGCCTCGGGCGGCTCGCTGCGCTTCCGGGCCGAGGCCGGCCGGGTGTACCTGGCCGTCTCCCAGGAAGCTCTGCTCGCCCCCCGCGTCGCAGCGCCCGAGTCGTCGACCCTGCAAGCGGGCACGAACCGGGCCGACTACATCCTGATCGCCCCGCGCGCCTTCCTCGCGGCCGCCGAGCCGCTCGTCGAGCGCCGTCGGGACCAGGGCCTGACCGCGCGAGCCGTCTCCCTCGAGGAGATCGCTGCCGAGTTCGGGCACGGACAGGCGTCCGCCGAGGCCATCAAGAGCTTCCTCGCCCACGCCTTCCACTCCTGGACCCGTCCCTCGCCGCGCTACGTCCTGCTGCTGGGTGACTCCACTTACGATCCCAGGAACTTCATCGGCACCTCCCAGCCCTCGCCGCTGCCGGCACTATGGGTGAAGACCTCCTACCTCTGGACCGCTTCCGATCCCGCGCTCGCCGCCGTCAACGGCGAGGACGCGCTGCCGGACCTCGCGATCGGACGGCTGCCGGCCACGACTCTTGAGCAGGCCGAGGCGCTCGTCGAGAAGCTGCTCGCCTGGGAGAACTCGGGCCAGGGGCTTATGGGCACCGCCACGCTCGTGGCCGACAATCCCGACCTGGCCGGCGACTTCGAAGCCGACGTCGAGGACATCCGCGGGAGCTTCCTGGCCTCGCGCGAGACACAGGTGCTCAAGCTGAGCGAGCTCGGCTCGCAGACGCGTCCTTCGATCCTCGACGCCCTGAACGCCGGGCTCAGCTACCTGACCTACGTCGGCCACGGGGGTGCGGCAGTGTGGGCGAGCGAGAACGTGTGGAACTCGTGGGACGCCCCGAGCCTTCAGGCGCAGTCGCTCCAGCCGCTGCTGGTGACCATGAACTGCCTCAACGGATACTTCGTCGCTCCCGCATTCGAGTCGCTGTCGGAGTCGCTCTTGAAGGCGGAGGGGCGCGGGGCGATCGCGAGCTTCTCGCCGAGCGGCCTGAGCCTCGACGGCCCGGCGCACCAGTACCACCGCGCGCTGATGGCGGAGCTCACGAGCGGCCGTCACGAGCGACTCGGTGACGCGATCCTGGCTGCGCAAGCGACCTACGCCGGGACGGGGCTGATGCCCGAGCTCGTCGGCGTCTATCACCTGCTCGGGGATCCGGCCACGAAGCTCCAGTAGCCCGCTGCCAGCGTACCAGCGCGATCGCCAATCTATTGGCATGTGGCTGCACCCGCGCGAGTCGCTGCGCGTGCGGCGCGATCGTAGACGGCCTTGATCGTCTCGGTCGTGCCGACGGCGCCACCCGCTTCGGTCAAGGTCTTGCCGTCAGCCGACGTGACCACCGTCACTGTCCTGCCGCGCCGGGCGGCCTAGCGTATCCTCACGTCGATCCGGAGCCCTCCATGACCCTGAAGACCGCCTCCCTCCTGGCCGCCCTTGTGTCGCTGGGCACAGCGACGGCAGGAGCCGCCACGCTGCCGACCGGCTTCGCCGAGACCCTGCTGGTGAACGGCCTGTCGAACCCCACCGCGATGGCTTTCGCCCCCGACGGCCGGCTCTTCGTGTGCGAGCAGGGCGGCAGGCTCCGGGTGGTGAAGAACGGCTCGCTGCTGCCGGCGCCGTTCGTGACGCTGAGCGTCGACGCGTCGGGAGAGCGGGGCCTGCTGGGCGTGACCTTCGATCCCGACTTCGCCACGAACGCTTACGTCTACGTCTACTACACCGCCACGTCGCCGGCCGTCCACAACCGCCTGAGCCGCTTCACCGCGAACGGCGACGTTGCCGCCGCCTCCAGCGAGCTGGTGCTGCTCGAGCTCGACAACCTGAGCGGCGCCACCAACCACAACGGGGGTGCCGTCCACTTCGGGCCGGACGGCCGGCTCTACGTCGCGGTCGGGGAGAACGCCAACGGCTCCAACTCGCAGACCCTCGCCAACCTGCTCGGCAAGGTGCTGCGCCTGAACGCCGACGGCACGATCCCCACCGACAACCCCTTCTTTGCCTCCGCTTCGGGACGCAACCGGGCGATCTGGTCGCTCGGCCTGCGCAATCCGTTCACCTTCGCCTTCCACCGCGTGAGCGGCCGCATGTTCATCAACGACGTGGGACAAAGCACCTGGGAAGAGATCAACGACGGGATCGCCGGCTCGAACTACGGCTGGCCGACGACCGAGGGGACCACGAGCGACTCGCGCTTCCGTTCGCCGCTCTTCGTCTACGGGCACGGCGGCGGCACGAGCGCCGGCTGCGCGATCACCGGCGGCGTCTTCTACGACGCCGTGACGCGGCCCTTCCCCGCGAGCTACCACGACGATTACTTTTTCGCGGACTTCTGCAGCGGCTGGATCCGGAGCTTCGACCCCGTGAGCGGCCTCGCGAGCCTGTTCGCCACCGGGATCTCGAGCCCGGTGGACCTGCGGGTGCAACCGGACGGAAGCCTCTACTACCTCGCGCGGGGCGCGGGCGCCGTCTACCGCGTGCAGTACACGGCCGGCCAGGCTCCGACGATCGCGGAGCATCCGTCCGACGGCTCGGCCACGGTCGGGGCCCCCGCCACCTTCTCCGTGGGCGCCTCCGGCACGGCCCCCTTGAGCTACCAGTGGCAGCGAAACAGCGCGGACGTCCCCGGGGCCACGGCCGCGAGCTACACGCTCGCCGCCGCGCAGCTCGCGGACGACGGCGCTCTCTTCCGCTGCGTGGTCACGAACGCCTTCGGCACCGCCACCAGCAACGCGGCGCGCCTCAGCGTCACCCCGAACCTCGCGCCGACCGCCGTCATCGACCTTCCCGCCTCCGGCGCGCTCTACGGCGCCGGCGACACGCTCGTGTACTCGGGTTCCGCGAGCGACCCCGAGGACGGCACGCTCCCCGCGAGCGCCTTCACCTGGCGGATCGACTTCCACCACGACGCGCACACGCACCCCTTCCTGCTGCCCACGTCGGGGGCGACGGGCGGCTCGGTCCTGATCCCCACATCGGGCGAGACGGCCGCGAACGTGCTCTACCGCGTCCACCTCTCGGTGCGCGACTCGGCGGGCAACACGCACGAGGCGTTCCGCGACGTCCTCCCGCGGACGGCGACACTGCGCCTCGACACGGTCCCCGCGGGCCTGGAGCTCCTGCTCGACGGACAGCCCGCCCCCGCCCCACGCACGTTCGTGGGCGTCGTGGGGATCCTGCGCGAGCTCGAGGCTGCGTCTCCCCAGCTCGTGAGCGGCACGACCTGGGTGTTCGAGTCGTGGTCGGACGGCGGGGCCCGTGCCCACACGGTCTCGACGCCCCCGCTCGACACCGGCTACACCGCGACCTACCAGAAGGCCCGCGCGGCGATCGTGTCACCCACGCCCGGCTCGGTGCTTCCGTCGCCCACGGCGACGTTCAGCTGGACGGGCTGGAGCTCCGTTCTCGAGTACTCGCTCTCCGTCGGCACGACGCCGGGGGGAACGGAGATCTTCGACGGGCCGCCGGGGACGGCGCTCTCCCAGGTCGCCTCGGGCCTCCCGAGCGACGGCAGCGCGCTCCACGTGCGCCTCTCGTCCCGGCTCACGACCGGCTGGGAGTACGAGGATTACACCTATCAAGCGGCCGCGCCCGCGTCGGGAGAAGCGGTGGTGTGGACCCGCACGCTGGGCGTGCAGGCCTCCGGCAACGACCTCACGATGACGGGCCCCAGGGGCTGGGGCAACGCCGGCGCCGTGTCGACCAAGGTCCTCGCGGCCGGCGACGGCTCCTTCGAGCTCACGGCGAGCGAGACGAGCACCGCGCGCATGATCGGCCTCAGCAGCTCCGACTTCGACCAGAGCTGGCGGACGCTCGACTTCGCCCTGTACTTGAGCCCCGTCGGGGACCTCGCGATCTACGAGCGAGGGGTCTACCGCGGCAGCGTGGGGAGCTACGCCACGGGCGACGTGCTGCGCGTGGCGGTCGAGTCCGGCGCCGTGACGTACTGGAACGGCGGCGTCCTCTTGTACTCGAGCCTCGCGATTCCCGTGTTCCCGCTCGCGGTCGACACCGCGCTTTACACTCCGGGGGCCACGCTGACGGACGTCGTCGTCTCCGGGAACTGGACCCTGCCGCTCCCGCCGAGCCCCGTGGGTACGGCCGTCGTCTGGACGGCGGCGGCTGGCGTGGAGGTGTCGGGCAACAACCTCACCAAGACCGCGCCCACCACCTCGGTGAACACCGGTACCGTGTCCGCGCAGGCGCTCGCGTCGGGCGACGGCTCGGTCGCGTTCACCGTGGGCGAGACGAACACGTCGCGCATGCTCGGGCTGAGCCGCCCCGACACCGACCGGAGCTGGCGGACGCTCGACTTCTCCTTCTACCTGCTCTCCGACCGGCGCCTGGCGATCTACGAGCGTGGCGTCTACCGCGGCTACTTCGGCACCTACTTCCCGGGCGACGTCCTGCGGGTGGGCCTCGAGTCCGGCGTCGTCCGGTACTGGAGAAACGGCGGCCTGCTCTACACCAGCCCGGCGGCTCCCGTCTTCCCGCTAGTGGTCGAGACCTGGCTCTACACGACCGGCGCGACGCTCACGGACGTGGTCGTCTCGGGGAGCTGGAGCCCTCCCTGAGGTCCCCACAGCGCTGATCCCCTGCGTGGCACCGCGGCTGAAGGCCGTCCCGGCCCGAGAGTCAGCGGAGGCGCACGGCGAGGCCGACGCTCAGATAATGCGGCGAGCGGTCGTTGAAGCCCAGGCCGCCCTCGACGAGAAGGCGCATCCTGTCGAGCACCCCGGTCTCGATGCCGACGACGAAGCGGGCGCGGGTGAAGGAGTCGAAGGGAGCCTCGGGTCGCTCGAAGTCGAGATCGAAGCCGCCGTACAGCGCGAGCCGTGACGCGAGCGGGTGATGGCCAACGAGCGCCAGGTCGAATCCGAGGATGTCGGCGCCGTCCTCGGCGAAGTCGCTGTAGTGGAGGCCGAGGGTGAGCGAGAGGTCGACGGGACCTCGCCTGGGCAGCCGCAGATCGCCCGTGGCGCCCAGGTAGTTGAGGTCGTTGTAGAACCCGAGGCTGGCGTGGGCGGCCAGCCGCCCGGTCGCTCCATAGCTGCCCCGCAGGAAGAACCCGAGCTCGTTATCGCCGCTCGGGATCAGCAGCGGGTAGGCGGTCACCAGGTAGCTGCCGCGGGCGACGCCGCTCGCCGAGGTCATCAGCGCGTCCTGCGCGGCGCCCGGCGCAGCCGAGCCCGTGAACGAGCCCAGCAGCGCGGCGCCCAGGAAGAGGCGCCGCGCCGCCCGACCGGTCAGCTTCCGCACGCGCCGAGAGTGTCGCCGTGGGCCAGGTGGGCCGGCCAGGCGCTCACGCCGATCGAGAGCGTGTTCTTCTTCTTGTGGCAGATGGTGACCTTCTCTCCGTCCGAGTCCGCGTCCTCCTGGAGCTTGATCTCGTGCGCGAGCACCTGCTGGTCGGCGGAGTTCATGCCCGGCTCGAGCGCGAGCCATGCTCCCTTGACGTGGACCTGGTCGCCGACCGCGAGCTCGTCCACGCTCAGGCTGACGTTGTCACGACGGATCGCGGTGGCGCCCGGACGAGCCACGACCGCGTAGCCGGCGATCTCGAACAGGCTGTCCCCGCTCGGGTCGAGCAGCACGACCTGGTCGATCGTGCCCTGGATCTCGAGACCCGCGTGCCCGATCCCGTTGCGCTGCTCCTCGACCAGCACCACGCTACCGGCCACGATCTCGACCGAAACCGTCAGCTCCTGGTTCGGCAGCACCGAGTCGAACTTGAGGGTGCCGAGCACGTTGCCGCTCGCGTCCTTGAACAGCAACGTGAAGCTCCCTGCCGGCAGGCCGCGCAGCACGAAGCTCCCATCCGAGCCCACCTTGGTCGTGATGTTGGGGTCTTCCACGACGCTGACCGTGATCGTGGCGTCCGCGGCGGCCTGGGCAGAGACAAAGCCGGCGCTCGGAGGCGGCACGAAGTTGAGCACGGTTCCCTGGAGAACGATGCTCGAGCCGTTCACGCTCGTGGCCGCGAATGGGCTCTCGCTGCCGCATGCGCCCATACTCAGGGCCGCGCCACACAGCGCGGTGACGACCGTCAGTCGATTCATCACGTTCATGAGTCCTGCCTCCATACCGGGTCTCAGTAGCCTCCTGGGGGAGGTCCGCCGGTTCGCCACGCTCCCCGCACACCCGCATTCTGGGGCACCGGACGCCTTTTGCCTGTGACGCCCCACACCGGCCGGCCCCGGCTCGTGATCGCCATCACCTCCTCCACCAACCCCAGCTTGGAGAGCCGCTTGCAACCTGATCGGGAATGGGAACAGGCCCCGGGCTTCGTCAGCGAGGGTCTGGTGACGGCGAGCCTCGGGCTGTGGCGCGACGAAGAGCCGGCTCGGCGCGTGGCGGTGCTCCAGGCCGCGCTCGAGCGGCTCGAGCATGTCCCCGGGGTGCAGGTAGTCGGGAGCGGGACCGGGCTCCCACCCGAGACGGCCCAGCGGGCGACCGGCTTCGAGGCCAGGGAGCGGGCGGAGAACGATTCGGGACAGCGAGCCTACTTCCTCGCCGTCTCGTCCGACTACTTCCGTGCTCTCGGGGCGCCGCTCGTCGAGGGACGTGGCTTCGCCGAGCGCGACGGGCCGGACCTACGGTGTCGCGCAACGCACCCGCGAGATCGCGCTGCGGATGGCGCTCGGGGCGCACCCGACGCGGATGCTGGCGTCCGTCGTGGGCCAGGGGCTGCGCCTGGCCGGGGCGGGCGTCGCGCTGGGGCTCTTGGGCTCGTTCGCCGCCGCGCGTCTCATGGAAGGGATGCTCTACGGCGTGACTCCCGCCGATCCGGCCACGCTGGCCGCGGCCACGGTGACGCTCGCCCTGGTGGTTCTCGTCGCCAGCTACCTGCCGGCACGCCGAGCGGCGCACGTGGACCCGGCGGTGGTCCTGCGCGCCGAGTAGCCGAAGGCTCGTTGGTGCTTGGTGACTACCAGGGCCGCGGGCTGCCGCAGGTATAGCCAGGACCGTTGATGAACCTCCGAGAGGCCCGTTGGTTGGCGTCCGCCTGTGCCGCCAGGCGGACGCTGTTGGGTACCCACCCCTGAGGGAAATCCGCCACGTCACAGAGGAACTCGACCTGCACCTGGTTGGGCGAGTGGAACCGGTTGGCCGTGCCGTCGTTCTCCCACATCGCACCGAAGGCGTAGGCGCCAATGCCGTGGAAGTAGAAGTAGTCGCAGCTACTGGCGGCGCAATTGCCCACGGGTCCGCAGCGGTGGCCGCCGCAGGACCCGTTGTCCCAGTCGTACTCGTCCATCCAGCCGTGCCAGCCCTCGTGCTCGTAGTCGCCGGCCCGGGACCCGGGGTTGGCGTTGGCGCTCAGGTTGGGGTCGTACAGCAGGCACGATGTGGCCACTTCATTCGAACCGAAGAAGTGATAGGTCCAACGCCCGAAGATGCTCGTGTCATCCGTCGCAGTGTGGTAGAGGTCGTCGTGGTAGGCGTTGTCCCAGCGCTCGGCGGTGCCCCGGTAGTCCGCGGTCCCGTGGAAGGAGAAGCTCAGGTTGTCCTGCAGGCCGTAGGTCAGCAGGTAAGCGGCGTTCCAGTGCTTGGGGTACTCCTTGTTGACGTTGCAGGCGTCGTCCCAGCCCCGGCCGCCCCAATCCGACTCGCTCATGTCGTAGGCTTGGTATTGCCAGAGGAAAAAGGCTTCCCAGCAGCCGTGGGTGTTCCAGAGATCCCGATCGGCCTGGCTGGCCCTGGATTGGTTGCAGATGGCCTGGGCCGGGGCCGCCTTCGTGGCCAGAGCCGCGAGCAGCACGAGGACGAGCTTCCGTGAACGCGTCATGGCATTACTCCTTGTGAGCTTTACCTTCAACGAACCGGGGGCTTGTCATCGCCCGGAGGCAACGGCGATCTCTTCTTGCGGTAGGCGCGCGGGGGCGGCGGAGGCGCAAGCTCGGGGTGCGCCTTCAGGAATGCGGCGAGCCGCCGGTTGAACGACTCGGCTTTCTCCTCCGGCTCCCGCCGGATGCGGTCCAGGAAGATCGCCTCGTCCGGCCGGACGTGCTTTTGAAGAGTGGCGCGGGCCTCGGGCGAGTCGGTGTGGTTCCAGAGATAGGCTTCGATTGCCTCGGCCCGCACGATACGGGAGGGGTGCTTGGTGACCGCCCACAGTACTTCCTGGTCGGCCCTCGCCGTACGAAGATAGGCGAGGCCATCGACAGCTTTCGCCTGAAGCATCGCCAGCGCCGTCTGCTCAACGATCTCGCCATCGGCCAGAGTGCCTTTCTCGGGCAAGGGCTGGTGCAGCAGCTTGCGCAGACATTCCTCGCCGACCGGGCTGCGCATCTCTCCCAGAATCGAGAGGGCCAGTAGCGCACGACTGTGATCCGACTCGGCGGCGCGGGATGCCTCGTCGCAGAAGGCGGCGGCGACGGACGTGTTCCCTCGGGCCTCGGCGATCAGCTGCCGGACCTGCTCTCTCTGACCTACGTTCGAAGCGCCAGCCCAGTCGATGAAGACCCTGGCCACCTCGGCAGCCCTCGCCGCGGCAACCGCGAGCGAGGGTGGCTTGGACTCGAGCCGGGCCTTGTCGAGATCGCTCGGCCGGGGGACGGCGGGCTCGGTTGATCGGGGCGGCCCCTTCTTGCGTGCCGGCGGCTCTCCGGGATCCTGGGCCAGGGAGCTGGCCGTGAGCAGCCAGGCGATAGCGAAGTGACGTAGACCCATGGTCAGTCTCCTTCCGAGGCGATCCTGCCCGGATAGTGGTCTACGCGTGGATTGCGTTTCAGAATGAGAGGTCGTCGAATCCGCACTCGACGGGTATGGCCGCGGACAGGGTCACATGCAGTTGGTTACGGCCGCGCTGCTCGCTTCAGCGCTGCAGCAGGACGCTGAGCGTTCCGGCTTCGAGATCGGCCGTGGCGACGTCCGAGCGACCGTCGCCGTCGAAGTCGGCCACCGCCAGGCTCCACGCTCCACGGCCGACCGGAAACGGCGAGCCCGGCACAGGAGCCCACCCAAACCTGCCGTTTCCGAGCAGCACGGCCACGGCGCCCCCCACCGCCACGACGAGGTCGGTGTTCCTGTCGCGGTCCATGTCGTGGAGCACGGCCTTCGCCCCCCGCCGGCCGATGTCGAAAGGTGCCCCCACGGGTCGCAGGCCTCCCTGCCCGTCACCGGCCAGCTGCGTCGCGAGCGCGACGTCGTCGTGGATCGTCACGGCGTCGAGCCTGGAGTCGCCGTCGAGATCGCCGAGCGCCACGAAGTAGGGCCGGGCAGTGACGTGGACCGGCCCGGTCGGGACAGGGGCGAAGCCGCCGCGGCCGTCGCCGAGCAGGACCGAGACGCTGGCGCTTCCGACGTTCGGCGTCACGACGTCGAGGCTGCCGTTCCCGTTCAGGTCGCCGAGCGCGAGCGGATAAGGCTGGCGGCCCACGGCGAAGGGCGAGTGCTTCGCCGGGCGGAGCGCCCCACGGCCGTCGTTGAGCAGGACCGCGACGACGTGCGCCTCGTCGTC
>Ga0326597_10014324_pt1 | contig 10395 bp, 9 predicted proteins | sample RVTome_12_FD_203789 | JGI IMG/M metagenome (GOLD analysis project Ga0326597, IMG submission 203789) | Soil microbial communities from uranium-contaminated site in the Upper Colorado River Basin, Wyoming, United States - RVT100D185 | ecosystem: Environmental > Terrestrial > Soil > Contaminated >...
AGGCGATCGTGCATGTGACGCTGACCGACGACCACCCATGGGCGCAGGCCTTCGTGATAATCGAGGCGCGCGCGCTTGCTTGACTTGCCGCCCGGCCCGGCGCAAAGGGGTGCGGGATTATCGGGCAGGAGCAAGAACAAATGACGACTAAGGCCAAGGACGGCATCATGGAAACCGTCAAGACCGTGGTTTACGCACTCTTGATTGCCGGGGTTTTCCGCACCTTGCTGTTCCAGCCTTTCTGGATTCCCTCGGGCTCGATGAAAGACACCTTGCTGATCGGCGATTTCCTGTTCGTCAACAAGATGGCCTATGGCTACTCGCGCTATTCGTGCCCGTTCGCGCTGTGCCCGATTTCCGGCCGCATCCTGGGGTCGGACCCCGAACGCGGCGATGTCGTGGTGTTCCGCCACCCCACCCGTGGCGTCGATTTCATCAAGCGCGTGATCGGTCTGCCCGGCGACACGGTGCAGATGAAGGCGGGCGTGCTGTTTGTCAACGGCCAGCCGGTGCAGTTGGAAGACGCCGAACCGTTCCGCGAGACCTGGGATCTGCAGGGCCCGCAGGGGCTGCTGCCGCGCTGCACCAATGATCCGGTCGGGCGCGGCGACAGCTGCGAAAAGGAACGCCAGATCGAAACGCTTCCCGGCGGGCGCAGCCATTCGATCCTGAACATCACCGACGCCGGCGCGGTTGACAGCACGCCGCTGTTCACGGTGCCCGCGGGAACCTATTTCTTCATGGGCGACAACCGCGACAATTCCGAAGACAGCCGCTTTGCCGCCGCCGCGGGCGGGCTGGGTTTCGTGCCGGCCGAATTCCTGATCGGCCGTGCCGACCGGGTGATGTTTTCCTCGGCGGGGCGGTCGCTGTTCTTTTTCTGGACCTGGCGGGCAGATCGGTTCTTCAAGGCGATCGAGTGAAGCTATCGGCAGATATTCAGGCGTTTCAGGCAAGGCTCGGGCACAGTTTCGCACAGCCCGCACTGCTGCTGCGCGCGCTGACCCACGCCTCGATTGCCACCCCCGCCCGGCCCGACAACCAGCGGCTGGAGTTTCTGGGCGACCGGGTGCTGGGGCTGGTGCTGGCCGAAACCCTGCTGGCGGCTGATACCGCAGCAACCGAAGGCCAGCTTGCGCCGCGCTTCAACGCGCTGGTGCGCAAGGAAACCTGCGCCGATGTCGCGCGCCAGATCGGCCTTGGCGAGGTGCTGAAACTGGGGCGCTCGGAAATGATGACCGGCGGCCGTCGCAAAGAGGCGCTTCTGGGTGACGCGATGGAGGCGGTGATTGCCGCGGTCTATCAGGACGCTGGCTTTGGCGCGGCACGCGCGCTGGTGCTGCGGCTTTGGGGCGCGCGGGTCGATCTGGTCGCAGACGACGCGCGCGACGCCAAGACCAGCCTGCAGGAATGGGCGCAGGCGCGCGGCCTGCCGCCGCCCGACTATGTGGAAGTCGCCCGCCAAGGCCCCGACCACGCGCCGCTGTTCACCATTGAGGCGCGGCTGGCCACCGGGCAGGCCGAGGTTGCACAGGCCGGCGCCAAGCGCGCCGCCGAACAGGCCGCGGCCAAGGCGCTGCTGGAACGAATGGAGCAAGCCGATGACTGACGAACCCACCCGCGCCGGTTTCGTGGCCCTGATCGGTGAACCCAATGCCGGCAAATCCACCCTGCTGAACCAGATGGTGGGGGCCAAGGTTTCGATCGTCACGCACAAGGTGCAGACCACCCGCGCCCGCATCCGCGGCATCTGCATGCAAGGGCAGGCGCAGATCGTGTTCGTCGATACGCCGGGGCTGTTTCGCCCGCGCCGCAGGCTTGACCGCGCCATGGTCGCCGCCGCCTGGGGCGGGGCCGCCGATGCCGACATCGTGGTGCTGCTGATCGAGGCGCAGCGCGGCATGACCGAAGGCGTGAAGGCGGTGCTGGCTTCGCTGCCCGAACGGCTTGGCGGGCGCAATGTGGCGCTGGCGATCAACAAGATCGACAAGGTCAAGGCCGAGTCGCTGCTGGGGCTGGCCGCCGAAATGAACGCGGCCTTTGCCTTCGCGAAGACCTTCATGATCTCCGCCGAAAAGGGTTACGGCGTCGCCGACCTGCGCGAATGGCTTGCCGCCGAACTGCCCGAAGGCCCTTGGTATTACCCCGAGGACCAGATTGCCGATGTGCCGATGCGCCAGATCGCGGCCGAAATCACCCGCGAAAAGCTGACCCTGCGGCTGCATGAAGAACTGCCCTATCAATTGACCGTGGAAACCGAAAACTGGCAGGACCGCGACGATGGCTCGACCCGCATCGATCAGCTGATCTATGTGGCGCGCGACGGCCATAAGGGCATCGTGCTCGGTCATGGCGGTGAAACGATCAAATCAATCAGCCAGACCGCGCGCGCCGAGATTGCCGCGTTTCTGGGCCGCCCGGTGCATCTGTTCCTGCAGGTGAAGGTGCGCCCGAACTGGCTTGAAGAACCCGAACGCTATGGCGAGATCGGGCTGGATTTCAAGGATGGCGCCTGAACCGCGCCTGAGCGCCGATTTCTGGGTGCGCGCCTATCTGGCGCGGCTGCAGGCGGCGAATGTTCCGGCCTATGTCATCCATCGCGGCGACGCCACGGCCGGGGCGGTGCTGGTGAAATGCGCCTCACTTGACGGTCGCGCCGAGGCCTTTCATCGCGGCTACGACCTTTCCACGGGCAAGCGCACCTGGGTGGCGCTGGCCGAAGGCTCCGAAGCCGAGGTTGATGCCGCCATAGCCCGCCAGCGCGGCTACGACAGCGACCTCTGGGTGATCGAGGTCGAAAGCCGCGACGGTCGCACCCTCCTGGACGAAGACGGGCTTTCCGACTAGCCCATTCTTCATTGCGTAAATATCCTGCGGGGGTCCGGGGGTGCAAAACCCCCGGCCTGCCCGCGGCAAGGTGCCTGCGGCGGGGTATTCTGGCCATGGCAAGCGGCAAGGAGGGCGCGGGTGGACTGGCGCGATCACGGCACGATCCTGGCGATGCGTCCACATGGCGAAAGCTCGGCGATCATCGAGGTATTCACCGCTGCGCATGGCCGCCACGCGGGCGTGGTGCGTGGCGGAGCCTCGCGCAGGTTTGCGGCCACGCTGCAGCCGGGCAGTCAGGTGGCGGTCGCCTGGCGGGCGCGGCTGGAAGACCATCTTGGTGCCTTTGCGGTCGAACCGCTGCACAGCCGCGCCGCGGTGTTGGGTGACCGGCTGGCGCTGCCGGGGTTGAACGCGGTCTGCGCGCTCCTGCAGTTCGCGCTGCCGGAACGCGAGCCGCACCCGGCGCTGCACGCGGCCAGCGAGGCGCTGTTCGAGGCGCTTGCGGCGCTGCAGGCAGGCTGGCCACTGGCCTATCTGCGGTGGGAGCTGGGCTTGCTGGAGGCACTTGGCTACGGGCTTGATCTGGCCCGCTGCGCGGTCACCGGCGGGCATGACGACCTTGCCTATGTCAGCCCCAGGTCGGGCCGGGCGGTCAGCCGGGCGGCGGCCGGGGAATGGGCCGGGCGGCTGTTGCCGCTGCCGGCCTGCCTGCTGGGGCAGGGCGGGGCCAGCGCGGCTGAACTGCAGCAGGGCCTGACCGTCACCGGCTATTTTCTGCAGCACCGGCTGGCGCGCGACCTTGGCGGGCGGGCGCTGCCGCAGGCCCGCGCGCGGCTGGTCGAGGCGCTCGCCCGCGCTAGTCCAGCAAGCGACGCGCGATGACTTGCGCCTGAATCTCGGCCGCCCCTTCGAAGATGTTCAGGATACGCGCATCGCACAGGATGCGGCTGATCTGGTATTCCAGCGCAAAGCCGTTGCCGCCGTGAATTTGCAGCGCGTTGTCGGCCGCCGCCCAGGCGACCCGCGCGCCCAGCAGTTTCGCCATCCCCGCCTCCAGATCGCAGCGCTGGCCGTGGTCCTTTTCCCACGCCGCGAAATAGGTCAGCTGCCGCGCGATCATGATTTCGACCGCCATCATGGCAAGCTTGCCCGCCACCCGCGGAAAGGCGATCAGCGGCTGGCCGAATTGCTTGCGGTCCTGCGCATAGCGCATGCCGACCTCAAGCGCCGATTGCGCCACGCCGATGGCGCGCGCCGCGGTCTGGATGCGGGCGGATTCGAAGGTCTGCATCAATTGCTTGAAGCCCTGCCCGGGCACCCCGCCCAACAGGTTTTCGCCCTTCACCTTGAAGCCGTCAAAGCCCAGTTCGTATTCCTTCATGCCGCGGTAACCCAGCACCGCGATCTCGCCACCGCTCATGCCCGGCGTGGGAAAGGGGTCTTCGGCGGTGCCGGGGGTCTTTTCGGCCAGAAACATGCTCAGCCCGCGCCAGTCGGTGCTGGCCGGGTCGGTGCGTGCCAGCAACGTCATCACATGGGTGCGCGCGGCATGGGTGATCCAGGTCTTGTTGCCGGTGACTTCCCAGTCGTCGCCCGCCTTCACCGCGCGGGTGCGCAGGGAACCCAGATCCGAGCCCGTGTTGGGCTCGGTGAACACTGCAGTGGGCAGGATTTCACCCGAGGCCAGCGCCGGCAGCCATGTCGCCTTCTGTGCCTCGGTGCCGCCGCACAGGATCAGTTCGGCGGCGATTTCCGATCGGGTGCCAAGCGAACCGACGCCGATATAGCCGCGCGAAAGTTCCTCGGACACCACCACCATCGAGGCCTTGGAAAGCCCGAGCCCGTCGAATTCTTCCGGGATGGTCAGGCCGAACACACCCATTTCGGCAAGCTCGGTGATGATCTCCATCGGGATCAGTTCGTCGCGCATATGCCAGCCGTGGGCATTGGGTGCCACGCGGTCGTCGGCGTAGCGACGGAACTGATCGCGGATCATTTCCAGCTCGTCTTCCAGCCCGGTGGCGCCGAAGGTGGCGCGGCCATGGTTTTCGCGCATCAGGGCCACCAGCCGGGCGCGGGCGGCCTGCGTGTTGCCCGCCGCCATCAGCCGCGCGGCAGCGGGGCCGGGGGTCCAGCCTTGCCCAAGGTCGGCCAGCCGCGCCAGTTCGTTCTGGCTCATCGGAATGCCGCCGGCGATCTGCGCGAGGTATTCGCCAAAGCCGATCTGCAGAATCAGCTGCTCCATCTCGCCCAGTTTGCCTTCGGCGTGCAGACGCGCGGCCCAGGCGTGCAGCTGCGCCAGCGCCTGGCCATAGGTCGCCAGCCACGACAGCGCGTGCGCAGCACCCTGTTCGGCATCAAGCGCCCGGGCCGAAACCTTGCCCTCCTGCATCACCCGCGCCTTCACCGCGGCGGTTGCCGCCGCCACCAGTGCCGAAGCCTCGGGCAGCGCATCGGCGGCCAGCGCCAGCGCGTCGGGCAGAACGGGGGCGGGGGTGGTGGGCATGGCAGGGCTCCGGATGCTGCAATTGCATCGGTGCTTAGGGCTTTCGTCGCCGCAGCGCAATATTAATTCGCGAAAGCTGGCGCGAACGAAGCAATCTGTCGCCGCAGAATCCTGCTGCGGCGGCGCAAGCGGCAGGCTATAGCGGCGAGGGTCTGCAAGGGGCGGCGATGTTCGGATTGGAACCCTGGGCGCTGGCATTGGCGCTGGCGGTAACGGCTTTCGCGGGTTTCGTGAAGGGCGCGGTGGGTTTCGCGATGCCGATGATCATGATGTCGGCCTTCGGGTCTTTCCTGACCGGCGAGGTGGCGCTGGCGCTGCTGATCCTGCCGACGCTGGCCACCAACCTTGCGCAGGCATTTCGCCAGGGTTGGCGCGCGGCCTGGGATTCGGTGGTGAAGTTCCGGCTGCACATTATCATGGTGGTGCTGTGCATCCCGGTTTCGGCGCAGTTTGTGCGCCACATTCCGCAAGGTTGGATGTATGGCCTGCTGGGGGTGCCGATCTTCGGCTTCGCGCTGGTGCAGCTTGCCGGCCGAAACCTGGCGATCAGCATCCGTCACCGCGCCCGGGCCGAGGTATTGCTGGGCATGATCGGCGGGCTTTACGGCGGTATTTCAGGGATCTGGGGGCCACCGCTGATCGTCTATCTGCTGTCGACCGGGGCCGCGAAGCAAGAAACGGTGCGGGTGCAGGGCGTGGTGTTTCTGCTGGGCGCGGTGATCCTGGCAGCCGCGCATCTGACCTCGGGGGTGCTGAACGCGCAGACGCTGCCCGCTTCGGCGCTGATGATCGTGCCTGCGGCACTGGGCATGTGGCTGGGCTTTCGGCTGCACGACCAGCTGAACCCGCAAAAGTTCCGCCATTGGACGCTGGTGCTGCTGGCGCTGACCGGGCTCAACCTGATCCGCCGCGCCTCGGGGCTGTAGCCTGCCCGGGCGTCAGGCCGCCAGCGGCGCCCGGGCGCGGGCGCGCGCGGCGGCCAGCGAGGCGGCCTCATAGCTGCAAAGTTCACGCAGCACGCCGCGGCGGTGCAGCGGCAGCACCCCGGCGGCGGCCGGCCCGGCCAGCGCCGTGGTGGCGGCAAGGTCGGGGGCTGCCGCCAGCCCGCCAAGAAACAGGCTTTCGACACGCGCGCCATCGGCGATCAGCAGGTGGTGGCCACGCAGCAAGATGCCCTGCCAGCCAAGCGCGCGCGGACCCTGCCGGGTTTCGGCGGTGATGCCATCGACCAGATGTCGCGCCTCGACCAGCACCGCATCGACCCCGAACAGGTATTCGACCGCGGCGCCCGACACCGCGATACGGGTCTGCGGCAACACCCAAAGGTCGCGCGCCAGGCCGAAATAGGGCGCGCGCAGCAGCACCGGCGCCAGCCTGCCAAGCGCCGGCAGGCACAGGCGCCCCGACCAGACCACCTGTTGCGGCCCGGCGTCGGCGGTTTCGACCCAGTCGCCTGCTGCGATCAGCCCCGCGGCGCGCGTTCCTTCCGGCGTGGCGATCGGCGTTGAGGGCGCGAAGGCGGCGCCCGGCCCCACCGGCACCGGCTGCTGTGCCACCGCCATCCAGCCAAGCGCGTCCGTATGCGCAGTGCCGGGGCCGCCCCGCAGCAATGCCAGCAGATCGTGCCGCGGCAGCGCCAGCGCCGCCGCCCCTTCGGCCTGCCGGATCAGGCCCTTGTCAAGCGCCTCCAGCGTCAGCAGGCTGCTGTTCGCGGGTGCGTCCCAGCGGTAGTTCAGCCGCATCCGGCCGCCCTCGGCCAGCATCGCGGCCGCGGCCAGCGTCAGCACCGCGCCGGCCGCGCCCTGCCGCTGCAGCACCACCAGCCTGCCGTCGGCGCCGATTTCAACCGAAAACAGCCGCGGCGTGCCGCCCGCGCCGACATGCGAGATAAGCGGCAAGCGACCCGCCTGGCCCTGCGCCACCGCAAATTCGGCCAGCAATGTGCCGCGCGCCACCAGCGCGGGCCCCGCGGCCGGATCAAGCGCGCTGCTGCCGTGGGCGAAGTCGCGAAAGCCGATCCAGCCGGGGCCGGCACCGGGCCGCGCGCTGTGGCCCCGCGCTGTTGCTGCCGACGCCATTCAGGCCGCCTCGGCGCGGTGCAGCAGAACCCGCGCCTCATGGCCCTTCAGCAGCCGCCGCGCCGCGGCGCCGTAGCCGCAGCCGGTATGCGGATCAAGTTCGGGAAACAGCTGCAGGATTTCGGCCATCACCGGTGGTGCCATGCCGCGCAAGACCTGCGGGCCGGGCAGAAAGCTTTCCGAGGCAAGCCCTTCGGACCAGACCACCTGATGCCGCTCAAAGAGGATGTGAACATATTCGACCTCACCGCCCTCGACCTGCCGCACGCTGCCGCCGTTCACCAGATCCTTCGCTGCCACCAGCACCTCGACATCGCCGAACAGCAGTTCTGCCATCGGGTCGCGCACCAGCACCCGGTGCTGCGGCGAAAGCCACAATTCGCCATGCGCACCAAAGGTTCCGGCGGCAATGCGCACCGGCGCGAAATCGCAGCTGGCCGCAACGCTGCGGCTGCCCACCCAACGCAGCGGCTGCGCGCCTTCATCGCGGGTCAACACCAGATCGCCCGGCCGCAGCGTTTCCACCGCGACCACGCCTGAAGGCGTGGCGATGCCGGTGCCGGCAACGAAGCATGGCACCTGATCGACGGTCACGAACCCCACGTCGGTCAGGCCAGAGCCGCTGCCGTCGGTGACCGTGTAGGTGAAATTGACGTTTTCGGTATCGGCATCACCCAGGATCGTCAGCGTGCCATCGGCGTTCAGGGTGATCTGCTGCCCGGTGGCCAGCGTGATCGTGGAACCGGCACTGACCGACTGGCCGTTGATTTGGGTGATCGTCAGCGTGCTGGCGCCTGGCGCGGTGTCATTGGCCAACACGTCAACGGTCTTGCTGGCGCCGGGTGCCAGCGTCACGGCATCGTTGGTGGCAATCAGCGCGGTCTGCAGGCTGTTGCCGGCGATCAGCAGGTTGGAATCGTATTGCGCGTCGCCCACGTCCGCGATGCCGATGCGGATCGAATTCACCGCCCCCGCAATCACCGACATCTTCAGCGTCATGGTGACGGTAAAGCCGTCCATTTCGGTGTTGTAGTCATCATTGGTGTTGTCGATATAGAGGTTCTGGTTGTTGGTGCCGTTCACCCCCGTGACCGAGGCATCGCCGCCGCTGATGCTCATTTCCACCGGCGCGCCGTTCACCCAGACGCCGACCAGGTCGTTGTAGAGCGAGTTGACGTATTCGGGATATTCCTCGGAAGAGAACACGAACTGCATGGTCAGCGTGTCACCGGTGGGAATGAAATTCACGTCAAGCCAGGCGGCGTCATAGGTGCTGGTTCCTGCCAACGCGTTGAAGTCGGCGTTGTTGTTGGGCCCCGACGTGTTGGTGGTGGTGGCCTCTGACCGGTTCGGGTCGCCGTTGCGCTGCGTGAAACTGTTGGCATAGCCGGTGGACAGGATCACCCCGCTGTCCGACGGCGTGGCATCGGGCGAAAGCGCGTCGCCCCCCGAATAGATCGCGGATGATCGGCTGTCGCCGGTGTAGCTGGCGCCGAGCACGGTGACGCCGTCACCAAAAATCGCCTCGGCCATCTGCATCGCAGAGGCATTGGTGTCATACGTCAGTTCGGCGCCTGTCGCCATTTCCGCCCCCACATGTTGGAGGCAGCGCAAACGATGCTACAGGATCTTGCGTCCTGCTTGCCCTTACATCTTACCGCTCGGTCGGGGTTCGTTGCCCCGGTGTTTGCCCTGCCTCAGGGTATATTGATTTTTTGTAACGTTATGGCGTGGTTGCGCGGCATTGCTAATGTTTTTCATGAACTTGCGAAACGCCACGTGCCGCGGTGGCGCAGCTGCAACACTTGCAGGCAATTGCACCGCCCGCCGCCGCAGGCTAGGGCTGGGCGCAGCACCACGCAGGAGCCCGCAATGCCCGACCCCGCCACCGACGCCGCCACCGACCCCGTCGCGCTTGCCGCAGCGCTGATCCGCTGCCCGTCGGTCACGCCCGACGAGGGCGGCGCGCTGGTGCTGCTGCAGGGGCTGCTCGACGCCGCGGGTTTTGCTTGCACCCGGGTCGATCGCAACGGCATCTGCAACCTGTTCGCGCGCTGGGGCGCGCCGGGCGCTGCCCGCAGCTTCGGCTTCAACGGCCACACAGATGTGGTGCCGGTTGGCGATGCCGCGGCCTGGACGCATGACCCGTTTGGCGGCGACATCGCGGATGGCTGGCTCTGGGGCCGTGGCGCCACCGACATGAAATCGGGCGTTGCGGCCTTCGTCGCCGCCGCCATCGACTTTGTGCGCAACACGCCGCCCGACGGCGCGCTGATCCTGACCATCACCGGCGACGAAGAAGGCGCCGGCCGCGACGGCACCTGCGCGCTGCTCGACCATATGGCCGCGAATGGCGAACGCATGGCGGTCTGCCTGGTGGGCGAGCCGACCTGCCCAGAACGCCTGGGCGAAATGATCAAGGTCGGCCGGCGCGGCTCGCTTTCATGCTGGTTTACGGCGCAGGGCGTGCAGGGCCATTCCGCCTACCCGCACCGCGCGAAAAACCCGCTGCACGCGCTGGTCGCGCTGCTGGGCCGGCTCGCCGGCGAACCGCTTGACCAGGGCACCGCGCATTTCGATGCCTCGACGTTGCAGATCACCAGCATCGATTGCGGCAACACCGCTTCGAACGTCATCCCCGCGCGTGCCACCGCCTGCGTCAACATCCGTTTCAACGATGCCCATAACGGCGCCAGCCTGTCGCAGTGGCTGACCGCCAGGGCCGCGCAGACCGAAGCGGAAACCGGGGTGCAGATCGGCTTGCGCATCGACATCTCCGGCGAAAGCTTCCTGACCCCGCCGGGCGACTTCGTCGCCCTGGTCAGTCGCGCGGTGCAGGCCGAAACCGGCCTTGCCCCCGCGCTGTCAACCTCGGGCGGCACATCCGACGCGCGTTTCGTGAAAGACCATTGCCCGGTGCTCGAATTCGGCCTTGTCGGCAAGACCATGCATCAGGTCGATGAGCGCGTCGAGGTGGCGCAG
>Ga0326597_10014325_pt1 | contig 10394 bp, 4 predicted proteins | sample RVTome_12_FD_203789 | JGI IMG/M metagenome (GOLD analysis project Ga0326597, IMG submission 203789) | Soil microbial communities from uranium-contaminated site in the Upper Colorado River Basin, Wyoming, United States - RVT100D185 | ecosystem: Environmental > Terrestrial > Soil > Contaminated >...
CTTCTATGGCCTTCGCAGACCAGCCGAGCGTAGGGATGAAATGGGTCGAGGGTGGGGCCAGTTCAGACGATCATTCCGGCCCCAGGTGGGGCCAAATCAGAGTGTCATACCCACTCAGTTGGGTCGACCAGGATTGGGTCTCCGATCACGTCTTCGCTCCTTCCTGCCGCCCGTGGTCGCACGCCGGGGATGCGGAAGGGCCCGACACCGGGTGAACCCTCTACCCGAAGATCGGACGGTCGGTAGTTCAGCCGACTGATGACGACTCATACCAGTCGAAGATCGACGGGTCGCCGTTGTAGATCCCGCCCGCGCGCGTGCGCTGGCAGGTGACGCCGTCGCCCCAGCAGTCCTCGTGGATGCGCACCTGGCCGCTGCGCGGCCGGGCAACGATGACCTTAGTCCCCTTCGACACTTGGGCGGTGACGACGTACCTCGTCCCACGACTGGAGATGACGGTGGCCGAACCGGCCTCCTGAAGGCGCCCAAAGACCTCGTCGAAGGTCGGCCGATGTCCGAGCATGCCGGGCTCCGTCGGGTCTCGGCTAGGCACCGCCTGCGTAGTCCGCGCTGGCGCCGTCGCTGGGGCGTCTTCGTTGCGAACGCTGGAGGCGCGGACGACGTGCTCCCAGCGGCCCATGCTCGGCCCGAGGCCGGCCGCTGGGTGGCTGACCCACAAGAGAGCGTCGAGGATCCTCACCAGGGTCCGCTTGAAGGATGGTTGCAGCGCCTGCTGTACGGCCCGCAGCTGCGCTCGGTTCTGGCGCCCCTCCTGCCTGAGGTGATCGACGATCGTGATCGGCGTCACCTTCTCGGTGACACCGAGGTTCTGGAGGACGAGGCTGTCGAGGACCGGGAACATCTGGGGGCGCTTGAGGTGGAGAACCTTGGTCGCGACCGAGAGGCCGCGGCCCTTCGCGACCGCGCGCCGAAGGGCGTCCTCTGCGGCGGGGCGGGCGGTCTTCTGCCATAGACTCTCGTCGAGGTCGATGAGGTCCCACGCCGGGTCGATGGCTACAAGCCACGGAAGCGGCTCGGTCGCGAGGATTAGGTCATCCCACGCGGCATGGGGCGAGCGCGCACGCATGGTCCGATTGATCGCCACGATGTCCTGGAGGGTGACCTGGATCGGATCGCCCTTGCCGGCTTGGTCGTCGTACCCACCGGGGGCCGAACTGGCGTCCAGGCGAAAGAAGTCGTCGGCGAGGCCGACGGGATCCTCGATCACTAACGCCGGTCCAGCAGCGATCCGCTCGATGCGAACGGTCAGATCGATGACGGTCGACCCGTCGGTGCCGGGCGCTGTCGCGCCTTCGGTTGGTGCCTCAGTTCGCATCGCTCGGGACCCTCAACAACCTCAGCGTGACGCCCCCGGTCGGCTGGAACTGCGCCTCTTCGCCATGCTTCTCCGCGAAGCGGACCAGGCCCTGCATGAACGCTATGCCTTCGGCATTCCGATCATCGTCGAACGCCTGGATCGGCGGCTCTGTCAGAGCGCGTGAGAGGAACACGATGGTCTTTGCTCTGCCGCGAGTAATCGAGACGTTGAGACGGTTGAGCGAGTAGATGAACTCCTTCTCGCTGAGGGCATATTCGACGTCCGCCACCCCGTAGCTCGCGATGACCGTATCGCACTCCTGGCCCTGCATCTTGTCGACCGTGCCGACGAACGGCCGCGATGCCCAGGACCGACGCTCACTAAGAGCGCGCCGTATCGCATTGATGTGCGCGTGGTGCGGGCTGACGATGAACAGACCATGTGCCCAGAAGTCGGCGTCGGATGCGTACGTGTGCCCGCCAGCCGTCAGTATTCGCTCGCGTAGTCGAACCGCGATGTCCCCGACAAGCGCGGCCTCCACCGGGTTCTCGGCCGTCGCTTGGTGGCCATCCACGACGCCGACGACCAGGGGAAACACTGGGTCGATCGCCATGTCGATCAAGTCCCCTCGATCCTGACCCGAGAGCGCGAGTTGGCGCCGCCGGATTTCGTCGTCCGCACTGTCGTAGCGCGGGTCGTAGATCTGCCCAGCCGGATAGCGGCACAACGTGCCATTCATGCGGAAGTTCTCGAGGAGGGAGACCATTAGCGGACTGTCGGGCTGGCGGCCGCGAAGCGCTTCAAAGATCGATCGGTGGAGTAAGGGCTCGTCCTCGCCCGGATTCGGGTATGCGCCCTGCACGATCGGCGGCAGCTGGAGGTGATCCCCGGCCACGAGGAGCCGCCCGTCGGATCGGAGGCGCCGGATCGGAATCGCAGCCTCAGGGACCTTCAGCTGAGATCCCTCGTCGATGACGACCAGATGCGCTCGCTCGATTGGGACACCCTTGCGGATCGCCCACGCTGTCCCGCCAAGGACGGCGTAGGTGTTGGCGTCGAGGTAGGCCCCGCCACCGGACGGCTCGATCAATGTCACATCGTCCATGCGGCCCAGCTCGAACCGGCCTAACTTCCCGAGCGCGATCGGTACGCCGACCACGGAGCGTGACCGCTGGAGATCGGCGGCCTTACGAAGGCAGTTGTCGATCGCCGCGTGGGTGAATGCCGTGACCAGCACCGCGCATGGTCGCCCTGCGCGCCGAAACGCCTCCGCGAGGCACAGGATCGCGAGGGCGACGAAGTGGGTCTTTCCCGTCCCAGGTGGCCCCCAGGTCAGTGCGACCGACCTGTCGAGGACTGCCTCGAAGGCGGTGATCTGGCTGGGCGTCATCCCGTGACGCCGGCCGAGCTCGAGTGCGGTGCGGCGCATGGCAGGCGCTACTGGCAGCCGCGCTGCAGCCGTCTCTGGCTCCTCGAGCAAGCGAACGAACCGGGGGGATGTCTCGCGGTCGATCGCGAGCAGTTCGTCCACGATCCGGCCTGAGTTGTAGTCCACGAATCGCGCATCTAGGCGAAGGCGGTCGCCTACGCGAGGCGGGGTGAAGCCGGACGATGCCTTGAGGTCGAGTCGGACCGCGATTGGTCGCTCAGCAGGGTCGGTCTCGATCCGTGTTACGGCGGCCAACGCGATTGCCCGGTCCGGCGGGGCCCACGCCCGGTCGCGGTAGAGATAGTCGGGGAAGAGGAGTGCTGCGCGCTCTCCGTCAGTCGTCGCAGGGGTAAGGATGCGGTCTGGGAAGCCCGTATCCTCGATCGGGACCGTCTCTCCACCGTTGATGATTGCGTACCGATCGGCGCCTTGGAATTCGAGTTCGATGGTGGTCTGCGTCCCGAGTCGCTCATCGACGGGCGCCATTCGTGCCTGGCGAGTCTGTAGATAGCTCAGCGTGGACTCGTATTTGGCGACGAACGCAAGCCGCGACAGTACGGGATGTTGGAAGCCAAGGCGCTCCGGAAGCCTGAACTTCGGCGGCCAGGCGAATAGGGATCCTGGTGCCAGCTCCGCCAGCCACTGCCGGACCCCATCAACGAGACTGCTCGCCGCCCAGACCCGGGCTCGCAGCACGCTCTCGATCTGATGGACCCGCTCGACCTTGCCTTCGTTCCAGAGCGAGAAGACCGCATCGGGCCGGAGCTGGTTCGAGAGTTCGTAGTCGAAGTACCCGCGATCGGTATATGTGAAAGGCCGGTCGGCGCGCTGCAGGAGCCCAGTAACGTCAGCGAATCGGTACATGACCTCGACTGGCAACGCGAGCAGCTCTCGGATGACCCGAGTGATGACGACGACCGGAATCGCGGCCTCTGACGCGGGGTGATCAGATGCCTCCATCAGCTCGGGCCGCTGGAAATGGAAGAAGATGGCGAGTGCTTGCTCAGCCACCTCCACGTCCGAGAGACCACGGACCAGAACACCCGTGAGGAGGGCTTCCTCATACGTGTCAAAGGTGTAGGCCTGGAGCGTCTTCTGGGTCCGCCAATCCTCCTCGTGGGCCACATTGAAGTCGTGAACCGCGAGGAGGATGCGGTAGATCACGAGGATCAGCTCTCGCTCGACGCGCCGAATTTCGTCGGGGTCGGAGGTGACCGCGACTGCCTGAGCGGTGAACGGATTGGGCTCAATGAGGCCTCGGAGTCCTTGCGCCGTCACGGCCCACGCGTAGACGTTGCCGCCCACCGGTTCCGTCTGGACCGTGAACACCAGACGTACGTGCTCGCCAACAGGCATTGCGAGCGAGTTGCCGCCCTGCCCGATTACCGATCCCGAACGCAGCGCCTCGACCTGGCGCGAAAGGCGATCCGCCTTCCCGCGAAGAGAGCCCACGCCGTCGAGAAGGATGGCTCGGTCAGGGTCCTGCAGCAGTAAGGCCAAGTCCTGGAGCGAGTTGACAGGTGGCTGGAGCGAGTTCAGATGGTCCTTCGCATGGCTCGAAAGGTACGGAACGCGCGAAACGTCATCGACCGCCCGCATTTCGTCCCGACAATGCTCGAAGTAGGGACAGACTTCGCATCTGGGGTTGAAGAGCCAGCGGGCCTCGGAAGCTGGAGCTCTCAAGAGTGGCGAAAGGTCGCGCTCTAGGAACTGCTCAAGGGGCGGCAAGATCGCTCGGATATCGAACGGCGTCGGCGCGGGCTCGTTCACCAACCAGATGGCCGGCTGGAGATCAACGGCGGCGTCGAGCCCGAGCTCTTCCACAATGTCGCGGAGCAGCAGCGAGTACAGGGCCGCCTGAATGCGATGCGAGAGTCTGAGGCCTCGACTCACCTTCAGATCCGTGACGCGGAGCACTCGTCCCGGACCGCCCTCCATGACCTCGATCAGGTCTGGGCGGCAGTCCCGCAGACCGACGATGGCAGGGTCGAGTCCGTACCGCCGATAGAAGGACGGTGGGGGGCGCAGGGTTCCTTGATAGATCGCCCGGCCCGGTGGGAGGTCCCGAAGTAGCTGTCCGGTCGCCTCGATCGAGTGCGCTCGTTCACGTAGTTCAGTAAGGGGGCTGTCGGCGGGTGCCGGAGCCACTTCGGCGATACCCGCGAGCGGCCCGGCGAGCGCCCGCTCCTCCCACTCGTACCCAGCGTCAAGGACCGCACGATTGACTGGCCGGGTCTCCCAGGGAGCGCGCGGCACACCTTCCCGGTCTAGCGCGTCGCTGGGCGTCGAGGAGAAGCGCAGGAATCGCGGGCACTCGAGGAAGAAATACCGGCCAACTCGCGACGGGCTGATGTGTTTGGCCGTCATACCGGCGGAACGTCCGAGTCGGGCTCTGGCTCAAGCTCCTCGTAGGGGGCCTCAGCGTCAAACGCGATTTCTCGCCATCCGGGATCGAACCCGAAGTGCGTCGCCCGGCCGATTGGGTCCTGGATGACGTGGATCTCCTCACCGGCCTGCCCGGCCTGTTCGACAACGTAAAGCCAGTACAGCCCGCTCTTCTGGACCGCATGGTCGTGTTGCGGCCTGCTCATGCTTGGCGCGTTGCTACGCCACGCGCCTGATTGGGCCTTCACTTCGATGAACCGAACGACCACGCCGTCGACGCGGGATTCGATGTCGTAGCCTTCGTTGTCGTGTGGCATCTCATTTGGGGTGCGGCCAGCCTCGCGCTCGTACCGCAGCGCCCGCTCGATCCCGGCCCGATCGGTGGCCTCCCGACGAGCCTTCTCTTCCGTCGTGAGCTCGCGAGTCGCGGCGCCTGGCGACTTCACCCATGACCGAAGCATCTCGTCGGAGCCGTTATCTCGAGCTTGGCCAGAACGACGGGACGTTGTCGATCCACGAGGTCCGCCCCCATGCCCGCCAGTCCCGCCGACCCCGGCGCCGCTACCGGTGCCTTGGGCCTGGCCGTGATGACCGTCGCCCCGACGCTCGGTGCCGTCGTCTCGACCCCCATCTTCCCCGGTTCCAACAGGACCCTCGGCACCCGGCTCACCAGGGCTCTTCGCGGTGCCTCGCGTTTGGTCCGTCCCCAAGGGAACTTCATCTCCCGTCTCGACCCCGCCGAGGGCAGATGCGACCACCTCGGAAGGACCCCCGACCGCGGACAGGTTGAGCCGGGCGACTCCGAGCTCATCGAGCGCGTCGTGTGCGTCTGTCAGGGACCTGGCCCGGAGAACCTCCGAGAGATAGGACGAGACCCGATGCGCCTCGCGCGGGCCACACAAGGCCACGCCCAGTTCGCGCGCCACATGTCGCCAGTGGTATACCCCAGCTCCGCGAACGTACAGCGATGACTGGGTAGGGACGAAGATGGCCTCCGGTTGCTCTTCCTCCGAGCTCGGCACTCCTGGCTCGTCGGGGATCTCATACCGAATCCACAGGTCATCGACTTCGTAGCAGTCGAACGCCGGCCCTCCATCGACGTTCGCGAACTCCAGGTCGTCGCCAAGTGCGACGACGACGCGGACGATGGCGGGCCATTGCTCCTCGAGCTTGAGCGCGAGCACGGTTGCCGCCCGGGTATCGCCCTCGCCCTCGTACAGGCGGACAACCGATACGACCTGGCTGAAGTCCCGCGCACCCGCGAATCGGAGAGCGCGCACGATCGCAGGGTCGAAACCAACCACCCGCCCCCGGATGGCATCGCCGAACTTGTCGACGAGCAGCGGTCGATCCTCGACGTACAGACGACGAGGCGAGTGTAGGGCGCCGTCCCGACCCAGTGCAGTCGCGGTCTCCCCTAGTGATGAGATCTCCGGGATCTCTCCGTCGTCCATGTGAGCCGACATGAGAGCCCACGCCTCATGTACTCCACGCTGGAGGTTCTCGGGCAGCACCTCTACGATGTCGAGCGAGGCAATCTCGTGCAGGGCTCCGATGGCCGAATCGACGTCGGGCTCGTCTTTGACGCCGATCGCGTCGAAGAACGGACGGTATCTCGCGAGATCCGTGCCAAGTAGGACTCGCAAGCCTCCGAAGTCGGGACCCTTCCAGAAGACCTCGTCGGGACGTCGATACCGGGTGCCGTCTCCGTCGACCAGAAGGCACTCGCGACGCCGGAGCCTCTGGATGGCGGGATCATCAGCTGCCTGGCTCAGGGCCTCCCACACTTGCCTGTTGACAGCCACGCCCCGCTCGGCGCACGTCAGCAGGTGATCCACGATGAGGCGTACGGGTGGCCGCGACGGCATACCGAGATCGAAGAGGAGGTCCGCGATCTGGCCCTGGATTGCGCGCGAGAACGCGAGGAACTTCGCCTGCGTTCGGAAGAGATAGTCCTGGAACACGGGGTACAGCTCGGATGGGCGGTACCAGCGCTCCTCATCGTCATCGGCGGGCAGCCACTCGCGTTCGCGGAGCTCGCCGACGAGCGCAGCGAACGTGTTTTCGGTCCGCTTCCGGTTCAAATATCCGCAGACACGCTCAAGGGCCGCGATTTCTGCACTGTTATCCATTGATCCCTGCAGCACCTGTTCGATCCGAGCATCGAGGTGCGAGGCATCGGGTTCATGGACGATGCCGAGCCAGGTCCAGAGTTGTTGGTGACGTAGCGGGGCAGCCTCGGGTAGCCGCGCCAATGGGCCATCGGCGCCCAGCACGTCGCGTGCGAGGTCACCGTCCACGACAACTTCCGCAGGGTTCCGGAAGTTGCCGTCGGCGCACTCAATGATCGGGATACCTCGCAGGGCCTCGCGCGCACCGTCGTTGCCCTCGAGATCGAACACGTGGTCGGCCAGGACCCGGACGACTTTCCGGATGATCGCCGGCTCCTTGTGGTCTCCGCGGATCGCTCGCGGAACGTGGACGCGCGCGTACTCGCCGATCGTCAGCTCTCTGGCGCCAAGCAGGGCCAGGACGCCCCGATGACGGAGGAGATCCGGAAGGGTCATGACGTCGGCGAGTTGGAGTGGATCCTGGAAGTCGCCCGGGATCGCCATGTGATCCAGGGCCTCAAGCTCATCTCCAGCCGGGAACAGTTGGAGGCGCTTGAGACGGTGGACGACGTCGCTGTCGGCGTCGAGTTGGTCGGGTCGTTCGGCGAGCCACGCGAGAAGAGCGCTCGGGCTATAGCGGCCTGCCTGCCAGCGTGCACTGATTTCGTCAGCCTCAAGGTGCTCGAGGGCGTCGACGAGCGTGGCAACGTCCGCGACGGGACAGAGTTCCAGGATTGGGCGCGGTTGGTCCATGTCCGCATCGAGCAGCAGGACATCCATTCCCATCGCATCGAGAAGGTCGCGAGTTGAGCGATCCGCTCGATGTGCCTGCCCTAGCGGAACCAGAGCACCGCCCACTGTCAGGGCGATCGAGCGTTGCTGGAGTGTCGCGTGGATTGCCTCGAGGGGCCTCTTCTGGTTGGCGGCGGCCGCGAGGAGAACCTCGATCTCGGTCCAAAGGACCGCGAGCCCCTCGGGAGTGCCAAGAGCACCAGGGGCGTCGCCGGCTGGCACATCTCCGCTAAGACCTACCGAAGCGATGGCCGAGATCACGTCGTCGATCGCCAGATCGCGCATGGCCAGCTCGGTCCGCGGCAGACGCCCGCTCATGAGGAGACCGCGAAGCCCCTCGTCCATCGGACGGACTCCGATAGCGTGCAGTGCGGGCAGGCTGGCAGTCTCTTCGGGCTTCGCGAGGATCGGCGCGTCTCCCGGGCGGACCCAACGTCCCGCGGAGTCGTACGCCGATTCAGTCGCCCGGACGCTCGCGGCCGTTCGCTCCCAGAATTGCCCCGCACCGAGTAGCGGTGAGGTCAAGGCCGTATCGCGCGAGTCGGCGACGCCTCGGATTAGGGCCCAGTACCGGACTGGTCCAAGCGGTTCGCGCAGGTCGGCCAGGTGTGTGGCGAACAGCTGGCCGGCTGCGTCCATGGCCGCCAGGTTCCACTCGGTCCGGTAATCGCCGCGATCATCGATGACCCGCTTGCGATCCGGAGACGGAAAGAACGTGGCGTCGATCAGGAACGGCAAGCCCGTTGCCGTGTTCGTGGGAAGTCCCGCGAAGAGGACACCCGCAACTGGCTCGCCTACCTTGACGGCGACGTTGACCGTTGCGCCCCGCCCTTCTTCGATCTTGTCCGGGCCGTACCGCTCGCGGAGGGTCTCCGCGCCATCGGCGAAGTCACCGCTGAACAAGTACCAGGACTCGTCGACCCCTTGTCCGGCGACGACACGGAGCCGGACACCCTCGTCTATACGGTCATCGTCGCGCTCGAGGCGCGTTACAAGCTGCTTTCCCCGATACACCTCGACGGTAGCCAGGGTTTCGAGGAACAGCATCGCCCTGGGTGCCGCCGTGACGATCGCTTCAATGAGGTCGTCGGGGCTTCGCCAGGTCAATGCCGGCTGGGCGAGCTTCTTACGGAGCGTGCTGCGATCGTCAAGGGCGTATGGGAATCGGAAGCGGGTTCCCTCAACCTCGCTGAGGTGGTCACAAGGTCGATGGATGGCGATTCGATCCTGCTCGTCAAGCTCCTCGCGGAAGGTCCAATGCCGTGTTCCCGACATCACCTCGGGTCGATCGGTGATCTGATAGACGGCGAGAAGTCCGACTCCGAACTTTCCGATCACGCCAGCACGGTCCCGTTTGAGACCCGCCCCAATCCAGGTGATGTTATGGAAGTCGCAGCTCGCCTTGCCCTGCTTCAGCCAAGGACAATCGCGATGGGCGCGGTCGACCTGGCGGCAATCCGAGAACTGCCGTTCGTTCTCGACAACGAGCTCGGTGTCCTCGACGCGAAACGTCAGCCTGTTGGCGCCAGCATCTTCCGCGTTTTGGAACAGCTCATGGGCGAGCGTGGCGTAGCCTGCAAGGCCGCTTAACTCCTTGCGGATGTTGCCGAGGTGGTCCCAGCCTCGAGGCAGCGTGTCCGGATCCATGCCACCCACTGTGCACCCTCCCTCGGAGAAGCCGTCAGGCCAGCTCGCAATACGCAGCGACTGGTTCCAGGAACATCGACGGCGACCCTGCGTAGGTCATCAGCAGACGGTCCCTAGCCCGGCTCATAGCGACATAGAGGGCAGCCCCCTTCGCGATGATCTCGTCTGGATCATTACGGTCCCCGTATGGGAACGAGGAGTCGAGGCCGGGCAGGATGACTCGCTCGAACTCGAGGCCCTTCGAGCGATGGAATGTCCCGATTTTCACGCCCGGCACGGGACGCCCGTAATAATCCTGCAGCCGCACTGAACCAAGGCCCGCATCCGAGAGGCGATCGCGCCAGCCGTCGGCGTCTCTGTTCGAATACGTCAGGATCGCCGTTCCGTCAATCCTAGGATCGTCTGGATCCAGCTGGCTGACAATCCAGTCGAACTCCTCTCTCTCCATGGAGAAGCCGCGCAGTAGGGGCGGCGCGGAGGAATAGTCTGGGTGGGTTCCCGGCGGTTGGCTTCGGCTGTGCCATCGGCCCCACTCCGGTCCCGTCGAGCGCGATCACGCCCATCCGGCGGCCAGCCTCGACGGGCCGACGGGGGCCGTAGCATTACCGTCAGTGCTGACCGCGCGGAGGTCGAGCGATTCCCCACGGAGGAGCGTGATGCCAAAGTTCATGGACGTTCACCACGGCATGCACGGCGTGACACCGGAGGCTCT